>Ga0265338_10000789_pt1 | contig 53624 bp, 39 predicted proteins | sample 42126metaG_FD_193579 | JGI IMG/M metagenome (GOLD analysis project Ga0265338, IMG submission 193579) | Rhizosphere microbial communities from Carex aquatilis grown in University of Washington, Seatle, WA, United States - 4-21-26 metaG | ecosystem: Host-associated > Plants > Roots > Rhizosphere... | reverse complement strand
CGCACCGCGCCGGTGAGCGCGAGTTCGCCCACGATGATGAAGTTGTCGAGCTGGTCGGTCTCGATTTGTTCGTTGGCGGCCAGCATGCCGAGGGCGATGGGCAGGTCGAAGCTTGGCCCCTCCTTTTTCACGTCGGCCGGCGCGAGGTTGATGGTCGTGCGCCCCATCGGAAATTTGAAACCGGAATTGGTGAGCGCGGTGGAGACGCGGTCCCGCGATTCCTTCACCGCGGTGTCCGGCAGGCCGACGATGACGATGAGGGTGTCGCCCCAGCCCGCGTTGACTTCGACTTCGACGGGATACGCTTCAATGCCATTAAGCGCCGCGGAACAGACCCTCGCTAACATGAACTGTTCTTATCCGACAGCCGGCCCCAAAGCAATCCGGTTTTTTGGGGGCGAAAAACCAACCTTGTTTCGACTCAGGGAGCCGGGATGATTTCAAAGGGGATGGCGGGCAACGTGCCCAGAGACATCCGCTGGTTGTTGTTTTTCTTCGGTTTGGCTGCTCCGGGTTCCACCCTCGGCGCGTAGCCGTTGATGATCAGGTTTCCCTTGAACCCGGGTTTGACCCTGGCGGCATCCGTTTGCAGCACAATTTCCACGCCGTCGCGGGCCGGGGATACGCCCTGGATCGTGATTCCCTCCGGCGGATTGCTCAGCTCGAACTGCGCCCGCTCCGCCAGGCGTGGCGCCGTCAGGCCGACCTGGATTCGCGCCGTTCCACCGGCAGGAATCCGCACCGGGGTCGCGCTGAGCAGTTTCATCATCGCGCCCGGATTCGGGCGATTCAACACGGCGACATCCAGTTCCTTGACGGGAACCAGATGACGATAGGCAAACGCCTGCATCATGTCCTCGGCGGGCACGGCCTTGTGAAGAACTGCCTGCCCTTGAATCACGCTGCAGCCGGTCAGGGTCAAGCTGACGGGTTCGGGCAGCGCCGCCGGAGGCGAGGTCAAGGTGACCCGCACCTGACTCTGGCCGGCCGGAATGAAGTCGCCGGTCAATTTGAAACCCATCACCGCGCCATCCAGGACGAGGGTAATCTGGTTGGTGAACCCGTCCTTGCGCAGGGCGTAAACGGTGAGCGGAACGCTTCCACCAGCGCGGACGTTGAGGCTGGACGGGACGACCCGCAGCGCGAAATCGGGCTGCGGCGGACTGAGCCGCAGACGGTAACTGTATTCCGGGCCGCCCTTGCGCTGCGTGTCGCCGAGCCAGAAGTAATAAGTCCCGTTCGTTGGCAGGATCACGCTGAGATAGGAATCAGCGTGGTGCGTGTTCAACCCCGAGCCTTTGTCTTCGGTATCATCGTTGAACGCCAGTTGTTTGCCGGCGGCATCGGTCAGCTTGAGCACTGAATCCAGTGGTGAATCAAGCCGGCGCGCATAAACTTCCGCCACCACCGGGTCGCCGGTCCGGCCTTCAAACCGGAACACATCCCAGTCGCCCGGATGGTCAATACGCCCGTTGACGATGACCGGCAGCGTGATGGGCTGGGCGGTTTCCTGCGAATTGTTTGGTTCCTGCTCCAGACAATCCGGCGATGTATCCAGGGCGAAAGGCAGATGATTGTAAATCCGTCCATCCTTGGATGCGGACAGCGGATAAATGCCCGGTTCGCGGCCGGGGAAGTTTTCGATGATGTTGGTCGCTGGGAGGTTCCAACCGGTCAAGGCAATTGGGATCGGCGCGCCCACCGGGCCGCCCAGCGGAAAGACGCCCGTCACCAGCGGCAGTTCGCCCAGCGCAATCCGATAGACAAAATCCTCGCGGCCGCGATAAAGGGAATCCCGCACCTGAACCAAATAGGTGCCATCCTTGGGAATCTCGCAGAAGAGCACCGGGTCGGGATGAAACCAGAAATGGTCGGCGTAATCCAACTCCCTGCCTTGCGCATCATGCAGCGACACGGCGGCCTGGAACCAGCCCGGCACGGCGTCGGCCAGATACGGAATCAATTCCCGCGCGCTGACGGCAATGACCAGCCGCTGGCCCTGACGTGCGGAAAACCGGTACCAGTCCACACCGCCGGGCATGATCTGGCCGTTGACGACGGCGGGCAGCGTGATAGTCGTTTCGGAGGCTGTGTTGATGGACGGTTTTCGGCCCAGTTTTTCCAGAAAATTGTTCAGGTCCGGGTTGATCGCCTTCGCCGCCGGCCGGGAAAACTCCGGCAGTTGATCGACCCGGAAGATGAGCGGGTCCGACAACCCGGCTGGCGTTCCGAGCCGGAGATCGCGTCCGCCCGGTTCGGCATTCGTGGCGAGGGTGATCTGGACAATGACCGTTTCGGCGATGGCCGGATTGCCCTGCCGGTTGGGCGGGTTCTTGATGATTTTATCCCTGATTTCGGCGAACTCCCGGTCGTCCGCAGCGGTCCAGGTGCTGGTGGAATTCGGCTCCCGGCGCGCGGCCTGCCGTTTGTCCTGCAGCACCTTCAACCGGTCCCTCAAATCATTGAACTCCTTTTGATTCAGGGGCCGGTTGTATTCCATGACCTTCGCCCGGACACCTGAGCCGGAGATGTACGCATTGGTGGCATTGGCCAGATACTGCCCGCCCACCATCACCTGGAATGTCGTGCCCTGCCGTCCGCCGGCGGGATAAACATAGCCGAGGTGCGGCGCGTTTTGCGCCCGAACAGGCAAGACGACAGCCATAATAATAACGCGAGTTGGCCCGGTTATTCGTAGGAGCCGACGTAAGGGGGCTCTCACTGCCGTCGCCGCCATAATGAGCCTCCTTACGTCGGCTCCTACTGGTTCGATAAAGAATCTCATAAACGCATCGTCTCTTACATGATTTCCTTCAGGCGTCCGCCCGACTTCACGCCATCGGCCGCCGTGGGCAGCACGCGCAGGTCCAGGCCCTGCGGATCTGGCAGTCTGGCGTTGCCGTCGATGCCGAGCAGTTCGTACATGCTGCCGATGAGGTCCACCGGATACACCGGACGTTCCTTCACCTCTTCGCCGTGTTCATCCGAGGCACCGACCACGTGGCCGCCCTTGAAACCTCCGCCGGCGATCAGCACGGAAAACACCTTGCCAAAATGACTGCGCCCGCCGTTCCAGGGCGCTTCCCACTGGACCTTCGGTGTGCGGCCAAATTCCCCGCAGCACCAGACGATGGTGCTGTCGAGCAGTTTGCGGTCGGACAAATCCTGCAGCAGCGTTGCCAGTCCCTTGTCCAGCTCCGGCAGCTTGCGGCGCATCTCCTGGAAATGTTGTTTATGCGTGTCCCAGCCCTTGTAGTTGATAGTCACGTAGGGAACGCCTTTCTCCACCAGCCGCCGTGCCGCCAGGCAGGATTGCCCGAACGTGTTCTTGCCATACTGCGTCCGCAGTTCGTCCTTTTCCTGCGACAAATCAAAGACCTTCCCGGCGTCGCCCAAAATCATGTCATACGCCTGTTGTTCGGCCTGATCGGACGCCGCCAGTTGTGCGTCGCCCGGCATGGCGTGCTCGAGCGTATTCAGTTTTTGCAGCAGCTCCCGCCGGGCCTGCTGCCGCTGGTCCGAGATGCCCGGGGCAATGACGCCTTCCACGGCGAACGGTGTCTTGGCCGGGTCACCGCCCGTGGCGAATGGTTTGTAGCGCGACCCCAGAAAGCCCGCCTCGGAAAATCGCCCCTGCGGTTCGGTGATCACGATGTAAGGCGGGATCAATCCCTCGTATCCGGCGCCATAGCCCTTGAACAGCGCCACCACGGCCCCGATGCACGGAAAGGATTCCCGTCCGCCGGCCGGCCGGCCGGTCTGGACCATGTACGATGCGGTCTCGTGGGCATTGCTGCCGTGGGTCATGCTGCGGATGAGGGAATATTTATCCGCCTGTTTCGCCAGCAGGGGCAGCAATTCGCAGATTTTGATCCCGGGCACGTTGGTCTCGATGGGCGTTTTGAACGGGCCGCAGTAGTCATTGCCCGCCTCCGGCTTGGGATCAAAAGTGTCCAGGTGGCACGCGCCGCCCCAAAGCCAGATTTGGATGACCGTTTTGGCCCTGGCCGGCGGCGGCCCGGCGGCGAAGGCAGGAAAATCCAGCCCTCGCGCCAGCCACAATCCCGCCGCGCCCAGCAGACCCCGGCGCACTGCCGCGCGCCGGGAGATGCCGGCCAGATGGTGTTTCGTTTTCATGTCTTCAGGAGGTGGCTCAAACGGGGTGGGGCGAGACTAATGACGAGCCGGGTCGCGAGGACGCTCGCCCCACCACCCACTAGAAAGGGTTTCGGTTTTTTCACATGTTTTTCGCTTTTAGTGCCGGTAAAGAAATTCCGCGCTGTTGACCAGGGCCCAGGCGACGTCCAGCGCCGCCGCCCGGTTGTCCGCGCCGCCGGCCGGGAAATTCGCCGTCGCAATCTGGAGTTCATCCTCCGTCGGGAAACGCGAAAGGATCGCCAGGTAAAGTCCGGTGACCACATCGCGCGGAGTGGTCCGGGTCTTGAGCAGGTATTTGATCTTCGGACTTTGTTCGAGCTTGAGCTGGATGTGGCTCGAGTTCAGCAGATGCAGCCGCTGCCCGGCAGTGGGCCGGTTGTTGCGCTCCGATTCCAGGCCGGTGTCGCGCGACGGGCGGCCAAACATTTCCAGGAAGGAACTGGAGATGCTCCCGTCCGGCAGCGTAATCGAGTGCTTGTTTTCCGGGATGAACGTGAACGGCTCCGGTATCGCGCTGGAATATTTCTCCGTCGTCCCGGTGATCTCGCACAAGGCGTCCGCCAGCACTTCCGCGTCGAGCTGGCGCACCGGGTAAAAGGCAAAATTGGCCGCGGCCTCGGGACTCTTGCTCCGGGGAAGGGAAGACAACTGGTACGTTTTTGAATTCAATATCAGCCGGTAGAGATGTTTCAAATTGTAATGCGACGCAATCAGTTCTTTTTCCAGGTACGCCAGCAGTTCGGGGTTGCTGGGCGGATTGTCGGGCCGGATGTCGTCCGGTTCCTGGATGATGCCCCGCCCCAGCAGCCAGGACCAGGCGCGGTTCGCGATGTTGCGCGTGAACCACGGGTTCTTCGCGTCAATCAGCCAGTCGGCGAAAACCTCGCGCGGATCGCGGTCGGGTGAAATCCTGACCGTCGTGCCATCGGGAAACGTTGCCGTGGTTTGGGCGTTCGTTGCGGCGGGATTGAAGAAGACGATTTCCTCCTTCCATTCCGCCGTGGTCTTGATGCCGACCTGCGAGAAAAATGCCGCCAGGCCGGCCAGCCGTTCTGCCGGCCACTGGTCGGCGCGTTCGCCCATGAACGTCAGGGCCACGGTCTGCGCGATGCCCTTCGGGTCGCGGTCTTGCATGGCGCGATAGAAGTTGGCGGGAGGGACCTGGAAATTGCTGCCGCTGGCCGTGAGCAGCTCGCGCGCGAACTGGTCGTAGGGCACGTTCTCCTCAATGGCCGTCCGGATCCAGCGGTGATAGGCCTGCGCCGCGTTGGGCCATAAATTGATGGGAAACTCTGCCTTCACCCGCAGCAGATCACTCCACTTCATCGCCCAATAATCCGCAAATTCATCGCGCGCCAGCAGCTGGTCAATGAGTTTGCCGCGTTTGTTTGGGTCGCGGTTCAGGATGAAGCTGCTGGCTTCCTGCGCGGACGGCAGCGTGCCGATCACGTCCAGGCAGGCGCGCCGGACAAATACCGCGTCGGAACAGAGATTGGCCGGTTGGAGGTCCAGTTGTTTCAACCGGCCGAAAACGATTTTGTCAATCTCACCATTTGGCGCCGGATTACCCGGGCTTTCATACGGGCCGGTCTGTGCCCGGGCGGCAACCGTGCCCAGCAAGGCGGCCAGCAGGACCAGCGCTGAAATCACCGATGTTTTCATGGCAGGATACGACATGGTGAATTCTTTGCCCGCCCGCGCATTGCTGGAACAGGAAGCACAACAAACTAGACAGATAATTCAACCGCCTGGTTACCAAAACATTAGTCATTTTGGTGTAACTCGAATGTTGAATTTTCAGTCTTAATAGACAGTCGCTGCCGTAAAACCAAGACGTTTATGCCTGCCGAAACATTGCCTTCCCGGAACCCAAGTCAATCCTGCGCCGTGCCCGCGCGCATCCGCCGGGAGCACGGCGACGGACTGGACCTCGTCGCGGTCGAATCCGCGCGCGTCTCCGAACTTCATTTGACCGTGACGCCAAGAAAGGGCGAATCCATCGATGCCATGGCCGGACGCCTCGCCGACGCACTGAATCCCCTGGAAGCCACGGTAGTGCGACAGATTGTATTTGGTTCGCCGGCGGCCTGCCCGGCAACATTCAAAGCCTTGCGCCAGGCGCTCGGCGATGCTGAATTGCCGATGACCTGGGTGGAGGGAGCCGGCTGCGCCGAGCATGCCATCGCCGGAATACAGGTCCACGCCGTCACCGGCGAGCGTGTCCGGACTCTCAACAACCACGGCGCGTTGACCCGGATTTGGGACGATGCCCTGGCCACCCGATGCGTGGTCAACCCGATTTTGCCGGCGCGGACGCAGGCAGCGCCGCCGGAACAGGCCCGCGAAATATTTGACCGGCTTCACGCCAGCCTGGCTGCGGCGGGCATGGCCATGAAAGACATCGTGCGGACTTGGTTTTATCTCGATGACATGCTCTCGTGGTATGGCGATTTCAACCGCGTGCGGAACGAAGTTTTCGCGCAGAACAAACTGCAACCGCTCAATCTGCCCGCCAGCACCGGCGTGGGCGGTCGCAATCCGACGGGCGCCGCGCTGTCCGCCGCCGCCTGGGCGGTGCGCCCCCATGACCCGGCCGCCCAAGTGATGCATTTTGCCCCGTCGCCGGAACAGTGTCCGGCGTCGGCCTACGGGAGCGCGTTCAGCCGCGCAGTGGAAATTGGGTGTGCCGGATTTCGCCGGCTGCTGGTATCCGGCACGGCCAGCATTGCGCGCGATGGGAAAACGGAACACCTCGGCGACACGCGGGCGCAAATCGAGCGCTCGATGCAGGTGGTGGCGGCCATCCTCGCTGCGCGGCGCATGGCGTTTGCGGATACTGTGTTCGCCACGGCCTTTTTCAAGCACCCCGCCGACGCGCCGCTGTTTGCGGACTGGCTGGCGCGGAACGGATTGCAATCCATGCCGGTGGTCAGCACGGGTTGCGTCATCTGCCGGGACAACCTGCGGTTCGAGATCGAGCTGGAAGCCGTTCAGGCGGGCGGTTGAAGCCAAAACTGCAATTGGGATGGCCGCATAAAGGCGCAAGAGTCACGAAACGAAGCAGCCACAACCAAATCTTTTTGGACTGCGGCGTGGCGCTTCGCTTCCCGCCGCACTCCAAAAAGTTTGCTTTGCGCCTCTGCGTCTTTGGGTTAATACCCGCTCGCCCGGCGGCAGACAAAACCAAGGGGCGCGGGCTTCAGCCGGCTTCAGCCCGCTTCGTCATCCGACAGCAAGGAATGTGTAAAAGCGATGCCTGCTCTCATTTTGGGCGATGAAGCGGCGTGAACGCCGCGCGCCGGTCGTCGCGGACAAATCAAAAGGGGTTGACTGGTCATGGCCTAGGCGCATCATGCCCGCGCAGTCGGGAAAAAGCGGGAAGGGACAAGGCATTTGGATTTTGGCTTTCCGGCAAAAGACATCAAATGACATAGTGAGTTTGTCAGAATAATGCTGTTGGCCCTGCAAACGGACGCGAAGGGCAGAACGAGCATGATACAAAAGAGCGCGAGCATGAAGTCGGTCCCGTTTCTTACTGAAGATAGAACTCGTTCCATCCATCGGGAGTTTGGGACACCGGTTTTCGTATATGATCAGAGGGTGCTGACACATCAGGCCCGCTCGGTGCTCAGCTTTCCCAATGCTTTCGGCCTGACGGCCCGTTATGCGGTGAAGGCTTGTCCAACCAGCGCCGTGATCAAGGTGCTGGCCGATGCCGGTCTGCATATGGATGCCAGCAGCGGCCATGAGGTCGAGCGCTCGCTGGGCGCCGGTGTTTCCCCCGAAAGGATTCAACTCACCGCGCAACAGGTGCCGGACAATCTGAAGGAGCTGGTCACCAGGGGCGTTCTGTTCAATGCCTGCTCGATTGCACAAATCCACGCATTTGGGGCGCTGTTTCCCGGCTGTCAACTTTCGATTCGGGTCAATCCCGGTCTTGGTTCGGGGCACAACAACCGGACCAACGTCGGCGGGCCTTCGGCCAGTTTTGGCATCTGGCATGAACATCTGGACGAGGCGCTGGCAGCCGGACGGAAGCACGGCCTCAAGTTCACTCGTCTGCATACACACATTGGATCGGGAAGCGACCCGAAAGTCTGGCAACGCGTGGCGTTGATGTCATTGGACACCTGCTCGCGCCTGCGTGACGTGACCGTGCTGAATCTGGGTGGCGGATATAAAACCGGCCGGGTGAAGAGCGAAGAAACGACCGACTTGCAGAAGATCGGCCTCCCCATCGTGGAGGCGTTTCGATCCTTCGAGGCAAAACATGGGCGAAGGCTGCATCTTGAAGTGGAACCAGGCACGTATCTGGTGGCCAATTCCTGTGCCTTGATCGCGACGGTCATCGACGTCGTGGATACGGGGCGTCGCGGTTTTAAGTTTCTCAAGGTGGACACCGGGATGACCGAGATTCTCCGGCCCAGCCTGTACGGGGCACAACATCCCATCGAAGTCGTCCCGGGCACGACAAGAGGACGCCGCCGGGCAAAGTATGTCGTCGTGGGACACTGCTGCGAAAGCGGTGACGTACTCACACCCGCGCCGGGGAGCCCGGAAGGCCTGCAGCCGCGCCTGCTGCCGGAAACACGGATTGGCGACCTGATGGTGTTCGGCGGCACTGGAGCTTATTGCTCGAGCATGGCAGCCAAGAACTATAATTCCTTCCCGGAAGCTGCGGAAGTGATGATCTCCGGGAACGGCTCGGTCGAGCTCATCCGAAAACGCCAGACGTTGGACCAGTTGCTGCAGAATGAGGTGACGCCGTCATTTCTGAAAAGGCGGGCGAAGTGAACGTTGCTTGCATAGCCCGGGCAAAACGCCCTCGGTTTCTGCTTTCAAATTCTTTAACGCAGAGACGAGGGTCGCTACGCTCATAGAGGCAACCTACGCCAACCTAAAACCCGCTTCAACCCAACGTGACAATTCAACCGATGGCTTTTTTGCTTCTTCTGCGCCTCTTCGCGGCAATTGTGCCGCCCGCTGACAAACCAAAAGAGGTTGACTGGTCGGGGTCCGGGCGCATCATGCCCGCGAAGTCAGAATAGAGCGGGAAGGAACATGGCATTGGGACTTTGGCTTGTTCCGGCGAAAGGCATCAAATGACAAAGTGAGTTGGTCCAAAAATACCGTTCAGTACAAACATGGGAATCGAATATATAATCATAAACTTGGACAAAAAGGAGTTCCTCGATTTTGACCGCCTGGGTTTCGGGACAAAAATTGGCGCCATGACCTCTGAACCAATTGTCTCCTTCTTGAGTTGGCTTTTAGTCAACCATGAAGGATACGGCGATAATCCTCCCAAAATGCTCGGAAGGTGGGCGGGGGATCGGATCGAGATTCTCGGCGATGAAGGCAGTGAGGGTGATCGGCAAAACATGGCACGAAAGGAATTCAACGATATTACCACCGAAGCCATCGCGGGTTTTTCTGAAGGAAGTCCCTTCGAACGAATAACACAACTCCAACCAATGGGCTTGATTGACAAGGACGGAAGAGTAGTCATCGATCCACAACAACGTGAATCTGTTGCCAAGTATTGGAAAGAGGTGGAGGAAAAGGAAAACAAAGAGGCTGATTGTTATTTGGCTGAGTAGGCCCAATTGGAGAATACTCAGCGAAATGGGACTGCAGACCAAGTGCGTTTATTGCGTTGTCCCGCTACTGGTGGCTCCCTACGGGTTGAGTATCTGGAAGCAAAAACCGAACCTTACTGCCTTCGCATCCGAAGTGTCACGGGGAACTTTCAACAGTACGTTCCAAAGGATAGTGTCCTAATTTGGCGTTGGAGCGCGGGCTTCAGCCCGCTTCACCGCGCCAATGACAAGGGACGATGAAGCGGCATAAATGCCGCGCTCCTTAAATTAGGACACTGCCTTCCAAAGCTGTCTCGAAAACCAGCTTGGGTTGATGTACTCGGCGCGGAATTCGTAACCCAGCCTGGAGACGCCGATTGATCCCGCTTGGCGGGACGGCTACTTCGCCGCCAGCAACTCGTTCACTTTTCCCATCACGGCGAAGGCGTCCGCAACATAGAGCACGTCGGCTTTGCCGCGGGCCCAGCCGCAGTTCGGGTCCAGGCTGATGGCGCGGCGCTCGTTGATGAAGCGCCAGCCGACCGTGTGCGGTTCCTCACCGTGACAGCAGGTGCTCAGGCCCTTCGGGTGACGCGGCGTCGCGCCGGTCTGGCCGATCTGGTTGAGATGCGACAGGAAGGGCAGAATGGCCTGTCCCTCGCCGCCGAGGTCCACGAGCGATTTGCTGCTGCCCAGCGACGCCCGGCCGACCTTGAGAAATTCCCGGATGATTTTTTCCGCTTCGGGCACGTGCGTCTGGCCGTCCGCCTGTTTCTTCGTCCAGCCCGCGCCGGTGACGAACAGCAATTGCGCATCAGGCCGGATGGTTTGCGCATCGGCCGCCGGTGCGCGCACGCCGGTGACGGTGGTGCGTTTGGCGGAATCGGGCAATGTCACTGCGACCGCTTCAACCGCGGCGGTGCCCGGTGCGCCCTGCCAGGCCGGCTGGCTGCCGGGATCGATGACGATGAACCAGGGCCGTTGGGCGCGACTCAAGGCGGCTTCCATGCGCTGGCGGTAATACCAGCGGTTGACGGCAACCTTGCCGTCTGGCGCCGCCACTCCGGTGACATGGGTGTCCACGCGGCCGCCCAGGCGCTGGGCCATGCCGGCGAGGCAACGCGCAAAACGTGACGTGCCGGGTGCAATCACCAGCGTGGCCCCGGCCGCCTTGCAGAGGGCTTCCGCTGCCGCGGCATCGGTGGCGTAACGCGACGGGGCGAAATCCTTGCCGGCCACGCCGAGAAATTTTGCCGCGCCGCAGCCGGCGATCTGATCCGCCGCCGGCTGAATCTTTTCACCGACGAGGCCGACCAGCCAGGCGGAACCTGCCAGGGCGGCGTTCAGGGACTTGGCCGCGCCAAGGGCTTCCAAGGCCGCCTTGCCGAGCGAACCATCGGCTTCCGTGTGAGCGAGAAGTAAAATTGTTTCCATAGTTAAAGGTTGGAGTTCAAGCGTTAGCTTGCGGCTGTCCCAACTGAGACAAACCCCGAACAAGCTGAAGTTTGAACTCCAACTTGCCGCCAGCATTGTCGCCGGTGGACAGCATATTATTCATTGCCAATTACTTTTTAATCCATTCGACGATTTCCTTCGCGATGGCGTCGGGCGACTGGTCCTTCACAATCCGGGTTTCGCGCAATTGTTTCGGCAGCGAGACGCTGGCAAAATTCAGGCCTTCGCCGGCGAGCTTCGCCGGTTTGGCCTTTTGCAGGGCGGGCATGACGGTGCGCATGTTCAGCATGCCGACCTGCGGATTGTTTTTGGGTTCCGGCAAATTGCCGGTGGCCCAGCCGAGCAGCGCCGGCGCGCCGGCGCATTTCGAAATCTGGTGTTTGCCACCCTCAATGCGCTCCAAGATCTCCAGCGAGCCGTCGGGGCCCACCTTCAACTCGTCCACGCCCTGAAACTGGTCGGTGATGCCCAGGCGTTCGCCGACCATCTGCATCGTGGCCCCGGCGCCGCGCGCCGCCGATTCCCAGCCGCCGAACACGAGCAGTTTGGATTTGTCGAGCCCGGGAATGGCGGCGATGGCCTCCGCGAGCGCGGCTGCGGTTTCGGCGGCGTCCGTGAATCCGCCGGCCGGGCCGTCGAGGGCGACGAGTTCAAACGGCACTTTTTGCGCAACGGTCATCATCACCTGCTGCAGCTTGGCTTTGGGGCCCAAGCTGACCAGCCAGACCTTGGAACCGGGGGCAGTTTTGGCCAGGTTGGCGGCCTCGTAAAGCGCATGCCCGGCCCACGGATCCAGAACGGCCGGCAGGATCATTTCATTTTTTAACGCGGGGCCGGCCGGGCCGGCCACTGGCTCCAGGGTCTGGAGCGGATCCGGCACGATGCTGCCGCAAACAACGATTTGATAGGCGATGCTCATGCGGCGATAAGATTCTGATTTTCAGGTGGATTTGAAAGTCTGAAATGTCAAAAAAGAACTATTAGAGCGGTTTAATTATAACTGTAGCCATTTCGATACCCACACCGCGAGTGGAGCACGGGCTTCAGTCCGCTTCAACATGGATTGGTCCGGCGACATCGAAGCGGCGTGAACGCCGCGCTCCGGCTACAGTATTTTTGAAACCGCTCTAGTATATATACGGTTTAAGGTAAGCCGCGTCAATGCAGGAGAAGAAATCTCTTAATCACGGATGAACACAGATGAACACGGATCAAAAAAGGTTTTCAGCGTGCAATAGAGTCTCACCGATCAGCGAGACACTTCGGGTTTGCTGAACCGGCCTTTGGCTTCGTCTTAATCCGTGTTTATCCGTGTCCATCCGCGGTAAAATTGAATTGTTACGGTCAAGTCGCCTTGGGAAAATGAGTGCCGACGGTCTTCCGCACCTCGGTGAGCCATTGCTTGCGCTGTTGCGGCGTGCTGGTGATGACCACGCTGAAGGTCCGGCGCCGGACGTTTTTCACGCCGCACAGGTCGAACACGCACTTCTTCCAGAGCGCTTCCAGCGGGTCGCCAAAGATTTCCAATTCGCGGTCGTCCGGCGTGTTGGCGGTGTTGAAAACAATCGCCGCCCGCGCCTTAAGCAGTCCAATCGGAACTCCTTCGCCCTGGTCATTGGCTACAAACCGGTAGGCCACCTCCATCCGCAACACGCGGTCAATCCAGCCTTTCAGAATGGCCGGGGGCATGCCCCACCAATTGGGATGCACGATGATGATGCCGTCCGCGGCGACGATTTCCCCGCAGTGCCGGGCAACGACCGGTTCCAGTTTCGCGTCCTTGCGGAGTTCATCCGCAGAGAGCAACGGTGGGAATTGTTCCTGGCAGAGGTCGTGAAGGATGACCTGGTGACCGTGTTGGCGCAGCGTGTCCGCCGCCGTCGAGGCGATGGCGTGATTGAAGCTGTCCGGGTTCGGATGGGCGAGGATGATGGAAATGTTCATTGATTCGCCGCACAGTGTAATTGGTCAGTGCCATGACCGAAAAGCGATTTCAGGATGCCGGGCTTTTCAAAATCGGATTTCAAATCGACGCTTGTCCCGTTTGCGCTTCACGGGTAAAACTCCGTTAGTTGGCCTGAATCGACATCAACATCAGTCGCGATGGAAAGGCAGGCCGACTTTGTTCCAATCAACCCGGGGAATATTTTATGGCCATTGACTACGCTGTCACTCTGGAATGTGAACCAAAAAAGCATTTCGGCAGCGGCGACTGCGCCAAGGGAGCCCTCAACATCCTCGATCGTCTGAAATCGAAGAACCGCGCGGCTGCTTTACGGCAGCTTACCGATGGCAAAGGCGTGAATGAGGCCGTTGTTACCATAAGGCTGATGATTCACGATCGGGAGGGTAACCCGATTCAAAGAGAAGTCACCCTGGCGGAACTGGAGGCTGAGGCCAAGTTATTGGACGGGCACGCTTCGGCCTGCAACGGTTGTCGCGCCAACTTTCTGGGCCAGGCTTACGGCTGTTTTGGCGCAATCAATTATCCGATTCCTGAATCCGGCGAAGCCTGGCTGCTGGGCCGGGTGCAGCCGGCCGGCAGCCTGGGGGCGCAGTTGTGCGCTGAATTCATGGCCGAGTTCGGCCTCAAGGGAGACCCGGTCCGCCGGATGCGAGACGAAGGCCTTTTCGACGCGCGCAAAACCGGCAAGGCCACCCTCTCAAAAAAATTTCTCCGGAGCGTGTCGGTCAGCGCCGATCAATTGCTGGAAACCATTTTCATGGCCGGCAATCCGCTCGCTCCCGGCCATTGCTTTGGCATCCTCATCTGGCTCGGAGCCATTCGCGTTGACGGCCGGGTTCCCTCCAGCCCGGACGACCAGGCCGTGATCCGGACCTTGCTCGGCCTGCAAAGCCCGCAAGACAAGGAGCAGCACACGCAACTGGAACTCGGACCGAAAATGACCGCCAAGGGCCCCGCCGAATTTCAGCTTCTGGCGACGGCATTATACCTTTGCTGGGTTTGCGACGTGCCGCTTTATATTTCCCCGTAGTCGGGCGCAAACTAGCCGCCGGATTTGCCCCGCTTTTTTTCCAGGGCCACACAATAAACTCCCCGGCCGTCCTTGGCGGGAGCGAAGCAGCTGTTGCATGAGCCGCATTCCGATGCGCGGCGGTCTCCGCTGTGCCAGCGCTTGACCAGGTCGGGCTCGCAAATCAGCGGCCGCCCCAGGGAGATATAATCGGCAACTCCCTGGCGGACTAAATCGTCAGCCGTTTCGTACGAGCGGATGCCGCCGACCAGCATCAGGGGAATTCCGACCCTGGTTTTGTAAAGCTTCGCGGCTTCCCGGTAGAAAGCCTCGTCCGGCGGCGTCTTCGCTTTCCCGGGACGCACCGGTAAAAACTTTTCCGGCGAAGCCACCGTTCCGCCGGAGAATTCAATCGCATCCACGGAAGCCGCCTCGAGCATGGCCGAAACTTGAATGGCCTCGTCACGCGTCAGGCCGCCGTCCAGGAAATCCTCGGAGTTGAGTTTGATGAGCAGCGGATAGGCCGGCCCGATCACCTTCCGGATGTTCCGAACTGCGTCGATCAGGAGCCGGGCACAATTTTCCAGCGTGCCGCCATATTCGTCGGCGCGGTGGTTGAACGCCGGGGAAAGGAACTGGCTGAACAGAAAACCATGGGCGGCGTGAAGCTGGATGGCATCGAACCCGGCCTGTCTGGCCCGCACGGCCGCCCAGGTGAAAGCCGACAGGACTTTCGTGATGTCGTCCTTGCTCATAGCCCGGCAGGTGGGCTGGCCATCCTTCTCGACGGCGGAAGGCCCGATGGGTGGCAATCCGGTCAGCACGACGTCCGCAAACCTCCCGGCGTGGACGATCTGCAGGGCGATTTTTCCGCCGGCGTCATGGACCGCCTGGACCATGGTCCGCAATCCGGGCACGAAACGATCGCTGTGAATGGCAAGCTGGCCGGGGCTCGACTGTCCCTCGGGGCTGACGAACGTGTAACCGCTGATGATCAAACCCACCTCGTTCCGGGCCAGTTCAATCATCATTTTGGTGAGTCGGGGAGTGATGGAACCGTCCCGGCTGGCCAGTCCTTCCCAGGTGGCGGACCGCACGAAGCGGTTGGCCAGCGTCATGCCGTTGATGGAAACCGGCTCAAATAATTCAGCCATAATTTTGTCACTAGCTATTATATTTTGGCGTGCAGCTAGAAATCGGTGCAACGCAATTCTTCAGTCCGCTTGCCGGTGGAGGCGCTGAGGCTAAAGGCCTGTTTCGGCGCAGCGAACGCCTCCCTGCACCGTGCAAAAGATGAATTTACCGTCACTGGACAGGCGCAGACGTCCCCGTTGAAATGCGTGGTTCCCAACCCCCTCAAATATGTCGCCGAAATCCAGCTCTTTCACCTTCGTATAGGTGGCGGTTTCATAAACAGCGATGGTGGAGATGCCGGCCCGGGCAAGAAACACAAAATCCCGCTGCGGATGATAAGCCACGCCGATGGTTTCTCTTTCATCGAGCTTTTGCACGGCAGCACCCGAAAGAGTCACACCGGTATAATTGGGCACTGCCAGCTGCGTCCCGTCCCGGCTGATCCCGACCTCGTATAAGTAGGCGTTGGCCCGAAGCGGCGGTTGAAACTGGGTTGCCCGGCAACGGAACCGGCCATAGTCACCCGCCGAACTGTTTGCTTCGGCATAGGCAATGTATTCGCGGTCCGCGCTGGCGGCCAGCATGGTGTCCTGACCGACACGGGTTGTTGTCGCAATCGTTTTGTTGCTGGCCGGAAGATATCTGCGCAGCGGCCAGGTTCCTCCCGAACCCTGAATGGTGGAGGTGATCCAGACGGCGCCATCTGCGCCGAAGGCCACCGAGTAGGTGCCGCTTTCCATTCGCTCGGCGCGAAAGGTCGCCTGCGAGCTGGTCCCGGTATTCAGGTCCACCAGGTAGATGCCAATGCTGCCGTTGTGGTCAGAATCGTCCGCGACCGCCAGCAGATTGTTGTCGGGTGAAATGTCAATGCCGCGCAGCTTGCCGCCGAGCGCGAGCGGCGGCAGAAAGGTGTTTGAGGCCATCTGATACCGCAACACCTCGTCGCCGGCCGAGATGTAAAGCAGGTTGCGCTTCGGGTCATGAACCATGTCGGTGCGATAAGGTGCCGGGATAAAAACGCCCACCGCGTTGGGCGCCTGCCGGGTCTGGGGAGTGGCGGCCGCCTTGATGGCGTCGTAATTGGGGGTTGATCCATTTTCCACGTCACCCGGGCGAAGCTGCGACAACGTATGTTGGGGAATTGAGCAGGTGGGATCATCCCCGACGGCCCCGATGGCATAGGTGCCGCCGGCGGGACAAACCGGCAAAACACCGTTTTTGAGATACGGCTTGAGGTCTTGAGCGGTGGGAACGTCACCGGTTTTTTTCCGGTTTTCCAAAGCCCACTGGGTTTTGGCCGCGTCAACCTGACGGAGGTTGTTAAGGCAGGCATTCAGCATGGCCACGTTGCGCGCCTTGACGAAATTGGGAACGGCTATCGCCAGCAACAGGGGAATTAAAAGCATGGCCAGCAGAATGCCCAGATAGCCCGTCACCAGTCCCGCGATGGCCAATCCTTGACCGGCCAGCGCGCCTCCGGAACGCTTTATTTTCGAAAGCGCCTTGTGGCCGCAAATCACGCCGGGGATGGCGCTCAGGATGGAAAAACAAGTGAGACTCAGGATGCCCAGCACCAGGCTCCAAATGGCAAGACCGGAAGTTTCGGGCTGAGGCGGTTTGCCGGAGAGGGGAGGGATGTTTTGGTTCACAGTTTTTCAGTTATTTTGGTTTCCTTCACCACCACGAACAGCCGCATCATGCGCCAAACGCATTGATGGCTCAACTGAAATTCAGCCGGCGAATGATTAGTCGTTCTTGTGACTGTCGAACGCGATGTCATTGGGGGCGACCACCGAATTTCAGGGCTTGGGATGGCCCACCGATTGCGCCAAAATGATCATTTGATCCGGACGCAGATTGAGTTTTGAACCCAGGGCCGCCCGGTCCACCGAACCTCTCGCCCCAGTGACCAGGCCTTCGGATGCACAATAAAGATAGACGTTTTGCGAGATATAACCGACATCAATATTGGCGGTGTTCTTTTTATCTTCGTTGCTGCCACCGCCCATTTTGGCGAAATCGGCGACGAAAGCCAATGTCATCGGCGCGTCTTTTACGAACTCCTGGGTTCCGCCCAGTGCGCGGAGGTCTTCGGCGACGACCAGATCCAGTTTGTTGGATTTGGCGACGTAAACATACGCGCCGGATTTGAGCAGCACATAGATGTCGGTCTCCTGAAAATTCCTGGCGGAGGGAGCGGTGCGCTTGCCATCGGGCCGGTTGATGCCGAACGCCGCCCAGAGGAGGCTGGAGAGCTGCCGGGGTGAAAGCTCCCTGGCATCGAACGCCCGGGCCGTGGACCGCTTGGCCAGCGCCTCCATCAGCGGCAGGCCGCCGGTTTTTTGCGGCGCGGGCAGGTCAATGGACTGGGCCCAAAGACCGCCGGCGATGAAGGCGGCGGCGAAAATGGATAAGGTTCGTTTCATGATGATATTCCGTTTATATGCCTACTCCCCACTTCAAAAAGAACGCGAAGAATGGATCGGTGATATGTAACTTCCTGTCACCTTTCTCCCAGTCAAGGACTGGTGTTGATGCTTCGTCGCTTGAAGCGATTTCAGCCATTTTTTCAACAACCCGTGTTACCTCATGTGCTGCCGGAATCTGGTCTTCGAGAATATCTCTGATTGCCGCGCGAAGCTGTTCATATTCGACCGTCTGAAGTCCAGGGGAAAGCTTCGCCAGTCCGAGAAGTACGACTTTATAGATGTCAACGACTCTTCCGTCTTTGAGCTTTCTTGGTATGCGGTCGCTACGCTGCGTTGGGCCTTTGGCGAGTTTGTCGAAAATAACCTTTCCGGTCTGCTCAGCGACCCGACGAAATAAGTCATCCGCTACCTGCGAAATCACAACCGGCGAGTTCGAAGTCTCTTTCACACCTTGGTCGGTAGCAAGCACGCGACAGAAATCCTGCATCAAATGAGGGCTTTCGTACGACTCTGCCGCCAGTCGGTGGACCACATCCCTTGATACAGAAATGTTTAGCAGAGGAAATCCATTCCTTGGAATTTGAAGCAACTCTTCAAAACCCCAAGAGGGGATAGCGATTGGCTGAAGCCGTCCTGTTATTTCACGTTCGACCTTGATCGTGTCAAATCTGCGATGAGGAATCGCAATCAGGACGACTGGCAGACCGTCAAAAATCAACGGTTTGAGTGCGCGGATGACGTTACCTTGAAAGTCGCGGTCTAGGTAATGGAAATCATCGATAACTAGTGGTCGTTGGGTCGCTCTCAATTGCGAAATTGCTGCAGCACGCGGATTGAGAGCTAACTTCTTTTCCGTGGATTCACCTCGTTTTTTTTCAAGTCCAGTACCGAACTTGGTCTCGCCTTTGAAAATCAAAGGAAGCTGTCCCCCCGCGCCAATTTCTCCAGAAAAGCTTGCGGCCGTCCCAGATTCCTTTGAGGCAGAACTTTCACTGTAGCCACCAATCTGTCCGAGGATAAAGTTCCAGAGATCTTCTTCGTTTTTCACCGTGCCGCCATCGATCCATACCGAGCTAGTCCTAGGGAATACTCGATTGGTAAGGACTGTCTTGCCCGATTTTGTAGAACCAGTAACTGTAACGAGCTTACACAAGTTGTCGTTTGCAGCCTTTAGCTGTTCTTCCAAGTTTTTGTCCGACCTTGGAACATAAGTTAACGTCGGCATCCCGCCGGGAACAAAAACTTGGTTGGTCCGATAGATTTCCATTTTCTCAAAAAGGTTTCATCCCAACAATTTGCAGTTTTTTGTTTTTCCCACCGCTGCCATGAAAAACCGCATCATGCGCCAAACGCATTTATGGCTCAACTGAAATTCAGTTCTCGAATGTGAATTGAGAGCCTCTCGTCAGCGCCCGGTTTCAGCCCGGTGAAGGCCTAGTCGCAGCAGCCCCGGCGGGGCGGCATCTTTGTAGCAACACAATCAAAGTCCACCTCAGCTCCGTCAGGAGCGGCATATTTCGCTCCTGACGGAGCTGGAATTCTCCGCCGGTTGCAATCCATCCGCGCCGGCAGCGCGGGAATTGCCAGTTACCGTGAGCCGTTTTAGCAACCCTCAGGGGGGAAACTGAGTGGCGGAAAGACCCACATTGGCGCCGGCGGGGCTCTGCAGGTCAGTGATGTTCACTGTCAGATCATTGGAAAACCGGGACTTGTAGGTCACCTCATCAATCAGCACATTGGCGATCGGCTGACTGGAGTTCTTCACATTTAGACTGTACGGATCGTCACCGTGATCCAGGTACAGTTTTTCGGTAGGGAAACAGGCAAGTTCATGCCCGCAAACCCATACCGGCTGCACCGGTATGTTCACCGCACGCAACACGGCGTTCAGAAATCCCACGCTGCCGTGGCATCCGGCAGTCCAGTGTTGCCGGCCCATGCCAGGATTGTTGGCATCGACTGTGCCCGTGACGAGCTTGGAAAGGGGCGGGTATCCCCGATACTGCCAGGCCGCAAAGTAACTTCCGAAGGTATCGTCCCCGCCCAAGCCATTGGGGCCCTGCTGGAAGTGAATCATGTTATGCCGCATCCAGTCCAGCACCCGACAGATGGTGTCCTTGCGTGTCCTCCCGAGAAGTCCAGCCTGCTTCAGAAACGGATAAGTCCATTTCGGGGGTGCAAACGCAGTCCTGGGCAGATTATCAGCTCGCAAGGCGGGGACACGTGTGGCGTATGTTCCCATCCAGTAATACTCCCCATACGGCCCAACGATTTTCCATCCCATGGTCGTGCTGTCAAACAGGTGGCGCAGTTGTCCGCTGGTGTACCGGCTGATACTCCACGGAAACTGGCGCGTGGACTCCGTCGCCAAAGCGAACGCCACATGAGCGATATACAGTTTCCACATATAGGCGGGGCTCACCCATTGCATCGCCGTAACCGTGTCGTCGGCCACGTTCGGATGATTGTTCACGGGTTCATCGGTGAGGCCGTTCGGACTCATGGAAACCTGATGTGCGCCGCTGGCGAACCATTTGAAAGTATTGAGGAACGCTTTTTCCAAATCTGCTTTTTGTTTGGCTGTCCACCGGGGCAACGCGACTTTGCTGCCGGGTGTCGGAGGTGCGTAGGCATTCGTGGAACTTGCGGGTTTATCTTGCCACTGAATCGCGGCGGCCACTTTCGGGTACTTTTTGATCAACTGGTCCAAGGTCGATGACATGTCTAGCTCCTGCTCACGGCGAACGCCCGATAACAAAAACGGGGTCAGCCAATTTGAAATTTTCGGTCTTTCCCATCGCCACCACGAATAACCGCATCATGCGCCAAGCGCATTTGTGGCTCAACTGAAATTCAGCCTTTGAATGGTTGGTTCTCCGCCGAGTGCCGGCCGCCGGTGCCGGTGCGAAGGCGATGGTCATCTTGACCGGGCTGGGCGCGGGATTGCTAAATAAGCAACGGCGTAGTTTCTTTCGCCAACAACGCGCAGGCGTGAGACAATGCCACCGAAGCTGTCTATGAAAAAGATGGATGCAACCAATTCCGGGCGGAACATCGCGGCGCGGGCGGTAACGGACAAAACCGCCGTGCTCGTGCTTCCCTTGGAGGGGACCGGCGATAACCCCCGGTCGCTGGTGGGCGGCAAGGCGTTTAATCTGGGCAAAATGATCGCGGAGGGTCTGCCGGTGCCGCGCGGCGTTTGTGTCACGACAACCGCATTCGATCTCTTCCTGGCCTCGTGTCCAAGGCGGACTGAATTATCCAATCTGCTGGCGCAATGTTCCGGCGATGAGATTGGACGGATCGCGGAGCTGAGCCGGGAAGTCCGCTCCTGTCTGGCGGAGACTCCCGTGCCGGAGGTGGTGAAGCAGGTGGTGCTGTCCGCGTGGCGGGAATCGGATGGAGAGCGGATCTGCGCCGTGCGTTCAAGCGCGACCGTCGAGGACGCCGCCGGGATGTCTTTTGCCGGCCAGTTTGAATCCATTCTGAATGTGCGTGGAGCGGAAGCGTTGCTGGCGGCCGTCAAGACTTGCTGGCTGTCGCTTTTTTCCGAGCGGGCGCTCATTTATCTGTCGCGGCAGCGGGTGCCGGCGGAGCAGGTCCGGATGGCGGTGTTGGTGCAGGAAATGGTGGCAGCCGACCACGCCGGGGTGGTGTTCACCGCCGATCCGCTGACGGGAGCAACCGACCGGTTTGTCGTGGAGTGCGTGAGCGGCCTGGGCGAAGGACTGGTGCAGGGGACCGTTCAGCCCGAGCGGATGGTGGTTGAAAAGCGAACCGGACGTGTGCTCGCTTCGCCGGAACATGAACCGCTTTCGTCCGCAATTCTCGAAAACCTCTGCGAGCTCGCCCGCCGGACAGAGCATCTCTTTTCGACGCCGCAGGATATCGAGTGGGCGCAGCGGGATGGCGATGTGTTTCTGTTGCAGTCCCGTCCGATCACAACCAAAGCTCCGGTTAAAACCTGGGAGGACCGGCAGGTCTGGACCAATCTCAACACCGGCGAAGTGGTGCCGGACGTGATGACGACGATGACGTGGTCCATGATGCAATCCTTGCTGGGTGTGGTCGGTTATGTTTTCCGCCCGGCGGGCGCTGATGTCACGCGCGCTCCGATAGCGGGTCTCGTCGCCGGCAGACTTTATTTCAACGCCAACACGGTTTTGGCTGCGGTCAAACCATTTTCTTTCCTGCTCAAGGGAACTCCCGATTTTTTACAGATGCTGGGAGGTGTGTCGTTGGAGGCATACCGCCGGGGTCCGCTGGCCATTCCGCCGGAAGACCTCCCGGACCTGGGTTTCCGCTGGCCGAAATACATTCTCTCCTGGCCCCGCCTCTTTTACGATCTCATTCCCCATTCGTCCTGCCGCCGCGGCTGGGCTTGGCTGGCCCGCTTCAAGACGAAGACGGACGAACTCGATCGCCTAAACCTCGGGGCTACGTCCACACCGGAGTTGACCCGGCTTTGCGTCCGATCAATTCGGGAAGTTTTGAAAAAAACGGATGTTTTCTACCTCTTGACACAAGGAGCGGCGCTGCCGGTGTTTCAGAAGGCCTGCCGTGATTGGCTGGGTGAACCCGGCCTTGCGCTCCGGTTGTTCGCCGCATTGGGCAACATGCCGGTCGCGGAAGCCGGCCTGGCTCTCTGGCGATTGGCGGCGCTGGCTCACGCCGACGCTGACACAGAGGCCGCGGTGTCTTCCGAAAACACCTGGCCGGAGGTCCGCGCCAAACTTTGCCGCACCGAACACGGCCGGAAATTCCTGGCCGCCTGGGATGCCTTCATGAGCGAGCACGGACACCATTGCCGCGGCGAATTTGAGCTATCCAACGCGCGCTGGTCCGAAACACCTGATTACATCCTGGGGCTGGTGCGAGGCTATCTCCGTTCGCTGGGCCAGTCCGATCCGCTGGAAAATCAACGGCGGCTGGCGGAAGAGCGGGAACGCTTGACCGTCCAGTGCCGCGCGCGGCTGAAGAATCCCATCAAACGCTGGATATTCTCGCACTCGTTGCGCCGCACGCAGGAACTGACCGTCTTTCGGGAGCAATTGAAGAACCTCGGCATCCGGCGGTTTGCCTTTGTGCGCCGCGTTCTTCTGGTCCTCGGCCAGCGGCTCCACGAGCAGGGCAGCTTGTCCAGCTCCGACGACATTTTCTTTCTGGAAGTTTCCGAGCTTGAACCGGCCATGACGGGCGGCGCTTCGTTCGATTGGCGCGAGCGCATCGCCTCGCGCCGGCGGGACTATGAAACGAGCCTGAAGCTAAACCCGCCGCGGGTCGTGAACGGAAGATTCGATCCCAATGCGCCCGCCTGGCCGGTGGCGGACGCGGATGCGGAACTTTTGACCGGCATCCCGGTTTCTCCCGGCATCGCTACCGGATCCGCCCGCGTGATTTTGCGCGCAGATGACCACGAGCAGGTTCTCCCCGGCGAAATTCTCATCGCCCCGTTCACCGATCCGGCGTGGTCGCCGTATTTCGTCACCGCTGCCGGCGTGGTCATGGAACAGGGCGGGATTCTCTCGCACGGCAGCATCGTCGCGCGCGAATACGGTTTGCCGGCGGTGACCAACGTGGCCTCGGCCACGCGGATCATTCGCACGGGCGACCTGGTGCAGGTGGATGGAAACCGCGGCGGCGTGAGCGTCCTCAGGCGTCTGGCCGAAGACCCCACGGCGAAAATCCCGCAAACAACGTGACGCCCAACCGTGGTTGCTCAATTCCCTGCTGCGTGCAGGCTGCCGCGAGCCGCCTTTCCTGTCACCGCTTCAAGGGGATGAACAGGACGTCGAGTTTGCGGCTGCCGTCGGAATCACGTTCGTAGCGGAAGCCGCGCCAGAGAAATGAGATTTTCTTGAAGCCGTCCGGCTTGCGGTCATAGGTGAACGACGGAAAGACATCCACGCTCACATCTCCATTGAGCCGTTCGTAGTGCCACAGCCGCCACAGCACGCGGGAGCGGGTGTAATCGTTCGTCGCGCCGGGCTGGACGCCCGGCAGCGGACCTGCCTCGTATTTGTAATCATACAGCCAGAGCAGGACGGAGGCGTCGCACCGGCTGATCCCTTTTGCCGGGGTCGATTGGGACGCATAGTTCCAGAGGGGAAAGGCCCCGTGCGAAAGGGTGTAATCACGGATGAACGGCGCGTTGGTCCCGGTGGTGGTGATGGCGGAGGGCGGATTCAGGGCGGAATCCGGCGGCGACGCGGGTTCGTTTGTGTTGGCGACGAGCTGCTTCACCCTGCGGACATAACACTCATTTCGATACCAGCAAATCGGCAGGCACCAGAAACTCTTGCCGAAGGCGTAGGCGTGTTGGTTGGTTTCCCGGGCGGAAACTGGCGGTAACAGATCGCGGTAGTAGAACAAGGGGATGAGCCAAGAATGGCTTTCCCGTTGCTCTTTCTGGTAACCGCCCAGCAAAAGGTAATTGTCATTCACCGCGCCGGTCGCCTTGTCGCGGTCATGGAGGTAGAGGGGGAATATCCAGCTCCCGGCATGACCGTCCGTCCGGACGCCAGCCAGCGGCGTGGCCCAATACCAGAAATCTGCGCTGTTATCCCGTCCAAAGAGCGGCGTCAGAAGCCGTGAGGAATCGCGGTAGTAAAGGGGCAGGACGTAATCCCCTCCGGGTTTCGTGCCCCAGCTTGCGTGCGCCAGGCCGCCGGCCAGCCAAAGATCGCTGCGTTCCGGACTTTGCGTCTTCCAGGAGAGCAGCCACGGGACGAGTGAGGTCTCGGTGTCCTCATTCCGCCAACGGAGCCACAGCGGCGAGAGCAGCGTGCCCTCCGCCGGATCCCGGTAGAAGAGAGGAAAAACATAACCCGGTCCCGGCTTTTGCCCCCAACTGGCGCGGGCGATCCCGCCGAGCAGCGTGAGATCGTCGCGTTCCGGGCAGCGCGTGTTCCACGAGAGCGCCCACGGCGCCAGCCACGTCTCGGATTCTCCGCTCCGCCAGCGCGCCCATAGCGGCGACAACAGGACGTGCTGCCGCTGGTCCCAGTAGCACAATGGAATGACCGCCCGCCAGTCGTTCGTCCCGGAGTGTCCCTGCGCCCAAAGCGGGGTGATGAGCGTGGAGCTGGCTTTAGTCGATTCCTGGTAAAAGAGCGGCGGCAGCAAACGCCAGCAATCGCCATCGGGATCCGTATGGCTGAACCATAGCCAAGAGAGGAATTGCGATTCCCCGTTCTGGCGCCGGTGCCAATACAGGGGGAATACGGAGCTGCCGTGATCCTCACCTCCGCGGTCCGACCAGGAATAGGCCAGCGGCCAGGGGCAGTACAGGCTGGAGAGGTTGGTGCCATCCTGGCTGTGAAACCAGAACGGGACGGCCATCTGCCAATCGTATTTCCCGGAATGGCCCTGCGCCCAGAGGGGCGTGATGAGTGTTGAACCAACGGCATTGGACGATTGGAAATACAGCGGCAGGAGCAGCCGCCAGCAACCGTTTTGATCCGAGGCGCTGGACCAGAGGAGGGAGAGAAACCGCGAGTCCGCGCCTTCGCGCGACTGATAATAGAGCGGCAGGACCATGCTGCCCCGATCGCTGCCGCTTGCATCCGACCACCGGCGAACCAGCGGCAACGGAGCGAAGAGGTCATAGCCGCCGGAGCCAGCCCGGCGGAAATACCAAAGCGGAAACATGGCCTTCCAATCCGCCGCATCGGAACGGCCCTGTGCCCAAAGGGGCGTGACGAAACACGAGTTGTTTGTGTCGGCGGCCTGGTAATACAACGGCGGCAGACATTGCCAGAAATCCCCATTCTCCTTGCGCTTGGCCAGCCAGGGCAGGGAATAGAATTCTGACGCGCGATCGTCGCTTTGGTGCCAATACAACGGCAGCACCATGCTGCCGCCAGTGTTGTCCTGGCGGTCGGACCAAAAGCGCACGAGCGGCCAGGGGCTCCAGAGGCCCAAGTGGTCGTTTTCCTTCCGGCTGAGGATCCAGAGCGGGAACAGGGAATCCGAACCGCCCCCGTTTCCCCAGGGCTCTCCGTAATGCCAATAGAGCGGGAAGAACACGAAATGGCTGTCGCTCCAGAATACCGGGAACGTCCAGCCGTCGTCGGTGCGCCGGTCGAATTGCGCGAGCGGCCACAGCACGTTGTACTGGTGGTTGGCCTGGTCCAGCCCATACACCGAAAACAATGGCCGCACCGCGAGGTGATCGTCCGTCAGCTCGAAAATGGGCCACAGCACCGACAGCGCCGGCTCGCGGTAATAAAACGCCGGCCAGATATTCACGCGCTCTTCCGCGAGGCCCTGGCGCCGGCTGTATTCGCCGGTGTAAAACGGCGTGCCCTTCATCGCCGTCGTCGAACAACCGGTGACCAACAGCAACAGCCACAAGCCGGCAAGGCAGCAGAGGTGTTTGAAATTCATGCGGCAGCTTAGCCGGCCTGACGGCGCCGCGGTGAATTGAAAAAACTTGGTTTACATTGACTCATTCGATGGCGAAGGGACGGTTCCTCGCCGGAGGAATGCAACCTGAAAATCGCCGCCGGGCCGGCGCCGCTTCGTTTGGCCGGCGAATCCTTTAAAGTCGCCGCTTTCCCAGCCGATATATCAGCCAATGGCAATCGTGTCCAATACTGACGTCAGTGCGGTTGAAGCCGGGTATGGCGGGGCCATGCCGGGCATGGGGATCGAACTTATGCGGGAGTTCAGCGTTCCCGAACCGGACCTGGATCGCATTGTGCAAATGATCGACAACGAATCCGGGCTGGCGGCAGAAGTCTTGCGCCGCAGCAACACGGTGGCGTTTGCCGGACGCACTCCCACTTTTGACGTTTTTGAAGCCGTGACCCGCCTGGGCTTGGTGGAGGTGCGCGATACGGTGCTGGCCTTCATCGATCCATTGCATGCGTGGTCCCCCCGTCCCGTCTCCGGCTTTCCCGCCCTCCGTGAGTTGGTCGTGAGGTTCAAGGCGTTTCGGAGGACCGGACTGCAAATTTCCATCGAAGGCGAACGATTCTGAGATTGGCCGTATGCCCGTCCTTTTATAAGCGGGTCATTTAATTCTCCGCCGAGTGCAGGCCGCCGGTGCCGGCGCGGAAAACGATGTTCGTGCGGTCCGGGTCGTAGGATAGCGGCTGGACACAATTCCACTGGAACACGGCGCAGTGGACGCATTTTTCGCGGTTAAACGCCGGCGCGCCGTCCGTTCCGGGCGCGATGGCCTGGCGGCGGCAAACAATTGAGGGAAGCGAAAGGCGCCGGTGACTCAGGCTTTGCGGGCACGCCGCCCTGACTGGTCGGATTTCGGCCGGGCCGGGGATGGTTGTCCGGCCGTACGGGTTGCCTTCGCCGGCCGCTTTTTTTGCGGGGCGCCTTCCGCCGCCGGCGGGTTCGGCGCGGTCTGCTCGTGAATCGTCTGGCGGAGTTGGTCCAGTCCCTTGTCCATCGCGGACTTCGCCTGCTTCAAGGTGCGCTCGCTCACGTTGATCGAGTCGGTCAGCAGTTCGCATCCCTGGCGAATCCGCTGTGCGTAGGCACCTTCCTGAACCTCGATGCCTTTCGATTTCAAGAAGCTTTTCAGGTTTCCAAACATTTCTTCTTTTTTGATCTGTTTCATATGAATCCTGGTTTTTGCTCAACGATTCCAGAACGATGCCGCGGAGACAAGTACAGGAACGGGGAAAAATTATAGCCGCTTCCGCTATCGGTTGCGCACCAGCACCTTCAGGCGTGCGAATTCTTCCATGAGCGGTGCGCGGTCAGACTGGCGGTAGCGTTCCGGCAGGTAGCGCCGATCCGAGCACGCTAGCACCGCGGCAAGCTCCTGCAGGGCCAGCAGCTGCGGATCGAGCGGATCAATGAATGAATCCACCGCCTCCTGCAAATCCACCAACTGCACGTCATCGTCGCGCTTGGCGAGCACGGCGCGCTCCTTGGCGCGGGTGAGGATCGCCTCCACATCGCTGCCGGTCAACGCCCGGCTTCCCAGCTGGTCCCGGATGTAAGCCGTGATGGCGTCGGCCAGGGTGATCTTCTTGACGCTGGCAACGACCTTGAAAAGGTCCAGCACGTCCCCGGCACCCTGCGCCGGGAACAGCGGGACACAAAGCCCGAACCGGCCCTGGCGTTTCATGTCAATGGACAGCAGGTCGGGCCGCGAAGTCATGGCCACCCAAAGCTCCCGCCCGCGCAAAGCCGAATCGCCAATGTGCGCGGCGAACGCGGCGAACACACGTCCCGAAACACCGCTGTCGCCCGAGTCTCCGTCGCGGGAACCGAACACAGCATCGGCTTCATCCACCACCACGATGACGGGACCGAGGGCGCGGATGGTCATGAGCACGCGCATTTGTTGCCGTTCCGTATCGCCAACCCATTTGGATCGGAATTCGCCCATTTCCATCACCGGCAGACCGCATTCGCTGGCGAAGCAATCGATGAGAAAAGATTTGCCCACCCCGACGCGCCCAGGTACGAGGACGCCGCGTTCGAGCACGTCGTTTTTGGCATTCCGGATGAGCCAGGCCAGGTCACGCAATTTCTGCTTGGCGGCGGTATGGGTGGCGACCAGATCGAGGGTGACGCCGGGCTTTGGATCCTTGAATCGGACCAGGCCCTGGCAATATTCCTCGATGAGCCGTTTTTTGCTGGCGGTCAATATTTCCTGGGTCACGCGGGCGCCATTGCGGATGGCCTCGGCAAGGAAATGCTGGGTCCGCAGCAGGTTCAACCCGGCGGTTCGGGCGCTGAGTTCCTCAACGGTGAAATCGCACCATTCCGATATCGCCCTGCCTTCGGCCAGTGCTTCCGCCCAACCCGATTCTAGAAAGAGCAGGCGTTCGTCGGCGTCCGGCAGGTCGATGCTCACCTGGGCGACGTGCGGATTGCGGAGGAGATCGGCCTGCAGTTCCGAGGCGGTTTCGGTGATGAGGAGCACGCCGACGTCGATGCGCGCCAGTTCCGGCGCGGAGGCCCATTTGAGGAAGGTGACAAGATTGATCCGTTCCTCGACGGAAGACCCGGCCTGGTCGCTGGCCGGGATGAGCATTTCCGGAAAATCAACGACCAGGGTGACTCCTTTCCAGCGGTGGTTATCCTCGGCCACCTTGAGAAAAAAACGGGTCAGCAAGGGAGCCAGGGCAAGGAAACTCTTGGGCGGGCCCACCTGGTGAAAGTTGGTGTTCTCAACCTTGTCAAAGATTTCCAGCCATTCAAAGAAGCGGGCCTGCATTTCCGGCGAGCCAAAGGTGAGACCGCCGGAGATGTCGTAGAACAACAGGCAGGCGCGTTCCGGAAAGAGCCGGCGGGTAAGAAAGGTTTTGAGCGGGACGTAGCGGACGCCAGAGTTTTCCTGGACCGGGAAGAGGTCGTAGATGTTTCCGTGCAGGACAAAAAGCGAATAAGTGCCGCCGTTCCAGCGGCGGGCCAGTTCAAGCGCCCAGCCGCGCAAAGGCAGGCGGCTGGCGGCGGTGGCGGTGGCGGCGTTGGTCATGGTTCGTTCCTTGATTTGTTCAGGGTTTGGCTTTGAGCCGGGCGGCCTGCCGGACAGCGGCGGCTTCAGCGGCGGAAATGCGCGGCGGCACTGCCGGCGCGTACCCGATCCGGCCGGCCGAGTCCGGCATTTCGCCAACCAGATCCTTGAACTCGCTCATTTCCGATATCCATTTGTTGGTCTGGTCGAGGTGTTCGACGGTGGCATCAATGCGAGCCGTGAGGGTATCAGCATTTTTGCTGGCGATGGCGTCGGCGCGAATGAGTTTAACCTGCTGTTCCAGGCGTTCTTCTTCGGAGATAACCAGAGCGAGGTTGGACTGCGCCTGCTGGATGCGGTCCAGGCGTTTGTGAAGCACGTCCAGGCGCTCGAGTTTGGAATTGAGCAGCCGCTCCTTCGGGTCGAGGATGCTTAGGCTGGCACTTTTCGCCTTGAGCGCATCGAACTCAGCCGAGAGTTGGGCGACTTCCTGTTCGGCATCCTTGACGAGCCCGGGGACGTCTTCACGTCGCTCGGTCTCCAGAAATTCATCGAGCGACTCCTCAATGCTCAGCAGGCGGAGGAAGGTCCACATCAGTTCATCAAGCTTGCGCAGGCGCGGATCTTCCGCCGGATTGTCAGGCGTCAGTGGCGTGTCCGCACTGGCAGCCTCAATATCACGGCAAACCGCGGCCAGCGTCTGGTAATGATTGCGTCCCGAGCTGGAAAGGCTGGCCAGCCGGGCATCGCGCTGTTGCACGAACCTGGCCACCTGAGCTTCGGCGGCGGCGCTGTGCACGGCCTCACAGCGGCGGTCCACCCAATTGCGGAACACCGGCATATCGGGCAGGTAAATCCAGCCGAGGACGTAGGCGGCGGCGCCCAGCACCAGGGCGAGCGGGTAGCTGGCTCCCAGAATGAACCCGCCGCCCAATGTCGCCAGCCCCATCACGGCATGATGCGGACTTTTGAGAAACTCGCTGCGGTAGGCTGGTGGTTGGTCGTCCATTTGTTCGATCGGTAAAAAAGCCTGCATGATTTCACCGGCTTCAGCAACACCGTTCCCGCGCAGGCAATCCGCGCTTCACTCCAGCATGAACCACTGCACCTCGACCCGCCGGTTCTGCTCGGGGTCGGCGCCGAGCGGTTCCTCCCAACCGCGCCCCACAATATCAATCCGGGCCGGGTCCACGCCATATTGCTGGACCAGCAGGCGCTTGATTTCGGCCGCCCGGTTCTTGCTCAGCTCCACCGAGCGGAGCGCCATGGTGCGCACATACGCCTCACCGCCCATCTTGCGAAACTCCTCCACCTTTGAGTTGTCCACATGCCCCCGCAGCAGGACGGTCGAACCCGGGCTGACCTGCAGCATTTTTTTGATGATCTCCAGGTTCTTCTGGTTGCCCTCTCCGACCGCGTCGAGCGCCACCTCGTTCGGTGCGAAAAGAAACCGGATGTCCTTGCTGAGCACCGGATCGCCTTCGACGGCCGATGCGGAGCCAATCCGGATCGGTTTGATCGCAATTTTCTGGTCTTTGAAGGCGCCGGACAGATCGGCGGCCTTGAGGAACTGCAGGTCGGCAAAATGGTCGCTGTCGGCCGGATCCTTGATCAGCTGGCTGCCGTAGGCATAAACGGCCGACTGGTAGATGCCGCCAAAACTGCCCGCGGCATCGATCGCCCCCGAGAAAAATGCCAGGTTCTCGGGCAGGTTCGACAGATGGACCTTCGCCAGTTCGTCCTGGGTCTTTTGCCGGTCCCACTTGAAGGCCTTGCCAATCACTTCGTACTGCGCTTGCGGATTGTCGCGCACCATCCGGTTGCCTTCCAGCAAACCGTCCACCAGGCCTGTCACCAGCGCCGGGTTCTGCTGGGCGAAACCCTTGTTTACGATGAGGATGTCCGCGATCACCAGCAGGTTTTTGCTCGTCGTCAGCACGTGTGCCTTGCCCCCGCTGCCCTCGGCCACTTCCGTCGTCTTGGGATCCCACGTCACACAGCCGGCCAGCAGGTTGCCCCCGCTCTTGAGCTCACGCAGGAACAGATCCCCCGCCGCAAAAGCGTCCTTGCAGTAAACCAGGTTGAGCTTGTCCGGATCGGGCGCCGTCTTCAGATCTGGCAGCATGTTGATGCCCAGCCCGGCCTCCTGCGCCAGGTAACGGATGAAGAAGTCAGCCTCGGTGAACTGCGACGTGGCCAGCGTTTTGCCCTTGAGGGCATTGATGCGCTTGATCTCGCTGCGCACCACCACCCCGTCGGCTCCGCGGGAAAAACCAATCTGGGCCGGGACAATGATCTGAAATTGCTTGCCGTAGATGGCCAGGACATCGGCGGTGGTGGCCGAGGCGGCCATCTTGCCGGTGTTGAGGGCGGGCCAGCTCTCCTCCTCGCTCAGCCGGATGGCGACCTTGAACCCGTGCTTCTTGAAAAAGACGGAGTTTTCATTGGGCGCCAGCCCGCCGTTGGCCGCGATGAACCCGGCGTACCCCGCGTACTCGCTCAACTCCACCTCCACCACATTGTTCTTCGGCTGATACGCGGCCGGAGCGGGCAGGGCTGGCACTTCAGTTTGTAGATCCGCCAGTTCGGACGGGGCCGTATTTTCCATGGCCTGGGTTGAGGCGGTTGCGCCGGCGACCGGCGGCCCGACAGCGCCCGGGCTTCGGGTCAGCCGGTCCCACCATTTCCAGGCGCCAAAGCCGACGATGCCCAGGATTAGAACAGTCAGGACAATTTTGCCGCGGGCAGTCATGAAGTGCAGGAATGGCTGCGGGCGTTACTCCAGCGTGAACCATTGAACTTCCACGCGGCGGTTCTGATCGTTGTCGGTGCCCAAGGGTTCTTCCCAGCCGCGGCCAATGGCATCGAGGCGCTTCGGGTCCGCGCTATTTTTTTCGACCAGCAGCCGTTTGATTTCATTCGCGCGCTGCTTGCTGAAGTCCACCGCCTTGAGCGCCATCTGGCGCACAAACGACTCGCCGCCTTGCCGGCGGAATTCATCGACCATCGAATTGTCCACGTGCCCCCGCAGCAGGACGGTCGAACCCGGGCTGACCTGAAGGAGCCGCTTGATCGCTTCCAGATTTTTCACGTTGTCCGGGTTATTCATGTCCAGGTTGGCGGAATTGGGTGCGAAGAGGAATCGGATGTCCTTGCTCAGGAGCGGATCGGTTTCGACCGGCGCCGTGTTGCCCGAGCGGATGGGGGCAATGGCAATTTTCTGGTCTTTGAAGGCGCCGGACAGATCGGCGGCCTTGAGGAACTGCAGGTCGGCAAAATGGTCGCTGTCGGCCGGATCCTTGATCAGCTGGCTGCCGTAGGCATAAACGGCCGACTGGTAGATGCCGCCAAAACTGCCCGCGGCATCGATCGCCCCCGAGAAAAATGCCAGGTTCTCGGGCAGGTTCGACAGATGGACCTTCGCCAGTTCGTCCTGGGTCTTTTGCCGGTCCCACTTGAAGGCCTTGCCAATCACTTCGTACTGCGCTTGCGGATTGTCGCGCACCATCCGGTTGCCTTCCAGCAAACCGTCCACCAGGCCTGTCACCAGCGCCGGGTTCTGCTGGGCGAAACCCTTGTTTACGATGAGGATGTCCGCGATCACCAGCAGGTTTTTGCTCGTCGTCAGCACGTGTGCCTTGCCCCCGCTGCCCTCGGCCACTTCCGTCGTCTTGGGATCCCACGTCACACAGCCGGCCAGCAGGTTGCCCCCGCTCTTGAGCTCACGCAGGAACAGATCCCCCGCCGCAAAAGCGTCCTTGCAGTAAACCAGGTTGAGCTTGTCCGGATCGGGCGCCGTCTTCAGATCTGGCAGCATGTTGATGCCCAGCCCGGCCTCCTGCGCCAGGTAACGGATGAAGAAGTCAGCCTCGGTGAACTGCGACGTGGCCAGCGTTTTGCCCTTGAGGGCATTGATGCGCTTGATCTCGCTGCGCACCACCACCCCGTCGGCTCCGCGGGAAAAACCAATCTGGGCCGGGACAATGATCTGAAATTGCTTGCCGTAGATGGCCAGGACATCGGCGGTGGTGGCCGAGGCGGCCATCTTGCCGGTGTTGAGGGCGGGCCAGCTCTCCTCCTCGCTCAGCCGGATGGCGACCTTGAACCCGTGCTTCTTGAAAAAGACGGAGTTTTCATTGGGCGCCAGCCCGCCGTTGGCCGCGATGAACCCGGCGTACCCCGCGTACTCGCTCAACTCCACCTCCACCACATTGTTCTTCGGCTGATACGCCACGGGCGGCGGCAGTTTGGGCGTTTCGGTGAGGGTCTCCACCAGTTCGGGAGCCTGCGCCACAGCCGAAACAGCGGGTGGCGTTGCGGCGGCGGTGGCGGTGCCTTGGGAAATCCCCGGGGCAGTTCTGGGGGCAAGTTTATCCCACCATTTCCAGGCGCCGAACCCGATCGCGGCGAGGAAGAGGATTGTGAAAACAATTTTTCCTTTGGTTGTCATAGAATGTTGTATCTTAAAGCGTCTCGCGCCGATTGATCGCTGGCCTGCCAAACTTCCCCCATCAAAAAGCGAGGGGGAAGAACATCCGGCTTGAATGGCCGCTTGCTTAGTCGTTGAGGCCGGTTATTTCTCCGCAATCTTCTGCCGGTCCGGAGCGGACGGGGTTGTCTGGGGCGTGGTGGCGGCATCGGTCTGGACCATGCCCATCTTCTTTTTGTACTCCTGGAACAGGAGCGCGCCGCGGGCTTTGCGCATCTCCTGCTGGCGAGAAATGCCCGATCCCATTTCCTTGGCCAGGTCCAGCGTGGCCCGCATCTGGCCTTCGCCGGCGGCGGCGGACTGGCGGAGCTGCTGCATGGACTGCCCCATTTCCCCGCCCATCATGCCCTGCAATTCGGTGATCGAGCTTTTCATCATGCCGGCCAGGTTTTCCAGCGAGCGGCCGATGGCGACCTTGGTTTTGACCGCCTCAAATTCGGTTTGGAACTTCTGAATCTCGCGAATGCTTTGGGCGATGATCTGCGTGTTCTGTTGATAGAGTTGTTCGAGGCTGTCGAGCTGGCTTTTGTTGTCGGCCAAGTCCTGCTCGAGCGTGCCGAGCTCCTCGGCATAATGCGCGCCGTTTGCTTCATCATTGGCGGCCGCCGCGGCCTGAAGCATCCCTTGCAGATCCTCCCGCTGACGCTCCTGGCGCTTGATCTGGTCTTTGAGCAGGGAGATCTGCCCGGCCAGCTGGCCGTTGGCATAGTGCGCCTTGTCGGCCTTGGCTTTGGAATCGCGAATGCCGCGTTCGACCATGGCTTCGTTAATGGCATCGGTTTCGGTGGCCTTTTCCGCCGCCAGTCCCATCCAAATGAACAACCGTTTTATCGCTCTGAACATAGGGTTTCTCTCCTTATTTTTTGGGTTCCTCTTTTTCCAGCAGGATTTCCTGCTGCAAGATGAAGTTCAACTGGGTGTTGAGCTGTGTCTCATCGGCGGCGGCTACGACGGAGGCCCCCAACCGCTTGACCGGGTCAAAGACACCGGCCGCCACATCGAACGCGACGAAATGGATGGATACTTCCGCCTGCTTCGCCTCGGCCTGTTGCCGGAGTTGCGGCATGATTTTGGCGGGCGGCGGGCCCAGGGTGTTGATGCCATCGGTGATGATCAGCACGTGCTTGCGGGCCAGGCCGGAGTTGAGAACGGTCTTGCCGGCTTCGGCGAGCGCATGGCCCAAAGGGGTGCCGCCGTCCGGGGAGGAAAATTTCCGCGCCCAATCCTTGAAGGCGGCGGCATCGAACGGGCCGAATTTAACCGCCGGTTTGACGTTGGCGCCATCGAAGATGAACAGGCCCGCTTGAATGTTTCGCGGGACGCCGGCAGGAGCATTCGTGGCGTAAGTCTGGATCTTGTCGGCAATGTTCTCGAGGGCACGGTTCGCGATCACGTATTTCGGGGTCAGGTTGCCGGCTCCGTCGCGGACCTCTTCTTTCATGCTGCCGGAGGTATCATAGACAATCGCCAGCGCCACGCCGTCGTTGTCGGCAGCTCGCGCTGGGATCGCAGTGAAAATGACTGTCGCCAGAACACCCAAAACTGCGGCCAAGTGAATGGTTTTCATTTTCAGTCCCAAACGTCTTTAAATCCGCGCGACAGGCAACGGATTCGATTTATCAAAACAGTCATCATGTGTCAATTAATGTTCATGATGCCCCGTTTCAGCAACTACAATTCAATCGGCAATTTGTAGCCCGGAGCCCTGCCGTTTCAGTTTTCGGCCGAGTGCAGGCCGCCGGTGCCGGCGCGGAAGGCGATGTTCGTGCGGTCCGGGTCGTAGGACAACGGCTGGGCGCAGTTCCACTGGCACACGCCGCAGTGGACGCATTTTTCGCGGTCGAACGCCGGCACGCCGTCCGTTCCGGGCGTGATGGCCTGGCCGGAACAGGCTTCAATGCAAATCTTCGTGCCGCATTGCTCGCACAGCTCCGGATAAAGAAAAACCACGTGGTCCGCGTATCCTGGCGGCGCCTGGACCTTGCCGCCCATTAGCAGCGCGTCCTGGTGCGACACGAGCAGCTGCCCATCAAACGGGATCGCCGGCCAGCCGACCTTGTCCATGAGCGCGCCGTGGAGCGAGGTGGCTTTGGCTTTGCATTCCTCGCGGAGCCGGACGATGTCCCACTCGGCGACGCGGTCGCGGTAGTAGTCCTCAAGACTCGGGATGCGTTTCCACGGCGGCACGGGATCGCCGGCAAGGGAGAACTTTCCGTTGGTCAGACCGGCGAGGGCCATGCCGATCATGCCGGTCACGACGCCTTTCTGGAAACCGTCGCGGGATTTCTCGGCTGCGCGGGCCTCCGGCTCGATCCAGCTCGCGCGCCGGCGTTTGACGTAAGTGGCTTCGAGGTTTTTTTTCGTGAAGGGTTGCTTCGCCTTGAGCAACTCCATCACGGCTTCGGCGAGCTGCGTGCCGGTGGCCCAGGCCTCGTCCACGCCGGAGCCGGTGAGGACGTTGGTGGTGCCGCTGCCTTCGCCAATGCGCGCAAAGCCGTCGCCGACCAGGAACGGCTCCCCCCGCCGGCCGGATTCGCCGAGCGTCTTGGCGCCCCACGAGCGGAGCTTTCCGCCTTTGAGGTAACGCCAGAGATACGGGTGCAGCATCCAATGCTGGAGATAGCGGTAGGCCGTGCGCACCGGGCTGTCGAACCACGACGGCACGAAGATGCCGAGCGAGGCGACGCGGTCGGGATGAACGTAGAGAAAGCCAAAAATTTCCGGCTCGGGATAACCGAACGTGTGCAGCACCGTGCCCGGCTTGAGCGGCGTGTCTTCCGGCAAATCCACCACGAATTTCATGCCCACCGCCCAATCGCGGGTGTGATGATTATGCGGCAGGTCAAAGTGCGCATTGAGTTGTTGGCCGATGGTGCCGACCGGACCGTCGCCGACCACCGTCAGCGCGGCGCGAATGTCCATGCCTGGGGTGAAACCCTCGGCCGGCTGGCCCTTCTTGTCCACGCCCTGGTCGAGCAGCCGCACGCCGACGACCTTGTCTTCCTCAATCAGCACCTGGGACACCGGCGTCCCGGGCCAGATCTGGACCGTGCCCGTGCCTTGCACCTGGGCGCCCACCCATTGCATGAACTGGCCCAGGGAGAGCACCAGGCCGCCGTGCTTGTGCAGGAAGGCGGGTGTCCAGGGCAGTTTCAGTGCCTGCAGTTCAAACGGCAGCGCCCATTTGAAGGCGCGGATCATCGTGTCCGCCGAGCGCAGGCCGAGCGAGCGCCGGCTGGCGCCCTGCGGGTCCAGCAGATAAATCACCCGCTCCTCGCCGACCGGCGCCGCCATGGGAATTTGCGCCGGGTCGAGGTCGGGAAATGTGGCCCGCAATGCCCGCGCCTTCGTCACCACTCCGGAAACGCCAAAGCCGATGTCGTCCGCGCGCTCGTAGCAGAGCACCTGCGGCGGCAGGCCGGGCGCGGCGGCACTTTCAACGGACGGGGTGCCGTCCGGATTGACGAGCTGCTTCGACAGCGTGGCGAGAAATCCCGCCGTGGCCGGTCCGAACCCGACGCAGACAATATCCACGTCCATGCGCGGGCGGTCGATCTGGGGCGGGGCGACTTCCATGTTCACACAGGATAATCCAGCGCCTCGCGGGTCATCACCTTGGTCAGCGCCTCGGCGGCGCGGTCCTTGGCCAGGCGGCAGCCGGTGAGGCAGCCGTCAAGTTTGGCGCGCAGGCGAACAAAATCCTCGAGCCCGGTGAATTTCACGCAGGGGCCCCGCTTCAGCGGATGCAGCTCGCCGGCTTCCGAGACGTCCGAGAATGCGCGGGCCGAACCGTCGATGCCGGGGATGATGCCCTCGAGCGAGGTGAGTTCCTCCGCGCAGTAACAGGCATGGCAGCTGGTTTCGTCCCAGGCCGGGTGCCGGTTGTAGCCATGCACCAGCTCGGTGCAGATGCGGCTGGTTTCGCCGGCGGCGCGCGCGCATTGCACGTGGCTCAGGTCGGTGAAGAAATCGACAAAACCGGGCAGGCTGTCCGCGAGCGCGGGATTACCTGGTCCCTTGGTTTCCAATTCGCCAATATCGAGGATGAACTGCCGCGCGGCGAGCAGCCAGCACAACGTGTCCGCCAGCGGAAAGGTCACGCCCTGGCGCGTCTTGTGATAAAGCTTCCCGCCGTCGGCGTCGGTGGCGGACTGGACATGCTTGAGGGTCCAGAGCCAGAGCTGCATGGCGCTGGCCAGCGTGCAGGCGCCGGTGCCGGGCCGATCGGAGGCCAGCCGGCGCATCTCGGCAATCCATTGCTGGAAGTGGGCCAGGAACAGCTCGTTGGTCATCGTGATCGAGAGCTGCAATCGCTGCACCGCTTCCGGCCCTTCGTAGGTCGCTTCGAGCTGCGCATCCATCCACTTCTGGCCGAGGAAGCCGGGGCAATCCTCGGTGACGCCATAGCCTCCCATAAGGCTGACGGCCTCGCGCATCATCGTCGCGCCATGGCCGGTGTTCCAAAGCTTGCAGGCCGGGCAAAGGACATTGGCCAGGGAGTCGAGCTTGACGAATTGAACGAGCGGGTCGGCTTCCAGTTCCTCCACGCGTTTCAAGTCGCGCTCGCCCACTGGCGCGGAGTTGATCCGCAACAGTTCCAGCGCATCCTTCTGCCTGGCCGCCAGTTCCTTGAGCGCGGCGCGCCCGGTCAGCTTCTTCTCCGCCAGCCACCGGTCCTTCTGCCGTTCGAGCGGATCCAGCACGTCAAACAGGCGCGCGGCCTCGAATCCGAGCGACGCGCTGGCTTCGCCGGTGGCCCAGATGTCCACGAGCCGATGCAGTGCATCTTCCTTCTGCTGGATGCCCAGTTCGTAGCGCGGCGTGCCGGGCGCGCCTTCGCCGCCCCGGAAACGGCGGCGCTGGTAAAGAATCACCGGCTCGACGGCCGAGAGCAGTTTTGCGGCGGTCATCAAGCCGACGGTGACGCGCGTGCGGCGGAAGACGGCCTCGATGATTTCGCTGTGCGAATAATTCGGGATGATGACGCCGTCCTTGATCGTGTAACCGCCCACGATGCGGCTGGCGGGCACCTTGAGGTTGAAGACCGGGTCGTTCGTCGAGGAAAGCTGGTGGACGAGTTTCTTGGTCGGCGTGCCGCGGTCCCAGATGCCGGGATCACCCTCTTCGAGAATGACCATGCAACTGCCCTTGAGGCGCTGGTCATCGGAATCCACGGCGGCGGTGACGACATTGGCAAAGCCCATGTTGGTGATGAAGCGCCCGCGCTTGTCCACCTGCAGCATCGGTTCGGCGCCGTCCTTCCATTCTGCTACCCGGACCTTGCCGGCGAGCATCCCGGTCTCGACACCGACAAAGGGGATGGGCTCGGTGAGCGCGAAAGCGGCGCGGACCTGCTTGCGGTTTTCGCCCGGCTTCAGCGGGGCGGCGGCGGAAACGTATTTCGCCCTTTGCTCCGGCGTGCCGCGCTCGTGGATCGGGGCCAGCCCCAGATTGCCCGCCAGGCTGCACGTGGCCGCGCCGGCATCCACCCACGCCAGTTCGAAGGCCAGCAGTGACAGCGCCAGATTCTTCGGCCCGGCAATGAAGCCGCCCTCCTCCGGGTCCAGCGCCGCGGCCGTGATCCCGCTCTCGTCGAAGTGGTGCAGCAAGCCCGCCTTGGCGGGCGTCCATTCGTGCGAGTTCCGCCCGCCGTCCGCGACCACGCGGGCGACCGGTCCGCGGGCTACGCCGCGCGCCGACTGAATCAGCATGTGCAATTCGTAACGGTCGGCGAAGCGCCACATGATTTGTCGGACGTCGTCGCCGGGGAGGGTTTGCAATCCCGGCAATGTTTTTGTTTCGGCCATCGCATCCATAAAATATCCTTCCGTTACGAGCGGTTTTGAGTCGTTGTCCATCCGCGTCCAGCTTGCGCAACCAGCACGCACACTGAATCTTGCATAAGCAATATTGGTTTTACCAGAACAAAAAAAACACCCATCTGATATTTGAATAATAACAATTAATGGACGTTTTACATTGGTTGAAGGGGCCGGTGCCCGGGCGGCAAAGGTAACCGCGGTTCCAGGGTGCGAATCAATCGCCCGCCGGGGTGGTGGCCAGCAAATCCACCGCCGCCTCGGTCTGCAATGAACCATTGGGCAGGCTCTCAATCCAGGCCAGGGCCGCGGTCCGGTCGCGATTCGCCCAGATGCCCAGCACATTGCCCAGCGCCATCTGCCGCGCGGGCCCTTCGGGAAACTGTGCCACCCACGTCAGGGCGGTAGTGGGTTCCTGCATGGCCCAGGCCCATGGCCTTCCATCCTGTCCTTGAACGTCGCATGTGGTTTCTGGTTAGCGAGACGGCGGGGTGAAACGCGGTCCGCGCGTTTCACCCCCCGTCTTTAAGGTGTCTTCACCGGGATTCATTTATTTCGAATCCATGAAAACCCGCCGAAAGGGAGCATCAGGGTCCCTTGCGTCCCGACTTGCCGTACGATTTCACGTAGCCCAGGAGGGTGGAATCGAACGAATCGATGGGCTGGCAGCCCCACGAACCGGCGGCGGCTTGGCTGACGGCACTGGCGGCCGTGTCGGTCGGTATGGTCGGGGTTGAGTATTGCCGTGAACCCAGGATGGTGACGCCGAAAGCCGTAAAGGCTGAATTCGGGATGGCCGTACCGTTCAAGGTGCCGCCGTTGTCCAGATCATAGTAATTGCCCGATACATACCAGCAGTCGTTGCTGGTGCAATTGTTGATCCAGCTGTTGTTCGCGGAGAGCGGCCCCTTGATGAAGTAGTTGTTGATGAAGTCGCTTTTCCAGGGAGCGGAGGAATGTCCGCCCTGCAGGCCGCCGGCGTCAATCCAGTCGTACACCACGTTGTTGATGTACTGGCTGTTGGCCTTCAACTTGGGGTTGCGATTGTTGTTGTCGATCCAGAGATTGTGGTGGATCGACATGCGGTTTTCCCCGTCAAACAGGGCCCCGAAGTATTGCGGATCCACGCCCTGGCCGATGATGCAGTATTCAACGGTGACATTGCTCGAACTGCCCGTGCATTCGAAGCAATCCCAGCGGCCCAATTCAATGGAGCAGTGGTCAACCATGATGCTGTAGGTATCGGACCCCTGAAGGGAGCACTTGCCCGAGCTGCCGGCCAGGCCTTCGCGGAAGCGGAGGTTTTTGATGATGATGTTGTGGTGACCGCTGAACGAGCAGGTGTTGCTGACAAGGGTGATGTTGGCCGTGGTGCCGTCAATGGTGACGTTGTTGGCGATGGCGACCTCCGATTTGAGGACGATCGTTCCGGAAACTCCGAAGGTCACATTGTTGCCGCTGGTGGTGACGCCGGTGCGGAAGGAGCCGGCGCCGGAATCATTGAGGTTGGTGACCTTATAGGCGGTGGTGCCGCCGGTGGCCACCGACCCGTAGCCGTAGCCGAAGGCGAAAACTTTCGGCGCGGTGATGAGACTCACGGCGATAACGCCGGTCCATGCGATTTTGCTTAACATTTTGGTTTTCATTACAGCCTGCCTTTTTTGGTTGGTTGTTGTCTGGTTTGGTTTGCACAAACGTTTGTCCGTTTGCGTTGCACTCAGGCCGGTTTTCCCGGAAGAGCGTCAATTGTTCATGTGAAAAGTCGGCGAGTTGCATGAGGCTTGCGGGCCATTACGGGGGGGATGTTTCGGCGGCCGGTATCGTATGAAGCAGGTCCGCGGCTGCTTCAGATTGCAACGAGCCGGGCGGCAAATCCTCAATCCAGGCCAGGGCCGCCGCGCGGTCGCGGTTTCCCCAAACGCTCATCACGTTCCCCAGCGCCATTTGCCGCGCCTGTCCCTCCGGGAACTGCGTCACCCAAAGAATCGCCGCCGTTGGTTCCTGCATGGCCCACGTCCAGGCAATCTCCGCCACCGACCGGTTCAGAACATCTCCGGGCGGGACCGACTGGACCGCGGCGGCGGCCGCCTGGGCCGGGTCAATGTCGGCGTAACCAATGGCCAGCGAGCCGGTCAATTCCTCGCGCAACGCCGGGTCGTTCACCCGGCCCACCCATTGAGCCGCCGCGTCCGGGTCGCGCTTCGCCCAGTCCAGCGCGGCCATTTCCAGCAATCCCGTCTGCCGCTCCCCGGGGGCCATCCGCCCCGCCCAGACAATCGCTTCCACCGGGTCGCTGGACAGCACTTCCCCGCTGGCGGCGGCCATAAGTTTTTGTTTCCAATCGCCCTCCGGCAGGTTGACCAGATATTCCCGCAATTCCTCCCGGTCCTTTTCGCCCCAGTCATGGACCAGGGTAAATACATGAGCTTCGGAAATGTTCGTGTGGGAACTGATCCAGTCGGCGGCCGCTTTCGGGTCCGCCATCATCCGCTGGTTGACCAGCGGCAGGGCAAAGACATAGTCCAGCAGGTTGGGCGGCAGGTCCTGGACGATTTCGAACAGGTTCGTTCCCGCCAACAACGCCTCCAGTTCCTGCATGCGCCCGCTTCGCAGATCCGAGTTGTCCTGGTCCTCCCAATCGCGCAAACGCGCCAGCACCAGTGCCTGCAGCGCCTTCGTGGACGGGCGGTTTGGGGGCGCCGCGGTGACGGCCGGCCCCGGTTGCAACGTTCCGCCTGTTTCCGGTTCAATCGCTGCGCCCGCGGCGGGGGGGGGACCGGAGGCGACCGGCGACTGCGACACATCCCTGGCGGACCGGTGGCTGTGACACATCATCAGCATTATGGCCAGGAACGCCACCAGGCCCAGGACCGTCCATCCTGTTCGGAATTGACGCATGCGGTTTCTGTTTATACGCGGCAGGTAAGTGAAGCGCGACGGCGCTTCACCCCCTGCGTTGTCTTTTGTTACCCGGATTCGTTGGTTAATCCATGGCAAACAGCTTGGAGCTGGTGTTTACTTCCCGACCACGCCGGTCTTGCCGTATGATTTCAGGTAGCCCACATATTTCGTATCGGTGGAATCGAGCGGCTGGCAGCCCCACTGGCCGCCGGTGGCCTGGCTGACGGCGGTGGCGGCGCTGTCCGTCGGCAAGCTGGGCCATTGCCGTGAAGTCAGGACGGTGCAACCTTGAGAGGTGAAATTCGCGGGCGTGAGCAGCGTTCCGTTCAAGCTGCCATTATTGTCCATGTCCGTGTAATTGCCCGACGGATACCAGTGGTCATTGGCGGTGCAGTCGGTAACCCAGTTGTTGTTGGCGGAACTCGGTCCTTTGATGAAGTAGTTATTGATGATGTCAACTGTCCAGGCGGCGGAGGAATGTCCCCCGACGATGCCGCCGGTGGCGCCCCAGTTGTACACCACGTTGTTGACGTACTGGCCGTTCATCTTCAACTTGGGATTGCGGGTCTTGTTGTCAATCCAGAGGTTGTGGTGAATCGAGATGTTGGTGCTCGAATCGATCAGGCCGCCGGAGTATTGGGAGGCGATGGAGGCGCCGATGATGCAGTACTCAATGGTGACATTGTACGAGTTCGCGGTGATTTCTGTGCAGTCGTACGTGGCCCACTCGATCGAGCAGTGGTCAATCATGACATCGTGGCAAGTGGCCCCTTGCAGAGAGCACTTGTCCGAGGGAGCCGTGCTGTCTTCCCGGAAGCGGATATTGCGAATGATGAGGTTGCTATGGCCGCTGATAGACACATAATTCCCGTGGATGGTGATGCTTTTGCCTGAACCATCCAGGTAGGTGTTGCCCAAGACAACGAGCACCGATTTGATTTCGATGGTCCCGGAGACGTCGAAAACAATGTGGCGGCCACCGGCGCTGAGGGCATCGCGCAAGGAGCCGGTCCCGGAGTCGTTCAGATTCGTCACGTGGAACATGGTCGTGCCGCCGGTGGCGCCAGACCCGTAGCCGTAGCCGAAGGCGAAAACCTCCGGTGCGGCGACAAGGCTCGCGGCAATGACGCCGATGCATAGCAGGATGCCTGATGTTTTGGATTTCATTTTGTTACCCTTTTTTGGTACGTCAGTTGTTGTTGATTGGTTGCTGTTTGGGGTGTGACGGACGCGAACGCCCAGTTGTTCGTGCCGCAGCCATCGTTGCTCATTTGAGCCGCGAGTCAATCGTTTGTGACCAGGCCGCAATCGGATGTTTGTCTGAGGGCGGGTGGGCAGGATGGATTAGAACGTTGTATGAGTCTGCTGCCGGCGCGGGGTGGAATCAGAACTGCTTTTGCAGCCAGAGCAGCGCGTTCTTCAGCCAGTCAAAATTAAAGTACCCGCGGTAAAAGGCGTATTGAACCAGCAGCAGTCCGGCGAACACCGCCGTCCATTCCCAACACAACCGGCGTTCCTTGCGGCTTTTGATCCCGCCGAGCGCGGCGACGAGGTTGCCGGTGACGGCGAGTGCCAATCCCCAGAGCATCAACCGTTGCGATTGCGGGCCCGAGGAAATCTGCCAGTTCTCCCACTGCACCCGGGTGGCCGCCGGGATGCCGATGAAAACCAGCACCAGCAACGCGCCGTTAATGCATTGGATGAAGAATCGCTGCATGGACCGGATCCGCCAGCGCCGGGCAGGTTAGTTGATTCGCTCGGCGACCTCATACTTGAACATGCGCTTCTTCATCCAGCGCACGGCAAGCAAATCGTGGAACGACACGAACAGCCGGTTCCACACGCCGTAGTTGCTCTGGCCGGCATGGCGGGGGTTGGCCGCGATGGGAATCTCGGTGACGGTGAAACCCTCGATCTTGAACAAGGTGGGCATGAAGCGATGCATCCCCTTGAAGAATTTCAGGTTTGCGATGCACTCGCGCCGGAAGGCCCGGTAGCAGCAGCCCGCGTCACTGATGTTTTCCGACGACAGCCGGTTGCGGACCCAGTTGGCGATCCGCGAGGAAGCCACCCGCATGAATCCGTCGCTCTTGCGCCGCGCCTCCACGCGTGAGCCGCAGGCGCAGTCGAATTTTTCGAGCGCGGCCAGCAATTTCGGCAGGTCGCCCGGATCATTCTGCAGGTCGGCGTCCAGGGTGACGATGATCCGGCCGCGCGCCGCCTGCATGCCCGCCCACAGCGCCGCGGACTGTCCGCAATTGAAGGCGAACCGCTGGGCGCGGATGCGCGGGTCGCCCCCCGCGAGCTGCTTGAGAATTTCCCAGGTCCGGTCCTTGCTGCAATCATCGGTGATGACCACCTCGTAGGGCAGCTTGAGCGGCTCCACCGCCACGCGGACCGCCGTGATCAGCGCGAGCAGGTTGCCCTCCTCGTTGTAACAGGGGATGACAAAGCTGAGTTCGGGTGTTTCGGCCATTTATGTTTCCGCAGGAAACTGCCATTACATCGCAGACTTTGTCGGCGGCGTCGAGGGCATTTCACCGGGAATCGGCGGGGATGGAAATCCTCCCGGGTTTCATCTGCGGCAACTCGGTCATGGCGTCAAACGGAAGTCCGCCGTCAGTCGTAGTTCCAGGTCGCTCCCGGCTCGGATCGCAGGTCGATTTCGCGGCCTTTCCAGCATTTGACCCCGAGGTGGTTCATCCGACCGAGGTGATAGCGCCACGACATCCCGTAGAATGGATTGTGCGTCGGCCAGAACGAAATGATGTCCAGACCCGCCGCCTTCGCCATTTCGATGGCGCGCTGGATGGTTTTCGGATGGTCGTTCCAGTTGAACAGCAGATACTTCCATTCCAGCACCGGCTTTTTCAAGCCGCGCGCGTTGCGATATGCCACCATGTCTTTCATGGCCGCGTAGGCCTTGTCAAAACTGCTGTGCAACATGTATTTCTCCAGCATGGCGTTGCTGATGCCGTGCACGGAAAAAAGGATGTGGCTCAGGTTCAACGCCGCCTCGCGCTTGGCGTCCGTGTTTAACAGCATGCCGTTCGTCGAGACCAAAATCCAGCAGTCGGGATTCTTGGCGCGCAACAGGGGCAGTTCCTGGCCGATAGCGGGCGACAAAAACGGTTCGCCCAGGTTCAGGTAAAAAAGCTTCTTCAGCTTGAGCCGGGCCACCAGGTCCGCCATCTGGCTGAGCTCCTCCAGCGGCATCCGCTTGTTGGAACGGATGCTGGCCGCGCCCTCGCGCGCGCAGCCGATGCAGTCCACATTGCAAACCACGGTGTTCTCCAGCAGCATCCCGCGGTGCGGCAATTTCGGCGCGGGCGGTGAGGTTTTCTTGGGCAGCCGCTTCATGGTGCAACGCACGCAGGTGGGAATGGGGACCTTTCCCCGGGCCAGCTCGTCGCGAAAATGCTGCGCGACCGGGCCAAAATAGATCTCCTCGAACGTGTTTTTGCGCAGGTCGCCGATGTGCCCGCTACCGTCGTAATCCTGGCACATGCAGGAAACCGTCAGGTCGGAATTGATGGTCAGGTTGTAATCCTCCTCCCCGGCAAGCGTGGAGCAATAGTAGCCGCGTCCGGTGACCTTCGCGCGCAATTCAAACCACCAGACCATCGTCCGGCGGATGAAATCGCTGACCCGCCAGTTGAAACGGGTCTTCGGGTTGCTGATGACTCGCGATGTCGGCGGATTGGCCATGAGCTAGTCTGCTTGTTTCCAAAACCTTAGGGCAAGCCTGTTTTTGGCTGTATGGCAAGCTATCCGCGATTCGTTCAGTTGGCAAATGGCACTCCGCTGCGGCAGTCGCCTGGTTCGAGGAGCGCGGCATTTATGCTGCTTCATTGTCCCTTGCGATTGGTGCGGTGAAGCGGGCTGAAGCCCGCGCTCCGAAAACAAATCAGGCGGCTGCCCCGCTGCCGGCCCGGCCCGCTGCAGCGCGAACTTCAGTTCCGTTACCAGGAATAATGCACCGTGTAGGTCACTGTCCGCTCCTCGTCGGGCTTGACCGGCACGCGGAACTCGATGGTCTGGGAATCGGTCTTCTTGAACTCGTCGGACTTGGCCTTGATTTCCCAGTTGCTCCAGCGGTAGAGGCGCTCCACCACCCGGATTTCCACCGGCTCCCTTTTGCGATTGCGCAATTTGATCTCGAAGGTCTCGTCGATCCATGGCGGGGCCGGTTCGTTGGTTTTAGCTGCGGATCCGTTGACGGGGAGACCGGTAGCCGGATCGATTTCCGACGCCGGCGGCACACCCGCATAACCCGCGATATCCATTTTGAAATCAGTCTGTTTACGCTCGCCTACCAGGTCGAAGGCGTTGCCGGTGGTCACCCGCACCGTCTCGTTTCGCGGCGTGTGGTCGATCGTGTCTTCCCCCACGAATTCCATCTGGCCGTCGTCGCCGCGACGATAAAATCGCAGCTTGCCCTTGGGCAGGGCGATCCCCAGGCGGTTCGTCTCGGCGTTCACAAATTCGCGCATCACCCGGACTTTCTTTTCGTCCTGGATGCCGTACCCGCGATCCTGATTCAGCCCGCCATAAAAACGGCAGCCGGGAGCCCCGTCGTAAACGTAAATCGTCGAGGCGTTCACACTTTCGGCGCGGACGAATTCCACCTGCTTGGTCTCCCGATCGAGTAAGGTCGCGGGCCGCGCCAGGGTGTAGAGGTGGAATTCATCGAAGTTTTTTTCGGTAACGACTGGCCCTGCGCCGCCGCCGCCACCGCCACTGCCGCCCAGGCGCGTAACATGGACTGGGTGAATCTTATTCACATCTCCCGCCATCAATTTGATCCGGGCGTTGCGGAACGTCCGGCCGCTCTGGTTCTTCATCGTCACCCAGCCGATCAGGTCCAACGCATCACCCTTTTCCGGCGAGACCAGATTGTAGTCCGCCTCCCACGTAAAACCGCCGGTGACATAGCTGACCTCGGCATCGAATTTCCCCCGCTGGTCGGACTGCAGCAGCCAGGTCAGCGTCGGCTTAATCACGGTGTCATCGCCCAGATCGGGGAATAGCGGCATACCCGGCAGAGTGAACTGCAATTTGCCATTCACCTCGATGATCGGCTGCTCCGGTTCCTCGCCTGGCACATATCCGCTGCGGATGATCTTGCCGGGCACCACTTCGCGCGCCTCCGTGTTGCCCTTCAACCGCAGTGCTTGAAAATCAATCGTCTTGCCCTCAAACAGCGAGAGTAGCACCGATTCATTCACCGGATCGTTGCGATAGTTCTGCTCCAGGATTTGCAGCGCATGCTTGCCGGCTGGGTCCCGCAGGATGACCGAATCCGGCTCCACCTGCGCCGTCGCGTCGGCATAACGCACGACATTCGGCCCGGATTTCAGGTCGAGCGGCACCGTGTCGCGAACGACGGCGAAATCCTCGTTGTAGATGGTGAGCGCCGGCTGCGCGGCCGCAGTCAGCGCGATCGCCGCGATCAGGCAACCAAAGGAAGTAGCTTGGTTCATTTCTCCCAAGCCTATGCCCTACCATGAATAATGCACGCTGTAAGTCACCACGCGTTCCTCGTCGGGCTTGACCGGCACGCGGAATTCGATGGTCTGGGAATCGAGCTTCTTGAACTCGTCAGACTTGGCCTTGATCTCCCAATTGCTCCAGCGATAGAGGTGTTCCACCACGCGGATTTCCACCGGCTCTTTTTTGCGGTTGCGCAGCTTGATCTCGAACGTCTCGTCCAGCCATTTGTCGCCGGTGTCCACCCGGAAATTCGTCTGCTTCCGTTCGCCCACCAGGTCGAAGGAATTGCCGGTCGTCACCCGGATGGTTTCATTGCGCGGCGTGTGGTCGATTTCATTTTCACCCACAAACTGCAACTGGCTGTCCGCGTCGCGGCGATAGAAGCGCAGCTTGCCCTTCGGCAGCGCAATGCCGAGCTGGTTGGTCTCCGCATTGACGAACTCGCGCTGGACGAGGACTTTCTTGTTTCCGGACTGGCCGTAACCCTGGTCGTAGTTCAACCCGTAAAACCGATAACCCTCGGCGCCGTCATAAACATAAATCGTCGGCGCATACAGCTTCTCGGCATGTACAAATTCCACCTGCTTGGTCTCGCGGTTGTGCAGGGTCGTGGCCCGGCCGATGGAATAAAGATGAAATTCGTCAAACGCCTTCTCCGTTACTGCCGGCGCCGCTGCCATGGCCATCTCCATGGTTTTCATTCTCATTTCGCCCCGGTTCCAGGCCATCGGCGGCTGGATCTTGTTCACGTCCCCGGCCATAAGCTTGATCCGGGCGTTCTCGAAGGTTTTGCCGCTCTGGTTGTTCATCGTGATCCAGCCGACGATATCCACCAGGTCGCCTTTCTCCGGCGAGACCAGGTTGTAACTGGCGCTCCAGTCGAACCCGCCGGTGATATAGCCGATTTCCGCGTTGAATTTGCCCGGCGAGTCGGATTGCAGCAGCCAGTTGAACGCCGGCTTGAGAACGGTGTCGTCGCCCAGATCGGGAAACAGCGGCAGGCCCGGCAGGCTGAACTGGAGTTTGTTGTTCACCTCGATGATCGGCTGCTGCGCGGCACCGCCCGGGACGTAGCCGCTGCGGATGATTTTGCCGGGCACCAGCTCGCGCGCCTGCGTGTTGTCCTTCAGCCGCAGGACCTGAAAATCAATCGTTTTGCCCTCGAACAGCGAGAGCAGCAGCGATTCGCTGACCGGATCGTTGCGATAGTTCTGTTCGAGGATTTGCAGTGAATGCCGGCCTGCCGGATCCCGCAAAATGACCGAATCCGGCTCCACCTGCGCCGTCGCATCGGCATAACGCACGGCGTTCGGCCCGGATTTCAAGTCGAGCGGCACGATGTCGCGCACGACGGCAAAATCCTGGTTATAAATGGTGAGCGCCGGCTGGGCGAAGGCGGCGAGCGCGCCTGCCGCGCCGAGGCAAAGGATGGAAGCGAGTGTTTTCATAAGCGGTCTGTCTGGTGGTATGGCATAACTGATTCATTGGACGGCGTCCCGCAAAAAATGCTCCCGGAGAATGAAGATTTTGAAATGCCGACAAAGAACGCCTTTGAATCGCGGTATTTGCCTGATCCGGTTGGAGTTCACGCTTCAGCGTGTCAGCGCAAACAATCCCGCCGCGCGGGATTGAACTCCAGCTTAATTCACCAGCCGATACCAGTTGTCGCGCTGGTGCGGTTCGTAGCCGAGGTCCTTGATGAGCCGGTGCATGTCGGGCACGGTCATCCGGAAGGTGGTGCCCGCCTGGCTGACCACATTTTCCTCGATCATGATGCTGCCAAGGTCGTTGGCGCCGTATTTCAACGCCACCTGGCCGATTTCCTGCCCCTGGGTGACCCACGAGCTCTGGATATTGGTGAAGTTGTCCAGATAGATGCGGCCCAGCGCCTGGGTCCGCAAATATTCATGGCCGCCAACCGTCGGCGCCTTGAGCTTCGTATGCTCCGCCTGGAACGTCCAGCAGATGAAAGCGGTGAAGCCTTTCGATTTGTCCTGCTGCGCGCGCAACCGCTCCAGGTGTTCGATGCGATCAGCGATGGTCTCGACATGGCCGAACATCATCGTGGCGCTGGAGTTCAATCCGAGCCTGTGCGCCACGTCCATGACTTCCAGCCAGTCGCTGCTCATCGCCTTGAGCGGCGAGATGCGCTCGCGCACTCGGTCCACCAGGATCTCGCCGCCGCCGCCGGGAATTGATCCCAGCCCGGCCTTCGCAAAATCGCCGATGATGGTTTCCAGCGGCTCGTTGAACACCTCGCGAAAATGGATGAACTCGCTCGGGCTGAAGCCGTGAAGATTCACCTGCGGCCATTTCGTTTTGATGTGCGCGAGCAGGTCCAGATACCACTGCTTGGTCAATTTGGGGTGGTGCCCGCCCTGCATCAGTATCTGGGTGCCCCCGAGCGCAACCGTTTCCTCGATCTTCTTGTCCATCTCGGCGAGCGTGATGACATAGGCGTCCGCGTCCTTTTCCACGCGATAGAACGCGCAGAATTTGCAGTAGACGTTGCAGACGTTGGTGTAATTGACGTTGCGGTCGACGATGTAGGTGACGATGTCGTTGCCGCGGCCGCTGAAATCCTTCGCCTTGGCCAGTTGCCGCCGCCGGTCGGCGAGCGCGCCCAGTTCCTCGAGCGGCAGGGTATGAAGCCGCAGCGCCTCGGCCCGGTCGATGCGCTTGCCGTCCCAGACCTTTTGCTGCAACTCGTCCAATGCCGCGTCGTCAATCACGGCTTGAAACTAACTTATTCGCCCGGCCAAGACAACCCGTCAGGATGGGGAGCGGAAGGAGACCGGGCACTTTCGATTTTTCTTTTCACCGGTTTATACCCATCATCCGGGATTCGTGAGTGTGATCGTGGTTCCAGCGGCAGGGGCGGCGCGGCCGGAGAAATCCTTCGGGCTGGCCGTGTTTGCCGTGATGGTGGCGGGCGCCTGCACGTTTCTGAACGTGTATTGCACGCAGCCGTTGCTGCCGTTTTTTCAAAGCTTTTTCCATGCCTCCGAAATCGAGGTCAGCCTGACGGTGGGCGCCGTCACGCTGGCGGTGGCGCTCATGGCGCCCCTGACCGGCATGGTGGCGGAAACGTTCGGGCGCAAGAAGGTCATCGTGCCGGCGCTCTTCGCCATGGCGGTCCCGACCCTGCTGGCCGCCACTTCGCCAGGTCTGCATGCCCTCATCGGCTGGCGCTTTGCCCAGGGACTCTTTGTGCCCGGGGTCATCGCCGTGATGATGGCCTACATCAACGAGGAATTCGCCGGCCGCGCCGGCGCGGTCATGGCTGCTTACGTGACCGGCACGGTCTTCGGCGGGTTTCTGGGACGTTTTCTCACCGGCCTCATCGCCGCGCACTGGAACTGGCGCGCCGCCTTTGTGACGCTGGGCCTCCTGGACCTGCTCGGGGCCCTGGCCGTGCGCCAATGGCTTCCATTGGCGGTGAATTTTGTCCCGGCCCAACACGTGTTCAAGTCGCTGCGCGACACCTGGGGGCATCTGTGGAATCCGCGGCTGCTGGCCATCTGCGGCATGGGTTTTACCGTCCTGTTTTCGCTGGTCGGCGTGTTCACCTACGCCAATTTTTATCTCGCCGGCCCGCCGTTCCAGCTCACCCCCGCCGAACTGGGCAGCATCTTTTTCGTCTATCTGCTGGGCTGTGTCGTGACGCCGCTGGCGGGCCGGTTCCTCGACCGCCACGGGTTCCGCCGGATGACGCTGCTGTCGTTCGGCATGTGCCTGGGCGGTCTGTTGCTGACGCTGTCGCACTCGTTGCCGGTGGTCATTGCCGGACTGGCGGCTTTTTCCTCCGGCGTTTTCATCTACCAATCGGCGGCGACGGTATTGACGGGACAGGTTGCCGGTCGCGCCCGTTCCGCCGCCGCCGGACTTTACGTGACTTTTTATTACGCGGGGGGAAGCGCGGGTGCGGCGTTGACGGCGTGGTTCTGGTTGAAGGGCGGCTGGCCCGCCTGCGTCGGCTTGTTTACCGCCGCCAGCCTGATCACGCTGATTCTGGGGCTGGCCGGCGGAAAATCCGTGGCGGGCCGGGAAATTCCTCCGGAGCCGCTCATGGACACGGCCATTTGAAATTGTCGCCGGGTTTCAGGGAGCGCGGTGGAAGTGTTCCGGGGCGATGGCGGCCAGTTGACGGCAAACGTCCTTGACGACGTCCATTTTCCCCAGGGCCCGGGCTGCGGCCGCCTTGTGCAGATAGGCTTCCACCAGTTCCGAGTCCAGTGCGAGGGCCTGGTCGGCATATTCCATCGCCCGGTAATAGCTGCCCGTTTCGTCGGCCATGGTCGCCAGATGCAACCAGCCCTGCTTGTGCCGGGGGTTGATTCGCAAGGCCTGCTTCATGCAGCGGATGCCATCGTCGGGTCGCCGCATATCCTTGTAGAGCAATCCCGAGAGGCGGTCCCATACTTCGAAGTCGGTCGGGTCCATCGTCAGCGCATGCCGAAAAGCCGTCTCCGCCTGTGCCGGCTGTCCCATCCCGCTCAAACCCATGCCGATAAAATAAAGCGCCCGATGATCGTTCGGATCATCTTCCTGCCACTTTTGGGCGAAAGCCAATACTTCCGGCCACAATCCTTTTTCGCACATCTCGCCCGCCAGCCGATCCCTTTCCTCTGTGCTCCGTTCCATATCTGGATACTCCAATATTATTCAACTGGCCCTGATATCAACCCTAAAACTGTAAAAACATTTTGCCGCTTCGCCGGCAGATTCCGGGCCGGCGGGGCCGGTCATTTGCCGACCGGCCTTAACCGCCAGATGCCCGCCAGCAGGCTGCCGATGACGGAGTGAAACGTCGCGGAAATCGCGCACGGCAGGGCGGTCAGCGGCATTGCGGCGAAATGCGCCTTCGCCAGCGCCGCGCCCAGGCCGGAATTTTGCATGCCCACTTCCACCGAAATCGTCCGGCTGGTCAGCTCATCGCAGCGCAGCAGCCGGCTGGCAATGTACCCCAGAAAAAACCCGCCCGAGTGCAACAGCAGCACCGCCAGGATCAGTTCCCCGCCCGAAGATTTGAAATCCTTCGCGCTGCCGCCGATGATGCTCGCGCAGATCAGCGTGATGGCCAGCACCGAAACCAACGGCGACACCGGCAGGACGAATTTCACGAACCGCGGCGCGCAGCGGTTCAAGGCCACGCCGATGACCACCGGCGCCAGCACGATTTTGACCGTGCTCAGAAACAGGCCCAGCGCGTCCACCGGCACATATTGGCCCGCGAGCCATTTCGTCAGCAGCGGCGTCATCACCGTCGCGCCCAGCGTCGAGCACAGGGTCATCAACACCGACAGTGCGACATTCGACCGCGCGAGGTAGTTGACCACGTTCGACGCTGTGCCGCAGGGGCAGCACGCCACGAGGATCAGGCCGACGGCCAGGGGAGGTTCCAGCCGGAGCAGGTGCGCGATGCTCCAGCCGAGGAACGGCATGATGGCGTAATGCGCCACGAACCCGATGCCGACGGCGCGCGGCATTTTCACCACCGCCTTGAAATCGTCCACGCTCAACGTGATGCCCATGCCCAGCATGATGACGGCGAGTCCCCAGGTGATGCACTCGCCGCTGAACCAGGTGAACCAGGCCGGATGCGCCAGCGCCAGCGCGCCGCCCAGCAGGACCCAGACCGGAAACAGGTTGGTGGCGATGGAAAGCACGCGGTTCACGCGCGCAGGGATTAAACAAAACCAGCAGGAAGAGCAACCTTTTCGCGTGCTCGGCGGAGCCGCAGTTTGAGGGCGGGTTG
>Ga0265338_10000788_pt1 | contig 53663 bp, 35 predicted proteins | sample 42126metaG_FD_193579 | JGI IMG/M metagenome (GOLD analysis project Ga0265338, IMG submission 193579) | Rhizosphere microbial communities from Carex aquatilis grown in University of Washington, Seatle, WA, United States - 4-21-26 metaG | ecosystem: Host-associated > Plants > Roots > Rhizosphere... | reverse complement strand
ACTCCACCTCCAAAAGAAGGACCCGGATTCGGTAAGGACCACCTGCCGGTCTGGACGTCGGATTCTTATCTTATCTTTACCAACGGATGGGCGGCCTACAAATACCACTCCTTCCATGCGAATGATGCCCTCTATGATTTTACCGTTATGCGTCTTTCCGACGGCAGGTTTTTTATTAGCAAGCGCCATTTCTGCACGGGGATGATTAATGAAATGGCAGGATGCGCGACCAATGACCTGACTCAGCCGCTCGATGCGAATGAATTCTTGAACACCTATGCCAGGAATTTAGAACTGACTGAATTTTCGTTGGATCAAAAATTAAAATGCGCAGTCATCTGTCCTGAAGGCTCCCATTCCCTCCACTCAAAAAAAAGCCTTTGGGTCTGGATCAGCGATGGCTCACAAAAGACCTTGTTGGAACGCGGCTATCCGATCAAAGGGAGCTATGTCGCCTGTGTGACCCATTGGGTTTCCCCGGACGAAGTCACGGTTGATATCGTTGATTGGAGAAGATTCGAGCCACCCGAAGAAAGCTTTCCATCGCAGCCCATTATAAAATTATCGTTCCACCGCGATAAGCAGACCGGCCTGTTCGCCGGGCCGGAATGAAAGCATGCCGGTCAAACGGGCATTTTAACCAAGAAACCGCATCACAGTGTTAATATCATGTGAATAATCTTGACCTGCTTTTTGCACTCTTTTACCTTCGCTTCTGTTAGGCCAATACATGTTTGCACAACTCAAAAGCCTGTTTTCCAACGATATTGGGATAGACCTTGGGACGGCCAATTCGCTTGTTTACGTACGTGATCAGGGGATTGTTCTACGCGAGCCGTCAGTTGTAGCCATTCAAGCAGGTACAACCAACGTCCTGGCGGTTGGCGAAGAAGCCAAACGCATGCTCGGACGCACACCCGGAAACATCGTGGCCATCCGCCCGATGAAAGACGGTGTGATCGCGGACTTCGAAATCACTGAAGCGATGCTCCGCCATTTCATCCAAAAGGTCCATCACCGGAAATTAATCGCCCCACGAGTAGTGGTGGCAGTGCCTTCGGGCATCACGGAAGTTGAAAAACGGGCGGTCAAGGATTCCGCCACTCATGCCGGCGCGCGGGAGGTTTATCTGATCGAACAACCCATGGCTTCGGCCATCGGCGTCGGTCTGCCGGTGCATGAACCAGCGGGAAACATGATTGTGGACATCGGCGGAGGAACTTGCGAAATCGCAATCATCTCCCTCGCCGGTATCGTCTTCAGCCGCAGCCTGAGGGTGGGCGGGGACGAATTTGATGAAACAACGGTCGCTTACATGAAGCGGGCCTATAACCTGATGATCGGTGAACGCACAGCGGAGGAAATAAAAATTCGGATTGGCTCTGCCTTTCCGCTGGAGCAGGAATTAACCATGGACGTAAAAGGACGCGATTTGGCTTCTGGTCTGCCAAAAACTCTGACCATCCGGTCGGAAGAAGTTCGCGAAGCCTTGCAGGAGCCGCTTTCCCAGATTCTGGAATCCATACGCATCACTCTCGAACGCTGCCCGCCTGAACTCGCCGCCGATCTCGTCGATCGGGGCATTGTCATGGCCGGTGGCGGCGCATTATTGCGTGGCATTGACAGGCTCGTCGCCGAAGAAACCGGTCTTCCGGTTCATATCGCCGATGATCCCTTGACCGCCGTCGCCGAAGGCACAGGCCGCGTGTTGCAAGAACTCTCGTTTCTGAAGCGGGTCTCCACCAACTCCAAATAATTCCTCTTTGCCTCACCGTCATCGCTGAAACAATGAAATTTCGGTCGGTGAACGGATGTTAAAACGGTCGCATTTTATCGCCCTGGGACTGGTGGCTTTGTTGACGCTCATAATGCTCAACCTGCCCACCCGCACTTCGGCCCGCCTGAAATCCGCCATTAGCGGATTATTCCTACCCATGTTCGGATTGGCCGGCACCACCCAAAAAGCCTCCGGTCAGGCAGGCGATGCCGTAGTGCCAAAAAAAGTGCTGCTCAAGGAAAACAACGCTCTTCAGGATGAGGTCCTCCAATTACGTGTCCGATTGACCAATAGCATTGAGATTGAGCGGGAAAACACCCGCCTCCGCCAGCTCCTGGGCTGGCAACAGCGCACCTCGTGGAAGCTCAAGCTCGCCAATGTCATCACCCGCGACCCCGCGAACTGGTGGCGCACCATCGAGATCGACCTTGGCTCCCGCGACGGCCTCCGCGAGAACCTTCCTGTGCTCTCGCCGGATGGGAACCTCATTGGCCGCACCTCGTCCGTGAGCCTCACCCGCTCGCAGATCGTTCTGCTCGGTGATCCCAACTGCAAAGCGAGCGGGCTCGTTGAGGACGAAGCGCGGGACATGGGCGTCATCGCTGCCAGCGGCCCCTTTGACGGCTCTTTCATCACCATGAGCTACCTGTCCAGCAGCGCCAATGTGAAATCCGGCCAAAACGTCGTCACTAGCGGTCTTGGGGGCATTTTCCCTAAAGGCATTCCCATCGGTCAGATCGTCGATTCGCGCCAGGTGGAATTCGGCCTCTATACCGAAGCCCGCGTGAAGCTCGCCGCCAACCTGAGCTCCCTGGAGGAAGTGTGGGTGATGTTCCCATGAAAAATAGAAAATATCCAACAACGAACATCCAACGCTCAACATCCAATGACATGGTGGCCGGACAAGCGTTGATCTGCACAAAGAGGTTTATGTTCGTTGACAGCAAATTTCCGATCCAAGGGAGGAGTGACTCACGTTGCTTCCCCCTCTCCGCCAAACGTATGTTTGGGGGAGAGGGCCGGGGTGAGGTGGGGCTGAACTCTCAACGAAGGGCATTGAGAAAATGAACCCCTTCCAATCCATCCTCATCCTGGTCGCCGCCTACTTGCTGGTGTTCCTGGAATCCTCTTTTCAAGGCGTTCGCCATTGGCTTGGCGCCCAGATCAATCTCCTGCCGGCGCTGATGGTCTACGCCAGCCTGTCCTCCAGCCTGCTCACTATTATTTTGCTCGCCGGTCTCGGCGGACTATGGATGGATTCACTATCTGCAAATCCGCTCGGCGTCACCATGCTGCCGCTCTTCGTCGTGGGACTCCTCATCTATCGCCGGCGCAATTTGATTTTACGCGAGCAACTGTTTGCCCAATTCGTTCTTGGCCTCGCCGCCAGTGCCCTCGTGCCCGCAGGCGTCCTGCTGATGATTTTGACCGGGGGCAAAGAGCCGCTGTTGGGCTTCGGCTCAGTCTGGCAGTTCATCGTGATGACGGTCGGGGGCGGAATCGCCACGCCGTTACTGTTCAAACTTTTCGGATTTTTTGATGACTCCTTGAGTTACCGGCGCGCCACCGAAACCAGCTTTCGTCCTGACCGCGAGATAAGGAGGGGCAGAAACTAATATGCTCATCTTCGACCAACTGCAAAAAAACGACCCGCAATTGCGTTTCCTCGCGCAGATCGTTTTTGTTGGCGTCGCCATCCTGCTCGCCGGGCTTTGGTGGGTGCAGGTGGTTTCGTATAAGGATTATCAGGCGCACTTGGAAACGCAATCGTTCCGCACGGTGCGCATTCCGGCCATCCGCGGAAAAATCCTCGACCGCAACGGCATCGCCCTCGCCGACAGCCAGCCGAATTATAGTGTCAGCCTTTATCTCGAAGACCTGCGGAAACAATTCGAAAAAGTTTACACGAACGATGCCGGAATCGTCCGGAGCGACCTCGCCGCACGGATTGCCAGCGAAGAAAAACGCCTCGGCCGAAAACTCACGCCCGCTGAGCGCAGCGGTTTCTCGTTCACTACCATCATCAAAAGCAACCTCACCGCCAATGCCCATCTCCAGGTCGTAAACAGCATCGTCAGCCGCATCAGTGCTGTTTTGGGTGAGCAGTTGCCGTTCGATGCGGACGATTTCATCAAGGCTTACAAAACGCGCCTCGCCCTGCCCTATCCGCTCGTACCCAGTCTCAATCCGGGAGAACTCGCGCGGTTTGAAGAATCAGACAAGCCTGCCGGTGTGGACCTGGAGATGCAAGCGCGGCGGTACTATCCCTTCAAAACACTCGCCGCCAGTTTATTGGGACATCTGCAAAGTGACGATGCCTCGCGTGAGGGCGAGGACTCTGATTTCGATTATCGGCTGCCGGATTTTCGCGGCATCGTCGGGATTGAATACGGCCTGGACGGCTCGCTGCGCGGACGCGCCGGTGGAAAATCCGTGCTGGTCAATAACGTCGGTTTTCGTCAGACCGAAAACATCTGGTCACCGGTGGAACCCGGCAGCAACGTGGTGCTGACCATTGATGTTCGCATTCAGAAAGTCGCGGAAGACGCGTTGCATCGGGGCCCGTTCGGACCTGAAACCCATGGGGCAGTCGTGGTGATGGATGTTCACACCGGCGATATTCTGGCGCTGGCGTCGTCACCGACGTTCGACCCGAATATGTATCTCGGGCGCATCAGCCAGGAGGATTTTGAAAAAATGCAGGCGTCCGGCGCGGAACATAACCGGGCGACCGGCGAGAACTATGCGCCGGGCTCCATCTTCAAACCAATCGTCGGCCTTGCTGCCTTGGAAGCCGGCTTGGATCCCCAGGCTCTTGTGGACAATCCTGGTTATATTTACGTCGGCAAGCGGCATATCACGGATTTGGCGGCGCCCGGCAAATATGATTTCCGGAAGGCCATCATGGAATCCTGCAACACATACTTCATCTCTGTCGGCATGAACGCAGGCATTGACGGCATTATCAGCCTTTCGGAGAAGTTTCATTTCGGCGAAAGCGTCGGTTTACCCACCCGGCAGGATGCGTCCGGCGATCTGCCTACCCTGCAACGAATTCACAGCGGCTGGCGCGACGGTGATACCGCAAACATTTGTATCGGTCAGGGCGAAGTGGCCATTACACCGCTGCAAATCGCCGTCGCCTATTCTGCGATTGCCAATGGCGGAAAGATTCTTTGGCCGCGTCTCGTGGACCGCATTGAACCGCAAGACCCGTTGACCGGCACTTCCATCATTTTTGAAAAATCGCGGGTACGGAACGATATCGGTGTCCATGCGCGCAACCTTAAGATTCTTCAGGACGCCATGCTCGCTGAGACCGAAGACCCGGAAGGTACCGGCAAACCCGCCCGCGTTCCTGGTTTGCATATTTGCGGCAAGACCGGCACCGCTGAAATAATGGACACGCACAATCGGAAGATTGGACGCACTACCTGGTTTGCCTCTTTTGCGCCTTACGAAAACCCGCGCTACGCAGTGGTAGTTATGGTTGAAAACGGCACCTTTGGAGGCCCGACGTGTGGCCCGATGGCCCATGATATTTACGAGGCACTCCAGAAATACGATCTGCAAACCATCGCAAAAAACTAAGATGTTCGACGCCATTTTCAACGAACGACAACGCATCGACCGGCTGCAATTGCTTGCGCTGGCGGGCTTGATGTTCCTCGGCGTCGCGTTCGTCTACAGCGCCACCAACGCCGGTGATGCCACAACCGCCTTGCCGTGGTTCAAGCAGGTCTTTATCCGGCAGATCGTCTGGTATGTCCTGGGCATCGGCGTTGCGACTGCCCTGTGCTTCATCGATTATCACACTCTCGCCCGCTGGTCGGTCGTCGCCTACTGGCTGACGATTTTGCTGCTGATCGTCGTGCTCATTCCCGGTATCGGCTCCTTGCGGTCGGGCGCGCGTCGCTGGATCGACCTTGGCTTCTTCCAATTTCAACCGAGCGAATTCGCCAAGCTCAGCTTCATTCTCGCCACGGCCAATTTCCTCAGCCGTCCGGTCGAAGAATTGCGCTCCATCTCCATTTTCTGGAAGACCCTCGGCCTGATGGCCCTGCCCTTTTTGCTCATCATGAAGGAACCGGACCTCGGCTCAGCCCTGGTATTGGTACCGACCGGTCTGGCGATGGCCTTTGTCGCGGGCACACCCAAAAGTTATTTGATCAAACTTCTCACCATCGTGGGATTGGTCGGCGCGCTGTTCCTGGTGGACGTGTTATTCGCGCCACCCGGCTGGTGGAAGGTCAAATTGGAGGATTACCAGCGCCAGCGGCTGCTCGTCTATTTCGGCGCGAACTTCGCGCCCGCCGGTGCAACGCCCCGCGAGCGCGCCGAGGCCCAGCATTTGCAACTGGAAAAATCGTACCAGGTCCGGCAGGCCGGCATCTCCGTCGGCTCCGGCGGACTGTTTGGCAAGGGCTGGCGGCAGGGTACCCAGACCGCTTTGGGATTTTTGCCGCCGGGTGCGGCCCACAATGATTTCATTTTCTCCGTTATTGCCGAGGAGGAAGGATTCGCCGGCTCCATTTTGGTGCTGGCGCTGTATTCAGCGATTCTATTCACGGGAATCAGAATCGCCGGCCAGGCTCGCGATCGCCTGGGAAAATTGCTGGCGGTGGGCGTTGTGACGCTCCTGTTCAGCCATGTATTCATCAATATCGGCATGAACATCCGTATTGTGCCTGTGACGGGCATCCCACTGCCGCTGCTGTCTTACGGCGGATCCTCAGTGCTGGGCTCGTTGATCGCATTGGGCATGCTTCAAAACGTGTATATCTATCGAAAGGGTTACTAAATTATGAGCGAAAAATTTTCGCGCAGACGCCGTGGCGGAATGCGATTCCGTCCGCCCGGGGGAATTGGCCACGGGCCACAACAACCAAAAGGATCCGACCGCGACGCGCAACAAGCACGCGCCGATGTCCTGGGCGAGCAACCCAGCGGGCCTGAGAAGGTCTATGATCACCGCCATACGGCCGAGATTGAGCGCGCTGAAAACGTCGCCGCCGGTTTGCCGCCCGAGGGCGCCCAAACGCCTCCCGCCGCTTCCCCCGATGTGGAGGAAAAAAAGGAATTCCGCCAGCCTCACCCGGAGATCTCCGCGCAGGTCGAAGAGGAAAAGCCCTTCGAACCGGTGGTGATTCCCGAACAGGCCAGGAGCATTGTGGACAAAGTCCGCATCGTCGCCACGAACCTCGTCAAAAAGGTCCAGCGCCTCATCCGCCCGGAAAAGCGCACCCACAAGGAAGTCATCATCAATGCCGAGGTGCTCGAAACGCGCGTCGCGGTGCTGGAAGACGGCAAACTCGAGGAATTCAACATCGAGCGCACCACCGAGGAACGCATCGTCGGCAGCATCTTCAAAGGCCGCGTGCGGAATCTCGAAGACGGTCTCAAAGCCGCGTTCGTGGATATCGGTTTCGAGAAAAATGCTTTTTTGCATTATTGGGACATCGTTCCGAGTTCCTTCGACAGCGGCGTGGAAATCGTCGAGCGCGAAGGCGGTCGGCGCCGTGAAAAACCGAAGATCACCCAGAAAGACATCCCGCGCCTCTATCCGCCCGGCGCCGACATTATCGTGCAGGTCACCAAAGGCCCCATCGGCACCAAAGGCCCGCGCGTCACCACCAACATTGTTTTGCCCGGACGTTATCTCGTGCTGCTGCCAAACTCCGACCAAAGCGGTATTTCCCGCAAGATCGAGAACCAGCAGGAACGCAGCCGCTTGAAAAAAATCCTCCGCGAAATGGCGATTCCCGACGGCATGGGCGTCATCATGCGCACCGTGGGTGAGAACCAGCAAAAGCGTTATTTCGTCCGCGACCTCGCGCTGTTGCTCGAAGAATGGCGCGGCATCCAGGACCGCATCAAGACCCAACCCGCCGCCACCTGCGTGTTTCAGGAACCCGACCTCGTCGAGCGCACCGTGCGTGATTTTCTCACCGAAGATGTGGAACGCATCGTCGTGGATCATCCCAAGGCCTGCGACCGTATGAAGGAGATGATCTCCAAGATCTCCCGTCGTTCGGCGAGCAAGATCAAGCTCTACAACGATTCGCAGCCGCTGTTCGACCGCATGAACATCTCGCGGCAGTTGGAGAACGCGTTCTCGCGCCAGGTGCACCTGAAGAGCGGTGGTTATATCGTCATCGATGAAACCGAAGCATTGGTCGCCATCGACGTCAACACCGGACGCCATAAAGGCGGCCGCGACCAGGAAGCCGCCATCCTCCGGGTGAACGTCGAGGCTGCGGAAGAGATCAGCCGCCAGTTGCGCCTGCGCAACATGGGCGGATTGATCGTGCTGGACTTCATCGACATGAAATCCGGCCGCGACCGCCAGCAGGTCTATCAGAAGATGAAAGACGGCCTGCGCCGTGACAAAGCCAAGACCCACATCCTGCCCATCTCGCAATTGGGCCTGATGGAAATGACGCGCCAACGCCACAGCGAAAGTGTGCGCGCCGCCGTCTATGACGATTGCCCGTATTGCAAAGGCCGCGGCAAAGTGAAGAGCGCGCTCACCATGAGCGTGGAGATCCAGCGCAAGCTCGGCGAGATATTGAAGAAACGCTCGCGCGACGAGTCGGATTTCCAACTCCGCATCGTGGTCAATCCGACCATCCTCGAACGCCTCCGCACCGAGGACGAAAAACATCTCATCGAGATGGAGAAACGATATTTCGGCAAGCTCTCGTTCCGGGCCGATCCCGCGATGCACGCCGAACAGTTCAAGATCGTGAACGTGTCCAACAACGAAGAACTGGCCAGCGAAGCAACCTGATTCCCGCATTTGGATCACCACGCCCCGCCTTGTGCGGGGCGTTTTTGTTTTAATGATGCAAATCAGTTCGATGAATTATGATTGACCGGAAAATGGCGCTATGCTTTAAAGGAGCAGCAGGAATTGTTCGAGGATTGCCCTGCCATTCAGTCAAAAACCAACCAAAGGACCAATATGTTGTGCGCCAGTTGCGGCAAGGAACTACCTATTGAAGCGTTAAGTTGCCCAGCCTGTGGGACATCCAAATCATCCACGCCGAAATCGTCGGCTTCCGGTTCTTCCGGCCCCGGCGTCATGGACAAGGTAAAAGCGGCCGCCGGCGATTCTTTACAGGCGTTCAAGTCCTTCGCGCTGAATCCGGTCGGTGAATTGGCCAACGTTTTTAATTCGCTCGGGGAAGCGCGGGCGCTGGCAGTGGGTATCACGTTTGGTGTGGTCGCGGCGATTGGATTCACACTGGGCGACGTCATCTCCATGCATCAATTGCCGGAATTTGCGAGACCTACCGGCATCGGTTGGATCATCAAGTCGCTCCTCTGGTCGTGCATTCCATTCCTGACAACCGCCGCGGCTTGTTTTGCGAGTCGCAGCATCTTTCGCGGTGCGGGAGGATTGGCAGCCGATTGCTTCGTGGCAGGCGCCTCCATGTTGCCGATTGCGCTGTTGTTCCTGATGTACGGCATGCTCGGACTCACTCATCTGCAGGCAGTTGGGGCCATCGCCATTTTCATGGGCTGTATTGCGGTCTTTATCCTGTTTGTCGGGTTCGTGCGCATCATGAGGTTGTCCGAAAAGACGAGTACCTTCGTTGTACCGATCGTTATTCTGTTAAGCGCCTGGCTCTCGGACATCATCCATTCGGCCCTGACCAATTCGGGCTCCCAGCCACCAACGGGATTTAGCCTGTAAATCATGAAATTGTTCACCTTCAGCGGAATTTCCGGGACACTTTCCGGAACGAACGATGGCACCGACATCATCGATCTCGCTGAAAAGGTCATCGCCGCTTTGCCGACCCAGTCGCCCGTGCGCTATGAAGGTGTGGATGATGTGGACCACTTCCGCAGTTATGTGGACTACGCCACGATGCTTTCAAACATCGGTGACGCCGTGCAGCTCAGCGGCGTCACCGTCTTGAACGAAGAGGCGAACCGGCTCTCGCCGAATTACGCCGTCGCCATGAGTAATGCGGTGTCCACCGATCCGACGGAGGATGTACTGGTCCTCGCACACAGCCAGGGTACAAATAATCTCACATGGACACTGCTCAACCTCGCCCGTAACGACCCTGCGTTTTTCGAACAACGCACGGTCCGCTGCGCGTTGTTCGATCCCAAGGTCGGGCGCAATTACATGGAACAGGTCTTCGCGTTGTTCCCCGACCAGACGCAGCTAAGCTTTCTCTTTTTTCAAAGCGAGAATGACATCCTGGGCGACCAGAGCATGTTGATCCCGAAATTCATTGATGAATTTCCTCATGGCAACCACATCTGGGTGAAGGATCTCGACCATACTTCCATCCATGAATGGGCAATGTTGAACAAACCGGAATATTGGCTGGAACTTTCGGGCTACGAAGACTACCTGCGCGCCTGGCGGCAAGAAGTCATCGCCCTCAAGCAGGAAACGCGCGCCGGCCAGCTCGGCACCGCGCAGATCACCAAACTGCATAACTGGTCCGATCAGTATGCGAAAGACGAGATGAACCTTGATAAGATCAGCGTCGCCCTGTTGGGATTTTTGATGGGGAATCTTCCGGCAAAGTTTAAATCCAAATAGTTTGGCACCACAGAATTGCTTCTTTCGGGTTTTGATGGAATGAATAGGGTCGATGAACGATAAGGACCGGCCCCATTTATTCCAACCGCTGACCATCAAGTCTATCACCTTGCGCAATCGCATCGGCGTCTCACCGATGTGCCAATATTCCTCCGAAGACGGCGTCGCGACGGATTGGCATCTCGTCCACCTCGGTTCTCGTGCCGTAGGCGGCGCGGGTTTGGTCATCGCGGAAGCCACGGCCGTTTCAGCGGAAGGCCGCATCACACCCGGTGATGCGGGCATCTGGTCGGACAAACATCTGGAACCCATCGCGCGCATCAATCGCTTTCTCAAACAACAAGGCGCGGTTCCCGGGATCCAACTCGCCCACGCCGGACGCAAAGCCTCCGCCGCTCGCCCCTGGGAAGGCGGCGCGCATCTGCCGGATGATAATGGCGGTTGGCCAACCATGGCGCCCAGCGCGCAGGCTTTCGGTGGCGACCTCAAAAAAGTTCCACGCGCAATGGCGGAGTCCGACATCACTCGTGTACACCAGGAATTTGTGGAAGCAGCCAAGCGTGCATTGGCAGCGGGCTGTGAATGGCTCGAACTTCATTCAGCCCATGGATATTTGAGCCACGAATTTTTATCCCCTTTGTCGAACCACCGCGTCGACCGTTACGGCGGCAGTTTTGAGAATCGCATCCGCTTTCTTCTCGAGTTGACGCAAAAAGTGCGACAAGTCTGGCCAGACAGTTTGCCTTTGACCGTTAGAATCTCCTGCACGGATTGGATGGAGGCTGGCTGGGACATCGAACAAAGTATTGACCTGGCAAAACGTCTGAAAGCTGAAGGCGTGGATTTGATGGATTGCAGTTCCGGCGCAAACACGCCGGACGCAAAAATTCCTACTGGCGCAGGTTATCAAGTGCCATTCGCGGAGCGCATCCGGCGCAAGGCAGGCATCGCGACGGCTGCCGTGGGCATGATCACCGACCCGATGCAAGCGGATGATATCATCCGCAACGGTCGGGCTGATCTCGTTTTGATGGCACGGGAATTTTTGCGCGATCCTTATTGGCCGGTGAAGGCAGCGAAAGCATTGCATCAAAAAGATGCCGTTAAACTACCAGTACAATATGCGCGGGCTTGAGTTTCGCTAAGTTCAAGTCGCAGGCGCCACAATTGCCAAAGAATACGGAACTTTCATGTGGTGATTTGGTCTTGAGGTCTTCTGGCTCGTTTTCTAGTCTTTCGAATGTCAACTATTACCGCCTCTTGTCATTGTGGAGAGGCGTTCAAACGGGCGAATCAATTCCAAATTATGAGATTCACGCGGCTTTTGGCAGCCAGTTGTCTATTTTTTGCTACGCATGCAGTATCGCAACAGGTTACCACCACGGCCGATACTGGAGCAGGTTCATTGCGAACGGTTGTTTCAGGCGCGGCGGCCAACTCGACCATCACTTTTAACTCCTCTTTGTCAGGTCAAATCATCCAATTGACCAGCGGCGAAATACCGCTGAATAAAAACCTGACCATTGATGCTTCCTCCCTGGCCAATGGCGTCCAGATCAACGGCCATCATAGCTCGCGCATCTTTAATGTTGGTTCAGCAACCGTCGTTCTCAATTCTCTGACCATCACAAACGGGCTCTCGTCCGCTGGCGGCGGAATCCTGAATGCCGGCACCCTCACGCTCAATCGCTGTTCTGTGGTCGGCAATTCAGTATCCAGTGGCGGCGGCGGCGGCGGCATTTACAATAATCTTGGTACTTTGACCCTTAACCAATGTACCGTGGCGAGCAACACCGCCACCATCGGTGGCGGGGCCGGCGGGGGCATCTTCGATCTTTCAGGCGGATCACCGGTCATTTTGAACAACTGCACGGTTTCTGGAAATTCAGCCAACACCGGCGGAGCCTTCCAAAGCGTTAATATCGGCAGCAATAACGTCACGTTTTTCAATTCCATTCTCGCTGGCAATAACTCCAGTTCGGGGGCAGCCATCATCAACACGACACCCTTTCTGCTGGGAAACAACCTGACCACTGGCAACCCCCTGCTCGCTCCCCTTGGCAACTATGGCGGGCCCACACCCACCATGCCGCCGGTTTTTGGCTCTTCCGCTATTGATGCCGGCAGCGATTCTGCCCTCAGCGCACCGTATCTCTTCACTACTGACCAACGTGGTCTCACCCGTCCCGGCGGACCCCACGTCGATATCGGCTCGGTGGAAATCATACCGCTCGTCGTCACCACCAATGCCGATTCCGGTCCGGGTTCTTTGCGCACCGCCGTGGGAGCGGCGGCTGCCGGTTCCACAATCACCTTCGCCGCCAATCTTTCCGGCCAAACCATCGTGCTGACCGGTGGAGAAATCGTGTTATCCCAAAACATCTTGATTGACGCCTCTTCACTGCCTGCCGGTGTCACCTTGAGCGGCAATAACGCCAACCGCATCTTCAATCTCAGCGCCACCGCCAATATCACTTTGTCCTGTCTCACCATCATCCAGGGAACCACGGCTGATGCCGGCGGCGCCATCTATACTTCTGCAGGTAGCAGCCTGCACATCCAGCGCTGCACGTTCACGCAAAATTCCGCGCTCGAGGGTGGCGCCATTCTCAACGACGGCACGCTGGTCATGGAGAATTGCACCATGAGCGGCAACAACGGCGGCTATGGCGGCGCGCTCCAATGCCGCTATCTGACCACCCTGACCCATTGCACTATTGATGGCAATAATGCCCCCAACGGTGGTGGCGGTATTTTCAACAAAGGTTCCACCCTCACGTTGAATAACACCATTGTCGGCGACAACACGCCTGCCGTGGCCGGTGCGGACATCTATAGCCAGCTCGCTGCTCTGGTGTTTTCCAATGCCAATATTGTTCCCAATCTGTTCCATGACCGCCCTACGGCCAGTGACATTGGCCCAGCACCGATCACCTCGGCTCCCGTCCTCTACGGTCTTTTTAACTATGGCGGCCCAACGCAAACTATGCCGCCAATGTCTGGTTCTCCCGCCATCGACGCCGCAGGTGCCACGTCCCTCACGATTGAACAACGTGGTTACCAACGCGTCATTGGCGCAGGACCGGACATCGGAGCCACGGAATATCGCTTCGGCAACACAACCGTCAGCACCGCGGCGGATAGTGGCACGGGCTCTTTGCGGTACGCCGTCAACTATACACTGCCCGGGGCCATCATCGTCTTTGCCCCCAATCTTTCCGGCCAGACTATTGCACTGACGAACGGCGAGTTGGTTATTCCTTGGGACCTCACTATTGATGCCTCGCTTTTATCCACGAATATCATCATCGATGCCAACCACAGTTCTCGAATTTTCCGCATCACCAACAATGCCACGGTCACGCTCACCTCGCTCAAATTGATCAATGCCGTATTCGCCGGCGCGAATGGGACCAATGGCTTTGGTGGTGATCCTCAAACCGACGGTGGCGATGGCAGCGACGGCACTTCAGCCCAGGGGGGTGGAATCTATAACGATGGCCATCTGACTTTGAACCAGGTCACGTTAGCCATGTGCGGTGCGTTCGGCGGTAGCGGCGGACTAGGCGGCAATGGATGGAGTGGCGGCAACGGCGGAAATGGAGCGGCGGGCCAGGGTGGCGCGATCTTTAATTCTGGCAGCCTCACGCTAAACCAAGTGACCATTTCCGGGTGCGCGGCGGCTGGGGGATCTGGCGGCATTGGCGGTGTTGGTGGATCCGATAATAATCAGGACCTTTTTGTTGGTCTTGATGGTGGTTCCGGAGGAATCAGTCAACCAGGCCAGGGCGGTGGCGTTTATAGTTCAGGTTCACTGATCATCAACCAAAGCACACTGAGCAGCAATACCTGCAGCGGTGGCAGTGGCGGTCCCGGCGGTAACTCCTATACCTCGAATACCGATAACGGTTATGCCTACCCCGGTCCATCACTTGACGGCAGCCCGGCCCAGGGTGGTGCCATCTACAATTCTGGATATCTTTTCTTCGCAGAATCTACCGCCACAAGGAACTCCGCAAATGGCGGGCGCGGTGGTCACGGTGCAGTTGGCATCAATAATAATCAGGGCAATTTTGTGGGCTTCCTCTTTAACAATCCCGGCAACGGAAGTCCCGGCGAGGGCGGCGCTCTTTACAACGCGGGCACATTGACTGTTCGACAATCCACATTGACGGGCAATCAGGCTGCGGACGGGATTGGAGGCTCTGACGGGGGTAATGGCATCAATGGCTCCGACGCAGACTCTCTCGGCGGAGGTCTGTTTTCCATTAATACGTTCACAGCCTACAATTCCATCATCGCGCTGAACAGCGCCACCACCTATGCAAATCTATTTCTCACCGGTTCTAATTCGTTCGTCGGCAATAATCTGACCGACGCCAATCCCATACTTGCACCGCTTGGCAACTATGGTGGCCCTACCCAAACCATGCCGCCGCTGCCGGGTTCACCGGCGATCGATGCCGGCAATGATTTCGTATTTTCTGCAAGCGATCAGCGGGGATACGCGCGATTGTCCGGCGCCCACCCGGATATCGGAGCTGTAGAATTGCAGTTAGCCAGCCAGCCGTTCCCGGTCAAATCGCCCACGTGGTTGAACAGTCAGCCGCAATTTAAATTCAGCAACTTGGTCGGCGGCAGTTTCACCGTTTACGCTAGCACCAACCTCTCCGTTCCGTTTACGAACTGGGTCGATCTGGGCCCGGCCATCGAAACTCCACCCGGCTCCGGCCAATTTCAGTTCACGGACACGAAAGCGACCAATTACACGAAGCGCTTTTATCGCGTCACGTCGCCGTAGAAAATAATCTTACGTAGCGCGCGAAGCGTGGTTGGGCGGCCAGCCCTCTGGCCGCCGCAGAGGTAGTGGATCGTACGAAGTTCTGCAAGGGACGACGGCGCGCAAGCGACTGCGCACTCTACCAAACACATCACCCGCACTGAGCTTTATTTCTCAGCGCATGGTCTATCAACACCAACGCTGTCATCGCTTCCACCATCGGCACCGCGCGCGGCAGCACGCAGGGATCATGACGTCCCCTGCCCTTGAGCGTCGTATTCTTCATGTCCTGGCTTACCGTGTTCTGCGGATGCATGACGGTCGCCGTCGGTTTGAAGGCCACGCGGAAGAAAATCGTCTCACCGTTGCTGATACCGCCCTGGATACCGCCGCTGCGGTTCGTCACGGTGCGGACTTTTCCGCCACGCATGCGGAACAGATCATTATGTTCGCGGCCGGTCAATAAGGTGCCGCCAAAACCGGACCCGATCTCAAATCCCTTCGTCGCCGGCAGGCTTAACATGCCTTTCGATAAATCAGCTTCCAACCGGTCGAACACCGGCTCGCCCCAGCCCGGTGGAACACCACGCGCGATGCCTTCAATCACGCCGCCCACACTATCACCGGCGGCACGCATCTTCTCTATCAACTTGATCATGCCCTCCGCTACTTTCGCATCCGGGCAGCGGACAATATTCGATTCAACATCTTTGAATCGTACCTTCTCGGGATTCACGTCGGCAACGATCTGGTGCACTTGCTTCACGTAAGCCAGCACCTCGACACCAAAACGTTCGCGCAACAGTTTTTTGGCAATGGCGCCGGCGGCCACGCGTCCGATGGTTTCGCGCGCACTCGTGCGCCCGCCTCCCGGCCATGCCCGGATGCCGTACTTCGCAAAGTAGGTGTAATCAGCATGTGACGGGCGAAATTTATCCTTCATCTCCGAGTAAGCCTCGGGACGCTGGTCTTCGTTCTTCACCCACATCGAGATGGGCGTGCCCAGCGTTTTGCCTTCAAAGACGCCGGAAAGGATGTTCACGGTGTCCGTTTCCTTGCGCGGAGAGACGATCCTGGACTGGCCGGGACGCCGCCGGTCGAGATCCGGTTGGATGTCTGCCTCGGAGAGTTTCAGACGCGGCGGGCAACCATCCACGACCACGCCGACCCCGCCGCCGTGAGATTCACCCCAGGTGGTGATGCGAAAAAGGTGCCCGAACGTGTTACCCATGGGGTTAATTTAGCGATTTGAGCCGGAAGTTCCAAGTTGGAAAACAAACATGAACTCCAAATTGCCTTATGCCCTGGCCCGCATTGCGGGAGAGGGTGCGGAGCGATAGCGAGGCGGGTGAGGGGTTTCTCCCGCGACAGCGGGACTGATCAAGAAGGCAATTTCCGGCACTATGAAAAAAGCCCGTGAACGCGAGCTGTAACTCGCATTCACGGGCCAAAGCGGATGGTGGAGCCGACAAGGCTCGAACTTGCGACCCCCACAATGCCATTGTGGTGCTCTACCAACTGAGCTACGACCCCATCCAGACCGGCTGTGACTCTAAATTGCCACCGACCAAAGGTCAAAGCGTTTTTCTTTTCGGCAATTTGCCTCTTTGACATTTACCCGCCGAATTGCGAAACATCGTGCGCCACGAACTCGTCATGCGCATCGCCTTTTTAACGCACGAACCGTTTTTCCCGCCCAGCGGGGGCGGTTCCGCTGAGGCGATCTATATCGTCGAGGAAATGGTCGCGCGCGGACATGACGTCCATATTTTTTGCCCGCAGATACCGGATGCCGATGCGGTGGCCAAAAAATTCAAGGTCACACTGCACCAATTCACAAAATGGAAGATGGGCCGTTACGCCTCGTTGCGTAACGTCAAATACGTCTTTTACCCATTCTTCCTCGAACGCATGGTGGCGGAGGCGGCGCGCCAGAAAAAATTTGACCTGCTTTTTTCCCAGCACACGATTTCCGCCGTCGCGGCCGGACGCTTGCGAAAAAAATTGAGCACACCAGTGGCCATGAACTTTTTGGATTTCCTGACCGGCTTCATGGAAACATGGCCGCCCTACGTCATGCCCAAGCCCGTCCTGAAACGCCTGGAAAAATTCGAGCTATCGCTCCCGTCAAAATATCAGGTCGAGGCTGTGCTGACCGTTTCCGACGTGCTGGCAGATCTGTTTGCCGACGCTGCCTACCCAAGAAAACGGCTCAAGCCGATCTTCTATGGTTACGATGCCAAGTTGTTTCCTCTGCGTGATTTTACGCGCGTTGCGCCAGCCAGTGCGCCGGTGGTGGTCATGCATGGTTCATTTGACCAGCATCATCTCGGACCGATTGCGCGAAAGGCCATCGCTTTGGTGGCCAAGCAAAATCCGGCGACGACTTTCCGCTTTGTCGGCAAGGAAACTCCGGGTCTCAAAAGTTTTGTTGCCGCCGTAAGGCAAACTTCACCCGATGTACGAATCGAATGCACCGGTTTTCTGGATTACAAACAGGTCGCCGCGCGATTGAGTGACGCCACGGTGGGAATCATTCCTTACGAAGAATCCATCGGCACGCACTGCGCCTTCGTCGCGAAGCTGGTGGAATATCTGGGCGTCGGCCTGCCGGTGGTCAGCACACCGTTGCGGAATGTGATGAGTTATTTCAAAGGCGAACCGATGATACGCTTTGCTGGATTTGACGGCGAAAGTTTTGGCCGCGAAATCCTCAAAACGTTCGAACTACCCGTCGCACAAGTCGCCGCCAACGCCCGCCCCGCAAGCCTGCGGGTGCAACAGGAACTGGATTGGCGCGCCATCAGCCGCAAGGCCGTGCAATTTCTCGAAGCGATCCCGCAAAATCCAGTATGACGCTCAGGTCATGCCGTCCGCGCTGATTTATTTTTCGATGGCGAACACGGCGTAACTGTGTGGCAAAAGCTGGACGTTGAAAATCCGGCGGTCGGGCTCGCGTTGGTGCCCCCGCTCAGGATTCTGCAAAGGTATCTGGCCATGAACCGTTTCATCCGTAACCAGATTCCGTAAGAGAGTGAATCCCGGGTCCACGGAAATCTTTATGTCGGTTTTTGTCGGCAGATAGGATTCGACGATGAAGGTGTTGTTGTCATAAGCGTACAAAGCAACCTGGGCCGCGCCCTCCACACGTACAGGAAAATCGCGCATGATATAATTTTTGATCGCGGTGGTCACTTCTGGCGGCATCCGATACAGGTCACTGAAGTTGTCAGGAATCGCCAGGACATACAGCACGCCTTTGGAGTATTTATCCATCAAAAGGATCGGATACCCGCGACCGTTGGCTAGCGCGCGAACCAGCGCCCAGGCATCATTGGTCAGGAAATCAATCTGGGGAAACAGGACGTCACAATCATCCTTGCCGATCGTCGTGCTGCTGCCGGCGCCGAATGAACTCAGGTATTCGCGCGTGAGAAATTTCCGTTCCGTAATGCGTATTTCGGCGATATCCTCGATTCCCCGTCCCTGCAATGCGCGAAGCAAGCCCGACGTGATGACCACAGATTTTCCGGCGGATAGCTGCGTTTTGATCTTCGCAACGATATCGGGATCGAATTTGGCTGATTCGGTCAGCAATACCAGGTCGGCATTGGTTGGAAAATCAGGATGCAAATCGACCGGGATGCCGATCATGCCGAAGTAATTGTGCAGAAAATCTTCACCGGTGGATTGGTACGGTTTGTAGCTGGCGATACCGATGGGCTTTCCGAGTTTGCCAAGAAACGCGTCCACTTGTTCGAGCGAATATCCGGCTACCCGTGCCGCCGTCGGGTCAGCCAAGCCGGTGAGCGGGTTTGTGCGAAATGACTTCAACATGTCATCGTAGTCGAAGCACGTATGAAGGTTCTCCCAGGCAGCCCGGTCGCCGGGGGGGATGGTTCGCAGCATTCCCGACCATTCAAACAGCAGCACCTCCGGGGCTTTGGCGAAAAGCGTGTTCCAAAGCTGCTCGGCATAGCGATCGACATAGCGGATGCTGTAGGTGTCCACCCAGCCGCCGTTGTTGCGACGGGGGGCAATGTTTTCGAAGTAACGAAAAATCTGGTAACTTTCGTATTGCTGCAGGTTTTGATCGGTAACTTCCGGGTCCCGCGACTCTGTGCCCGTATAAATGCCGTCAAATAGCTTTGGCTCGCGGTCCAGATCATAACCGGACCCCTGAAAATGCTCATACCAGTTCGGGAACTTGATCACCATCTTCACTTTGGGATTTACCGCCTTGGCGGGCTTGATGAGGAGATTTTCCGCGGCATCGTCCATTAGGGCGAGGCGGAATTGCGTCCAACTCCGGCTGCCTTTTGCGGCGATATCGGACTTATTCTTGGTGGTGACGAAAAAGAAATCATCCTGGATGATCTCATCGAAATGGCGCGCGGCGAGTTCGACGGCCTGTTTAATGAAATTGCGGTCCTGGTCATCGGTGTAACAGAACGAGCGGAATTGGCCGGAGCCGCCATCGGACAACGCCATACCGCCGGCGACGCGAACGCCATGGCTGACAAAGAACTTTTTGACTGTCTCAATGACTTCATCCGTGGCCAGGTTACGGTCGCGTTGCACTTCGATGTAAACCTTGTCCACTTTGACCTGCGCGCTGATCTTGGCCCATTCATCACGAAGAGTTTCCGGATTCCCCAGATGTTGAACAACATTGACGGGGATGTAGATGGCAGCCGCGAAATTAGTGTACTGGCCCGCCAGGGCTGCCCCTTGAAAAAACAGGGCCATGAAGGCGGCCAGCAAAAATCGCGAAACAAACTTTCTCATAGATTATTTTCCCACCTTATCGGCCACATCTCCGTAAATGATTCCGCGGCCGTCGGTCCCAAAATAAACCCGCCCGTAAATCCGCGGGTCACCGGTCATGCGGCTGATCGAACCGAACTGGTGCTGGTCATCATTGATCCGGGTCCAGGTCTGGCCACAATCGTCTGAACGGAAAATCGCGTGCTGACCGGCAATCTTTCCGGCCAGAAATAACGCCGGGAATTTTTCCCCCGCGGCGGCCTTGCCCAGGCCGAGCGAACCAGCTTCCTCCACAGACGGCAAATGTGTGAACGTTATACCACCATTCGTTGAGTGAAACAACCCATCAACACGCGAAGCCAGCCAAAGGTCTCCCTCCAAACCCGGGGTCGCACAGAGCGTCGGCCCGCCTCTCCCTGGAAATGCTCCTGGAGCGGGTAGAAAGGCCGCTTCTGTTGCCGAAAAATTGGTGGCGCCATCCGCGCTCACCAATACTTTTCCCGCACGCGCATCATAAGCGTAGAACCGGGCTGGATTCAGGGCATCGGCGGTCACCCGAACTCCGGTTGAAAGCCCGGCGCAAGCGGTCCAGGTCACTCCGCAATCCGTGGTAAAATACGGTGCGCCGCGCCGTGGCGTCCATACGATGATTTTTCCGTCGGAGGAAATTGTTACCGTGCCGCTGCCAGCCGTGTACGGCGGTTCTCCCGCAAGAGCGGTCCAGTTTTTTCCGCCGTCCGATGAAATGGCCACCCGCACTCCCCCGTTGTCGGACCCGACACGGATCATCGTTTCCGGATGTCTCCCGGCAAACGCGAGGTCTTCCGTGTTGGAAAAGCGGGGGCCGGGAAATGTCCCTCCCAACGGCGAAACATCCAGATCGTCATGCCGAAACCCGTCAATGTCTCCCAGCCCACTCAATAGATGCGCCCCTTCCGGTGGGCTTATTAGCGCAAGCGGCACGGTTTCTTCGAGCCCATTATCGAGAAAAACCCACTTGGTTGGCCGGCCGGAGTCTGCCGCCGTGATGTTGGTGCAACACCAGATACCATAGCCTGTCGTAAAAAACAGTTGGTCACGATCCAATGGATTTATCTCGATATCACCCATCCAATGGGGCGTGCGGGTCGCGGTATAGGGTGCGGCAGCGAAATCCCATTTTGCGTTTTGCAACAGAGGCGTCCAGTGAGTGCCGCCATTGGTGCTGCGAAAAATTTCGTCGTGCGGCTTCCAGCGGGCAAATGTCGCAACGGTTATCGTGAGTGGGTCCTGCGCATCCACCGCGACCGCGCCATATCCGAAAACCTGGCCGCCATCCGGTGATTTGAGCGGCGTGATATCCGTCCATGAATTGTTTGTGGGGATGAATTTCCAAACTGCCCCGTCGGTCATCGTGTTCGGCCCGGGCTCCCTGCCATAAGTCAGATAAAAATTTCCATCCGTGGCTACGGCCAGGTGATTTGGGCGAAGTCCAATCGGTTGGCCGGCAACTGCCTGCCACGTTGCTCCGCCATCCCGGCTGCAATAAAAATTGGTTTGAGCCGTAGAGACGCCGACATAAACCACCGGCGTTGGTTTGCCGGGCGAACCACTCTGCGCATCAAATTGGACAAAGACGATGCCGACGGATTGGGGCGCGAAATCAAAACGGCCCCGCGACCACGCGTTTGAACGTATGACCGATGACGACGACTCCGTAGTATCGATCACCGGAAAACTTTTAACATTTTCCCAGTTCGCACCCCGATCGGAACTTTTCCACAATCCATCGCGCCGCGACCCGAAATAAATGATTTCCCCATCATAGGGATCGACGGCAAGCCGTTCACCGTTGAAACGCCCCAATTCATTGCCTCCCATCCTGAACGGAACGTCGGTACGTTTAAATGCTTTGCCTTGATCGTCGGAACGTAAGATGGCCGCGTTGGTCCGGCTATAGGTTCCAGCGGCGATATAAACAAACCGGGCGTCGGCGGGATCCAAGGCGATGCTTTCGACACCCATCAAATTATTTTCATCTGCGCCCACCCAGTCCAGGAGCGGTACCCACTTGCGAGAGGCAGGATCCCAGCGGTAAGCACCACCTATGTCCGTGCGGGCGTAAAACAGGTCTTTTTGGTGTGGATGCGTGATGATCCCTGTCACAAACCCGCCTCCCCCGATCGCGACGTTGCGCCAGACATACTTTTCAGCCGCAACCGTTTGCGCGTTAAGCGAAAAGACGAACGCAAATGCCAGGACCGCGGCCGCCAAAATCAAAAGAAGACACCTGTCCCTCAACCTGGCAATTCGTAGATTCACAAAATCGATCAGGGTTTTCCGGCTTCCCGCACGCTCCACGCGACTTTGCCGGCCAACGGATCATTGGCGAGTTTAAATGTTTCCCCTGCCTTCGCGACTGAGACTTCGACCAGTTTATTGTCATCCGGTAGACAGACCCATCCCTTGGCCGTGGCCGCGTTTTTCGCAAAGACAACCAACTCAAGATTTGACCAATCCATCTGCATGGTGGACTGGGCAAGCTTGATGTGCGGCAACACCGTTCCATCGCGAACGAGCATCACGATGGGAATCTTACCCGCCGCGATGTGCTGCCAGCCGCCGGAGTAACTTTTTCCGCTCTGGTAATCTATCCAATCGCCCGGCGGGAGATAAACATCGCGCTCGGTCTCGTTTTCGTGGAACAGCGGCGCCACCAACATGCTGGAGCCAAAGAGATATTCATCGTCCACGCGCCATGAGCCGGGATCATCCGGAAATTCAAGGAACAACGCGCGAAGCATCGGCAAACCGTGTTCGGAGGAATCCTTTGCCTGCGCGTAAACATAGGGCATGAGGCGATATTTCAATTCATCAATCATGCGGAATTCGTCCATGAATTCAGCGCCGTAATTCCACGGTTCTTTGGGCGCAATGCCGTGACAGCGGCTGTGCGACGTGAGCATTCCGAAAGCGAGCCAGCGCGCGAAAAGGTTTTTATCCATTGTGGCGACGGAATTGGCGGTGAAGCCGCCGACATCATGGCTCCAAAATGAAAATCCACTAAGTCCGAAGGAAAGGCCGCCGCGCAATTCAGCCGCCATGCCCTGATCGGTGCTCTCGGCATCGCCGCCCCAATGGATGGGATAACGCTGGCTGCCTGCCCAGGCGCTGCGCGCCCAAATGATATTATCGCCGGTTGTTTTCCTGGTGATGTCGGCGACGGCTTTGTTGTAGCGCAACGGAAAGAGATTATGTTCGTAGAATCCGGTGCGGCCATCGGCAAAAAGCCCATTAGCGGGGGCAGCTTCCCCGAAATCGACTTTGATAGCGCCCACGCCCATCTGCAAAAGATTCGCGAGCTTGGCCTGATACCATTCGACCGTGGCCGGATTTGAGAAATCCAGCACGGCATCTTCATAGGGCAAATTGCCCTTGGCGTCTTTGACCACGAGGTTCTTCTCTACGAGTTCGTTGAACAATGTGTTTTTGGGAACGAAATAGGGTAATTGCCAAAGCGAGATGTGGAAGCCGTTGGTCTTGAGATCGGAGATCATCTTTTTGGGATCGGTGAAGCGTGTGGTAGAGAACTGATAATCGCAACGCCAGTCGGTCTCGAACCAGCCGGTGTCGAGATGCAATACGTCGCAGGGGATTTTGTTCTCGCGCAGGCGGGCGGAGATGTCACGCACCTGTTTTTCCGCGTTGTAAGTACAGCGGCTCATCCAAAGCCCGAAGGACCAGAGCGGCGGCATGGGCGATTTGCCGGTGAGGTCCGTGTATTCATTCAGAATTTCCTTCGGAGTGCCGAGGAAAACGAAGAGATCCAATTCGTCATCACCAATCATCAGGGAGTTGACGCCGCTGAAGGAATTTCCGAAATCACAAGTGATGGGCGTGGAACTGTGGATGAACATCCCATATCCCCGGTTGCTCATGAAAAACGGAATCGGCTTATACATGCCGGGATTCTGGATGCCATTGGCGTCATCCGTCCAGAGCACGACTTTCTGGCCGCGTTTATCGAAGCCGGTGAACGATTCGCCGCAACCGAAAATTTTCTCGCCGGGCGACAGCGTGAAAGCAGCGTTGAAGCTGCGCGAATAATCCGAGGCACGCCGGACGAACGAAAATGGCAGGATGGGTGTGAACGTGGTTTTATTGTCGTCGTTATGGTCCGTGCCAGTAAGGAGCTGGCCGCCCGCATCGCGAATCTCAAGGTGCCAGGGATTTTCTACAATGGTGATCGAGCCCGCGGAACTGGTGTAGCGATGGCCGCCGGAAATCTTTTGATATTGCCAGGCCTCGCCATGAGGAACGGGGCCGCTGAGCATGAGTTCCTCGGCCGGTTTATGGACTTGCGGGCCGCTGGTCATGCGGATACGGAGGGTCCGCGCGGAAACGAACTCGATGGAGAACGGAAGAGTTGGGTTGGCTTCGTATTCGTTGGCAGGAAACTCGTTTGGGTCTACCGGCTTGAGCATGGCCAGCATGTTATCAAAGGCCTGGCGCGTCACGTAATTGGCGCGCTGGTAATTGATCTTGCCCGAAGCGGTCTGCGGATTGAATTCCGCCAGACGATTGGCGAGGTAATACGAATCCGAGAAATCGCGAAAGTCGGGGCTGATATCAACGGGGTCGTTCAGCAATACCGGGGCATTGGCGGCGGTCGCCGATTGATGGCACACCAGTATGGCGCAAATAATAGTTAGGAGCGGGCGGAATAGTGACGGGGGTTTCATGAGAAATGTTTTTTGCGATACCTGCGCTGATAGTGCGTTACACCATAATAACTAATTATGGGGGTGCAAAGTCTTGTCATCAAAAACCATGAGGGGGTAGCGGCCCGATAGCTCCAACGCAAGTCATGCAAGTTTCTGCCGTTGTAGTAATTACTAATGACTCGCTAGAAATCCGCCGATGAATTATATGTAAACAATGACACTTGCGCCCATGTATAAGGGAGTTTTTTGTCCCTTGGGACGCAAGGCACTGTTTCATTTGCAAATACTTGTAGTGCTGGCTCTTACCCCTTTGCTGACAATCGCGACCAATGTCACAATCGATGTTTCAAATTCCGTTTTCTCGGTCACTGATACGGCTTTGGGAGTCCATACGTCGGTTTACGACAATCAAAATGGCAACGCAGCGCTTCCCGGGCGCCTGATCGAGTCCGGCGTGACTGCACTGCGGTATCCCGGAGGTGGTTATGCGGATGTTTACCATTGGTCGGCCAACAAAGACAGCCCGTGGTTCGCGGACACCAACAACTTTGGCTATATCGGCCCGAATGTGGACTTCGGACATTTTATCTCACTGTTAACCAATTCCCATTCGCAGGCGATCATCACCGTGGATTACGGCTCTGGCCAGCGATGGAACGGGGGTAAGACGCAAATGGTCATTCCGGGCACTAACGCAACGCCGGAAGAAGCGGCGGCCTGGGTGGCCTACGCGAATGCCAGCACCAACGTCTTCATTTACGGCTCACCCACCGATCAGGTCATTGGGAATGACGCCTTAAGCAATAATTGGAAGACCGTGGGGTTCTGGGCAAAGTTGCGCGCCTCGACCCCCGCCCAGTTTTCTGCCTGGGCCGGATCAAATTTTGATTCGACACTAAGTTTTCTGGCCATCAATCAACCCGTACCTGTTGGGGTCAAGTATTGGGAAATCGGCAATGAAACCTTTGGCACCGGTTTTTATGACGGTTCCGATGGCTATTCCGTCAGTTATGCAGTCCCTTACGATACGACCGACCGATTTAATCATCCAAGCCTTTCGCCTCTGTTTTACGGCGGCAAGGTGAGCCTCTTTTCGCAAGCGATGAAAGCAGTGGACCCGACAATTAAGATCGGCGCCGTGGTATCCACACCCCCGGGTGACTTCAGTTGGGACTCCATCTCGGGAAAACATTGGACGACCCAAGTGCTGGCGCAATGCGCGAGCCAGATAGATTTCGTCATCGCCCATTGGTATCCGTATGCCGGAAGTTACGCCGACGGAAGCAATCTACTTTCCCAGGTGCAGACGACCATTCCCCTGATGATCAATGGCAAAACGGCAAACCTGGATGTGAATGGCAACGCGGGTTTGCGCGACCAGATCAAACTATATCGTCCCGCTGACAGCACCAATGTCCAGATATTCATCACGGAATTTGGGTACAGCGGCAATCTGACCAACGGAACCCCGAACGGAGCCGGCGGCGTGACCAATCCGGTCGCCGGACCGGTGGATGCCTTGTTCGCCGCTGATTGCTATTCCACCTGGATGAACCTGGGCGTGGCGAATGTTGACTACCTGGAGATGAACGCGCCAAACTTCCTTGGCGATTCCGGACTGCCGCGTGGCGGGGTATTTTTTGCGGTTGAGATGGTGCGAAAGCTGGGGGTGACTGGAGATCGGATATTGAACGCCAATTCGGACAACAAGTTCCTGCGTGCCCAAGCCGTTTTGCAACAGACGAAAAAGCTCGGCCTCCTGCTTATCAATGAAAACGCGAATTCCAACCAAACGATTACAATAACCATCACCAATGTGGTGCTCGCCGGCGGAGGCAGCCGCTACCAATTCGGCGTCACGAATTTTTCCTCCACTTCTCCGGCAACCTCATTTTTGCCGACCTCCGGTCCCACAACCAATTTATTATCCGGATTGACCAACTCATTTAGCGTAATGGTGCCCGCGTACACGATGGTCTCGCTGGTGCTCGACCTTTCGACGAATACGCCACCCGTCCTCCCCGCGATCGGCAATCAATCGGTGAATATCGGAACCACCGTGGCGTTCAACGCCAGCGGCACGGATGCGCAATCGCCGCCGCAAATCCTGGCCTATAGCCTGGTGACGAATCCACCGAATGCAACAGTGGATGGGCCTTCCGGCGCGTTTTCATGGCGTCCGCAAGTCACCGACGCGAACACCACGAACCTCATCGGAATCAAAGTGGCAGATAATGGAGTACCCAGCATGAGCGCGACGCAGTTTTTCACCCTCACCGTCAATCCACTGGTTTCGCCTGTCGTGGAGACCATCGCGTCGCCTGCAAATCAGATCACTTTACAGGTCACGGGCCAGACCGGCCCCGACTACGAGATCGAGACATCCACCAATCTATTTGATTGGACCCCGGTTTGGGTCACGAACTCGCCACCACAACCGTTCTCGTGGACCGATACGAACCTGACGGAGCAGCCGATGCGGTATTATCGGGTGAAAACAGGACCGCCGCTTCCGTGATAGAGATTCCACTTGCGTGAAGCGATAAAGCCGTCACAAAATCGTTTATGTTACCCAGGGAATGCGTGGTGCTTCAAATCGCACTTTGCCTTGGCCTGTTGCTTCCCGGGACAGCGCGGCCGGTCGAGATCGCCATCAGCGGGAGTCACATCATCCGGAGCTGGCAGGCGGAAAATGGCCTGCCGCAAAATACCGTCACGGCCGTATTACAAAGTCACGATGGCTATCTGTGGGTCGGGACATATAACGGACTGGCCCGTTTTGACGGCGTAACCTTCACCGTATTCACCGATAACAAGAACCCTGCCCTCGCCAACAACCGGATCACCAGTCTGTTCGAGTCAGAAGATGGAACATTGTGGATCGGCCACGCCACCGGAGAAATTTCGAGTTACAAGGACGGACATTTTCAATCGGTGAAATTGCCCGTGAACTGGAGCGGAAAAAAAATCGACGGCATAACAACGGACGACGACAAAGATGTCTGGTTATTGAATGAAGACGGTGTGCTGGCCCGCCTGCGCGATGGCCTCACCCTGCTTCCCGAGGGCGGTATCGCAAACAAACTGGTGGAGATGACGCGGGCAACGAATGGTGTGATCTGGGTGGCGCGCGCCGGCCGCGTTTCCCGGTTGAGCCATGGGCGGTTGACTCCGCTCGATTTCCCCGAAGCGTCCACGAACACATTCGTCATGGGAATCGGGGCCAGCCGGGCGGGAGGGTTGTGGATCATTGGCGATGGAATGGTGCGGTTATGGAATGGGAATTCCTGGGTGTCGGACGGCCAGCTCGCGCCTACGGGCCAAACACCAGTACATAACCTGACCGAAACAAAAAATCATCTGTTGATCGCCGGCACGTCCGACCATGGATTTTATGTCTTTAATCCCGAAAATGATGACGCCTGGCAGTTCAACCGGGCTAATGGGTTTCCTTCCGACTGGGTGATTTCGCTGGCGGAAGACCGTGAAGGAGAGTTTTGGGTAGGCACCGGCGGTGGTGGCCTGGCGGTGGTACGGGATGGGATTATCCGCCAACCAGAACCGCCCGACCAATGGCAGAACCGCCCGGTTCTCTCGGTCTTTGCGGCACGGACTGGCACGGTATGGGTGGGAACGGAGGGCGCCGGACTCTATTGCGATTCCAACGATCACTGGGAGCATTTTGATGCAACTGCCGGGTTAAATAATCCCTATGTCTGGTCACTCGCGGAAGATTCGGACGGCAATTTCTGGGCGGGAACATGGGGCGGCGGCCTCTACCTCAGGCAGGGCGATCAATTCGTTCCCGCACCCGGCCTTGAATCAATCTCTGAACCCATGCCGGCGCTCCTGGCTGCCCGCGATGGCGGCCTGTGGATCGGCAGCGCTTCGGGAGTCATCCGCTACCAACACGGCGAGGCGACCCGGCTGGGCGCCGGCACGACTAATGGCACCTTTTATCCGGACGTTCGCGCGGTTCGGGAAGAAGCGGATGGCAGCCTGTGGTTCGGTATGTCGGGTAGGGGATTAGCCCGCTGCGATACGAATGGAACTATCAAGCAATTCCGCAAAGGCAATGGATTATCCAGTGACTTTATCGAATGCCTCCACTTCGACAACGAAGGGACGCTTTGGATCGGGACTTCCGGGGGCGGATTAGATCGCTTCAAAAACGGAGCGTTTTCGGTGATCGACAAGAATAATGGACTCCCCAACGACGTCATCTCACACATCGAAGAAGATGGACAGGGTTTTTTCTGGATGAGTTCGCACGGGGGAATCATCCGGGCGAGCCGGGCTGAACTGAACCGATGTGCCGACGGGCAGATCCCCAACGTGCGATTCATGACGTTTGGCATCAATGACGGATTGCCCACGGTGGAATGCTCCGGCGGTTTGCAGCCCTCCGGCTGTAAAACGGCCGATGGCCGGTTGTGGTTCCCGACCAGCAAAGGTCTGGTGACGATCGACCCGCACAACGTAAAAATAAATCCGCTCCCCCCACCGGTCACCATCGAAGAATTGCTGGTGGACGACCACACCACCCCAACCGATGGTGGCACCGTTACCATCCCGCCGGGACATCACCGTTTTGAGTTCCAATACACGGCGTTGAGTTTTATTGCCCCGGAAAAAGTCCGGTTCAAGTATCGTCTCGAGGGAACGGAGACAGCCTGGACAGACCAGGGAACCAAGCGCTCGGTCAATTTCAATTATATCCCTCCCGGTCGTTATACGTTCCATGTGATCGCCTGCAATAATGATGACGTATGGAATCAAACGGGCGCGAGCATGGAATTGATCGTGCAGCCGTTTTTCTGGCAGACCGTGACCTTTCGTATCTGTGGAGGCATCGCCACGGTTTTGATCAGCGGCGGCATCGTGTGGCTCAGCATGAGACGCCGGATGCGGCAAAAACTCGAACGGCTGGAACAACAGCGCGCCGTGGAGCAGGAACGCGCGCGCATCGCCCATGACATCCATGATGACCTGGGCTCGCACCTGACGCGCATCACGATGTTGAGCGAATCAGCACGGGGTGAGTTGGATTCCCCCACGCGCGCGACAGCCGACATCAACCAGATCTACGATACCGCCCGGGAATTGACGCGCGCGATGGATGAGATCGTGTGGGCGGTGAATCCCAAGCATGACACGCTGGAAAGCCTCGCAAGTTACCTAGAAAAATTTGCGCAGGATTTCCTGGAGCTGGCGGGCATCCGCTGCCGGCTGGACGTGCCCGTGCAATTTCCTGAGTGGCCGCTGATGGCGGACTTGCGGCATAATGTTTTTCTCGCCTTCAAGGAAGCGGTGAACAATGCGGTGAAGCACGCGGAGGCATCCGAGGTGCGCATCTCGCTGGCTTTGAAAGCATCGGCGTTTGAATTGACCGTGGAAGATAACGGGCACGGATTTCTGCTGAAGCCCGGACTTAAAAAGGGCAATGGCCTGGATAACATGGTGTTACGGATGCGCAGCCTGGGCGGACGTTGCGAGATCGCTAGCGAGCCGGGACACGGAACCCGCGTGACGTTCCTCGTGCCAAAAAATTTCAAGCAGAAATTCCCGAAATAAGCGATACTGCTGTCATTCAAACTGATGACTGTCGGGCGCACTGTATGAATGCTAAGAAATCTAAGTTGAGTATCACCGTTTCGATCATAGAAGATGACGCCTCCGTGCGGAAAATCCTTGCGCGCTGGATCAGCCAGGCCAAGGGCTTTCAATGCGCCAGTGATTACGGCAGCGCGGAAGATGCGATGAAGCAACTGCCGCAGGATAAACCCGATGTGGTATTGGCGGACATCAACCTGCCCGGCCAAAGCGGCATCCAATGCGTTGCCCGCATGAAGCCGGTTTTGACCAAAACCCAATTCCTGATGCTGACGGTGTACGAAGATTCGGACCACATCTTTGACGCGCTGGCTGCGGGCGCATCCGGATATCTTTTAAAGCGCACTCCCCGGGAGGAATTACTGGCCTCGATCCAACAGGTCCATGAAGGCGGATCGCCGATGACCAGTTATATCGCGCGCAAAGTGGTACAGGCCTTTCAACGCGCGCCGGCTGCCAAAGCGGACCTGGCGGGCCTTTCTCCGCGTGAATGGGAAGTGCTGGGCCTGCTCGCACGCGGGTATGCTTACAAGGAGATTGCCGATGCTCTCGGGATAAGCCTGCCGACGGTCAATACGCATATCCATCGCACCTACGAGAAACTACACGTGCAATCACGCGGTCAAGCCGTGGCCAAATATACGCAGTTCCCGGCTGTGCAGCCGGCGACAGTTCGGGAGTAGAAATTCAAATCTTCTTTAAGCTACAGCTCGTCACATTCTTTGAAGACCTGTCTATTGGGGCGCTGTGGTGTGGGATTGGACCCAGAACAAATCGTTTGTGGGGTTGGCAGAAGCAGAGCCTTGACCGTATGAAACTTTAGCCACAGGCCTTCCGCTAACCGAACTATCGGTCCACTTTCTAGACTCAGCGTGACCGTCAGCAAAGCTTAAGCAGCCAATCGAGCCATGGTAGCTTGCCGGGAGATCTTCCCAGGCACTGGTGTTAAACATGTTAACCCAGAAAAATCCGTCGTTGATGGAATCCGCATGTTCCTCAATAAAAACCCAGATATCTGAAGGACCAGGATTTATCATCGCGCTCGTTTTTTGGTAAACCCGATATCGCAGGCTGGGTTTTATATTTAAATATGTGGCTGGGACATTAGTGGGGGCGCTATTGACCATATTGTTCATGGAGTAACTGCGGACGCGAGGTCCGAGGTCACACTCCACACGGTCTCCCGGACATTTGTAAATGCCCACCGAGCTGCTGGTATAAGGTGAAAGCAACGCATATTGTGGGTCGGCCAAATAGGTTGTATTGATATTGTCCTGATTTCCCGCAGACCAGCTCAGAATTCCAGCCACCCATGTTTCACCGGTACCAACACTGGCTTTATCCGGGGGAACGGTTCCGTCGTGATCGTCACAATACAAGAGCCAGGCCAGGGCCAATTGTTTTTCATTGTTGAGGCAATGAGCTTCCTGGGCCTTCATCTTGGCCCGGGCGAGCGCAGGAAGCAGCATGGCGGCGAGAATCGCAATGATCGCGATAACGACCAGCAATTCAATCAGGGTGAATGCCATGGGGCATCCTGACCCGCTTTCGCGGGTGCTCGTTCGGGATTTAGAATTCATATTACTGCTGAACGCGGTAGAACTTCTGCGCACCAGTCGTTGGCACGGTATAGGGCGACACGGCGCCCGGAATATTGGTATAGACGCCCTGAACCCCGCCAGCGCCCTGCAAGGTGCCTTGCGGCCAAGTGATGACCATGTGGCCGGCTGAATTGGAGCTGGTGATCGATTCTCCGACGGTGGAGATATAAATGTTGTAGATGTTCGAGGTGGATAGCGCGTTATAGAACACGGCCACGTCGCTCATATCCGCGTTCACGTTCGCCCAGGCATTGTTGGGATCGGTTTCCGCCCATGGCCAGCCGGTGCGGCCCAGATAAAACGCATTAGTGTTGGAATGATTTCCACCCGGGAAGGCGGTATCCATCGCTGATGGCAAGTTAGCATTGCCGATGGTCATGGGAGAGGTATTGGTGCCCATGTAAATAGTGGCCTGGGTATTACTCACCACCAGCGCGAGGAAAGTCCAGCTTCCCAGCGGCAACGTCAGCCCTGAGTTCCAGGAGTAGCCAGCCCATTGATAGCCGAGCACGCCATAGGTATTGGTCGTGACCCCGACAACTACATTGGTCAGGCTGATGACTTCAAGACCGAAGGCATCACCGTAACCGCCGCCGCTGTTCGGGTCGCGATTGAACATAATGCCGTTGACGGTGGGAGCCGAGGGGGTATTTACCCAGCCGCAAATGGTCATCACATTGCTGTAGCCGGGCAACGCCGGCAGATTAACCCGCGCATAATGGCCGTTGTTGGGAATGAAAGCCGCCAGATGACCTGCCGGGAATCCTCCGAAGGACGCCCCATCGATACCGAGAAACAGGTTGGTGAGGTCCAGCGCAACGCCATCGTGACCATTGTACAGGTCATGCATCACGTTGGTCGTCTCATTCAACGGCCAATAGCCGTAGGGGCCGTTTGCCAGCACGGCCGCGGTATAGGTTCCCGGGTTGACCGCCAGCACAGTCAGCGTAGCGGTGGCTGAATTCGTAGAACCCAGCGAATTGGTGATGGTGACGAGGTAATTTCCGGCATCACTCGTTTGGATATTGGTTATGACCAGGTTCTGATTTGTCCCATAGGGAACCGCATTGGTCACACCACCGACTACGTGCCGCCATTGGTAGCTAAAGGGAGGCGTGCCGATGACGGTTACGCTCAGCGTGAAAGAAGGCGCCGTGGCATAGCGCTGGCCGCTGACAGGTTGTACTGTTGGGATGGGCTGACTCTGCGGAAGAACGGTCACCGTTTGAACAGCACTCGTGATGGTAAGCCCAAAATAATTCGAGAAGATAAGGCTAAAATTTCCTGAATCGGCAGTGGTTGGACTGGCGATGGTATAACTTCCAAAATTGGTCCCGAAGCCATCGGAGCCCGGGATATTGGTGCCATTTTTGAGCCATTGATACCAGCCATCCTGGGAATCTACATTGGCGAACACGCTTAAAGTCAGAGGGGTGCCTGCGTATACCACGTTGGTCGGGGAGACGGTCGGCGGACCGACGATTTCTTCGCCAATGACCTCAGCCCACGTGGTGCCCACCCGGATGCCATCAATCATCACGGGCGAATTTGTGCCGTGCATCCACACCAAAAGATTATTCATCGTGGCTGTCTCAGTAAAAGAATAGCTGACGTCCCAAATTACCGTCGAAGGATCAACATTTATTGTATCGGTGCTGACATAGGTCCGCACATCCATTTGGGCGTTGCCTGAACTCGTGGTGATGATGCGACCGACCAAAAGACCACCATTGACGTACGGGGACCCATCAATATAGCCCTCAACCTCCTGGAGCGGGCCAAAGGCGCGAACGTAATAGGGGCCGCCGGAGTCACCCGGATGATTAGCATATCCGGTCTGGCCCAACGTGCCGGTCGTGATGTAGACGGTGTCACCGATATCCATTGAGCCGTCGAGGGTCAAATAGCCGCCGCCGCCATTGGCCGCGACCGTGCGGGTAAAACCTGCGCCGACGAAATGGGCAGAGGTCGAGCTCCCGGAAGCGAAGCCAATGCCCACTGCTGAATCATCCTGCCCATAACCATTGTACCAAAGCCCCCGTTTGATTATCCGCGCACTAAAATAATTTGTGCTATTGCTGGAAAAAAGGATTCGTGAGCCATTGGAAACCAGCCGGACGGCCCAGGAAGAAGAATCCCAGCCATTCGTGTTTCCGGGCGCCATCGACAGAGCTCCAGGAACATCTTTAGCGGCGGGCAACATCGGATAGACATCCTCCATCCAGTCGTAAATATCAGTCGTTGGGTCTATCTGGAAGATGGTGCTGGTCGTCGGATTGACATTCCATACGCTGGCCGGAAAGCCGAGGGAGGTCGTTCCACTACCCGTTCCTTTCAGATTGGCGACGGTATTGGTGACGTTGTCCCAAAGCTCTCGAATGGTTTGGGTCGCATGGGACTGGGCCATGCCTGTAAAAATAGCAAGGGCGGCAATTGCAGTGATTCGTTTCATGACAGGTTTGTGTTGGACTTGTGAACTACCATATCGCGCCTGCGAAAAATGACATGTCGTCAAAAGTAACGACGAGCCTGCCGATACTTAAGAGAACTGCCTTAATATCCCATATTATCGGTAAAAAGCGATCAATGCTGACTGTTATTTTTCGATTTATTACGAGTGGCAAAAAAAACGGGCAGGGTGTTTTCACCCTGCCCTTGAAAATGAACCCAATCTTAAGCGCGACGACGGCGGGCGTAAAGTGCCAGCACCGAAACACCGGATGCCAGGAGTGAAATCGTGGTCGGTTCCGGCACAACGGCGACTGAAATTTGATCAACATAGAACGGTTCCAACGGCGAATAGTTGGAATTATATATTATGCTAAAACCAAATCCACTTTCCGCGCCGGCGGTGATGGTATAAGGGATGGTTGCCTTATAGGTATCAAAACCGTCGATGGTTCCCAGAAATGTGTCAGAGCCCGCCGGGAAAAATTGTTGATAATAGCTATCCGCAGCGTATTGAAGCAAAATGCCCAGTTGAAAATAATTGCCGCCTTCATTATCGGGCAAGGTGTAAACCAGATTAAGCGTGCCCGAGTAAGCAGCCATGGTATTGCCGGCCACCGACTGACCTGGATCGATAATCGACATAAACCCCTGATTAGCGCCCTCATAAGGAGCCACCGCAATCGGATTAAAATTCCCCACGCCGCCGGCCCATTGGACGCTCAGGGAACCCCCGCCTCCTACTCCACCGGGATTGCTTAAATTGCCAGCACCGTTGACCGTACTGCCATCATAGTCAAAGTCGGTTGTGGAGCCCACAGTGGAACCGGCGTTCCCGCTCCAGCCGGAAAAGTCGTTGGTTGTGGTGAACAAAACCTGGGCTGAAACTGTCTGAAGAGTAGCAGCCAAGGCAGTAATTGTAATTAGTAGTGTTGGGTTCTTCATGAGGTTTATCATTAACCACTGTTTCCCGGTAATTGCAAGTATCCCGTTGTCATCAAAACGAATGACAGCTTCCCAAAGTCAATGTTGACAGGCTTTTTCCTTACTTACGCCCACCAGCACCAACTGAAGTAGCGGCAACTATCGCCTGAACTTTAGCAATCATTTGCGAATGCCCAAAATCAGCTGGAAATGGCCTAAATCCATGGCCTGCAATGTGCTTTTTGAGGGTTGTCGCCAATGCGTGCCTTACATGAAATAGGATTGGACCTGTATTTTACCCGCGAGTATCTCAAGGCGGGTGTCTTGGTTTCTCTGCTTAGTGTATGGGTTTTGGTCGGTCTTTTCACCTATCTAAACCTCTACACCAAACGGCGTTACTTCACGATTTGGACCTGCGCCTGGCTGTTTTACGCCCTGTGGATCACGCTGAGTTTCGACGGCGACCAACCCCAGCCGTTGCGTAACATGCTCGAATACTGCTGTATCGGGGTGACGGCGGTTTTCCTGTTGTGGGGCAGCCAGCAATTCCTTGAAAAAAAGGTGCGTCAACAGTTGTTGTCCCTGTTCATTTTCTTCCTAGTCGCCTGGAGTTACATCGGGGCGTACCAGCTCAAGAACCGGTTGCAAACGGAAATACCGTTTTTCTTTTTGCTTGGTCTTTCCAGCATGGTGACTGCCGGCAACTTTTTCAGATACCGCAAACGGCACGGCTATATCGGGGCGACCTTGCTGGCAGTCGGATTTCTGGTGTGGGGCGCCTACATGGCGAGTTATCCTTTTCTGGAAAATTCCGATGACCTGGTGAGTCTTGCCCTGTTTCTCTCGGCGGGGATCCAGATATTTGTGGCGGTCAGCATGATTGTCCTGGTGCTCGAAGAAGTGCGCCACACGCATCATGAAGCTCTGGAACAGATCCTCTCGCGGGACCTCGAACGTGCCGACCTGAGAACGCAGGTCGCCTCGACCAAAGAACGTTACCAGACCTTATTTGACCAGGCGAATGAGGCCATCGTGGTCACGCAGGCGGAAGATTTTCGCATCGTTGAATTGAACCGGGCCGCCGAGCGTTTATTGGGCATCACCCGCGAAGATGCCGACCGCCATTCGTTGACGGCTTTTTGCCAGTTGAAGACCTCGGACGGCCCCACGCCGCAAACCGGCGCGGAATGGTTCCAGATCATCTGCCGTCAACGTCCGTTGAACCTGGTGCGCAAGAACGGCGGCATCGTGCCGGTGGAAGTGGACGGCGCGCGTGTGGACTTTGACGGACGCTCGAGTTTTCAATTCTATCTGCGCGAAATCACGGAACGAGCGCAATTGGAACAGCAGCTTCGCCAGGCGGAAAAACTTTCTGCGCTGGGCCAGATGATTTCCGGCGTGGCGCATGAATTGAACAACCCGCTCGCGGTCATCAAGGGTTATCTTGAGCTAGTGCTCGCTCATCATGACCTGAATCCGAAGACCCGCACGGACCTGCAAAAGGCCGTCCATGAGAGCAATCGCGCGGCGAAACTGGTGGGTAATTTTCTCTCTTTTGCGCGTAATCAACCGGCGCACCGCGAAATGGTCGACTTCAACAAGCTGATCCAGGACGTCATTGAGCTGCGAAAATTCGACCTAATGGTGGCGGGCACCGAATTGAAATTGGACCTGGACCGGTCGGCGCCGGAAACTTCAGCCGATCCCGATCAAGTCCAACAACTGCTGGTGAATCTCATCAACAACGCGTTGCACGCGATGGTGGACGTGAATCGGAAGCGAATTTTGAAGATCTCGACGATGAAAACACCCCTAGCCATCCGCATCTGCGTGGAGGACAGCGGCCCGGGTGTGCCCATCGAACTCGTAGGAAAAATCTTTGAGCCGTTCTTCACCACCAAGGAAGTCGGCACGGGAACGGGCCTCGGCCTTTCGATCGCCCACAGCATCATGACCGAGCATAAGGGTAAGATCCTGCATCAGCCTTCCTCGCTTGGGGGTGCGGCGTTCATCCTGGAATTTCCGTTCGCCACCGTGCAGATCACCAGCGGGGAAACCACGGAGATTGTTTGCATCAAAACATCCGAACCAAAAACTCCCAAAGGAGACCGGGGCGAGATTTTGATACTCGATGACGAAGCGTCCATCGCCGAAATGTTGTCGGAGATGTTGGAGATCATCGGCTATAAAGCGACCATCTGCCATTCCCCGATGCGCGCGCTGGAACTCCTGGGTTCCCGCCAATTCGACGTGATCATATCGGATTTTCGCATGCCCGGCATGAATGGCCGCCAGTTCTTTGAAGCCGTGCAGCAGAAATCGCCCGAACTGGCGACGCGCATCGTGTTCCTCACCGGCGACATGGTGAGCGAGTCCACGCGCACCTTCCTGGAATCCATCGGCAACCCTTACCTTGCCAAGCCGTTTCACCTCACGAACGTCCGTGAGACCATCGCCAAAGTGATGGAAACCCGCCGGTCCGAAATTGCGGCCGCCCACGCGGCCTAAGATACCATGAAATCCGCCCATATCCTTCCGCTGACGGGCGTGAGATTTTTAGCGGCGGCCTGGGTGGTGTTGTATCATTTTGGCGGAACATTCATCAGTCTCTGTCCCCTGCTCGCTCCGTTGAAGCACGTGTTCTCGCTCGGTTATTATGCCGTTCCTTTTTTCTTTTTATTGAGCGGCTTCATCCTGAGCCATAATTACTTTCCCAATTACTCGCTCAAAGACCATCCAAAATTTATTTTCTACCGGTTTGCGCGCTTGTGGCCGGTGCACGTGATCGCCTTTCTGCTGGCGGTCGGATACAGCGGATGGGTGTTTGGTGAAAACCCGGTTCAGTCCACTGTCGGGGAGGTCCTCATGGTGCGCTCGTGGTACTCGCCTGAATTGAGCGCAAATTATCCCGCCTGGTCTATTAGTGCCGAATGGTTCGCTTACCTTTGCATCTTTCCGGTGGTGTTCATCGCTTTTTCGCGCATCCGGTCCATTCGCATCCTGCTCGCGGTGCTGACATTGCTATTGATCGGGGCGGCCTATGTTCCTTCCAAATACATTTTAGGCCGTGGTGGTGACATCGTGTTCCTGTTTTCCGCAGGCAGCGCGCTCTACCGCATCCGTTATCTCGCGAAAAGTCCGGCGCCGTTGCTTTTTCAAAAAGTCGGCGTATTGCTCGTCGCTCTGTTTGTGCTGTTCACCGGGTCGGTTTCGAGCCTGGTCGCATTTTTTGGATTTGCCGCGTTGATCTATGGTTTGTCTTTCGAACGCGGGTTTCTTTCGCAGATACTATCCACGAAATTTTTTGTCGCGGGCGGATTGGCGTCCTACTCCCTTTACATGACCCACGCGATCGTGGGCAAAGTGTACAACCTGCTCACGCTTAACTTCCCGGGACACTCGTTGCTTGCGCGGAGTTGTTTACTGGGCTTGTTTGTGTTCGGGCTCGGTGGGACAGCCGTGGCGTTTTACCGTTTTATTGAAGAGCCGGCGAACAAGGCGTTGCGGTCGTTACTGAACCGGCCAAAGCGGGTTCCGATCGCTCCTGCTGCGTCGATGGCGACGTAATGCGCCATTCAGGTATAGCGCACTTGAAGAGCAGGATCAACTGGAGCGCGGGCGGTCCCCGCCCGCAGCGCTTCGGCGTGCGTTTTGACTTTGGAATCCCGGAGGTCTTACCGCGGCAACGTGCTGCGAGCCGGGACGGCTCGCGCTCCGTGAAGTCACTTTCCGTGATGCAGCTCGGCAAGGATCTTCGTGATGCCTTTTTCCAGTGCTTCCCAATCGGCGGCCGTGGTCTCCCAACCGCTGCTGAAGCGAAGCACCTGCGACAGTTCGAGCGCCTTGAAGCCCATCGCCGTTAGCACGTGAGATGGTTCTTCCTTGCCGGTCGTGCAGGCGGAGCCTGTGCTCACGGCAAAACCGGCTTTATCCAGGCGCGTGACCCAGCGTTGCTGACCGCCCGCAGGCATCAAGGCGGACACTGTGTTCCACAAACGCGGCGACCCCGCTCCCACGATGTTTGAACCGGAAACCTGGCGCACTAGCAACTTTTCAAATTTTTCCTTCCACTCGGCACGCGTTTGGTGGTCGCCATTGGCGATCTGTTTTTCGCGGGCTTCCAGCGCGGCAATCGCAGCCAGGATGATGGGGACGTTTTCCGTACCGGCGCGCTGGCCACGTTCCTGTTTACCACCGAATAAGAGTGAACCGACTTTAGTCTTATGCGGGGCCTTCAGGAAACCGAAGCCGCGCGGACCGCCGTATTTATGCGCCGCGCCACTGACGAAATCACACGCGCCCAAATCTTTGGCCGGCATCTTGCCAAGCCATTGGACGGCATCGGTGAAAAACGGCACTTCGTAGGCCTGGCAGATGGAGTGTATCTCGCGCCACGGTTGGATGACGCCGGTCTCGTTATTCGCGGCCATCACGGCGACCAGGCCGGGCCGCACATCGGCCATCTCATTGGTAAGCCATTCCACGTCCACCACGCCAGCGTGGGTCACCGGGATGAATCTGACGCGTTTGGAAAAATAATTTTGGGCCGAGTCATGCACGCAAGGATGCTCGATGGACGAGATCCAGACCTCGCTTTTGTGATCGAGCGTTTGCGCGAAATGATGCATCACGGTGTTGTTGGCTTCCGTGGCGCCGCTGGTCCAGATGATGTCCTGCGCGTGGCAACCGAGGAAATGCGCCAGTTTTTCGCGCGCGTCAGCCATGGCCTTGTTGGCGGCGGCGCCAAAGGCGTGCGGGCTGGAGGCGTTGCCGGGAGTCTTCTCCGTGGCTTCCAGCCAGGCTTCGCGCGCCTCCCGCATGACGGGGGCGGTGGCGTTATGATCAAAGTAAATCATCGGCCGGATAGAATACGATTGGCGGCAAAACTGGCTAGTTTTTTGTGAAGCGGATTAACCACGGATCCCGCAAAGCGGGACGGATAAACACGGATGGGGAACGATGCGATGGCAGGGCGCGTCACTCTCCCGCCCCGCGGGACCGTCGTCCCTCGCATAACAATCGAACGATTTACTGCATCTGCGGCGGGCAGAGGACTGCCCGCCCTACCCATTCAATTTGCCCAGGAGTTTTTTGTGGGCGCTGGTGAAGGCGAGGGCGTGCAATTGGACGGGCTTCAGCCAACTGCCGGATTGTTTGGCGGACACTCGCTTTAACTGGCCGCGATAGGATTCCAACGTGATGCGATAACGCGTGATTGAATGTTTGATGCTGCCAATGGGGTCGAGGCGAACCGGGACGACGCCGAATAATTCCTTAAATATTTTTTGCGGATCGCGTTCTCCGTTGCATTCCACGTTCGGGAATTCCCACAGGTGACCATTCACGACGCCGGCCGGGCGTTGGCGCACTAAAAAATGGCCGTGATGCTCCACGGCGAAGGCCATAAAATGACGGGCGGTGGCGGCTTCGCGCTTGCCGAGGTTTGGCAATTCGTTCACGCGGCCTTCACGGAAAGCGACGCAATGCGCGTGCACCGGGCACAGCCGGCATTGTGGGTCGCGCGGCGTACAGATGAGCGCGCCGAGTTCCATCAATGACTGATTCAGGTGAGAACAACTGAATTCCTCCTCGTCCGTCGTCCTCGTTCTCGTCCTCGAACGCTTTATGTCGTGTTGCGTGTTCCGTGTTGCGTCAAGTACGAGCTGTTCGGCTAATTGCCATAGCTGGGCGTTCGTTTCTTTTTCGCGGGGGTTTTCGGCGATGCCGAAGATGCGGGTCAGGACACGGATGACGTTTCCATCCAGAATGGGCGTGGGTTGATTGAAGGCGATGCTGCAGATGGCGCCAGCGGTGTAACGGCCGATGCCGGGCAAGGCGAGGACGTCGTCAAAGTTTTCCGGAAATTTACCGGCGTGTTTTTCAACGATGACCTGCGCGGCTTTCTGGAGATTGCGGACGCGGGTGTAATAACCCAATCCCTCCCACAGTTTGTGGATTTTTTCTGACGGGGCTTTGGCTGCGGCTTCAATTGTCGGGAGTTCCCGCATCCAGCGTTCCCAATAGGGAATCACCGTCTTGACCTGGGTTTGCTGGAGCATGATCTCGGAAACCCAAATGGCGTAAGGATCATGCGTGCGACGCCACGGCAAGTCGCGGGCATTTTGAGAAAACCAATGCAACAACAGCGAAACGAGGCGCTTCACTTTAGCACTTGGTTCCTGACGCTTGAGATTGGTTCGAGCCCGTGACACGCGGACAGATATTAACACCATCACTAAGCGCGGCGAAGTGGCAAATTAGAATCATAAAAAAGATTTAATCAAACAGGTCTGCCTCCGACTGGCGGGCAGGTAATGGGCTTGAGTTTTGGGGTGGGAGGGTTAGAGTGGGCACGGTCGATTTTCCTTGTTTCTCAGATGCGCAACCTATGGTTCAGGTTCGGGTCTGGTTTGATGGTATTGGCGTCATGCTTGCAGGTGCATGCCAGTATCACGGTGCTGCATTATTGGCGGATGGGAGAGAATGATCCCGGCGGCCTTCAGGGCAGTAGCTGCGTCAGCACTTTGGATGCGTTGGGCAATTTGACGATCACGAATGCCTACACGGTCATAGGTCCCAGCACGTTTTATCCACTTTACGAGAACATAGTGTCGGCGGTGGCGTCGAACAAAGTCGGGAGCCAGTTGGGGGTTTCGTTCGGTTCGGGCTACGGCGGCGCGCCGGTGATTTCCAACCTGACGGACAATTTCGGGATTGAGTTCTGGGTGAACCCGGTGAACGGGGGCAACGGCGTGGTGGTTTACAACGGCAATACGGGCGCGAGCGGATGCGGGGTTTATCAATCGGGGAGCAATTTCCAGATGCTGTTTGGCGGGGTAAATTTTGCGGGTTCCGCCTCCGTTCCGGCCAATACGTGGTCGCATGTGGCGCTGGTGCGGAACAACGGCACGGCGACGCTGTATGTGAATGGCGTGGCGACGGGGCCGAATTCGACGCTGGTGCCGAATCCGCCAGTGGGATCTTTTTTGGTGGGGGCGAACAACAGTGGCGGGGAGCGTTTCGGCGGGCAATTGGATGAATTGCGGGTGTTCACGTTCCAACCGGGTCAATTTTCCACAAACGATTTGCTGTTGAACACAACTTATCCGCTGGCAACGACGCTGCCGGCCACGAGTGTTTCCAACACGGTGGCAACGCTGACCGGCATTGCTGCACCTTTTACGCCGGGACTGGCGTGGTTTGAATGGGGATGGAGGCAAGTACAGCGAACGGCAGCGACGCCAGTGGCGGGATACAGTTCGATCACGGCCAACCTCAGTGGATTAACGGCAGGCTTGATTTACCATGGCCGGCTGGTGGTGAGTAATGCGTTTGGGGTGATACGAGGGAGGGATGTGGCGTTTGGCGCGCCGCAGATTTTGGCCCCGGCGAATGTGACCGTGGAAGTGCATTCGGTCTTTGTGAATCCGGCGACTGTGCTGTGCGAACCGCTGGCTATTGAGGCAGGCGCCAATGCCATTCTGGCGCTCAAAGGCGATGGCACGGTGGTGGGGTGGGGAGATAATTTCTATGGCCAAACGACGATTCCCGCTGGATTGAGCAATGTGGTGGCTGTTGCCGGAAGCCCCCGTCATAGTCTGGCGCTTAAGGTTGACGGCACGGTGGTGGCGTGGGGCGATGACAGTTCAGGACAAACAAATGTTCCCGCAGGGTTAAGCAATGTGGTGGCCATTGGCGCCGGAGGGGGTCACAGCCTGGCGCTCAAGAGCGATGGGACGGTGGTGGGGTGGGGAGATAATTTTTATGGCCAAACGACGATTCCGGGTGGCTTGAACGATGTGGTGGCCATCGGAGCAGGCTTAAATCACAATGTGGCGCTCAAGGGTGACGGCACGGTGGTGGCGTGGGGCGATAACAGTTCAGGACAAACAAATGTTCCCGCGGGGTTAAGCAATGTGGTGTCCATTGCTGCAGGGGTCTCTCACAACCTTGCGCTCAAGAGCAATGGGACGGTGGTGGGGTGGGGCCTCGACGACAATGGAGAAATTAATGTGCCCGCCGGGTTGAGCAATGTGGTGGCCGTTTCCGCCGGGGAGTTTCACAGCCTGGCGCTCACGAGCGATGGCACGGTGGTGGCGTGGGGATATGATTTGAGCGGCCAAACTGATGTTCCCGCCGGATTGAGCAATGTGGTGGCCATTGGCGCCGGAGGGTTATACAGCCTGGCGCTCGAGAGCGATGGCACAGTGGTCGTGTGGGGTACCGGTTCTCAAGGCCAAAAGCTAGTTCCAGGCGGATTGAATAACATCACCGGGAGCCTCGCGGTTCTGGGTGATTTGGATTTGAACACGGTGCCGCCATCTGGAAACCAGGTTTTCCCCCTGGTCTTTACGGCTACGAATATCCTGGGTGGTCTCGATGAGACGACCGTTAATGCTACGGTGGCGGTGTTTTTGCCGAACCGGATGACAACGCTGCCAGTCACTGGCGCTACCCATTCACTGACGGTTCTCAATGGCACCTTTGATCCGGGCGGGTTGCCTTCCACAGCGTGGTTTGAAGGGGGGCTGTTTCCGGCAAACAACGTTGTTCGGACTCCGCCGGTGAACTTTGCCCCAGCTGGAGGGACATTATTGAATATCAGTGCCCCGATCAGCAACCTGACGCCAGGTGTGGTGTATCACGTGCGATTGGTGGTGACGAATACTTACGGGCAAATAGCGGGCGGGAGCTTTAACCCATCGCTGGCGAATGACGTGATGTTTACGATTCCGGATAATACGCTGAACGGGCCGGCGGTAGTGACGAATTCTTCGGTGGCCGGTTATGCCGACCCGGGCGCTATCACTACGATCCGGCCAGTGGCAATCGCGGCGGGATATGGTTTTGGGCTGGCGCTCCAAAGTGATGGAACCGTGAGCGGTTGGGGAGACAATAGTTCGGGCCAAATTAATTTTGTGGCCGCAACGATAGCGATTGCAGGCGGACAGTTTCACAGCGTGTTGCTGCGAAAGGGCCAAGTGGTTACAGCCCAAGGGAACAATTCCTACGGTCAAAGAAAGGTGCCAGGCGGATTAAACAACGTAGAGGCCGTAGCGGCGGGCCAACAGCATAGCCTGGCGTTGCGGGCCGATGGAACGGTGGTGGCCTGGGGCAGCGGTCCGGCGACAAATGTGCCAACGGGCTTGAACAATTTTGTGGTAGCGATTGCGGCCGGCGGATTGCACAGCCTGGCGTTGAAGAACGACCGGACGGTGGTGGCGTGGGGCGATAATACTTACGGCCAGATCAATGTGCCGTCCGGATTGAATAATGTAGTGGCGATCGCGGGCGGCGAGCAACACAGCCTGGTGCTCAAAGGCGATGGCACAGTGGTGGCGTGGGGCGATAACAGTTCAGGACAAACAAATGTTCCCGCGGGGTTAAGCAATGTGGTGGGGATCGCGGCAGGCGGTTTTCATAACCTGGCGCTGAAGAGTGATGGGACGGTAGCAGCGTGGGGAAACGACGGGAATGGCCAAACGAATGTGCCGACAGGCTTGAGCAATGTCGTGAGCGTGGCGGCGGGTGAATACTTTAGCGTGGCATTGAAGAGCGATGGGACGGTGGTGGCGTGGGGCAACAACAGTCTTGGGCAAACGAATGTGCCCGGTGGTCTAGTGAGTGCCATCAACGTCGTCCGCAGCGTTGCCAGTACTGGCATCCCCAATCACGTGCAGCTTAGCTATACGGAGGCGAATGTGTTTGACGCGATCATTACAGTCACACGCACGCTCGTGCTGATTCCGATCGCGCCATTGCTCACTGGATCTACGTTGCTACCAGATGGCACATTCCAACTCAGTTTCAACAATGAGCCGCTGGGGACGTTCTCGGTGTGGTCGAGCACGAACGTGACGACGCCGCTCACGAATTGGAGTTTGTTGGGCACGGCGACGAATGTGGGCGGCGGTGTGTTCCAATTCACCGATGCCCAGGCGACGAATGCGCAACAGTTTTATCGGGTGACGAGTCCGTAGCGGAAAGAGATTTGAACTCGACACGCCAACCATAGCAGCCAGATCGCCCAAGGAACGCCGGGACAGGTTGGCTTCCCAAGCCCGCCACGATTTAGATGCCCACAAGAGCCGTTCGCTTCGCGAACCGTGGTCCCGGTTACGAACGCTTCTCAACAATACCCAACAGGGCTACTCACCCGCGTTTAGGCAGCATGATTTCTACAAAACAACTTCAATATTCCTTCCATCGTTTTAGGAAATGTTACGTTTCTGGCAAAATGCAATGAGCGGTATGGCCTATGCTAAAGCTGCCCCTAAGGGCAGGTTTTGAGTCGCAAGTCATTGAGAAAGAGAAGTTAATTCAAGTTAACAGGGCGGAGTTTACCTTGATAAACAGGCCTGTTTATCGATGAAAGAATAAATTATGCATATGCATTTGAACATGTTGTTTGCTTACGTTGATCCCGGTACGGGGAGCTATTGTTTCCAGCTTGTGATAGCCGCGATCACGGCTGGTTGTTATACACTGTCTCGTTTCAAGACTAAACTTTTGTCGGTCTTCAAAGGGCGTGAGAAGAACCCGCCGCAGGCAAGTAAACAAACCGTGTAAAAACGTGAGCCTGGCCGAGGTCCAAGGTCCCGATGTGGCAAGCTGCGCTGAAAACTGGCTCAGGGACGGAAAAACTACATCAAGCCCGATCACACCCCTGCCCTCCTCTTTCCGGGATCCCAACGGTTTTGTTTTTGAACATGAAGGACAGTTTCTCCGCGCGATCCGACCGGTTTACGAACCGCATTACCAGCGGTTGATGGAATCCGGACTCTACCAGGAACTGGTGGAACACACGTTATTAGTTCCGCATGAAGACGTGACGCCGTCATTTTCAAACGAGGTCGGGGGGTGCCGGATCATCAAGCCAATGCAGGTCGGGTTCATCTCGCATCCGTTCGAATGGAGTTTTAGTCAACTTGCGGACAGCGCCCTGACCACGTTGCGGATACAGGCGGCGGCACTGGAACACGGGATGAGGCTGAAAGATGCCTCTGCCTATAACATCCAGTTCGTGAACGGCGCGCCGGTGCATATCGATACGTTGTCGTTCGAATGTCTGCCGGAGGGAGACCTGGCGCCGTGGGTGGCGTACCGGCAATTTTGCAGCCATTTTCTGGCACCGCTGGCGTTGATGTGTCACACGGACGTGCGCCTGCACCAACTGCTTCGTGTTCACCTTGACGGAATTCCGCTGGATCTGGCGAGCAAACTTTTGCCGGCGCGCACCTGGCTGAGTCCCGGGTTGCTGCTACACGTACACCTGCATGCGCGCAGCCAGCGATTGATGCAAAACCGCGAGATGTCCACCGCCACGCGCCGACGCGGCGTGAGCCTGAATGCGCTGCGCGGATTGACGACAACACTGATCGGCACGACCCAGAAACTCAAGCGACCGGCGGGCCGGGAGCTTTGGGGAAATTATTACGATGAAACCGTAACCGGCGGCGGGTATGTGGCCGAAAAGAAAAAAATCATCGGAAGATGGCTCGGACAGATCGCGCCGCGCCGGGTTTGGGACCTGGGCGCGAACACGGGATTGTTCAGCCGGTTGGCCGCCGATGCCGGAAGCCAGGTGGTGTCGTTCGACCTGGACCCGGATTGCGTGGAGATGAATTACTGCGAGAACCGGAAGCGGAACGAAACCAAAATCCTGCCGCTGGTGCTGGATATCATGAATCCCAGCTCGGCCTGCGGCTGGGACCTTACGGAGCGTTCTTCATTCCTGGAAAGGCCGCACCCGGAACTGGCGATGGCATTGGCATTGGTCCATCACCTGGCCATCGGCAACAACCTGCCGCTGGAGCGCATCGCAAAATTTTTCAACCGCTTCGCGCCGGTGCTGGTCATCGAATTTGTCCCGAAGGAAGACCCGAACGCGCAAAAACTGTTGCGGTCGCGCGAAGATATCTTCCCGCAATACGACCAGGCACATTTTGAGGAAGCCTTCGGGCAATATTACTGCATCGAAACGTCTCAGCGGGTTCCGGGTGCGAACCGGGTTCTATACCTGATGCGCCGGAGGGCGAACGACGAATGAAGACCCGCCTGCCAGTGCATCCCTATTTATTGATAGGGATTTTTGCGATGGGTTGGTACCGCGCGGAAGCGGGGACGGCACACGCGTGGGAGGTGATTCTTTACTCGTTGATCCTGGCGGTGCCGGTCGCGGCCCTGGGCTGGATGGTCAATCTCCTCGTGCGGGACAAGATCAAGACATCACTCATGCTGTCGGCACTGCTGGTGGTTTTCTGTTTCTACAACGAAATCTATTCCATCGTGTTCTGGACGGCCAAAGGTCTGGGCAGGATGAATGACAATGTGTTGTCATGGCTGGTCTTTGGTGGCGTGCTGTTCTATGCGCTGATGGTCATCGTCGCCGGACTCAAAACGAAGCGGGATCTGTCTCCATTGAATAAATTATTGGAGGTGGTGACGGTCTCGGTGCTGGCCAGCATCATCCTGCAGAGTGTTTCGGAAAACATGTTCCAGAACCGCGTGCATGCCCGCGAATTGCAGGAGAGCGCCATTGCGCCGGTCGCGGCGGGCGCACCGGATGAGCGGCCGGATATCTATTTCATCATCATGGATTCGCACACGAGTCCGGAGCAGCTCCAGCGCAATTGGAATTACGATGAGAGCGATTGGGTGCATCGCGTGGAGCAGCGCGGGTTCCTGGTCGTGACGAATGCGCGGAGCAATTTTGCCTATACGCCCTACTGCATCCTGACCGCGCTGGACATGGATTATCCCGAGCCGCCCATCAACCTGGAGATCCGGGAATGGGACCCGAGCGTGAGCGTGGCGCTCAACCAGGCCAAGGTGGTGCAACTGTTGAGCCGCGCCGGATACCGCATCTATAATTTTTCGCCGTTCGACGTCGCCGGGCAGCGGGCAAGCTATCATGTGGAATGGTTCCCCTACCCTGCGGTGGAGGGTTTAATGTCGCTGATGCGCAGCTCCATCCTCGGCACGCCAGCAATGTCGTTCATGTGGCCTAAGCCGGATGTCGATAATGATTTGGCCGCGCAAAGCCAGAAACTCATGCAACAGGTGGAAAACCTGCCGCCGCGCCGCAAAGGCGAAGCGCCGAGATTTGTTTATCTGCACCTGATGTTGCCGCACTTTCCATATGTGTTGGACAGGTTCGGCAATCGCCGGAAGCCCGCCGGACAGGATGACAAGGCGGCTTACCTGGAGCAATTAATCTACACCGATGAACGGGTGCTGAAGACCATAGATACAATCCTGACGCACAGCACTTCCACGCCGGTTATACTGCTGCGTGGCGACCACGGCTTTCGCGGCCTGCCGGGTAGTGAACGCGCGGAAGAAGCCACCTCTATTTTCAACGCGATGTTGCTGCCGAACGGCGGCAATGCCGATATCTATCCGGGCATGACCCCGGTGAACACCTTCCGCGTCATCATGGACCGCTACCTCGGCGCGAAGCTCAACCTGCTCAAGGATGAGATTTATCTGCCGGATTACGGTTCGCAGTTGTGAACGACCGATGAAGGAATAGCGGGCATTGAAGGAAAACTAAGGAAACCAAGTCTTAATGACACTCCGAAAATTGTGCGCAAATTTCATGTTCATCAAACCACGTACATCCTTAAGCAACTCTTCCCCATTCTGATCGCCGGCCCAGCCCCGCCAAAGCCTGGCCGGGCATAATTCACGCATAACTCATAAATCTTCCCTCGCTTGGCAGCTTCATCTGGCAGTGTAACAATGAGTCTTATTGAGTATTCACCACCGTCTACATCGCGTTCAATGTTGGCCACCCAAATTTTGGAAGCTCCCAAGGCAGATAATCTGCGGGCCAGCGACAGCGCCTCTTTGGTGGACAATTCGCCGAGTTCTCTCTCCTGCCTGGCTGCATTCTTGAACCACGCAAGAAGTTCCGCTGAGCTTTTTTTCTTAGTCTCAACTTTGCATTCCACATCAAACCTTCGCTGTTCTTCAAGGTCGGCTGCTGTCGGGCCAAACTTGGCCTGTTCACGTTTGGTCCGACGCAATTGCCTAAGATAGTTGCCGAACGTGTGGTTGGCTTTCTCTTCCTCAAAGCGTGGAAGGCCGGGGTTCTTCTCGCATTGTGCCAGATAGCCTTTCTTTGAAATAGGCCGTCCATTAAAGAAATAACGCGGTGGGTAGAGCATCCCGTCCTTTTCCCAAAGCCTCATTCTGCCGGTCATCTGCCCGTCAACGAACGAATACTCATACTTCACCTGCCCATTGTCGTGCCAAGAGCGCCAAATGCCATGCGGCTTACCGTTCCTAATTGTGTATTCTTCTGAGGGGCTTCCGTTCGGGAACATCGTTCGATGAATGCCTTCTTTGGGAATTTGCATCTGCAAGTCCACCGGCAGTTCCTGTTTAGTTTTCCCAGCTTTAGATATTGGAACCTGCGTGGCACGGTTTTCAGATTTTGCGATTTTGGCCATCGGCTTGCGAAGTCTACGATAACTCCCTACGATTGGGAAAAGTTTTATGGCGCGCACTCCGTTAGCCGAAGAACTCCAATATCTTTGCGAGACGTTTTCGCACTCGCCGGCCAACTGATAATTCGCTGCGCGAAGCTGCGCAGTCAGGGGTTTAATCATTTTGTTCTTTTACCCAGCGTAGCCCTCCTGCGTCGGGCAACACTGGGCTGAATGATTTTATCCCTTTGGGATATAGGGATTGGTGGATGTGCGGATATCAGATTTCGGCTCCTTGTGATTGCCATCGTAGAAAGTAATGACAGGCGCTCCAAACCGCTTTGGGCTATAATGGATAACGAAATCGCGATGTCATGGCGCAGGACGAAGTGCCGGGACGTGGAATTCTGCTCAATTTGTTTTAAAACCGGCTGTCATGAAGATCCTATCCGCTCCTGTTCTGGCGCTGTTGCTTATATCCGCGCTGGCGGTGCATGCCTCGGATGACCAGCAGATTTATTCGGACCGGTTCAACAACGGCTGGGTGGACAACTGGTCCTGGATGCCGCGGAGTCCGACCAGCAATCCCGTTTATTCCGGCAGCAACGCGATGGCGCTGATTCCCAGCGGTCAATGGCAGGCCTGGTGGCTGAAGGCGGGTACGGCCGTAGATACCTCTATCTACACGAGCCTGACGTTCCAGTTGAATGGTGGAGCGACCGGGGGACAATCTATTTTAGTAAGTGGGGAGACGAACGGCACAGGATTATCGGGGATTTGGGTGACGGCGCCGAAGAACTCGTGGAAGCAGGTCACACTTTCGCTCATGTCCCTGGGCATCAATAACAAAACCAACTTGAGCGGATTCCAGTTTGGGAACGGGATCTCGACTCAGCCGTTTTATATTGATGACCTTCGGCTGGTCGCCGCGCCTGCGCCGACCACCGTTCAAGTGAGCGTTAATGCCAATCAGACCGTGCGAAAAGTGGACGGCAAAGTTTTCGGCATCAACCAGGTCGCCTGGGATCCGAACGTGAACACTCCCGCGTCGGTTTCCATCATCAATAGCATCGGGGCGACCTGTCTGCGCTGGCCGGGTGGAAGCTGGGGCGACGGATATCACTGGACCAATGAATATCGCGGGTGGGGTTCGTATTCGAGCGACTTCATCGCCCTGGCGACGAACACGCATTCGCAGGCGTTCATCATCATCAACTACGGCAGCAGCGATGCCGATGAAGCTGCCTATGGGGTGCGCATGTTCAACGTAACCAATCATTGCAATTTTAAATACTGGGAGATCGGCAACGAAGTCGGTGGCAGTTGGGAATGGGATAACCACACCAATGCGCCCTGGCGGCCGCATGATCCCTGGACGTACGCCATGCTGTTCACGAATTACTATGCGAAGATGAAAGCCGTTGATCCAAGCATCAAGATCGGCGCGGTGGTGGATATCACTGAGGATGGCACGGCGAATTACACGGATCATCCCGTGGTGAATCCCCGCACGGGCGTCACTCATAACGGCTGGACGCCCGTGATGCTGACTTATATGCGCAGCCACCATTGCCTTCCCGATTTCGTGATTGAACACAATTATGGTCCGGCCGCCGGAGACATCCAGGACCTGCTTTATCCCAGAACCTGGGGGGCGGACGCGGCTAATTTACGACAGATGTTGAACGATTATCTGGGCAGCGACGCCACCAATGTAACGCTGGAGGCGACCGAGACCGGTACGGGCGGCGACAAGCAAGGCGTGAGCCTGGCCGGCGGCCTGTTTTACGCCGATACCATCGGGCAGATTATGCAGACTGAGTTCAACTCGCGCCTGTGGTGGGATATGCGCAATGGCACGTCCTCCCTGAGCGATCCCGACCCGGCGTTCTACGGATGGCGTACGAATAGTGATGGCAGCACTTTGGTGGATGGAGGTATCGTTTATAATCTCGGCGGAGTGGGTAGTGGCTATCCGACATATTATGTGGCGAAATTAATGCCCTATTTCGCCGCGGATGGAGATACGGTGATTCCGACCACGAGCGATTACGCGCTGCTGGCGGTTTATTCGGTCAAACGAATTGACGGCGCGCTGACATTACTGGCGATCAACAAAAGTTCTTCGTCCACTCTCACCGCTGCCATTAACCTGTCGGGCTATGTTCCCTATGCTAACGCGAGCGTTTACAGCTACGGCATGCCCCAAGACACGGCCGCCCGCACGGGCATCGGCTCGCCCGATATTACGCAGACCAGTTATGCCGGGTTGCAAAGCAATTTCTCCGTCAGCTTCGCCCCATTCTCAGTCACGGTGATCGTTTTGGATCCCTCGGCGCCGGCCTTGCAAGTGATGCAGGGGAACACGCCCCGGCAATTTGTTTTTCAACTCAGCGGACAATCGGGCGCTCGTTACGTGCTGCAATCCAGCACCAACCTGATAAGCTGGGCAAGCTGGTCCACCAATACGCTCTCAGGTTCGACGGCCAGCTTTACGAATTCGATGGCGGATCCAAAACGGTTCTGGCGCGCCGTGTGGCTGCCGTGAGAGTTTGAATCACAACCCTGCAAATGGATCGCCGGCCAGCTCAAAATGGGCGTATCTACCCGCGTGCCAACCGGGTTTTACCATGTAAAAAATGATTTTGTAAATACTCAGGACCCGTTTGCTCTTCTCAGAGTTTATGGATTTTTTCTGACGGGGCTCTAGCCGCGGCTGCAATCGTGGGAAGTTCCCGCATCCAGCGCTCCCAATAAGGAATCACCGTCTTGACCTGGGTTTGCTGGAGCATGATCTCGGAAACCCAGATGACGTAGGGGTCATGCGTGCGCCGCCACGGGAGGTCGCGGGCTTCGCGCGAAAACCATTCCAACAGTAACGGAACCAGTTTTTGCGTTTTTATGTTTTTGGCCATCGGCTTGCAAAGTCTAGGATAGGAGTCGGTTCATTCCCGGGTGACTTCTACGTCATCGTCATGATGAACAAGCAACAGTTTGCCAGCCGGCAGAAGGATTTCAGCGCGATCATTTTCAAAAACGACCCGTCCGTTCTGAACTTTTGGATCTGTCGAGAAGACATACATCTCCTTTGACCAGGGAACGAGCGTCCCCACGGCAATTGGCCAACGGACCCCAGGAATCTGTTCAACACGCCGACCGAGGAATTCATACCGTGTCCGATCGATTGATGACCCGTACCAACTGTTAGGCTGCTTGGAATGGGGACCTACTGGCGTTTCATAAGCACTAACAACTAGCACGTCTGGATTCAGCGAAACCACGATCACCCACGTGTCATAGATGTATTCGTAAGTGGTGCCCTTATCGCCTGCATCGCGTAACGGCTTGTACAAGTTGGCTGGCACGTCTCTTGTCGAGTACAGCCGGTCGTGCAACTCCTTCGGAATGGATTCTTGAAGTGACTTGATGCGGTCCCCGGCGGGGACCGGACCCTTTCCTTCATCCCAAAACAATTGTATTTGCTCGCCAACTTCAAACGATGTTCTTTTGTCGACCAGGCGAACGATGGGGACATCGGGACTAGACAACGGCAGTGGCCCCGCCTCTTTATGCACGCCAGACCAGCCGGAGTCGCAACCCGTGAGAGTGACGGTGACAAGAGCGGTGAAGGACAGGGCGAAAGCGCATGCGAGCTTTGAAAACATTTGCGCCGCGATGCCTGACCGAATCGGCAGCTTTATTTTTCGGTCACGGATTCCAAATTTCAGATTTCGGCTCACAGTTTGCGTAGTCTAGGCGAAGCGTCCCGGTTTGGGAAAATTTTTATGGCCCGCACTCCGCTACCCGAAAAGCTCCGATATCTGGAGCCAATCTGAAAACAGACGGTTAGGTTTCGCCAGGAGGAAATTGATAAGATGAAAAACACACCATTAGTCAGCTCCGACCACTTTTCTTCCCAGAGTCACTGCTGTCCAAATTAGCTGATTTTCCAGGTTAAGGTCCTCATATTCATTGGTGGTTTTGGGTTTATTTTTCAGATTTGAAAAGCCGGTTATCCGGTCGGATGCAGGATGCTGTCCAAGATAAGT
>Ga0265338_10000787_pt1 | contig 53693 bp, 45 predicted proteins | sample 42126metaG_FD_193579 | JGI IMG/M metagenome (GOLD analysis project Ga0265338, IMG submission 193579) | Rhizosphere microbial communities from Carex aquatilis grown in University of Washington, Seatle, WA, United States - 4-21-26 metaG | ecosystem: Host-associated > Plants > Roots > Rhizosphere... | reverse complement strand
CTTGCAGGAGGTAGATGTGAGAGGGGCCCAGACCAAGGCCAACGATGAATCCCAAGGTTCGATTGAGAATTCTTTCGACCATGGTGGGCTTGCGGAAAATCGGGAGAGGGGAACTCATAGAGATGATTATAGTGGCGGTCAGACGTTGATAAATCTCGAAGGTTGTATTGTGAGAAGGGTGAGTATTCTTTCACCCCTGCAGTGCTTCTTCATCTTTAACTAGCCAACCACTCGCGGGCTGCATTCTTTCGTCGCTTCGCGGCTGTAGTTTCGGAATGGCGGAGGGAGAGGGATTCGAACCCCCGGTACGGTTTCCCGTACAGCGGTTTTCAAGACCGCCTGTTTCAACCACTCACACATCCCTCCGTGCTGATAGGGTACCAAAAGACGTGCGCCGTGGTCTCTAATCCGTGGTCTCAGCCGTGGATACGAAATCAATGGATTATTTCCGCGCGGGAGTTGCTCAACACGGACTCAATGACGGGACCAAGCTTGCGGCACCTCGATATACGATCGATCGAGAGCCCCGATGGATGGGCAACCGAGCAGGCGAATGGTGCGCTCGACGTCGGCGCGTAGAATCTGCAGCGCTCGGGCCACACCCGCATGCCCTGCAGCGGCGAGTCCGTAAGCATAGGCTCGGCCGATCAGAACTGCGCGCGCGCCCAGGCAAATTGCTTTCACGATGTCTCCGCCACGCCGGACCCCTCCGTCCATCAGAACTTCGACTTGACCGCTTACGGCGGCGACAATTTCCGGCAGCGCTCGCAACGTAGGTGAGACGGAATCCAATTGCCGGCCACCGTGGTTCGAGACGACCACCGCGGCGGCGCCTTCATCAACGGCGCGCCGGGCATCGTCTCCGGTCAACAGGCCTTTGACGACGATCGGTCCTGTCCACAATTTCCGGATCCAGCGCAGATCTTCCCAAGTGACTGTTGCCTGGGCTAGAGCAGCACTGACGTCGACAAGGTCCATTGGCCCTTTGCCCGGAATCACGATGTTCTCCAGCTTGGGCATGCCGCCATCGAGAAGAAACGAGGCGACCCATCCCGGATGAGCGAGAATGGCGGGAAGGTAAGGAATTTTTGCGAACAGTGAAGTGCCCAGCAGCTCCTTCATGCCATTGCGGAAGTCGCGCTCACGAATTCCCGCCACCGGAGTGTCCACGGTGATGACTAATGCAGCAAACCCCGCTCTACGAGCCCGATCGAGCGAGCCCTCTGCTGCTTCGCGTCCGCCGAGAAGATAGAGTTGATAAAACACCGGACCAGAAGATGCCGCTTTCACATTCTCCAATTTGTGGCCGGAGATAGTCGAAAGGATATATCCCGTTCCAGCCTCGCCGGCTGCGCGCGCAGCGGCAATCTCGCCTTCTGGATGCATCAGCCTGCTGTATCCGACAGGGGCGAGCATGGCAGGGAAAGAAAGTTCGTGGCCGAGCACGCGAGTTTTCAGATCGCAATCGCTAACTGCAACGGCGCCTCGTGGGCGGAAGATCACATCGCGAAACGCACGACAGTTCTCCGCTAGCGTGACTTCGCCTTCAGCCCCTCCATCCAGATAGTCAAAAACAGATTGGGGGAGTCGGCGCTGCGCTATCCGGCGCAAATCTTCGATGTTGACGACTTTCGATGAACTCAAGGTGTGATTCGCGTTTGCCATTTTCAAACCAGCGTAAGCCAACGACGACTGTCGAAGGTATCAGAAGCGGCAGATGAAACGCCACTGGTTCGCCAGTACCGTGCAGAGAGTTCCGCGCCTATGGAAGTGTTACGACCGCGACTGAAAACCCGCCCAGTTTCAGGCTATCAGTGGTCAACCTGATGGTAGCTGGCGGCTGGAAGCCTGTGGTCTGATCCACGCAGTCCACCTGCCCTCCACCTGCCCCTGCAATAGAAATCTGAAATGTTCGATCTCGCTTATTGACCAGCAACACTCGCCTCTTGCCATCGTGCGTCACGAACGCCAGTGTATAGACATGAGGGTTATCTGGCCCAGCCTCTACGAGCTTGTCGCCCGACCCGAGATTGTCGTGAAGAAGCTTGAGCACCCAGTAGCGGGCATTGGGCTTACCGTCATTCCAGTCGACCATCGAAACGCTGGGAAACTGAGTGGGAAAACCGACGAGCTGGGATTCGCCCGCCACATCGATACCAATTTTCGTCATCTCCCCGAATAGATAGGCGTACATTGCGCCGGCGAGGTTCCAGTACGAATTATCGATTTGTTTGGGAAGATGTCCGGGTTCTCCCTGAGCAAGATCATCGGCCGCGATGACGCCTAGCTCATCGATTGTGGTTTTTGTTTCTGGGGAGAGTCGTTTTCGAATTGCTTCAATATATCGTACGGCCTTAAGAAACCCATCCGCCTGGTCGAAATATGTGTACTGCTCAATCTCGGGTGTTTGGTCTGGCGTGGGCACGACGTAAAAGTGATAAGAGATGAAATCCAGCGGCGTACCCGATTTGTGATTCTGGCGGTTTAGAAAATACTCGAAATTGTGGGGATCGGTCGTGGTTGCCAGCGCCAGCCCCACAAATTTCATATCGGGCTGTACTTTCCGTATCGCGGCGACTACTTCGTCGTACAGGCGCGTGTAGGTTTCCGCGTCGAACTGGTGCTCGTATTCAATTTCGTTCAGCACTTCCCAGTAAGGAATGGAATAGTGGTAGCCGGATTCGTGACGTTTGCCGAACTCGTCGGTGAAGCCGCCCAGTGTGTACCACGAGATCAAGCGGGCATAGTAGTCCGCAACCTCTTTCATCGTGGGATCGCGCAGTTGAGTTCCCTTTTCGTAGTCCCATATCACCTGGGTCGGGTCCGCAGGATAAGTCCACGGCTTGTCAGAGACGAACATCCACTGCGGAATCGTGCTGAAGTTGAGGATGACCGAGTGCCCTTTGGTAGCCTCGAGAAAGTCAATCGTCATGGGATCGATCACGGAGAAATCCCAGGAAGTATTCCCGTCTTTGGGAGGCTCCAGTTCGGCGACACCCAGCCTCGGGTAGGGCAGCCAGGGCACGTATCGGACGTAGTCCGCTTGCAGATCGCGCAGGGCCTTGAATGCATTGTCGTGAACCGGCGTTCCTCGTTGCAGGGGAGGATTCACAACGACCTGCAGCGTGGGAATCGTCTGCGAAATGCGGATTACCTTGCTCCAGTCGACTGTGAACTTGATTGACGGCTCTTGTGCTGTGGAGGAAGAAGCTAGCATCGCGACCACCAGGACCGATGCCGCCTTCGCCAGTGACAATTTGTGATTCATAGGCTCCTCCGCGAAGCTCAAGTCGATGAAAGGTTACGCCTGAGACTTTCTTGTGAAATCGGATGCTCGCATCCGGCTGGCCGCGACGTCAATTGGCGATTGCAAAGTGCGGACTTTTTCGGCGATGATTCCTCGTTCCCCATAACGAGAGAGAAGGCAGGCCCGTGAGAAGAATTGTGATGTTTCGCGTTTTGCTAGTTCTTGTTGTCGTCACCAATGCGGCGCTGGCCGCTCCCGTCCGTTTGCGCTGTGAGTATCGGATGAACCCTCTAGGGATCGATCAGATCGCGCCACATCTCTCGTGGCAAAGTGACGACTCCGAACGGAATTGGAAGCAGTCTGCCTATCAGATTCTGGTGGCAAGCAGTCCAGATCTGCTGACGCCTGGCAAGGCCGACGTTTGGGACAGCGGAAAGAAGGACACCGACGAATCGGTCGGGGTTGCCTATGGTGGTCCGCCGCTGGAGTCACGCCGCCGCTATTACTGGAAGGTTCGTGTGTGGGATGCGGCTGGTCAGCTTTCCCAGTCGTCGGAGTCGGCCTGGTGGGAGATGGGGCTTCTGCGCCCTGCGGATTGGAAGGCGAAATGGATTCGCTGGGAGAATCCCGAAGATCAAGCCGACCGACAAGGGATTCGTTGGCTTTGGGTCAAGGGACAAGATGCGATGGCAGTTGTTCCAAAGACTTCGGCAATCTTTCGAGTTCGCGTGACGCTCTCTGAAAAACCTCGGACGGCCGCGTTGCTGGTCGCCGTTCGCGGCAATTTCGCGGCGAAGGTCAATGGCCAGGAAGCGGGAAGCAAGGACAAAAAGAATGAGTGGGGCGCGTTCGACCGGCAAGATATTGCCGACCAACTCGTGACTGGCGACAACCTGATCGAGGTGAAAGTTGATGCTCCGGCGGCGCCAGAGTGGGGACCGAATGCAGGGGCGAAAACAATGAAGGCTGGGTTTGCGGCCCTGGTGAAGATCGCTCTTCCCGACGGTTCCCTGATGCGCATTCCGACCAGCGAGCGATGGGAGGCTCGTCTCGAACATGTGGACAATTGGCAGCCGGCTAACGTCGCTGGCGATTTGACCGACAAGCGATTCGGGGACCCAGGGCCACTTCCGCAGCCGGCGGCATACCTGCGTCGATCACTCGCGGTGGCAAAGAAGATTCAAAGTGCACGGCTCTACGTAACCGCACTGGGAAGCTACCGTGTGTTTCTCAACGGAGGCCGTGTCGGGGCAGACGTTCTGACTCCAGAATTCACCGACTATCGCAAGCGCGTCACGTATCAGACTTACGACGTGACCAACATGCTGGTGGACGGAAGGAACGTGATTGGGGCTCTGCTTGGTGACGGTTGGTACGGCAGCCCGCTCACCTGGGAGGGTGTGCACTTTTTTGTCCCGCCGGTTCGCTTTGAGGCGCAACTCGAGCTTAACTACGGAGATGAAAGCCACGAGACGATTGTCACGGACGAGTCGTGGAAGGCGGCGGCATCGCCCATCGTTCGATCTGAAATTTACGCCGGAGAAATATACGACGCTCGGTTAGAGCAAGCCGGATGGAATACGGCGGACTTCGACGACTCTCATTGGGGCGCAGCAGCGGCTTCCAACGCGCCGGCGATTGCGGTTTCCAGCGAGCTCGCCGCGCCGGCACAAGTCGTCGCGACGCTCGAGCCGAAGAGCGTTACCCCGGCCGCAAATGGTGCGTACGTTTTCGATATGGGGCAGAACATGGTGGGATGGGCGGCGTTGAAAGTAATGGGCTCAGCCGGGACCAAGGTCCGGTTGCGGTTTGCGGAGATACTGAATCCGGACGGGAGCATCTACACGGCAAACCTGCGCAACGCAGAAGCAACTGACTTCTATATTCTGCGGGGCGGTGACGAAGAGACTTTCAAGCCGCATTTTACATTTCATGGCTTCCGCTACGTTGAGGTTACGGGCTATCCGGGAACGCCAACACTCGATGCGATCAAGGGAGAAGTGGTCAGCAGCGTGAGCGGTGAACCCGCGGCCACGCTGGCCACCTCCAGCGACCTCGTGAACCGCATGTGGTCCATTGGCATCTGGGGGCAGCGGGGCAACTTCCTGAGTATTCCTACAGATTGTCCGCAGCGCGACGAGCGACTGGGATGGATGGGGGACGCCGGAGTCTTCTGGCGCACGGGAACGTACAACTTCGATATCGCCGCGTTCTCGCAGCTGTTCATGCAAGACGTTGTAGACGCACAAACTCCCAAGGGAGCATTCACTAATGTTTCTCCGAACACGCTGCCCGGCGAAGAGGACTCAGAGGGAGCCCCGGGTTGGGGAGATGCCGGGGTAATCGTTCCCTGGACGACGTGGATGCAATATGGCGACAAGGCCATCATTGAACAGAACCGGAAGGCGATGCAGCGCTGGATGGACTACATCCAGGACGGGAACCCCAACTTCCTGCGCAAGAACAGGGTCGGGCCCAACTTCGCCGACTGGCTGGCGCCCGACCAGAATACAGATAAGGATTTGCTCGCGACCGCTTACTGGGCGCTAATCGCGAACATGATGTCGCAGATGGCGCATGCCGTGGGCGATGACGCCGCCGCCAAGCGCTATGCAGACGTCGTGCAGAATATTCGTTCCGCATTTCAGAAGGCATACATCAAAGAAAGCGGCGAGGTTGGAACCGGAACACAAACTTCTTATGTGGTCGCGTTGTACACGAAGATGGCGCCTACGTCGCTTGAGCCGGCGCTTGTCGACAAACTCGTGAAAGATATCGAGTCGCGCAACTGGCACCTGTCGACGGGATTTCTCGGCACGCCTTTCCTGTTGTTCACTCTCGCAGATCACGGACGCACCGACGTCGCCTACCGACTGCTGCTCAATGACACTTATCCATCGTGGGGATACATGCTGTCGAAGGGCGCGACCACATGGTGGGAGCGCTGGAACGGAGACACCGGCGACCCGTCGATGAATTCATACAATCACTACGCGTTCGGTTCGGTTGTAGCCTGGGTCTATCGATATGCCGCAGGCATCGACACGATTGCGGCCTTGCCTGGCTTCAAAGGAATCGTGATTCATCCGCATCTGGATGCTCGGATGACCTCGGCGCGCGCGGAGTACGACTCGGTCTATGGGAAGATCATTAGCGATTGGAACGGAACTCCGGCTGGTCCTTTTTCTCTTCGAGTTACAATTCCCCCGAATACTTCCGCTTTGGTCGTTCTTCCGACCATCCCGGGAGCGCATGTCACCGAGAGTGGGAAAGCCATCGAGACGCGACAGCAGGGCGGATCAAACGTCGTCCAGATTGGCTCGGGGTCGTACAGCTTTGAAGTGAAATGACGCGCGTTGGATGTCCGCCTCAGCTCAGTGGAAGCGGCCGCCGTCCCGAATTTTGCGCGCAGCTTCCTCGAGAAAATCGTCGACGTGCTGGCGCGGTTCAGACTGCAAGCCAGTCTTCGGTAGTGGGTTCGTATGATCCTGCTGACCCACTACCGAATATTTGCGAACTTAGGCGTAGGAGATTGAAATGTGATGCATCCGCATTGAAAGGCGAGCACTACCAGATGCGGCAGGGCGAAAATTCCGATGAACAGTCCAAAGTGGCTGCGGTAAAGAGAGAACGTTCGATCGAGCAATTCTCCGGTACTTAAGGGCCTGAGAGCAGTGGTCATGCCTTCCTCCGGAACATCGAACTTAGCCGGGCATGTTAGCACACCCCTCTCAAGACTGCCGTGAGCCAGTCACTTTGTAGCGTTTTTCGATCTGGTTCCCTGAGGCAAGAGTCCGAAGGCTCGCGAATGGAACTCCATCACCTCGTCGAAGTGCGACAGGAAGTAAGTCAGGCTGTGATCGCCGGGGTAGGTATGATACTCGTGGGCTACACCCTCTTTCCGTAACTCATCGTGCAGAGCCGACGCTCCTCTTTCAAAACCGTAGTTATCATCCTGGCCGCAGTTGAAGTAGGTTGCGACCTTCTTGAGTGCTACCGCGCTTCGTTTCGCCAGAACAAACGGGTTATTGGCATTCCAATGGGGCACATCGATTGGTTTTCCGAACACGGCGCCTAATACTCCGGACAAGGGACTGCCTGCTTGCGATGCCCGATCAAGTTCCTGGGGAGACTCGGTAATCAACGCGGCACTCTGTGCGCTCGCCGCCGAAAACAATTCTGGATGCGCGAAGGCGAGCCGCAACGCTCCGTAACCGCCCATGGAAATGCCGCTGATCGCTCGTCCTGCACGGCCAGGACGGATGCGATACTTCTGTTCGATGTGCGGCAGGAACTCCTGCAAAAGGAAGTCGCTGTAAAGCACTGTGCCATCGGCCGAGTTGATGTAAAAACTACGCTGGCCTTCGGGCGCGACGATGAGGAAGTCGCCCATCTTGTGCTGGTTGCGCAGATCATCCAGCAGGGTCCAGCCGCCGCTGTTAAAAAGAGTTTGCTCGTTGTCGCCCAGGCCGTGGAGAAAATAGAGCACTGGATAACGGCGCACGGGACGCTGTGTCGCTCCTTCGTCATAGCCTGCTGGCAGGTAGACGCAATAGTGGGCAGCCCGCTTGAGGATGCGGCTGTTCAGAGCGCTGCAATCGATGCGGCTCTGCGCGGCAAGATTGCTAGCCGCGAGGCACAAGAACATCAGTACGCTGAGCCGGGTGCGCATCATGCAGGTCAGTCTATTCGTAGCGCAGGGCCTGTACGGGATCGAGTCGAGCCGCGCGACCAGCCGGATATAAGCCGGAAATCAAGCTCACAAGAAACGAGAAGCCGATGGCGACCGCGACCAGCCACCAAGGCACTGCCCAGAAATTGTCGGGGGGCAAGGACTGGCTCTTCAGGTAGAAGTTGGTTCCAATGTTGATGATCCGGCCGATCATCCAGCCGAGCGCAACCCCGACAACACCTCCCAAGATCCCCATGGCTCCAGCCTCAGCGAAGAAGAGTTTCTTTACATCGCCGTCGCTTGCGCCGATCGCCTTCATGATTCCTATTTCACGGCGGCGTTCGAGAATGGCCATCACCAGCGTATTCACGATCCCGATTGATGCGACCGCGAGGGCCAGACTCCCGAAGATCAACAGAAACAAGTCGAGGATCTTGAAGAACGTCCGCAAGCTCTGGTTCACATCGAGCAAGGAGAACGTATTGAACCCCATCTTCTTGACCGCGTTCTCGACCGCCTGAACCTGAGCCGGATTGCTTACGCGCGCGCTGATGGATGAGTAGACCGTTTGATCGCTGACCGCCCGTGTGATCTCTTGCAGGTCGGTGCGTTGCATCACATGCAAACTCTCGGCAAACTTCAAAGGAAGAAAGACTCGGGCGCGGGTCGGTCCGCGCATGCTCTCGGGATCCAAATCTGCGACGCCGACGATCTTGAGCTTGTGCTCCTGTAAGACCACCGAATACGAGGCGCCCACCAAGCTCCCGTCGGCGGGGTTCGATGCACCCGCATAGGTTGGCTGCGGAGTGCCAGTCGCACGCTGCGAATAGCGCATAGTCAATTCTTTTCCCAAAAGCGGCTTCGCCAAGTCGGCGACATTGGGTTCTTCGGCTCCGCGACTCGGAGTCTTGCCTAATAACTCCTCCGCAAAAGCCTTCTGCAAGATCACTTCAGGCGCGGTGTCAGAAGAAAAGAAACTGCCGCGCATTCCTTCGAACGCGTCGTTGGATTTTGCCGAAGGCGGCAGCGCTGAAATCATCGTGAGATGCGGCTTGTCCTCGTATCGCAGCTCAGTGATGAAGCGAATGTCAGGATAGGCCTCGATCACGTTGGGCAGGTGCTCGATATCAAGCCGAGCGGCCTCGTCGAGCACACGACTTTCGCCCGGGATCGGTCCGCTGCGCTCCTCGTCACGGCCTCCGCGCAAATCGCGCCTCGAAGTGACTACAACGGTGTCGAACAGTCCAGACTTCGCCAGCCTGCGAGATGCCAGTTGCTGAAGGCCGATGCCTAACGAAAGCATCGCCACCAGAGACGCCACGCCCACCGAGATGCCAACCGTTGTCAGCGAATTCCGCAGCATTGACTCACGCAGATTTCGCAGCGCCAGTTCGGCGAGATCTGGAATTTTCATGATTGTCCTCCCGGCGCGCTGGTGGGTACGTTCAGCCTGTCATCGATCAGCTTTCCGTCGGCGAGGAATATCATGCGCTGCGCATACCGCTCGGCCAGGGCACGCTCGTGAGTCACCATGACCACAGTCATTCCCAATTGCTGGTTCAGTTCTCGAACCATCTCCATGATTTCAGTGCCGGTGTGGCTGTCGAGATTTCCCGTGGGCTCATCGGCTAGCAGAAGCTTCGGGCGATTGATCAGGGCCCGCGCCAGAGCCGCCCTCTGTTGCTCTCCGCCGGAAAGTTCGCTGGGACGATGATCCATGCGAGCGCGCAAACCCACACGCTCCAGAGCCTCGTGAGCCAAATTCGCGCGTTTGCTGCGATCGACCTCCGCGAAGCGCAGAGGCAATTCCACGTTTTCAGCCACAGTCATGCTGGAGATCAGATTGAAGGACTGAAATACCATCCCCACGACATGCAGGCGGTACTTGGCGAGTTCCTCACGGGAAAGTTTCGCAAGATCGCGATCCTGAACGACCACGCTTCCTGAGGTTGGACGATCGAGTCCCGCGATGAGGTTCAACACCGAAGACTTACCGGAACCAGAACTGCCGAGCAACGCAACGAACTCTCCGGCACGAACCTCGAGCGAGACACCGTCGACCGCGCGGATCAATGTCTCTCCCATGCGGTAGTGGCGGCAGAGATTGTCGCTTCGAATAGCGACTGTATCGGTCTTGGCGGCAATGCCCGGAATGGTGGCCATAGCGGCTAGCGCATCTCTCCTCGCAGCACACGCAGGGCGTCGCCCGCCTTGACGTCGCCGTTCTTGCCGTCCGCACCGTCGCCATTGGTTGCGACCGCGTCTCCCTCACCGGGAGCGAGAAACAAGTTGTTCTCTACTCCGTGCTGGCGCGTATACAGGTCGTAGTAGCGACCTCGTGCGGCATAGAGCTCCGCGTGCGTACCGCGTTCCACGATCTGCCCCTGCTCCATCACCATGATCTGATCGGCGCGCCGAATCGTCGAGAGCCGGTGCGCGATCACGAACGTAGTCCGCCCCTGCATCAGATAGGAGAGCCCTTGCTGGATGAGTTGCTCCGACTCGGAATCGAGGCTGGAGGTCGCTTCGTCCAGGATCAGGATGCGTGGTTCTGCGAGGATTGCACGGGCAATCGAGATGCGCTGCTTCTGGCCGCCTGAAAGCTTCACGCCTCGCTCACCTACTACCGTGTCGTACTTCTCGGCGAAGGTATCGGCAAATTCGTCGACGCGAGCAATCCGGCACGCACGCATGATTTCTTCCTCGGTCGCGTCTGGCCGCGAGAAGGCGACGTTCTCCCGGATCGTTCCATCGAACAGAAACGATTCCTGCAGAACGACGCCCAACCGGGTGCGGAACGAGTCTAGACGGACCGTGCTGAGATCCACGCCATCGACCCGCACTGTACCTTTCGTAGGAACATAGAACGCCGAAATCAGGCCGATCGTGGTTGATTTTCCGGACCCAGAGGAGCCGACAAGTGCGGTTACGGTTCCAGGATCGGAGCGGAAAGAAATGCTGTGCAGGACTTCATGGGTTCCGTCATAGCTGAAACTCACATCGTCAAACTCAACAGTGCCCGCGATGTCGCGCAGCGCCGTAGAACGTTTCGGATCCTGATCCTCCGGACGCTCCTGCATGATCTCCTGAGTCCGCTCGAGGCCGGCCAGCGCTTCAGTGAGTTGCGTTCCGATCGACACAACCTGCATGATAGGGGCCACCAAAAGAACGAGAAGGAAGTTATAGCGGAGATAACCACCAGGGCTCAGAGTGTGAGCCACCATCTGGTGTCCACCCACGTACATCGTGGCGGCCCCAACCACTCCCAACAGCACACTCGCAGAAAGACTCATCAATGATGTGGCCGTGAGGGTACGCATCACGTTATCGAGCAGCCTGCGCACACCACCCGCGAAAATCTTTTCTTCCCGCTCCTCCGCGTGATATCCCTTGATCACCCGCACACCACCCAGGGATTCGGTGAGGCGTCCTGTCACCTCCGCGTTGATCTTGCCTCGCTCACGGAAGATGGGACGGATGATGGCGAAAGCTCTACTCAGCGCCACGGCAAAACAAGTCAACGAACCGACGGCGATCAGGGTTAGCGGTACGCTGGTCTTAAGCAACAATACGAGCGCAATGCAGGCAGCGACCAGACCTCCAGTAAAGTCAACCAGCCCGGTACCCAGAAGATTGCGAACCCCTTCCACGTCGTTCATGATGCGAGAGACCAGCGCACCCGTTTTGTTCGCATCGTAGAAACCGACCGGAAGACGCGAGATATGCGTCTGCACTTGTTGGCGAAGATCCGCGATCAGGCGCTGCGCAGCTTTTGACAACAACTGAGTCAATGAAAATGAAGTAATGCCCTGGATCAGGGTGGCCAGCAGAACCGCCAGCACTAACGGCCGCAATACTTCAATGTGATTCTTGCCGACGACGTCATCAATGAGCGGTTTCGAGGTATACGGCAGGACGAATCCAGCGATCTTGTTGATCACCATCAACACGAATCCCAGCCCGAGCAGCGCGCGGCGCGGGCGCATCAATTTCCAGACCTCCGGCCAGACGGCCTTCAGTCTCTGCAGTTTCGGGGGTTTCGTGGCTTCCTTCGTTGGAGGACTCAATCTACTGTTTGACTCCGTCGGGCCCGGATTCGCTTCATTATTACAGCATTGTCACACATCTCCCGCACGAACGCCGCCTGTGACAGGCACCGCCCGCCCGTTGTATGCTCGGGACGTGTCCCGCCTGTCTCCGCCGGAGCGTTCGCCGACCCTGGGCCTGCTGCTGGCCCTGTTCATTACCCTGTCCGCGGTAGTGGCGTATTCCGCCTATATCACGTGGCAGGTGACCGGTTTGCGCAAATTGCAGACCGAGTTGGTCGACCGCAACCGCAAGGATTCGCTGCAGTTGCTGCGAATCCAGAATGACCTGAACCTGCTTGCGGTCGCCATGCGCGATATGGTGAGCAGCGATGAACCTTATCCGCTCACGGCGTGGTCGGCGCAATTCCAGCGCATTCGAGCGGACTTGGACGATGCGATTCGCCTGGAGGCAGGCTTCGCCTCCACCAGCAGGACGCCGGAGCAGAGCGCATTTCTAACCAGCTCCTTCACGCAGTTCTGGGATGCTGTGGACCGTATTTTTGCTCTCGCGCACGACGGCAAAGAAAAAGAGGCGCGCGCACAGATTCAGCTCTCACTCCAGGAGCGTCAGGCAGCCTTGAGCACCGCAGTGGCTCGGTTGCTGGTGCAGAATAGCGAAAATGAAGAGCAAGCAGGGCAACGGATTGTCGAGATCTACGACCGCGTGCAGCGACAGGTTTACGTGTTTCTGGCGGCAACGCTGCTGGCGATCTTGCTAAATGGATTGTCTCTGATCCGCTGGAACCGGCGGCTCTTCGCGCGCCTGGCCGAGATTTCGGAGCGTCGCAGCGAGCTGGCGCAGAAGTTGATTGCGACTCAGGAATCCACACTGCGCTACATTTCCCGCGAACTGCACGATGAGTTTGGGCAGATTCTCACTGCCGTCGGATCGATGCTTCGCCGCGCCGGAACGCATGCGCCGGAAGGCTCGTCATTGAGGGCTGATTTGCAGGAGGTTCTGCAAATTGTGCAGTCGACTCTGGAAAGCGTTCGCAGCCTCTCTCAGGCGCTGCATCCTGTCATGCTCGATGAGGCCGGATTGGAGAGCACGCTTGACTGGTACATCCCCACCATAGAAAGACAAACCGGGATTGCCATATCCTATGAGAAGCAGGGTGAACCGTTTCCGGTGGATGGCGGGGCCGGTGTGCACGTCTACCGCGTGTTGCAGGAAGCACTGAACAATGTGGCGCGACACTCGGGAGCGAAGCAGGCGTGGGTTCGATTGCGTTTCTTGCGCGATGCCCTGGAGTTGGAAGTAGAAGACCATGGTGTCGGGTTCGCGGAGCGCCCGAATCGTGGCATTGGACTGGTGGCGATGCGTGAGCGATCTGAATTGATGGGTGGGCAGATCGTGTTCTCGCGCCCACCTTATGGGGGAACGTTAGTGCACCTTGCCGTTCCCCGGGAGAAGGCAGAGTCTTATGGAAAAGAAGATCACAGTCTTGCTGGTGGATGATCACAGCCTGGTCCGGCGCGGCTTCCGGCGAATGCTGGAAGATGAGGCGGACATGCAGGTCGTCGGGGAAGCGGGCGACGGCGAGGAAGCCGTTCGGTTGGCGAAACAACTTCATCCGCGGGTAGTGGTGATGGACTGCGCTCTGCCGGGCATGAACGGTTTAGAGGCCACACGGCAGATTATTGACGACTTCCCGGACGCAGCAATCCTCATGCTCAGTATGCACACGGAGGGCACGTGGGTGCGGCAAGCGATCGAAGCCGGGGCCAAAGGGTACGTTCTCAAGAACGCTTTAGATCTGGAGCTTGGAACGGCAATTCGAAAGGTGGCTGCCGGTGAGACTGTGTTTGATCCCCAGGTCGAGCAGCGCTCCGTATTGAAAGGTGAACGCACTGCAGGACTCACGCAACGCGAACTGGAAGTGCTGCAGATGATCGTCGACGGAAAATCGAACAAAGAAATTGCGACTGCCCTCGATCTCAGCGCCAATACTGTGGCTGTCCACCGTGCCAACATTATGAATACGCTGGGAATCCACAAGACCGCCGAACTTGTTGTGTACGCGCTCCGCGCGGGGCTGGTGAACGTTCCGTGAATCGCAGGTCTTTCCTATGGGGAATGGCAGGTCTGGCATCGTGTTCGCAGCTCTCGGGGCTCAATGCCCTGGCGCAAGCGGGCGCGGGGACTTCCCCTGGGTTTCGATTCGCTGACGTGACCAGCCAGGCCGGGATTCAATTTCAACACAACAGCGGGGCCTTCGGCGGAAAGTTTCTGCCCGAAACTCTCGGCTCCGGTTGCGCCTTTCTTGACTATGATCGCGACGGCTGGCAGGACATCCTGCTGATCAACGGCACGGACTGGCCGGGTCACAAGAAGCGGCGCTCCACGCTTCGCCTATATCACAACAACGGCAATGGCACGTTCACCGACGTGACGTCCCGCGCGGGCTTGGACGTCGAACTGTACGGAATGGGCGTAGCGGTGGGTGACTACAACAACGATGGCTTCCCCGATATTCTCGTGACCTGTGTTGGACAGAATCGATTGTTCCGCAACACCGGCAAGGGAACATTTGTTGATGTCACCACGGCCAGCGGCCTGGGAAAGCGCGAGGGCTTCAGCACCTCAGCCCTCTGGTTCGACTACGACCGCGATGGGCTGCTCGATCTTTTTGTGTGCAACTACGTGAAGTGGTCGCCTGAGCACGATGTCTTTTGCAGTCTCGATGGAAAACACAAGTCATACTGCACGCCCGAGGCCTACCGGGGGGCGACTTGCTGGCTGTTTCACAATCGAGGCGACGGCACGTTCGAAGACGTTACCGCCCACAGCGGAGTCTTTGACAGCAGTTCGAAGTCGCTGGGTGTGGCCCTGCTCGACGACAACCGTGACGGATGGCCTGATCTGCTAGTCGCTAACGATACGCAGCCCAACAAACTTTACCGCAACCAGCACAATGGCACGTTCAAGGATGCCGCTGTGGAGGCAGGACTCGCATTCAGCAGTGAAGGAAAAGCCAGAGCGGGAATGGGCGTTGACGTGGCCGATTTCGACAATTCCGGTGTGTCGGGCGTCGCGATCACAAATTTCGACAATGAGATGATTGGCTTGTACCGTGCGAACGGCAAGAGTTTCGAAGACATCGCGCCGCAATCCGGAGTGGGCATGGCCTCCAGGAACAGCCTGGGCTTTGGCTGCGTCTTCCTCGATGTCAATCTCGATGGTTGGGTAGACTTCGCCGTGGCCAATGGACATATCGATGAAACTGTGCGCAACATTCGCGGCAATGTCGGTTACGCTCAGCCGCCGCAGCTCTTTCTGAATTCCGAGAAGGGCACATTCCGTGATGTTGCGGGGGAAGTTGGTGGAAGTTTCGACCAGCCCAAGGTGGGGCGCGGGCTGGCTTTCGCAGACTTTGATCGCGACGGCGATCTGGATCTGTTGCTGACCACCAATAATGGACCAGCCTATCTGTATCGAAATGACCAGCTGGCTGGGAACAAGAGTATCCGCTTTCGGTTGGTGGGAACGAAATCGAACCGCGACGGGATCGGCGCAACCGTCCGCGTCTTTACCGGGGGCCTCACCCAGTCGCGGATGGTGAAGGGTGGATCCAGCTATCTTTCTCAATCCGAACTGCCCGTAACCTTCGGACTGGAGAAACGCGACCGCATTGACCGGGTGGTGATCGACTGGCCAAGCGGAAGATCGGAAGAATACAAGAATCTTGCAGCCGGCCGTTGCTATGAGTGCACAGAAGGAAAGGGATTCGCGCCGCAAAACGGCTACTGAGCGGAATCGCGAGTGGTGGCGTTGTGCTGGGCCGCGCTTCCGGCGGTCGCCAGATCAATCTCCACGGAATCATTGACGCGCAAGAACAAGTTGCTCGGATTCTTCATCCCCCACTTCGCGTAGGGTACTGTGAAGTGAATGTCCGCCACCCAGTGATCCGCGAACATTTCTAACTCCGCGGGAACCATAATTTCCCTGTCCACCCCGTGAATGTGGAACATGCCGTGCACCTTGACCGAAGACTTCCCCTGACTGGCCACGGCGCCTTCGACCCGGTCGGGACGAAACGAAATTTCGGGATAGGTATCGCTTTCCAGTACTTCTCTATGCATCTTGCGATCGCGCATACCGCTGCCACTCTCGCCGCTTTTGGCGTCGACCACGATCTCACCCGAGAGTTTCCCGGAGGTTGCGTCGAAGTCCAGCGCTCCGTGCTTCAGTTGAAAAGTTCCGTGCACCGTGTGGAGCACATCCCCTAAAGTGAACTTCACGGAAGTGCGTGCGGGATCAAGTTGAAGAGTTGTCTGCTGAGCGGCTGCTGAGACTGCCGCGACGCCCAGCAGGGCCAGAACTGCCAGTATTCTGTTCGCGCAGCGACTGATTGCAGTCATGATGGGAAGTAGTGATAGCCGCAGCCTTACGCCGTCAGCAGCCCCCAGCCCAGAGTCAGACCGTCAAGGGCAACGTGCAGCGGCGAGAGATTGCCCAAATGCAATGCCAGCAACCTGCGGAAGACTTCCGGGCGCTTCCCGAAAACTTGCAGCGTGCGGCGCTGCAGTTGAGGACGTCCATCGAGCGTAAGCATAAGACGCGCCATCCAAAGTGGACGGCGCACCAGCCGCTGATGAGCCCGTTGATAGCCGGCCAGGTCTCCGGACTCGAGAGATTGCGCAAGGAGCTCCGCCTGACTGAAGGCCAACCCAAGCCCTTCCCCGGTGATCGCATCGACCGTTCCGGAAGCGTCGCCGATCAGCGCCACGTTGCCTCGCCATACGTTCCTAAGCTTGCGATTTCCCGTGAGCGCTCCTCTTTCTGCAGACGTCGTCTCTGCTCCGCGAAGCCGCGCGTTTAACTCGGGCAGTGACCGCAGGCCTTCCTCTAGACGCAATTCGGGATCATGTGAAGCCAGCGCGACACAAACCTGGTCATTGCTGACTGCGGTCGCATAGCCCTGACAGCGATCGCCCCAGTAGACCTCCATGCGGTCGGTCCATGGCCTCACGCGATAGTGCCGTCGGAAGGCGTATCGGAGGCGGGATCGCGAGCCGGAGTTGAGACCCGCCCAGCGCCGGACAAGCGAGTTGGAGCCATCTGCACCAACAATCCAGCGGGCCCGAACGATTCGCTGCCCAATGTGAACACCCTCGGAAGATATGCCCGAAATTGCCGTTCGCCAGAGCAACTCGACACCCAGCTGCTCAGCACGCTCAATCATGACGCGATGAAGAGAAATTCTGCGAACCGCCAGACCACAGGCGCCCAGCGGAAAGAGAGCATCAGCCGAACGTTCGCCATTCAAGAAGCGAATGCCATGAAAGGGATGCGCGTCAGCCAGAGGCAGTTGAATTCCCAATATCTGCAACGCGGAAAGGGTATCGGGCAGCAGGCCTTCGCCGCATGCTTTGTCGATCGGCGGTTGTGCGCCATCCGCCACCACCACCCGGAATCCTCGCTGTCGCGCCGCGATCGCTGCCGCCAACCCGGCGGGACCGCCGCCTATCACAAAAACGTCGGTTCCGCTTGGCACGTCCTGACCCATATCTCAGTCCCTACCACCGCAGCAGCAATAGTTCCGAACAGAAGCCCGGCCCCATAGCCGCCAATATTCCCAGCGTGCCCGGCTCAGGGCGCCGGTTCTTCATCACATCTTCCAACACGACGAGCACCGAGGCCGACGACAAGTTCCCGACTTTCTTCAGGCAATCCCAAGAAGCATCCAGCTGTCCGTCGTGCAGATTGAGCGCTTCGGCTGTAGCCTCCAGCACCTTCGGACCGCCGGTGTGCAGTACCCAACTTCCAATGTCGCTGCGCTGATGACCATGGTCGGCCAGGAATGCATCCATGTTCTGCCCGAGGTTTTCGCGAATCAGGACCGGCACTTCCGGGGAGAGCGTGATGCGAAATCCCTTCTCTGTCACCCTCCACCCCATCATCTCCTCGGTGTGGGGATAGAAGATAGATCGAGTCGCCAGAATCGTAGGCCCGTTGGAGTCGATATCGTCGCCGGTAACCACGACCGAAGCGCATCCATCCGCAAACAAACCCGAGGAAATCAGGTTCGCTACCGACAAATCATCGCGCTGAATGGTAAGCGAGCAGAGCTCCACTGAGACCAGCGCGGCAGCCTGGTTGGGATAGGCGCGCACATAGTCCGCGGCCCGCGCAATGCCAGCCGCACCAGCGACGCATCCCAGGCCAAAAATCGGCACGCGGCGAATATTCGTCGGCAGTCCCATCTTGTTAATCAACAGCGCATCGATCGAAGGGCTCGAAATACCAGTGACAGACACAAAGAACAACGCTCCCAGTTGCTTGGTATCGATCCCAGAGTTGCTCAACGCGCGGCACAGCGCCTGTTCTCCCAGTTCTTTCGCCACTTCAATCCAGACATCGTTCGCCTGGCCCCAGGTAGTGATGTCGTAGTACTTTTCCGTGGGCAGCGCGAGGTAGCGTCCCTCTACCGTGACGTTGCGATGCAGGCGTGCAAGGAGTTGCGGATTCTTGAGGCGATCGCCCCAGTATTCCTGCAATTTTTCCAACAAGAATTTTTGTGAGTAGTAATTCTTAGGGAAGGCACTAGCAGCGCTGGCGATTTTCATGTCGTATGGATCCCGGTCCCCGGTTGGGAGTCAGCGCCGCCACCATCCAGGCATCTGGGCCTGAAAATTTAGATGGCCGGGCGCTGATTGCGGTTGTACCTTCGCATACCCTACCCTAGTTTATTGTCCCAATGCTATATCTCTAAATTGTCAACTATTTGTTAAATCCCGAATTCAGCTACGCCTCTTGCGGGCTTGCGATCAGAGCCTAGGGTGTTACCGCGATCGAGCCCGGCGTATTTCCGACCGAGTACGAGGCCACGGAGGTGAGCGTCCCAGTGCTGCGATCGAGGCTGAAAGACTGGACCGCGGGGCTTGACTGGTTCCCAACGAAGAGGTATTTCCCGCTGGGATCGCTGGTAATAAAGCTGGGATGCGAACCTGTGGTGAAGGGCGAATTGGTGAGCAAAGTCAGCCCGCCGTCGCTACCAACTCCGTACGCGGCTAGATTGTTCGAGGTCTCATTCGCCACGTAGAGGTACTGCCCGGTGTTGTCGATCAGGAGCGCGATCGGGCCTGAAAAAGTCTCGCCAATGGGCGAACCGGAAAGCTCGGTGAGCGACCCGTCGGGGTTAATGGTGAATTCTGAGATTGAGTTGTCCGGGGCAGCGTTGGCGGTATAGAGATGGGCGCCGCTCGGGTCAATCGCGAGCCCCTGGGGAACTGTCCCTGCCAGAAATGGAGAGCCGGCAACCACGGTGGGAACGCCAGCGTTGAGGCTGAAAGCTTCAATAATTCCGGACGAGCCGGCGCCAGCGGCGCCGGTTACGTAAAGAAAATTCCCCGATGGCGACAGCTTCATGTTGAGGGGAGAGATACCGATCGGAAATGGAGCTCCCACAGCCGTCAGCGCGCCGCTACCCGAGTCGATTGAAAAAGCGGAGATGTTGTTCGTTCCGGAGTTCGCCACGTACAGAAACGCTCCTGCCGAATCCATGGCCAGCAGAGTCGGGGCCACCCCGACGACGGTGCGAGGGGTCACCTCGGTGAGGGCGCCATTGGTAGCGATGGTGAACAGGGAGACATCGCTGCCACCGGAATTTGCCGCAAACAAGAATTTTCCTGAGGGATGAACCAGGATCGACTGCACTGCCGAGCCCGCTGTGATCGGACTACCGGCAAGGACGGTGAGCACGCCCGAATTGGGGTCTTCGCGATAGGCGACTATGTTGTTGGCAGCTGGAATCGCCGCGTATACATACCGGTTCGTTGTCGTAGCACAACCGATCCAAGTGGCTAAGCTCGCGCAAACAAGGAACACAGCCGCAGCTTTCTTTAGCATCCGTAACTCCTGAAGAAAATTTGCAGAAACGAAAATGGAAAATCGCTGATCTGTCCGGCAAAGCTCTGCCCGGCGTTGCCCACGCGAATGTGCTGCTCTCAAGCAGTACTACTCTGGACTACTATCATACGGGACAGGCTGTTCTTTCGCCGCCCGCCGACTCAGGTCCGGGAAGTCTCCGCCGGCAGCGCCACGCGCTACCTTAGCTCCTGCGATGCAGGATTTCTCCGGTGAGGTTGCACAAGCTTTCTAGTGTAGTCGACTTGTTCCCTGGGGAGAAAGGGTTTGTCGCTGACGGTAGAGTCGGCTCCTGCGGCCACCTCAGTGCGCGGGACTCGGGCGTTGAGTAGCCGGAGACGCGGTGTCGGGAAGACCTTTGTCTTCTCCTCCGCGCAGAGCCAGTCGCATCCGGTCCATGTACACGTACACCACCGGCGTTGTAAACAGCGTCAGCATCTGGCTCACCGCAAGCCCTCCGACAATCGTGATCCCCAGTGGCCGATGTAGCTCGGAACCTGTTCCTGTGCCCAAAGCCAGGGGCAGCCCGCCCAACAGAGCGGCCATCGTGGTCATCATGATCGGCCGGAAGCGCAGAATGCAGGCTTCGTAAATCGCTTCCACCGGCTTCTTCCCCTGCGTGCGCTCCACGTCGAGCGCCACGTCGATCATCATGATTGCGTTCTTCTTGACCAAGCCGATCAGCAGGATGATGCCTATCGTCCCAATTACGTTCAGTTCATTGTGAGTCAAGAGCAACGCGAGGAGAGCTCCAACGCCCGCCGATGGCAACGTTGAAAGAATCGTGATCGGGTGGATGTAACTCTCGTAAAGCATGCCCAGGACGATGTAGACCGTGATCAGGGCTGTAACGATCAAGACGGGCTCGCTCGAGAGCGAATCCTGAAAAGCAGCGGCGGTTCCCTGGAAACTGGCGCTGACCGTCGCCGGAAAACCGATCGTGCGCTCTGCATCTTCAATCGCCCGTGTTGCCTGCCCCAGCGAGATCCCCGGGGCCAGGTTAAACGAGATGGTAACCGAAGGGACCTGGCCCTGGTGACTCACTGCCAACGGCGTATTCGCTAGTTCGTAGTGCGTGAAGGCCGCGAGCGGGACGGGCGTTCCGTTGGTGGAGCGCAGGTAGATATTCTGCAGGGCTTCGGGAGTCTGCTGAAATTGCGGCGCAACTTCCATAACCACGTGATATTGGTTGAGCGCCCGGTACATCGTGGAAACTTGCCGCTGCCCGAAAGCATCATAAAGGGCGTTATCCAGAGTCTGCGGAGTGATCCCCAATCGGCTCGCGGTATCGCGGTCGATCACCAGTTTGGCCTGGAGTCCCTTATCCTGCTGGTCCGAGTTCTGGTCGCGCAATTCCGGCAGAGTTCGCAGTTTCTGCAAGAGTCTCGGAGCCCAGTTATTCAGGTCGTCCAGGTTGGCGCTCTGCAATGTGTATTGATATTGCGCGTTACCAAACCGGCCACCGATCGTGAGATCCTGCGCCGACTGAAGAATCAGGGTGGCTCCAGGCACAACGGAGAGTTTTCCGCGAAGGCGGTTAATGACATCGTCGGCGGTCACGGTCGGGCAGCTCTGCCAAAAATGACGCGTCTGGCACTTGTTGCGCTCCTCCAGCGGTTTTAGCATCATGAAGAATCGGCCCTGATTCGCGGCAGTATTGCCGCCGGCGAACCCAACAACGGAATCGACTGCCGGATCTTTCATCACGATGCTCACGTAGCGCTTCATCTTGTCGCTCATGGACTGGAATGAGATGTCTTGCGACGCCATGACAGCTCCCATGATGCGACCGGTATCCTGCTGCGGGAAGAAGCCCTTGGGGACGATGATGTACAGGTACACGCTCAGGCAAGCAACCAGAATCGTAACCGCCAGCGTCACAGGTTGGTGAGCCAGCACCCACTTCAATGAGTATCGATACGTCGCCAGAAGGCGATCGAAAATCCACTCACTGCCTCTGTAGAAAAGGTTGTGTTTCCTGTCCTCCGCCGGGGGCCGCAGAAACTTCGCGCACATTGTCGGTGTTGTGGTAAGCGACACCAGCAGAGAAACGGCGATGGCGATGCTTAGCGTCACAGCAAATTCGCGGAACAAGCGGCCTACGATTCCGCCCATCATCAGCAGCGGAATAAATACCGCGACCAGCGAAGTGCTCATGGAGAGCACGGTAAAACCGATTTCAGATGCTCCTTTGAACGCAGCCTGTACGGCGTCCATGCCGTGCTCAACATAACGGGTGATGTTCTCCAGCACGACAATGGCATCGTCGACCACGAAGCCGGTGGAGATCGCGAGTGCCATCAAGGAAAGGTTGTCGAGGCTGTAGTCGAGGAGGTACATCCCGCCGAATGTTCCAACCAGAGAGAGTGGCACGGCAATGCTCGGAATAATCGTCGCCCGAACGGTGCGTAGAAACGCGAAAACCACAAGAATCACAAGGATGATCGAGATGATCAGTGTCGTCTCAATGTCCTTCACCGAGGCGCGCACCGTGACCGTGCGGTCCATTGCGATGCTGAGATCGATTGCGGGCGAGATTGAAGATCGAAGATACGGCATTAAGGCTCGTACACGGTCAACCGTCTCGATGATGTTCGCTCCCGGTTGCCGGAAAACGATGATCAAGACGCCCGGTTTGCCATTCGCCAATCCGATGTTGCGCGTATCCGACACCGAATCTTCCACCTGCGCCACATCTCCAAGTCGCACCGCCGCGCCGTTGTTGTACGCAACGATCAGCCGGCGGTACTGGTCCGCGGTAAAGAGTTGGTCCGTATCGGTGAAGGCGTAAGACGTTGTGCTGTCCGAAACTTGCCCTTTGGGCCGATTGGCGTTCGCGGCATTCAGAGCGTTGCGAACTGTGTCGAGTCCAATTCCCAGCTTGTTGAGCAAGGTGGGATTCACTTCGGCGCGCACAGCGGGCTGCGCTGCTCCGCCCACAAAGACCTGTCCTACTCCGTCGACCTGAGCAAGTTTTTGCGCCAGAATCGAATCGGCGGCGTCGTACATCCGCGGCACGGTCATCGTGTCCGACGTAAGGGCAAGAATGAGGATGGGAGAATCCGCCGGATTCTGCTTGCGGTAGCTCGGATTGCTGGGCAAGTTGGCCGGGAGCTGGCTGCGCGCAGCATTAATTGAGGCCTGGACGTCGCGAGCGGCCGCGTCAATATTCCGATTGAGATCGAATTGCATCGTGATGCCGGTCGAACCGATCTGGCTCGACGACGTCATCTGATTCACGCCCGAGATACGCCCGAACTGCCGTTCCAGTGGCGTCGCCACCGCCGATGCCATGGTCTGCGGGTCCGCACCTGGCAAGCCGGCTCCCACGCTGATCACGGGAAAGTCTACCCTCGGCAGCGAGGACACCGGCAGGAAGTTGAAGGCGAGAATACCCGAAAGCAGCAGCGCCGCCGCTAACAGCGACGTGCCAATCGGACGCCGGATGAATGGAGCCGAAATGCTCATCTTCTAGTCCGCTGACATGGGCTCGTGCGGAATCGGATTGCCGATCCTGTAGCGTGCGAACCGTTGCGCCAGCCGGTCAAACCACAAATAGACTACGGGTGTCGTGTACAACGTGAGCAACTGGCTCAGCAGCAACCCACCAACAATCGTGATGCCCAAGGGCCGCCTCAACTCCGCGCCCGTGCCGGAACCGAGGGCGAGCGGCAGGCCACCGAGCAGGGCAGCCATGGTGGTCATCATGATCGGCCGGAAGCGCAGCAGGCACGCCTGGTAGATCGCCTCCTCAGCAGGCTTGTGTTCCTCTCGCTCGGCCTCGAGTGCGAAGTCGATCATCATGATGGCGTTCTTCTTCACAATACCGATCAGGAGAATAATGCCGATCAGCGCCACCACGGTCAGGTCGTTCCTGGTAAGCATTAGAGCCAGAATTGCGCCGACGCCAGCCGAAGGCAGCGTCGACAAAATCGTGATCGGATGAATGTAGCTCTCATACAACACACCGAGCACGATGTAGACGGTGATAACCGCCGCCAGAATCAAGTACGGCTCGGACGCCAGAGAATTCTGAAAGGCCGCAGCTGTCCCCTGAAATGCCGCATGGATGCTGGCCGGGAGCTGAATTTCTTTCTCGGCTTGCTGAATTGCCTTGGTCGCATCTCCCAATGACGCTCCCGGCGCCAGGTTGAACGAGAGCGTAACGACGGGAAATTGTCCCTGGTGGTTGACCGCAAGAGATGCGCTACTTGAGTGCGTCCGCGTGAACGCGGAGATTGGTACCGGCGCGCCGCTGGTCGCGACGGCCGCGCCGTTGGCTGTGGGCGCTCCCGAGTTCGGTGTCACCGTGCTGGGCCGGATGTAGATATCGTTCAGCGCATCGGGATTCTGTGCGAAGGTTGGAAGAACCTCCAGGATTACGTGGTACTGGTTCAACTGCGTGAACATGGTCGACACCTGCCGTTGTCCGAAGGCGTCATACAGAGTGTTATCGATGGCCTGAGGAAAAATTCCCAGCCGTGATGCAGTGTCCCTGTCGATGACAATATTCGCCTTGAGGCCGTTGTTGAGTTGGTCCGTGGCAACGTCGAGTAACTCAGGCAGGGTGCGCAACTTGTCCACAAGTTTCGGTGTCCACTGCACTAGTTCCTGGACATCGGCATCTTCGATCGAATACTGAAACTGCGTACGGCTGACCCGGTCTTCCACCGTGAGATCCTGCACGGGCTGCATGTAGAGCGTTATTCCGTCGACCTTTGTCAGTTCCGGTTGCAGGCGCCGGATGATCGCCGAAGCATCGTCGGCGCGCTCGTCACGTGGCTTCAGATTGATCTGAATGCGCCCCTGGTTCGGCGTGGTGTTCGTGCCGTCAACTCCAATGAACGACGACAGGCTGTCCACATCTTTATCCTGCAGAATGATCTTGGCCAGTTCCTGCTGCCGCAGTGCCAGTGCGTCAAAAGAGATGGAGTCGGGCGCCTCTGATACTCCCAGGATCACGCCCGTATCCTGCACGGGGAAAAAGCCCTTGGGCACCACAACGTAAAGACCGAGCGTGAGAACCAGCGTGCCGAAGGTCACCAACAGTGTCGCCGTCTGGTGCTTCAGGACCCATTTCACCGTGCGCCCGTAAAAGGCGATGATCCGGTTGTAGTAGTCCTCCGTGATCTCGTAGAAGCGTCCCTTTTCGCCTTCTTTGCGATGCTTGAGCAGTTTCGCGCACATCATCGGCGTCAGCGTGAGAGAAACTCCCGCCGAAACCAGAATTGTTACCGCCAGCGTGACCGCAAACTCGCGGAATAACCGGCCCACGATGTCGCCCATAAACAGCAGCGGAATCAGTACTGCAATCAGCGAGACGGTCAGGGAGACAATCGTGAACCCGATCTGGCCTGATCCCTTTAACGCGGCGTCCAGCGGCGAGTCTCCCGCTGCGAGGTACCGGTCGATGTTCTCAATCATAACGATGGCGTCATCCACCACGAATCCGGTAGAGATCGTCAGTGCCATGAGTGTCAGATTATTCAGGCTGTAGCCGAGCAGGTACATCACGCCGAAGGTTCCAATCAGCGAGAGCGGCACCGCGACACTCGGAATCACCGTCGCTGACAGATTTCGCAAAAAGAGGAAGACCACCATCACCACCAGGGCGATGGACAACATCAATTCGAACTCGACGTCTTTTACGGATGCGCGGATCGTCGTCGTCCGGTCGGTGAGGATCTGCACCTTCACCGCCTGTGGAAGGGATGCCTGCAACTGGGGCAGAAGTTTCTTGATCCTATCCACCACGCTGATGATGTTGGCGCCCGGCTGGCGTTGAATGTTGACGATCACCGCTGGCGTCAGATTCATCCACGCGGCCAGTCGTATGTTTTCCGTTCCGTCGATGACGCTCGCCACATCGCTCAACCGCACCGGCGCGCCGTTGTGATAGGCCACAATAATCGGCTTGTACTGGTCGCTGGAAAGAAGCTGATCGTTGGCGCCGATTGTGTAGGACTGCCTCGCGCCATCGATAACACCCTTGGCCTGATCCACGTTCGCCTGAGCCATCGCTGCCCGCAGATCTTCCAGGCTCAGTCCGTAGGAAGCCAGGGCTGTCGGATTCGCCTGAATGCGGACGGCCGGCTTCTGCCCACCACTGATTGAAACCAGCCCCACGCCGGGGAGCTGCGAGATCTTTTGCGCCAGAGATGTATCCGCAAGATCCTCGACCTTCGACAAAGGCAGCGAATCCGAAGTAAGCGCCAGTGTAAGAATCGGCGCGTCCGCCGGATTCACCTTGTTGTAGATCGGAGGATTCGGCAGGTCCGCGGGCAAATATGTCGAGCCTGAATTGATCGCAGCCTGCACCTGCTGCTCTTCGACATCAATGTTTTGGTCCAGGCCGAATTGCAGCGTGATCACCGAACTGCCAAACGAACTGGTGGAGGTCATCTGGCTTAGGCCGGGTACCTGGCCGAACTGCCGCTCCAGCGGCGAGGTCACGGATGACGCCATGACCTCGGGGTCCGCTCCCGGGTAAAACGTAACGACTTGAATGGTTGGGTAATCGACCTCGGGCAGTGCCGAGACTGGCAATTGCATGAACGCGACCCAGCCTACGAGCAGAACGCCGACCATGAGCAGCGTGGTCGCGACCGGCCGGAGAATGAATAATCGAGAGGGACTCATGAAGCCGGGGCACCTGTATTCGGACTTCCCGCAGACTCCCCGTGTCCGCCGTTAGCAGGCGGCTGGCCGGGCCCGGCGCTTGGGCCGCCCGTACGCGGCTCGATGCGGCTTCCTCTTTGCAGTTTGTCCTGGCCGTCCGTCACCACCTGATCGCCGGGATTGAGTCCGCTGGTGACGATTGTGGTGTTTCCCTGCGTTAGCGAAATCGTGACCGGGCGATCTTGAACCGTCTTGTCGGCGTTCACTGCGTAAACGAACGCTCCCTGCGGTCCACGCAAAATGGCAGCGGTCGGAAGCACCGTGCTGTTCTTTCGCGTCTCCAACAACAGGTCGGCATTCACGAACTGGTTCGGCCACAGTTGGTTGTTCTTGTTATCGAAGACGGCCTTCAGTTTTGCTGTGCCGGTGGCCGGATCAATCTGGTTGTCAATCGTGAGCAGCTTGCCCGTGGCCAGCTTGGTCTGATCATCACGACTGAAGGCATCCACTTCGAGCGTGCCCTGCTTCATGCGCTGCGCCACGCTCTGCAAGAGATCCTCAGGCAAAGTGAAAATCACAGCTATCGGCTGCAGTTGCGTCAGGATCAGCATGGGAGTCGTGTCGGAGGCATGCGCGATGTTGCCGGAATCCACCTGCCTCAACCCGACGCGCCCGCTGAATGGCGCCGTGATGTGGCAGTAGACAATCTGCAGTTTCGCGTTGTCGATCTGCGCCTGATCGGTGCGCACCGTGCCGTCGAGTTGGTCCACCAGCGCTCTCTGCGTGTCGACCTGTTGCTGCGCAATGCTGCCAGACGGAATCAACGACGTGTAGCGATCCAGATTCAGCCTGGCATCGCGCAGCTGCGCCTGATCGCGAAACAACTGCGCCTGCATCTGCTCCAACTGCACTTGAAAGGGACGGGAGTCGATTTCGATCAGCAGCTCTCCCTGGCTGACGTTTTGTCCCTCCTGCACGTTGACCTTCATGATCTGCCCGTCAACGCGGCTCTTGATGTTCGCGGTGTTGAACGCCGTTACGGCTCCCAGCCCGGACAGGTACACGGGTACATCCTGCTTCAGCACTGGCGCAACCGCGACTGACACGGGGCGCGGGCCGGCGGCTTGCGCCTTCTGCTGCTTGGAGTCTGCACCGCTAGTGCAGGCGGAAAAGAACGTGCAAAGAGCCGCAAGTACGAAACATACGGCAGCACGCGAAGTGACTGCGGTCGCGTCGGATTCTCGCTCAGGATTATGTCGGTCAGTCATAGTTCACAGGTTAGTCCGTCGCCCAATTTTCAAGTACCGGCTCGGTGGGATAGGCGAAGTATTAGACGTATGCATTGTAGGCTCGGTTGCGGCAATCTACCCCAGGGAGGCGAGGAATCTTCCCTGCCAAGGGGCCCTCCCGCTAGAGTGACTCAGGTAGGAACCGGAAACGCAATTGCAACCGTGAAACCGTGCCAAATCCAGCATCAACCGCAGCACCTTGGCAGGTCAAGACCGGGGCGAAGGTTTTACAAATCTTTACTCGCTTTGAACCTCTATTTACGCTTACGAGGCCTTCAGCGCAGCCGGGGCAGGATGTTGCGTCTCATACGCCACGATCTCCGCTTCGTGCTGCAACGTGAGACCAATGTCATCCAATCCGTTCAAAAGGCAGTGGCGCACGAATTCATCGATGGGAAACTTCGCGCTGAATCCTTGATCATCGCGCACTTCGCACTTCTCCAGATCGATGGTGAGCTGATAATCATCGACCTCCTGCGCCCGCTGCATGACATCTGCAACCTCGTCTTCGCTCAGAGCCACGGCGAGAAAGCCGTTCTTCGAACTGTTATTCGCAAAGATGTCGGCGAACGAAGAGGAAATCACGGCGCGAAGTCCAAAATCGGCGAGCGCCCAAACTGCGTGCTCGCGCGAAGAACCGCATCCGAAATTTTTCCCCGCAACCAGAACACTCGCGCCTTCGTAACGTGGCTCATCGAGAACGAAGTCGCCGTTCTTTTTTCCATCTGCGCCGAATCGCCAGTCGCAAAACAGAAACTGCCCAAAGCCCGTTTTCTCGATTCGCTTCAGAAACTGCTTGGGGATGATCTGGTCCGTATCCACGTTGACCCGATCCAGCGGCGCAACGCGGCCGCGATGTATGGTAAACGGCTTCATCGTTCTTCTTTCTTCCTTCCTTATGAATCCAGATCTTCTACCGAAATTTCCAGTCTCGAATATCGGTGAAGTGCCCTGCAATCGCCGCGGCCGCTGCCATCATCGGACTGACCAGATGCGTCCGGCCCCCACGTCCCTGCCGCCCTTCGAAATTGCGGTTGCTGGTTGACGCGCATCGCTCTCCCGGTTGCAAGATGTCTGGATTCATCCCCAGACACATTGAGCAGCCCGACTCGCGCCATTCGAACCCTGCAGCTTCAAAGATACGATGGAGTCCTTCTTGCTCCGCGGCCCGCTTCACCGTCTGCGATCCAGGTACGACCATCGCTCGCACGTTCGAACTCACATGGTGTCCCTTCGCTACGCGTGCCGCTGCCCGCAAATCTTCCAGGCGCGAGTTCGTGCACGATCCGATGAACACGCGATCGATGCCGATGTCTTCAATCCGCCTTCCTGCCTCGAGGCCCATGTACTGCAGCGCAAGTTCCATGGCGCGACGGTCCGCCTCCTGCAATCCATGCACCTCCGGCACTCGACCCGTCACCGGAGCGACCATTCCTGGATTCGTTCCCCAGGTTACAAACGGAGAAAGCTGCGCGGCGTCAATCTCGACCACCTTGTCGAACGTAGCCCCGACATCCGTGGGCAAGCTCCGCCAATACGCGACGGCCTTCTCCCACTCAGCCTCCCGCGGCGCGAATCGTTTGCCCTTCACATAGGCGTAAGTGGTCTCGTCGGGCGCAACCATTCCGGCTCGCGCTCCGGCCTCGATGCTCATGTTGCACAGCGTCATGCGCCCTTCCATCGAAAGCGCACTTACCGCCGGCCCCGCATATTCGATCACGTGCCCAGTCGCACCATCGGTACCGATCTGCCCAATGATTCCGAGCGCTAGATCTTTTGCGGTCACGCCATCGGCCAATCGGCCGCGCACGTCAATCTTCATCGTCTTCGGCCGCTGCTGCGCGAGGCACTGCGTGGCGAGGACATGCTCGACCTCTGACGTTCCAATACCAAACGCCAGCGCTCCAAATGCCCCATGCGTGCTGGTGTGGCTGTCGCCACAAACGATCGTCATACCTGGCTGCGTAATACCCAGTTCCGGACCGATCACGTGCACGATGCCCTGTTCCGGGGAGTCCATGTCGAACAACCGGATGCCAAATTCCTTACAGTTGCCCTGCAGGGCCGCGATCTGCCTGGCGGCGATTAAATCCGTAATCGGAGTTCCGCGCGGTTCAGTCGGGATGTTGTGATCGACGGTAGCCACCGTACGCGCCGGTTGCCGCACTTTCCTTCCGGCAGCCCGCAACCCATCAAACGCTTGGGGTGATGTTACCTCGTGCACAAGATGCAGATCGATGTACAGTATGGGCGATTGCCCGAGAGGTCGCGCAACCAGATGCGCGTCCCAAATCTTTTCAAACAGTGTGCGCTTCTCTGCCATTCAGGTCTGAATCTCCATATAGGGTCTTGCTGTGCCATGGTCTACCGCGGCCCGGTGATCGCTCCCTGCGACGCCGACGAAACCAGCGCCCCATACTTCGCAAACACTCCAGTCGGATATCGCGGCTTGGGCGCTTTCCACTGCGCCATCCGCTCGCGCAGCACGGCCTCACTGATTTCGACTTCCAATACGCGCGTGCGAACATCGAAACGGATGATGTCTCCATTGCGCACGCCGGCGATGGGTCCGCCAAGCGCCGCCTCGGGAGAAACGTGCCCCGCCATCAACCCGTGGGTTGCGCCGCTGAAGCGCCCGTCGGTCAGCAACGCTACCGAGCCGCCAAGTCCCTCACCAACAATCGCACCAGTGACGCTCAGCATCTCGCGCATTCCGGGACCACCCTTCGGGCCTTCGTTGCGAATGACGACGACATCGCCGGCATGAATCTTTTTGCTGGTGACGGCGGTCATTGCCTCTTCCTCGGATTCGAACACGCGCGCGGGACCGCGATGCTCGAGGCGTTCATGTCCGCTGATTTTCGCTACGCAGCCTTCGGGCGCAAGATTGCCCTTGAGTATGACGAGGCCGCCGGTGGCCTTCAGCGGCTTGTCCAGCGGCGCAATCACTTCCTGCCCCGGTGTTTCCATGGCTAGCTCGGCCTCGGCCCCAATCGTCAAGCCGGAAACAGTCTTGGCCGAAGCGTGCAAGTACTTCCCACTCAGCAATCGCTTCGCCAGCAACCCGATGCCACCGGCCCGGTGCATATCGGCGGCCACGAATCGACCTGAAGGCTTGAGATCGGCCAGCAACGGCGTGCGCTCGCTCACGGTCTGAAAGTCGTCGATCTCGAGGTCAACGCCTGCTTCACGAGCAATCGCCAGAAGGTGCAGCACTGCGTTGGTTGATCCTCCGGATGCCGCAACCGAGGCGATCGCATTCTCAAAAGCCTCGCGTGTCAGGATGTCGCGCGGTTTAATGCCATTCCGCAGCACATTCATTACCACCCTGCCGCAGTCGAATGAGGTCTTGTCCTTTTGCGGATCCATCGCCGGCACGCTGTTGAATCCCATTGGCGACAGGCCGATCATCTCCATGACGGTCGACATCGTGTTCGCCGTGTACTGCCCGCCGCATGCGCCCGCTCCCGGACACGCCACGCTCTCAATATCGTGCAATTCCTGATCTGTGATTTTCCCGGCAGCATTCGCGCCAACTGCCTCGAACACATCCTGAATCGTCACATCTTTCCCACGATAGCTGCCCGGGGCAATCGTCCCACCGTACAGAACCATGCCCGGCAGATTCATGCGCGCGAGCGCCATGGCTGCCGCAGGAATTGTCTTGTCGCAGCCCACCACGCACACCACCGCGTCAAACATCTGACCACGGCAGACCAACTCAATCGAATCCGCGATCAACTCGCGGCTCACCAGGGACGCCCGCATGCCCTCGGTGCCCATCGTCTCGCCATCGGAAATGGCGATGGTGTTGAATTCCATTGGCGTGCCGCCGGCCTCGCGAATCCCCTCTTTCACCTTGGCCGAAAGCCGGCGTAGGTGAAAGTTGCACGGCATGGTTTCGATCCACGTGTTTGCCACTCCGATCAGCGGACGTTTGAGATCGTCGTCGGTAAATCCAATGGCTTTGAACATGGCGCGCGCGCCTGCCCGGTCGCGCCCGTCGGTAATTCCTCGACTTACGTGCTTGATGTCCATGGTTAAACTCTACAAGAGCCGCCGCAAAGATGGAAAACGCACTTCAATTTTCTCTTCGTGAACCGTAACTTCCTTCATGGTTGAAGCTTTTCGCTTTCGCTGCCGCCACTACGAAAAATGGGGAACCTTGTTGCAGGTTCCCCAAGTCGCATGACGCTGCCCAGGAGCAAGTCATGCTTGCCCAGCTATTTCGAACTGAACTTACGCACGCGCGGCTGCGCGCGATTCTTCTTGAGTTACGCCTGCGGGCGGATGTGCCGCCGTCCAAGGTTCCGCATGAGCCGTACCCAGACCGACATAGATGACGTCCGCTATCGCATACCATTCGCGAAAGAGTTGGCCTACTTGCTTTTGATTCACCTCGAGCGCAAGCGTGACCTGGTGACCGTATTCGACTGGCCCGGCCACGACCGACGGAATGTCGAGTCCACGGCGCGAAGCCCCGTTCAGGATGCGCATCAGGGTGCCCTGCGTATTGCGATAGCGAATCTGGAAAGTTTGCATGTTCTCGCTCCCTCGTTACTGCGTCGGTTCCTCTTCCAGCAACATCTCTGACAGCGCGGCTCCAGCCGGCACCATCGGGAAAACATTAGCCTCAGGCGCGCAATCAAACACCAGCAACTCCGGCTCGGGAGACTGCAGGAAACGGTCAATCGCATCGCCCGTCTCATTCGACACCGGATATTCGCGCATGGCATCTTCCTTGAGTCGCCAACTGTGAATCTTGTAGGCCTTCGCGATCTCCACGAAATCGGGATTGTCGCTCAGATCGGTCTCGGCATAGTTGCGCTGGTAAAAGAGCTGCTGCCATTGCCGAACCATCCCGAGATATTTGTTGTCGATGATGACCATCTTCACGGGAAGCCCCAACCGGTGCACGGTGGCCAGTTCCTGAATGTTCATCTGAAATCCGCCATCGCCGGAAACACAAAGCACGCAAGTTTCGGGCTTGGCGAGTTGCACTCCGACTGCGGCAGGCAGAGCGAATCCCATAGCGCCCAGTCCGCCGGATGTAATGAATCCACGCGGCGAGGATGACCGGTAGCGTTGAGCCGCCCACATCTGATGCTGGCCCACATCCGCCAGAACCACGCTGTCCTGCGGCAAGCGCGAGAAAAGTTCGTCGAGAAACCGAATCGTGGGCTGGGCCAGGCCGCGCGGATCAAGCTCCGCGCGCTCCGCCCCGCAGGCCACCGCGCGCCAACCGCTGAAATCGGGAAGCGTATGTCGACGCAGTTCCGCCTGAAACGCCGGAATCGTCTCTGCCAAGTCCCCAACGACGGGCACTTCGCACGTCCGCACGCGATCCAGTTGCGCCGGATCGATTTCAAAATGCACGATTTTGGCATGAGGAGCAAAACGCGTCGGTTCGCCGGTCACCCGATCGTCCAGCCGCGCCCCGAAGATCATCAAGAGGTCGGTTTCGTTCAGCGCCGTGTTTGCCGCTCGCGTCCCGTGCATGCCCACCATGCCGAGGTAGTACGACGCCTGCGGGGGAACTGCACCCAACCCGTGAACGGTAGCAAACGTCGGAATGTTGAGATCGTCGAGCAACTTGCGCAATTCCGGAATCGCTCCCGATAGTTTCGCTCCCGCTCCCACCAAGGCGACCGGCTTGGAAGACTGCTGCAGCAATGCCACTATCGTGTCGGTGAAGCCGCCATCAGCTTTCGCGTCGGCAGGCCGCGCGTGCGGGGTAAATTTCACCGGCCCTGAGAATTCCTTCTTCGCCTTCAGCATGTCGGTGGGGATGTCGATCAGTACCGGACCCGGACGTCCGCTGCGCGCCCAATAGAATCCCTCGGCAATCACCTCAGGAAGCTCATCCAGCGTGCGGACCAGACGGCTCCACTTGGTGAGCGAAAGCGTGACACCAAAAACGTCTGTCTCCTGAAACGCGTCCGTCCCGATCAGTGCACTGCGCACCTGCCCGGTAATGCAAACCAAAGGGACGGAATCCATCTTCGCGTCGGCGATCCCGGTAACCAGATTTGTCGCGCCTGGCCCGCTGGTGGCCATCGCGACACCCACCTTGCCAGTGACACGCGCATAGCCCTCAGCCGCGAAAACCGCACCTTGCTCATGCCGTGTCAGTACATGCCTGACTCCGCTGCCTTCAAGCGCGTCATAGAGCGGCATGATGGCGCCGCCGGGATAGCCAAACACCAAGTCCACCCCTTCGGCCCGCAGGCACTGCAGAACGATGTCGGCTCCCTTAAGCATTCACCACCTGTTTCGGAGCCGGCGCCTCCGCAGGCTTCTTGCCATCTTTTGGCAGCCAACTCATCATCCCACGCAACTGAGCTCCTACAATCTCGATCGGATGCTGCCTCTCTTTCGCCCGAAGAGCGTTGAAGTTGGGACAGCCTTTCTTGTTTTCCGCAATCCACTCCCGGGCGAACTCGCCACTCTGAATGTCGGCCAAGGTCTTCTTCATGGCAACACGCGTTGCGTCGCCTACAACTTGCTCGCCCCGTGTGAGGTCGCCGTATTCGGCCGTGTTGGAGATGGAGTAGCGCATGCGGTCCAACCCGCCTTCGTAAATCAGGTCGACAATGAGCTTCACCTCATGCAGGCACTCGAAGTAAGCAATCTCCGGCGCGTAGCCGGCCTCCACCAGAGTTTCGAAGCCCTTCTTGATCAAGGATGTCAGCCCGCCGCAAAGCACGGCCTGCTCGCCAAACAAATCGCTCTCCGTTTCCTCCTTGAAAGTTGTTTGCAGAACACCCGCCCGTGTAGAGCCAATGCCGTGCGCATAGGCCAGAGCCAATTCGTGCGCATGCCCGCTGGCATCCTGTTGGATCGCGATCAGCGACGGCACGCCGCGACCTTCCGTATAAACTCGCCGCACCAAGTGCCCGGGGCTCTTGGGGGCGATCATCACCACGTCCACGTCTGCGGGTGGAACGATGGTCTTGAAGTGAATGCTGAACCCGTGCGACACACCCAGGACTTTTCCGGGATGCAGATACGGCTTGATGAACTGCTCATACGTCTCGGCCTGTGTTTCGTCGGGAGTGAGTATCTGGATCCAGTCCGCACGTTTGGCGGCCTCGTCAGGAGCGACGACGACCATGCCATCTGCTCGCGCTTGCGCCGCGCTCTTTCGTGTGGGGTCCAACCCGATGATGACTTTGAATCCGCTGTCGCGAAGATTCTGCGCCTGTGCGTGACCCTGGCTGCCATAACCAATAATGGCGATCGTCTTGCCCTTCAGCGCCTCCGGTTTCGCATCGCGTTCATAGAAAATTGTGACCACCGTGTGCTCCTCCATTTCACTTCTTTAATTGCACAAGGGGAGTATAAGGAAATCCCTTGCCTGTAGGGATGGGACCCAATCCGGCCCCTCATGGGGAAGAGGCAGGTCCATCAAAAAATACCGACCGGTCGGTCGGTATGTCCAAAATCCTACCCGGCCCGCTCTCCGGTGTCAAGCCCAAAACCAGCCGGCTCCCAAGACTCGCGTGATAGTCGGTTCCAACCCGCGTAGGTCCAGGCTCAAACTGGGCCGCGTGGGGCTCTATCCCAGTAAGAATTCCGTGTCCTCGCCTTTGGAGGCGCGTACCCTTAATAGGTTGCCACGAGGAGGAACGAAGATGGGTGAGAAGCGCCCTCCGACCGACGGAAAAGTCCAACCTGTTGCGCCCTCAAAGAAAGCGGAATCAAATTCAGCCACCGGCAAGCCGTCCAAACCCCTGCGCCTGGGCAAGGATTGCGACTATGATCGCGAGCTAGGTCGTCTGCAAATCGAACTCGTCAAGTTCCACGAGTGGATACGTCACCAGGGTCTGAAAGTAGTAATCCTGTTCGAGGGTCGCGACGCCGCCGGCAAGGGGAGTGCGATCAAGCGTGTAACTCAGACGCTGAACCCACGCATTTGCCGCGTCGTGGCTCTCGGCACCCCCACCGAACGGGAAAAAACTCAGTGGTACTTCCAGCGTTACGTTGCCCATTTGCCCGCTGCCGGAGAGTTGGTGCTGTTCGATCGTAGCTGGTACAACCGGGCTGGCGTCGAACACGTCATGGGTTTCTGCACCGAGGCCGAATATCAGGAATTCCTGCACAGCTGCCCCGAATTCGAGCGGATGCTGGTACGCGCCGGCATCATCCTGATCAAGTACTGGTTCTCGGTGAGCGACGAAGAGCAGGAGCGACGCTTTCAAGATCGCATGAACGATCCCACAAAGCGCTGGAAGCTCAGTCCTATGGACCTGGAATCGCGGCGCCGATGGGCTGAATACTCGCGCGCGAAAGACGAAATGTTTGCGGTGACCGACATCAAACAGGCGCCCTGGTATGTCGTGAACGCCGAGAACAAGAAATGCGCACGGCTCAACGTCATCCGCCATTTGCTTTCGTTGATACCTTACAAGGATCTGACCCCGGAACGCCTCAAGCTCCCGCCTCTTGATAAAACGAAGTATGTCAGGCCACCCATCCAGGAGCAAACCTTCGTCCCGGAGGTGTACAGCTACGAATAACGGACGTGTCTAGTGCCTGTCCCTGGGTTTGTGCCACAGTAGCATTCCGCGCTCCGAGTGTTTACCATGTCGAGCGATGGCACGCGAGACTCTGGTTGATTCCCGGCAGGAAATCCTGCGCACCGCCGCCCGCCTGTTTCAGCAGCGCGGCTACGACGCCACGTCCATGAACGACGTGGCCGCCGCCCTCAAACTCAGCAAGGGCGGGCTCTATCATCACTTTCAGAGCAAAGACGAAATCCTGTTCGAGATCATGAACCACGCCATGGAATTGACGCAGGAGCGCGTTCTCGGCCCGGTGCGAGGCATCGCCGATCCGGAAGAGCGTTTGCGTGGTTTGATTCGCCTGCACCTCGAGGTCGTGCTGAGCCCGCGCGATCGCGAGATCACGGTGATGCTGCATGAAAACCATCCGTTGCCACCCGCACTGCGCAAGCGCATTAATGCTCGTAAGAAGGATTACATTCACTTTGTCGAAGACCTGGTGGCAGAGGTACAGCGCGTCCGTCATGCAAAGGGTGCGGTCAGCCCGCGTGCTGCCGCCTTCGCTCTGCTCGGCATGATCAACTGGATCTACCAGTGGTACAAGCCGGAGGGAGAACTGCAGGCAAACAACCTGATCCCTCAGTTCACCGATCTCGTTTTTGGAGGGATTCTCGCGTGAGCGTCTTCTTCACGGTGGCTGAACTCGACCAGCAGCGCGCTGCGAGCGGCAAGTTGTACCGCGAGTTTGTCCGCGTGCCGGCCATGAGTGCCGGACTGTATGTTCTGCCCGCAGGCAGCACCGATCCGCAACGACCGCACCACGAAGATGAGATGTACTACGTCGTCCGGGGGAAGGGCCGCTTTCGCGCCGGAAATGAAGACCAGGAGGTCTCTGCCGGCAGCGTGCTCTTCGTCGCCGCCGAGTTGGAGCACCACTTCTATGACGTCGCCGAAGAGCTAGCGGTGCTGGTCTTCTTCGCTCCCGCCGAAAGTTAGTATCGCTGAAACGGCCATGGACTACTCGATCATCCAATTGCTTCCCGATCACCTGCTGGCTAGTGCGTCCCTTTAGAAGGTACCCAATAAACCTCCTCCTTCACTGCTCCCTTATCCGTGAACCCGCGCCGCTTCAAGATTGCCTTGCTGTGCTCGATCATCTCGGGATGCCCGCACAGGTATGCGACTGTGTTGCTCGCATCCAGCTCCCAATGGTCCGCGTACTTGCGCAGGATGTCATCCGCACGTCCGATTTCGCCGGACCAGTCTGCGTGGTCCCAGGGCCGGCTTACGGTGGGCACGTACTTGAACCAGGGCAGGTCTCGGTCAAACTGGATCAATTCATCCTTGTACCCAAACTCCCACGGCCGGCTCGCACCATTCAGCAGGAAGAGCTTGTGGGCTCCATCGAATCGCCCTTCTTTCCAGTCCTTCGAGAGAGTACGGACAAAGCTAACGAACGGCGCCACGCCTGTCACGGTCGAGATCAGCAGGTGATTCGTCCGTCCATTCTGAGTATCGAGGGAGAATTTCCCCTTAGGAATTTTCCGCATGGCTAACTGGTCACCGGGTTGCATCTTGTGCAAAAGGGGCGTGAGGGCGCCTTCCGGAACAAGTTCGAAGAAGAACTCGAGCTCATCCTCCACCGGAGATGACACGATCGAATAAGGTCTCTCTACGCGCTTCCCGCCGTGATCAACTCCCAGCGTCGCGTACTGTCCCGGGATAAACTTGAACTCGCCGTCGCTGCGGATGCGGAACATCCACAGGTCCGGAGCGAAATCCACGCGCCTGGTTATCTGCGCGCGGTAGAACTTCTCATCGGGAATCGTCATCTCGACCTGGCCCTCAACGGCTCAGCTATGTTCAAGAACTGCAAAGCGTCCAGAGAGCCGGACGCGACTGCGCTTGCTTCCTGTGAAATGAAGTTTGTTCGATCGTACGCCCGGCTCTGTCCATTGTTTACCGGGCTCCCACCGAACGGTCGTACGGTCGATCTGAGTTGCGATATCCTAGCTGGAATTGGCTGCTTTGTGAAGGCCAGTCGACTCTGTGGCCGACCTCAACGCGTTTGCCGCGATCATCGGGAAGTTGAAGAAGTTCTACGGCCAGCCGAAGCCGCCGAAGATTACTGACCCGCTGGAACTCATCCTGTTCGAGAACGTTGCCTACCTCGCGGACGACAAAAAACGAGCGGCGGCGTTCGGCGCCCTGAAGAAGAAGATCGGTACACGCCCCGAACAAATTCTCAAGGCATCGCACAAGCAACTCGAGGAAATAACCCGCATGGCCGGGATCGTGCCTGAACTCCGCGCCCAGCGCTTGCGCCAGATTGCGGAGCTCGTGCACTACATTTTCAAAGATGACCTCGATGCCGAGCTAAAGAAGCCGCTCCCGCAGGCGAAGAAATCGCTGAAGAAGTTCCCCACGATTGGCGATCCGGGAGCGGAGAAGATCCTGATGTTCACGCGTAGCTATCCCGTGCTCGCATTGGAGTCAAACGGACTGCGCGTTCTTTTGCGGCTTGGTTTTGGCGAAGAAAAGAAAAGTTATTCTGCCAGTTACCGTGGCGTGCAGCAGGCATTGGCAGGGCAAGTACCTTCAGACTACGGCGCTCTTATCGCCGCTCATCAACTTCTGCGACAGCATGGTCAGGAACTCTGCAAGCGGACTCGTCCGTTGTGCGAGGCGGGGTGCCCGCTTACGGCGCATTGCCGCTATTTCAAGCTGCTGGCAAAATAGTTCGTCGAGCACCTTTGCTTTACTTCGCGACGACGAGAACTACAAAGCTGTTCGAAACAATCGACCGCCACGGATGGGGATTGTCAGCCGTTGCCGCGGGAGGCGGCCCAAATTTCGCCGTCACGACGAACACGTTGTGCGTTTTAGGATCAAGAGCTAGGGTTCGAGCCCCTGGTTGCGTCGGAACGCTCTCCTCCACGCTGAACTTGTCCGCGGACTCTTCCTTCACAACGGTGAGCACGCCCTCGCCGCACGAAGCGAACGCCAGACCCGTCTCCGCGTCGAATGCGGTCGCATCCACGCCATCTCCAATCGCTGGCGTGGCCAGCACTTTGCCGCTATCCGCGTCGACCACCGCCATCATCTTGTTGTCGCAACCCACAAACAAACGGCGGTTCTTGCGATCGATGGCCAGCCCGCTCGGTTCCGTGCACGGGGCCAGAGGCCACTTCGATTTCACTTTCAGCTTGCTCGGGTCAATCGCCACCAGTTCGCTTTTGTCCTCAATGTTCACGAAAATCTCGCCCTCCGCGTCGCTGGCCGCGAACTCGGGCTTGCCGTCAAGTTTGATCGTGCCCAGCACTTTTCCGCTGATCGCATCGATCGCCGTCGAGTCCTTGCTGCGCCCGTTGAAGGTGAACACCCGCTTCGTCGCAGCATCGTAGAGAATCGCGTCGGGATTGTCGCCTACTTTTACCTTGCTACTGACTGCCAGCGTTTTGATGTCAAAAATGCTAACCGTGCCCTCACGTCCGTTGCTGGTGAAGCCCCGGCCCAAATCCCTCGCCAATGCAATGCCATGCACGCCAGGCGTGTCAGGAATGTCGCCCACAGTCTTCCCGGTATCTTCATCGAGAACCATGACGTGCGTGCCGCGCGAAATGTAGAGTCGTCGCGCGTCCGAGTCGGTGGTCAGGTAGTCCCAGCCGCCGTCGCCGCCAACCTTGTAAGTCGACGTCACGTGGTATCCCGGACCAGCAGCTTCCACAGCCGTTACGGTGAGACATACACAAATCATGGTGATCCACCAACTGGACTTTGCAAGCATGACAACCTCCTCGAGGCTCCATCGCAGACGCAAGCATCGACCCCACAGGGTTCGAACTGAAGTAACTTTACCGCGTTTTGAGCCCCAACCTAGACTCATCATTGTATGGATGTATTCCCGCCATCCTCGTCCGGGCAAGATGAGCCGCCAAAATCCGCGCCGGGCGTGGATTCTCGTCTGCAACCGACTCCGGACTACGGAACGCTTGGCCCGGGGTCCGACATACAGACCACTGGCCCTGTCGCAGCCACGCCGTCGACTCCTGGCACGAAGGGGCTGCGCGTCGGCCCAGTCATTGCAGTCACAGTGGGAGTGTTCCTTGCCGTCGTGATCGCTAACATCGGCAGCGCTCACGCCGCCTGGGCGCGGTTCGCCGGATTGTTCTCCTCAAACGGAGATGTCGTCCGGCCCCCCACTTCCGTGAAAGAACCGCGTCAGTTGGACCACCTGAAACCACAGAAGCAGGCCGAGACGCTTCTAGAACTCGCGGTCGGCCATTCTGACGGAGCTGTGGATCAGATTTCTTCGCGGGTCGATCGCTGGCAGGGAAAACTGAAATGGAACTCCCAGATCGCCACGCTCACCACGGCTGCACTGAATTCCAGCGATATGCGGGTGCGTGAATCAGGCATCGAGGTCGAACTCGCTGCCTATGGACTCGCAAAGAATCCCGCCAGTCTTGATTATCTGCTGAACACCGCCGAATCTCCCGATCACGCGCAAAAAATTTGGGCGCTGTGGGCGCTCGGTCTCATGGGCAACCGCGGAGTCGAGCCTAACCGAATCGTTCAAGTCCTGACTGCTCACCTTAAAGATTCGGACGACGATTCTCGCCATTGGGCAGTTGCGGGTCTCGCGCTGGTCGGCACCACCCAAACCATCGAGCCTCTTCTGCGTGCAATGCACGACGATCCCTCACCTGCCGTTCGTGAGAGCGCGGCATGCAGTCTCGCGCAATCAGGCATGTTTACCCGCGAGCAAAGGTTCAGTGCGATTCCGCAACTATTGAACTACACAGACGATCCTTCACTCGATGCCCGGACTCACGCTTGGGCCTTCCAGGCTCTTGCTGATATCACCCGCCAGCATCTGCCCAATGATTCCACTGCCTGGCGCAGTTGGTACGCTTCCACGAAGAACGACTAACCGCTAGAATCGGTTAACTGTTTGGTTCGGTGTTGAAGGTGTCGTTCTAAGCGTGTGTAATCTGTGACACAATTCAGCACGAAAGATTCCCGCAGCGCGACTCGGGCCAACCCATGGAAAAACTGAGTGTGATTGTTGCTCTCACCACCAGAGAGAACGATTACCAGGCAGAACAGGCAATCGCCGTGACCGAGGTGGCCGCCCGAGTCGGCGTGAAGATTCAGATCATCTACGCCGACAACGACGCAGTCAATCAAACCCAGCAACTCATCAAGATCATCCAGGATCCCATCCAGCACCCCAGCGCGATCCTCGTCGAGCCGGTTGGTACAGGGATGCCGCAGGTGGCAAAAGCCGCGGTTGGCGCCGGCATTGGCTGGGGCATCATTAACAGCGATCCAGACTACATAGCGGAGCTGCGCCGCAGCGGGGTCCCAGTCTTCTCCGTGAGCACTGACCAGTCCGAAGTTGGCAGAATTCAGGGAAGACAGCTTGGCGCGCTCGTGCCCAACGGCAATGTGCTCTACATCGAAGGCCCTTTCAACAGCACCGCCACTCAACTTCGGACGAAGGGGATGTTCTCCACCAAACCGGCCCAGGTCGAACTGAAAATGCTCAAGGGGGATTGGACGGAGCGCAGCGCAAATCAGGCAGCGAAATCGTGGCTGTCGTTGGGTTCGTCACGACAACTGCAGATTCGAGCCGTCATCTGCCAGAACGATGCTATGGCGATGGGCGCCAGAAAAGCCTTTGTCGACCTCACCGAGAAAGACCGCGAGGGCTGGCTGAGTACGCCTTTCACGGGCTGCGATGGCGTCACCAAAACCGGACAGGACTGGGTGCGCCGCGGACTGCTCAAAGCCACCATCATCACCGCCCCCGCGGCCCCTATCGCTCTCGAAATTCTCACCAAAGCCTTCGAGGCGGGCTCCATGCCTCCGGACCACACCCTGATTCCGCCCAAGTCCTTCCCGGCAGTCGAAGAGTTGAGCGGCAAGTCTTAAATAGCAAGGGCCTTTCCGTCGCCTTCTAATTGCTTGGGAAGGGCATAGCTTCTAGTGGTGCCCTTCCCAAGCCAGGTCGTATTTCTTCACTCCGCCATCTTCACTCTGCCATCTTCGCCACGTGCACGTCGAACCCGGTCTTCGGCAACAACGAGGTCAGCGAGAAAGCCTTGAATCCATCGCCGTTCACTTCGGTGTGACGATAAATTCCTGGCTCGCTCTCGATCGTCTCGCGGCGTCCTTCCATGTTTTCCAGGAACGCCTGGGCACGACTTACACCGACTTCAACGTCTTTCGCCCGTGTCACCACCGCCTCCGAAGCATACGAGCGCACCAGTTTCGGCCAGTATTTGCCCAACAGATCCGTGCTGGCAAAGACATCGGCCCAAATGATGCGTCCATTCACCGCAACCACTACACCAACCGCGTTGCGATCATGCAACTGGCGAATCAGGCTCTGATAGTTTTGTTCGATCGGCAGGGCGACGGCGTCGACTTGCTTCTTCATCTCGCTATTCTCATTCACTTTGGCGTAAGACGTCGTGCGTGAAATCTCTCCTGTGACCACCGGCGTTGCGCCCGCCACTTCGACCGTTTCGGCGACCGCCTCCCGCTGTTTCCTTACCTCGTCCCAAACGAGCGACTGATTCTTGTCGCCCATCGCTTTCGCGCGAACCGACGGCTGCGCCATCATCGCCCTGGGAGCCGGAGCGTTCGCACTGGCGCCACCGACGACGCCACCGTACATCGACTCCGAAGCGCCGAAATGCTCGCTGGTCGCCACCCACCGGCCTGGCTCCACACAGAACACGCTCAAGTCCACCGGATCGCTCTCCGGCGGCACGATGCGATCCTTCCCGATCACGCGATCTTGTTTGCCACCGGTGACGATTTCGCCCGCCAGCAACAGCAACGGCCGCTTGGAATTGTTGACCAGCACCAAGCGGTTCACCTGCGCCCCGTCGTGCTGAATGACCGGCGTGGTATGTCTTCGAATCAGCCCCTGCACGGCCCCGGCCTCACTCACGACCACTTCTCCCGACCGCAGCCCGTCGTCCAAGGTCAGGAATTCGCCCGTCGGATAGCTCTTTGCCGATACGACCGGAAACACCGTCAAATTTCCGTGCCGGATCGGGTCCAGCACTTTGTACCCCGACGGCGTGCTCACCTCTCCCGCCCGCGCCTGCCTCTGGTCCACAACGACCAGCCCTGTGACGATCACCAGCACCGCAAAAGCCAGAAATAGTTTCGGACTCATAAACCTCTTCTCCCCCGTGGGCTAGCGCGCCCCGCTCCCAGGTAGCTCCGGCGCACGCGTCTCGCTCTCCTCCTGAGACGTGGCTCCGGTTGGGGCGCGCTGCCCATTTCCCTGCCTTGGAAGAACGAAAATACATTTGCAGCTTGCGGCCAAAATTCACACTCCACACGTCTAATAAGTTGGTAGCATCGGGGGTTGACGAGTCCCGGAGGGATGGCACAATTCCGTCTGTCATCGTTGTCTGCTTAACAGGCCCAGCCCGCGCATGAGTTCCACCAACCCAATCTCCGCCGTGCAGTCCATCGTGAATGACCTGCTGGCGGAGCTTCATGCAAAGGCTGGCTGTGAAAAGGTCGGCCTCACTCGCGACTCCTTCGCAGCTATCCTCTGCGAGATCGGCACGAAACACAGCACGTCTGCGACTTCCCAGTCGGAGCTTCGTACCTTTTTTCTAAGCCTTCGCGTGGACGAACTCGCCCTTGCGCGCGCCTGTGCTGCCGGCAGCAATTCCGCGTGGGAAGTTTTCCTCACCCGTTACCGAGAAAAGCTGTATCTATCGGCGCTTCGCATCGCTCGCGAAGATTCCGCCGCGCGCGAGCTCGCCGACACCCTCTACGCCGATCTTTACGGCACCAATACACGCGATGGACAACGGGTTTCCAAGCTCTCTTCCTACACCGGTCGCGGATCCCTCGAAGGCTGGCTGCGCACCGTGTTGTCGCAGGAATATGTAAATCGCTACCGGCGCACCAAACGACTGGTGAGTCTCGACGAAGAATCCGAAGACGGTATTCAGTTCCGCGCTCCCGAACCTGAGCCGGCGCCGACCGTCGATAGTGGGGTTGCGCGGGCTACCGATGAGGCTCTCGCCCTGCTTCCCGGTGAGGACCGCATGACCCTGAGCGCGTATTATCTCGATGGCCGGACCCTTGCCGAGATCGCCCGCATGCTGGGTGTGCACGAGTCCACCATCAGCCGCAAGATCGATAAATTGGCCAAAACCTTGCGCAAACAGATTCTTGCGAGTTTGGTGCGCGGTGGCATGTCGCGCCGTCAAGCCGAAGAGGCCATGGAAGTAGATGTCCGCGATTTGCAGGTAAATATCCAGCGGACTTTGACGCAAGAACCTTCTCCTCCAGCGTTCTCTGAGAAGAGAGTGGAGGCCAGAATCCGCGAAGGTCGAAGTTAGGAAGGGGCAAGCAAGAGTGTTGAGTTTGTCTCCGCTTGAGGGGAATCCTAAGCGGAGTTAGCCGGAACTTAAGAGCCCGAAGGTGAAATGCAAGACGTCCCCAAAATTGTGCGAGATCGACTGCTGGCCTCTGCGACCGTGGCCCATCACCCGGACGCGGATCTGCTGACCGCGTTTGCCGAACGGTCGTTGCCGGAAAGCGAACGTGCCGGTGTACTCGGTCATCTCGCCCGCTGCAAGGATTGCCGCGACGTGGTAGCGCTCTCTTTGCCCCCGAGAGAAGTCGCTACAGCAACCCTCCGGCCGGCGCGTCGAGGATGGTTCACTTGGCCATCCCTCCGTTGGGGATTTGTCACTGCCGGACTCATCGCCATTGGCGCGGTGGGAATGCTGCAGTATCAGCGACACCTTTCACCGCAGACCGTGGCATTGAAGGAGGGTGTGCGGAATGACGTTGCCGTCAACGAGCCTCACACTCCGCCAGCCGCTGAACCGGTGTCTCCCCCAGCGGATCTGCGGGATAAGGCCGAGAACACACGCGTATCTGCGAGCGCCGACTCTGCGCGAAATCAGGCACTTGCACTGACTGCACGCAAATCGATGCCCCCGAGCGAGGCATCCGCGCCGGCCCGAGTTGCGCCGGCAGTCGGCAGCACCGCCGCGGGTGCGGTTCTCGGAGAGCGGGTCCGTCACGGCCCCAATGCAACGACTAACAGCCAGCAGCAAGTGCTGGCGCAAGGGCAACAAGTCGCCAACGCTGGGGTAGCCGGAAGACAGCAGGCTGGGCAATTTTACCAACCTGAGCGAGTCCCATCTGTATCAGAGACGGTGGAGGTCGAGGGGGCAGCCCCGCACGTGAGCGAGGAGAATGCGGAACTCAAGAATCTGCCCACTCCGGCGCAGTCCGATGATTCGCTCTCAGCCAAAGTCGATAGAGCCAAGCCTGCAATGGAGTCGCAGCTTTCCGGCGGCGCTGCTCCCGCTTCTGCGGCTATGCAGCCTCGGACTGATCTTGCACGGGCTTATGCTGCGCCGGTTCTCCCGCGATGGACGATCGGGTCAAGCGGGACGTTGCAACGCTCGTTCGATCAGGGCAAAACGTGGCAAGACGTCGAGGTAACTCCAGACTCAACGCTCTCGGCGAACCTGATGAGTCTTGCAGTTGTTAGCAAGGCTTCGGGCGCACGGGAAGAAGACAAGGACGAGAGCCGGGCGCTTAAGAAACAGAAGACCGCGACTTCAATCTTCCGCGCAGTTGCCGCCAACGGAGCGGACGTATGGGCTGGCGGATCCAATGGCTTTCTTCTTCACTCGGTCGACGCCGGTGGCCATTGGATGCGCGTCGTCCCGTCTTCGAGCAGTACATCGCTTACGGGAGACATCCTCGCAGTGGAGTTCTCCGATCTGCAGCACGGAAAGATAACCACCTCCGCCCACGAAGTCTGGACCACCGGCGACAACGGCCGGACTTGGCAAGAACAATAGAGCCCGTATTCTCAGACGGCCTTGCCCGTTACTTCAGTCAGCTTTCCTCTTAACTCTCCGCTAATCGCATTACCAAAGTGACGTTTACACAAAATGGCAGCAAATCTAATATCCAACTCGTGGTTTGGCAGTTCTGGGGGAGGGCTGCCGAGGCGTCCTAGACTGAAAGGTCGAGGACGCTTTTCTTTTTTGTCCCCGTCTCCGCCGACCATTTCAGCCGCGATCCACGGTCTTTACATGAAGAACCATATACTCCTCGTCCACGTATCGGTCGCCGATCTTCAGTGCCCGGGGCTCGAAGCCGAATGATTCAAATCCGAGTGAACGATATAGGCTCGCCGCTGCCGTTTGCGTGGTTGTAACCGAAAGTAATATCTGCTCGACTCCGTCGACTCGGGCGCCGTGCTCCAACAGTGTCTCCATCATCCGGCGACCTAGCCCCAGGCCGCGCTTTTCCGGTGCGACGAACACGCCCCAGACGCGTGCCTTGTGGCGCAACTTCAAGCCTTTCTCCCGATAGAAATCGGCCGTCCCCGACAGGCGCCCTTCGAGATATGCGCCTACGATGAAAAAATCATCTCGGCCGGTGCCCAGCCTCTTCTTCACATCCTCGAGGTTGACCGATTCTGGATCGTCTGGGGAGGCGCTGAAAGCCCACGGGTCGCCCCGCAAAGCTTCCTGGCGAATTCTCCAGTACTCCAGCGCATCCAGGGCAGTAAGAATTCGAATTTCCATGATTTCTCCAACGCGTAGCTACTGCGACCCTCTGCATGTCGCGCAGTATCCGCCAATCTCCAGTCGTGAAACCAGGACCCGGAATCGGCAGTCCCTCTCGACTTGCTGCTTGAGCCTTTCAAAGCCGTCGCTCACAAATTCGGTGATCTTGCCACAGCGCAGGCATGCCATGTGAATGTGATCGCGCTCCAGTTTGCGCTCGTAGTAGTGACCCTCACCGTTGATATGCATCAGATCCAGTTCGTCGATGAGGCCCTGCCTCTTCAACAGCCGCAAGGTACGATACACAGTACTGCGGTCGACACTGGCATCGATCTTCTGAGCCTTGCGCAAAATCTGGCTGGCGTCCAGATGCTTCTTGGCTGTTTCCATCACGATCAGAATCGCACGTCGCTGCTCGGTCATCCGGATACCGCGCTCGGCGAAATGCGCCTGCAAGCGGCCTGGCATTTCGGTCTGGGGAAGTGGCATGCAACCTCCTTGTCGCAAGTGGTCGCAAACAAGCTGCGACGAATTCTTTGGCCTGCGCTTGACGCAGGCGGAGACTTCCAGCAAGATCGTGAGTGTAAATTAGATGCGACTCAGTTGCAACTAGCACTCATCGTAGAGATGAAATGGCGGGATTCGCTATACCCATGAGTTGCGACTCATTCGCATTTGATGGGCCAGACCGAGTCGTATCTTCATAGCCTCTCAATTTGCAAGGAATGATCTCCGCTTGAACTACATCCAGCTCTATATCCAAACTCCATTCTCTGGACATTCCTTTTCGAGGAAGAAGGCTTCTCGACCCTTTCTTCACCGGACGCTCTTCCTCGCATCGCTCGCCCTTGTACTGGGTGTCTGCTCGCTCTCAGCTCATGCCCAAGAGAGTCCTTACATCGTGACCTACGATCACTATCTGGAAGAGCCGGGCAGCCTTGAGGTTGAATACTTCTCGACCTTCGGCACACAGCGCGCGGGTAACGATTTTCACGCATTCTGGGCTGAGTTTGAATATGGCGCCACCGCCTGGTGGACTACCGAGGTTTACCTCGACGGCCAGACCACATTCAATGACAGCACGGTCTTTACCGGCTTCCGCTGGGAAAACCGCTTTCGCCTTCTCCAACGCGAGCACTTCATCAATCCGGTGCTCTATGTCGAGTACGAGCACATCAGCGGCGCCGACAAGATCCTGAAAGAGGTGGAAGGTCACGACGGGAACGCGGACTCTGCGGATTTAAACTCCGAATCGCGGCAGGAACATAAGCAAGAACTGGAATTCAAGCTCCTCCTTTCGAAGGCCTTCAAAGGCTGGAACATCGCGCAGAACACGCTCGCCACCAAGAACCTTGCCAACGAACCCTGGGAGTTCGGCTACGCCATTGGCGCCAGTCGCCCGCTAGCTCTGAAGGCTTCTGCCAAACGCTGCAGCTTCTGTCGCGAGAATTTCATCGCCGGCGTTGAAATGTATGGAGGTCTCGGCGACCGCTACAGCTTCGGCCTGCACGATACGTCACACTACCTGGCACCGGTCGTCGCCTGGAATCTTCCCTCTGACTGGACGTTGCGCGTCTCCCCGGGCTTCGGCCTGAATGACAACAGCCATCGCTTTCTGCTGCGCTGGGGCGTCTCCCGAGAATTCTCCGGGTTCGGTGCCGCCATCAGCCGGCTGTTGGGAGACCGCTAGTGAATCCAAGCAACCGTTTAGAATTTAGAATTCATAGCAGAAAGGTCCATCCGCAACATGAACCTGTTAACCTTCGCGATCGTGCTCTTGTTTCTGCGTGCAGTTGGTGCAGCCCAGACACCGAACTCAGCGCCATCCGCGATAGCCGAAAAAAACAGCTTCGTTTACGCAGAACTGGCCAAGGCTCCCAAGAAAGCCACCGAACGCCGCAATCCACTCGAAGCAGATCCCGATGCGGTGGCCGCCGGGGCCAAGCTCTTCGAACAGCATTGCGCCGAATGCCATGGAGCCATGGCCGATGGTGGCAAGAAAGGGCCGAGCCTCCGCGCGGACGAAATACAGCAATCCACACCCGGCGCCCTCTTCTGGCTTTTGACCAACGGGGTTGTCCGTCGCGGCATGCCGGTATGGTCGAAGCTCCCGGAACCCCAACGTTGGCAATTAGTTAGCTACATCAGGTCCCTGACTCCCGCTCCCAAACCCAATGCGGAGGGCACAAAGACCCCATAGGACGGCAGCGCCTCCCTCTCCCGCGCCATTGGAGAGCCTGGACTTAGAAGCTCCGCCTCGCCGGGCGATCCGCGTCTGGTGGCACCCATGCGACTTTCCAGCCTCCCCAAGCATCCAATGGCGGTGTTACGATAATAAGTTCGGATCCCATTCGGGAAGCACTTATACACATCGCCAGGCCCGGCAACGCCGCTTCATGGAGCGTCGTCCGACAGCGCGACGTACCACGAGGAGATAGACAAATGGCAGGTAACGGAATTGTCGAAGTCACTGATGCGAACTTCGACCAGGATGTTCTCAAATCAGATCAGCCCGTTCTAGTGGACTTCTGGGCAACATGGTGCGGCCCCTGCCGCGCCATCGCCCCCATCGTCGAGGAACTGGCCAAGGACTTTCAGGGCAAAGTCAAAGTCGGCAAGATGGATGTCGACTCGAACAGCTCTACCCCGATGCGCTACAAAGTCACTGGCATCCCCACGCTGCTGGTGTTCAAAGGTGGGCAAGTAGTCGAGCAACTTGTCGGCTACAAGCCGAAAGAAGCGATCGCCCAAGCCCTCAATAAGCACGTCGGCTAAGCGGCACAGGCAATCCGCAAGAAAGACGCCCGGGAGAACGTCCCCGGGCGGTCTTGTTTTCTGAGACTGAAACCCGTACTACAATCTAGGCCATGTGCCGCCAACTCCTTTTGCCCGCGAGCCTGGCTACGATCCTTCTCTTCACTCTTCTCACAATTCCGGCTCATGCTGAAGCCTCAGAACTAGAGCAGCACCTTCGCGATCAGTACCAGGGCAAGACTTTCTTACTTCGAGGCTTTTATTCCGGCGATCATCTGCGTTACGACGCGGCGGGCACGCTCATGGATGGCGCAACCTCGGGCGATTGGACTGCCGACGGATTTGTGCAAGTAAGCAGCATCCAAGTATCGCACGAACGCATGACCATCCATGCTAAGCGGCTGTTTCTGGTTGCAGGCGCTCCGGCAGGGTTTCAGTTTCGCGCGGCTCCGGCACCGAAATATGCGAAGGATAAGAGCCTCGATTCTGTGAAAATCGAAGCCGACCTTGCACAGCACAATTCCTCCGACGATCAGGCCGATGACACGCTGTCGAAGATCTTTCTTACTGCGAAGGACCGCCTGGTGGACTTGGTTCCCGACTACTGGAAACCCTGCATCGCGGCCGGCGTGGGCGGCAAGGACGAGCATTGCGCCATCCCGCCCGAGGTCCTCGCGGTCCCCGGGGTCTTGTATTCTCCTCAAGGCGATTTAGACCCCAACTCCATGAGTGCGGGCATGGGAGGCACGCCTGCGGTTGTGCTGACTCATGTCGGAGGAGGCGTAAGTTATCCGAAAGTGATCAACCGGCAGGATCCGGAATATAGCGACGCCGCACGGCAGGCGAAGTTCCAAGGCGTCGTGATCCTCAAGGTGGTGGTCGACGATTCGGGAGCCCCGGGCAGGATCTATATTCTCAAGCCGCTGGGGTGCGGCCTTGACGCCCAAGCGGTCCGCGCGGTGCAAACCTGGAAATTCGATCCGGCAGAGAAAGACGGAAAACCACTGGCAGTGGAGGTTGCAGTGGAAGTGGACTTCCACCTGTATTGAAGGGAACGGAAATCGCTGAAACTGGGATTCCAGCAAGAAGCCTAGTATTTCCTCAGCACTCCAATCACTCGACCCTGCACATCCACCGAAGCTGCGGGCACGACGATCGGCTTCATATTCACATTCGAAGGCTGGAGCCGGATGCTTTCGCCCTCGCGGTAGAACCGCTTCAGCGTCGCATCGCTCGAATCCACCAGCGCCACCACGATGTCGCCATTGTGCGCAGTGCGGGCTTTCTCCACCAGAACATAGTCACCGTTGAGGATGGCCTCATCCTGCATCGAGTCGCCGCGCACTTCAAGCACAAACACTTCCTTCGAGCGTACGAAGTCCGCTAACGAAATCGTTTCGTTGCTCTGCACGGCTTCGATCGGCTGGCCGGCGGCAATCCGACCCAACAGCGGCAGCACGAGGCCAGTGTTTACGCTCATGGCTTGCTTCAGCCGTCCCTTGGGCGGCAGCAGATCGATCGATCGGCTACGGTTGTAGTCGCGCGTCAGCAGACCTTTCTTCTCCAGATTCGTGACGTGCTTGTGCACCGTCGCCAGAGAGGTGAGCTGCAGCCCTTTGCCAATCTCCTCAAACGACGGAGAATATCCGTGCTCCGCCACAAATCGCGAAATGAAGTCGTACACTTCCCGCTGTCTGCGTGTGATGGCCATGTCGCCATTGTAGGCGAATATAAAGCGAAGTCAAGTCCTGTCGCGACTTGCTGCTTCCAGGTGCCGGGAGATTCACCCTGCGCCCGTGTTATATACAAGTAAGGTGGCCGCCATCCTCTCGAACGCCAAGCCGCTATGTGGTGCCCTGCTCATGGGCCTTTCTTTGTCGATGGCCGCGCAAAGTCCGTCAGCAGGGCACGTCTCGCCAACGGCTCCGCCCCGGTTCGCGCAGACCTCGCAGGCGCATGCACCTGATGTCGATAACATCGTTCGATACTCCTACTATTCGGGCACTCTTCCCGACGCGAACGTTGTCGCTGGCACGAACTTCTACTTCCTGGGAACAGTCGCCTCTCCCGACAGCGTGCAGCAACACTCCAACGAACTCGTGATCCCTGCCGAGCGCGTCCAGGAGCGCCCCGGCGAACGCATCGTACCGATGCCGCGCGTTGGGGAAGATTAGAAGCTGCTGCAAATGTTCGAGTTACAGCGTTGCTCGAACACTGCGAAATCGCTGAAACTTCTAGCGCGCTCACCACTCCAATCTGCCGTAGCACTTTGGCTCGTACGAGCCATGGGGACATCTATGAATTCTCTTACACGTAGTGCCGTATTGATCTTGACCTCACTGCTCGGTGCGGCCGCCTGCAACGCCAAGGCAAACCCGGCGGCCACGGTTCCTGCACCGATTGTGGACGCTGCGCGCGCATCCACCTCGTCGCAGCAGACCGCCGTCATTTCCGGCGGATGCTTCTGGGGCATCCAGGCGGTCTTCCAGCACGTAAAGGGCGTGATCAGTGCGACCTCCGGATACTCCGGAGGCTCCGCCAAGACTGCCGAATACGAAATCGTCAGTACCGGTGAAACTGGCCACGCCGAGTCGGTGCAGATTGTCTACGATCCCTCGCAGATCACCTATGGAGAGCTGTTGCGCGTGTTCTTCTCTGTGGCGCACGACCCCACACAACTGAATCGTCAGGGGCCGGACGAGGGCACACAATATCGCTCTTCGATCTTCTACAGCAGCAACGAGCAAAAGCGGATTGCCGAGGCCTATATCGCTCAACTCGACAAGGCCAAAGTTTTCCCGCGACCAATCGTGACCAAGGTGGTGGCTCTGCAAGTTTTCTATCCTGCCGAGGCCTATCACCAGAACTATGCCACCCTGCATCCGAACCAGCCCTACATCGTGTACAACGATGCTCCCAAGGTCGAGCATCTGCGCCAACAGTTCCCTGACCTTTACACCGGAAAGTAGGTGTCGAATATGTTCGACAACCAACTCGATCGCGACAAGAAGCAGGGACAAGCCAGCCCTGACTGTTCGGCCGAGCAACGCTCGGAAGCTGCGCCCGACATTCAGCGCCGCGTATTCCTGGCAACCTCAGTAGCCACGATTGCGGGCTTGGTGCTGTGGCAATGGAGAAAGCCGGCGGTCCTCGAAGCTGCGCCCGCGGTAGCCAGTGAGCCAAAGGACGTCACCGTCGTTCTGTTCTCTGATTCTGGGCAGCGGCTGAAGAGAGTCAGTATTGCCAAAGTTGTCAAAACCGAAGACGAATGGCGCAAGCAGCTTTCCGCAAATGTATTCGACATCACGCGCCACGCCGATACCGAAATCGCCTTCTCCGGGCAATACTGGAACCTGCACGACAAGGGCATGTACCGTTGCATCTGCTGCGACAACGCATTGTTCGACTCAGCCACCAAGTTTGAATCCGGTACCGGATGGCCCAGCTTCTGGGCACCCCTCGCCGCGGAGAACGTCACTGAAATTCGCGACACCACTTACGGCATGGCTCGCATCGCCGTCGCGTGCACAGAATGCGACGCGCACCTCGGCCACGTCTTCGACGACGGCCCCGAACCCACCCACCTTCGTTATTGCATGAACTCCGCATCGCTGCGGTTCGTAAAGCAGACCTAGGCCGAAAACGGGGAAGCCCCCAGCGGCTGATACCAGAGACTAAGCTTCGGGGAAGGATTTGCAGCAGAATGGACGCACAGCCAGCGAGTCTTTTGGGTGCGCTTACAAGTGCACTAAGCCCCGCTGCAGAGCGGTAACCACGGCTTGTGTGCGATCGCTGACGTTGAGCCGCATCAGGATGGTGCTTACATGGCACTTCACGGTAGCCTCGGTGATCCCGAGCAGGTTGGCGATTTCTTTGTTGGCCTTTCCGTCCACCAGGAGACGCAGTACTTCCTGCTCTCTTGAACTTAAGTCTGAGTCCGGCATGCGAGAAGCCAGCGCTCGAGCAACGGGCGGCGGTAAGAATCGTCCACCGGCGCGAACCCGCTGCAGCGCCTCGATCAGCGTCTGGTACGGCATTCCTTTGATTACGTAGCCTTGCGCTCCC
>Ga0265338_10000785_pt1 | contig 53719 bp, 44 predicted proteins | sample 42126metaG_FD_193579 | JGI IMG/M metagenome (GOLD analysis project Ga0265338, IMG submission 193579) | Rhizosphere microbial communities from Carex aquatilis grown in University of Washington, Seatle, WA, United States - 4-21-26 metaG | ecosystem: Host-associated > Plants > Roots > Rhizosphere... | reverse complement strand
CAGCAGCCGCCGGATCCAGGCGAAGTTGATCAGCCGGACGCCAAGCTCAATGCCGCTGGTCCAGTTGACCCCGGACAGGAACGGATTGGCGGCCCACCAGGACCGCAACTGGGCATCGACCCGCTCCGCGTAGGCATCGTCACGGGTCAGGTACCAGGCGGTCGCGAGCAACGTCAGGTGCTGCAGCCGGTTGACCTCCCAGACTTGCTTGACGTTGCCTACCGCGCCCTCGTCCCTGTGTTTTACCCGGAAGGCGTACGTCCCGGGGTCGGAGCGCCGTCCCGTGTCCGGGTCGTGGAACCAGTCCGGTGCCTTCATGTCACTGCGGACCACGCCGAGCATCTCCCACTCGCCGGCCATGATCCGGTCTGCGGCGCACAAGATGGCGGCCCTGGCCGGGTCGGGGACAGCCGCGGCGGCGCCCGCCGGAAGGGCCGAGTTGAAGCCGCGTTTCACCCCGGAGGACAGCGCTGGCAGCGCGGGCACCTGGTCGGGACGCACCTGCTCGCGTGACCAGCTCCTCCTGAGCGCTTGCTCCCTGACCCGCCAGGCGACCTCGCCGGGCGACATCCGGCTGAGCCTGCGTGCGTACCAGGCAAGATTGTGGGCGGAGGCACCCGGCATAACACGCGCTCCGGCTTGCCGCTGGCCAGGCTCTCACCTACCGCGATCGTCGCTCGGGTGGTGGCGATGAGCGAGTCGATGCCAATCGGCATCGGGCCGCCGGTCCTGACGGCCTCGACGAACTGCTCCATCTCGGCCCGCTGGCCCTTGTCCTGGCCGCCACGGGCCTTGGTCGCCGCCTTGCCGCGGCTCGACCAGACCGTGGCGGTCCTGAAGTTGTCGAGCAGTGCGTTCCGCCCGCTGCCGGTGGCGTCCACCGTCTCCTTCGGGAAGCGGCTGTTACCGCCCGTGAGGTAGGCGATGGTGCCCGCTGCCCCGCCGCGGAACCGGAGGGTGGCCTGGAGGTCGCCCTTCTCGGTGCCGCGGACGGCGTACACCTCTTCGGGAAGAGCGTCGAGCCACCACGCCAGCGTGTCGATGAAGTGCCCGCCCTCGCCGGCGAACCGCGACCCCTCGGCATCCTCGTTGAGGTACCAGCTGTCGGCGGCCAGCTTCCCGGCGTTGATCAGGTAGCGGACACTGGAGGTGGCCGCAGCAAGACCGAAGTTGTTGCGCATCGCGGTCAGCAGCGGCGCGAACCGGCGGTTGAAGCCGACCATCAGCCGGTCGTTGCCGGTCCGCGCGATGACCTCGGCGATCTCATCTGTCTCGTCGCGGGTCAGGGCAAGCGGCTTCTCGACGAACACCGCCTTGCCGGTCTCCAGCGCCCGGCACACCAGCCGCGCGTGCGTCGCGTGCCTGGTCACGATGAAGAGAGCGTCTAGGCTCTCGTCGTCGAAGACCGCGTCGGCGTCGGTGCTGGCGGTGGTGAAGCCGAACTTCTGCTGCGCGTTCTCCGCCGACAGCGGCTTGGTCGTCGCGACGTGCGCCAGGCTGGCCGTGTCCAGCCGCGCTAGGTGGGGCAGCAGCATGGACGAGGCGTAATTCCCCGCGCCGACGAAGCCGATGCGCACCTCGGGCTGCTCTTTCCCGCCGCTCTTGCGGCCGGATGGTGCCTTCGCGCTCTGGAGTACCTTGCTCGTCGCTGGCCGGGGCGCGTCCCCGGCGGGCTGCTCGTATTCCAGCAGGACGCCGACGGCTTTGAGGCTGCCGTCCTTGAGATCGCCGTACACCTTCGCGGCGTCCCTGAACGGGAAGACCCCGTCAATAAGGCTCCCGACCTCAAGGGAGTTGCGGGCAAGCAGCTCAAGGAAGGACTCCAGGTTGCGCTTCTCGGTCCAGCGGATGTACCCGACGGGGTAATCGATCCCCTCGAGCTCATAGCGGCTGTCATACCGGCCGGGCCCGTAGGACCGTGAGAACCGGACGTCAAGCTCTTTCTCGTAGTAGGCGTTCCATGGCAGGTCCAGCTTCATCTTGCCGATGTCGACGACCCGCGCGCGATCGCGGGCGAGCTTCACCGCGGCCTCGACCGGGCCGTTCGTGTTGCCGCCCGCGGCCAGGAAGATGTGGTCGGCACCGCGTCCGCTGGTGATCGCCGCCAGCCCGGTCACGAGCGTGTCGAGGTCGTCGGGCGACCCGGCGATGGCCGCGCCTGCCTTCTCAGCTAGCCGGCACCGCGCGTCGACGGGGTCCATCCCGACTGCCTGGACGCCGGCCGCGACCAGCAGCCGAACCACGAGCTGGCCGATCAGCCCAAGGCCGATGACGACCGCGGTCTCGCCAAGCTGCACCTCAGCGCGCCGCACGCCGTGCATCGCGATCGATGCCACGGTCGCGAAGGCCGCGTGCTCTGGTGAGACGCCGTCGGGGACGGCCGCGCACAGGTTGACCGGGACGAAGTTGTATTCCGCGTGCAGCGCCTGCTCATTGCCGGCGCACGCGACGAGCTGGCCGACCTTGAACTCCTCCGCGCCCTTCCCCACCTCGGTCACGACGCCGCACAGCGAGTAGCCGAGCGGAGTATAGGAGTCAAGCTTGTTCATCACCTTCTTGTAGGTGGTGACAACCCCCTGCTGCTGCACCTGGTCAAGGACCTTGCGCACCTGGTCCGGGCGGGCTCGGGCCATGCCGACCATCGACATGCTCGCCTCGTTCACCTTCATCATCTCGGTGCCGGCCGAGATGAGGGAGAACAGCGACCGCACGAGCACGCCTCCGGGCCGGCAGGTCGGCGCGGGAACGTCGAGCACCGCCAATTCCCCGGACTTGTAATTCTGCGCAATCTGCTTCATCAAGAGTTTCCTTAGCTAGTGGCCTTCATCAGCTGCCGGTTGCCGCCACCGTCACGACCCGACGCCGGCCGCGCGCACCTGGCGGTACCACAGCTCCATCGACAGCAGCTGCCAGATCTGTTTGGCGTAGTCCTCGCGGCCCGCCTGCTCGTCGGCGATCAGGCGCCGGACTTGGTCCTTGCGGAGCATGCCGAGCTGGGTGAGCTCGCCGCCCACGAGGACGTCATTGATCAGTTCCCGCAAGTCGTTGCGCACCCAGGCGCGCAGCGGCGCGCCGAAGGAGGCCTTGGGCCGGTGCACGATCTCGTGCGGCAGCCAGTTCTCCGCGGCGTCCTTCAGCGCGGCCTTCGCTGTCCTGCCCCGGATCTTGTCGCTGCCCTTGATCGAGAACGCGGCGCGCGCGACGCGTCGGTCCACGAACGGCGTGCGCACCTCAACGGAGGCGGCCATGCTCGCCCGGTCCGTGTAGGTCAGGTTGAGCCCGGCCATGAACAGTCGCGTGTCGGCCAGGCACATCCGGTTGACCTCATCATCGAGGTCGTTGTCGTTATAGATGGCGGCGTGCTGGTCGATGACGCTGTCCACGCTGACCGCGAGATCCGGACCGACCAGGCCGGTCAGGTCTTCGGGATCATAGAGCGTGTAGCTCCGCCGGAACCGGGCCTCCTCGGGGAGCTCGGCGAAGGTCATGAAGCGCTTCGCCCAGCGGGGATAGCGCAGCCCCCGGTTCCCGATGGATACCGGCAGCGCGTTGACGGTGGCGCGGGCGGGGACCCGGAAGGCGGCCGGTAGCCGGCCATAACGGCTCGCCACCAGGCACGCCAGGTGCTTGCGGTAACCGCCGAATAGCTCGTCCGCGCCCATCCCGGAGAGGATGACCTTCACGCCGCGCTCGCGCGCCGCCTGGCACATGAGGAAGGTGTTGATGGCCGCGGGGTCGCCGATCGGCTCATCCAGCATGTCGACCATCTTCGGCAGCATGTCGACGATGTCCGGTGAGATCTCAATCTCGTGCAGGTCAATGCCGTACTGCCGGGCGACCTTGCGCGCGTAGACCGCGTCGTCCGGCATGGCCTCCAGCTTCTGATCCTCCGGCCGGAACGTGATCGTGTACGCGTCGACACTGGCCGCCTGCTGGTGGGCGAGGACCGTGACGATGCTGGAGTCAAGCCCGCCAGACAGGAAGCTCGACACGGGGACGTCCGCGATCAGGTGCGCGCTAACGCTCTCCTTGATCACGGTCTCGAGATCAGCGGCGGGGCCATCGGCCGCCTCTCGAGCCACATCCCGCATGCGCCAGTAAGAGTGCTCCTCATGCGTGCCATCGGAGCGGAAGCGCGCCCAAGAGCCGGCGGGCAGCTTACGGACGCCCTGGATGGAGCACAGCTGCTCCGGAACCCAGTAATAGAGCATGGACGCGACCATCGCGCCGGGCTCGATCTTCAGCTCCGGGCCGATCGCGGACAGCAGCCCCTTGAGCTCGGAAGCGAACACGATGCCGCTGCCCCTGCGCGTGTACAGCAGCGGCTTGATGCCGAGCGGGTCCCGCGCGAGCACGAGTTCCCCGGTTGCCGTGTCCGCGATCGCGAACGCGAACATGCCGCGAAACCGCGGCAGCGCCTTCGCTCCCCAGTAGCGCCAGGCCTCGAGGACGACCTCGGTGTCGGAGCTGGTGACGAAGGACGCTCCCTGCTTCTCAAGCTCGGCCCGCAGTTCCCGGTAGTTGTAGAGCTCGCCGTTGTACACAAGCGCCAGGGCGCCCTTGACCAGCGGCTGATTCGCCGCCGTGGACAGGTCGATGATGGAAAGCCGCCGGTGACCAAGGTGGATGGAGGAGCGCTCGTCCTCGTGACTCCAGATCGCGCCCGCGTCCGGGCCCCGGTGCGCGATCCGCTCGGTCATGACGTCGGTCAGCTTGTGACCGTCGGCCTGCTGGTAGCACCCGGCGATACCACACATGCGCGTCAGCCCTCCGGGTTCGCGGCGGTCAGCGGCGCTACCCCGGCATAGACGCCGAGATAGGCCTGCCGCTGGTAGGGCCAGGCGAGTTCTTCCTCGACCCGCGCCCGGCCGAGCTTGCTCATCCGCGCCCGCTCTTCCTCGTTGTCGATGAGGTCGACAATAGCCCGGGCGTAGTCCCTGACGTCCTGTTCCGCGTTCCCCGTCGGCTCCACGTAGACGGCGGCGTCGGCGGCCGACACCCGGGTCTCCCGGAGGTCAAAGGCCACGACGGGAAGCTCGAACGACATGTACTCCATCGTCTTGTTCATGGTTGACAGGTCATTGAGCGGGTTCATCGGGTCCGGGGACAGCCCGATGTCGGCAGTGGACATTACCTTCTTGACCAGTTCGTCGGGTGCCCGGCCGGTGAACTCAACGTGGCCGCCCAGCTTCAGCTGGTCTCGCAGCGCGACCAGGTCATCGAAGCAGTCCCCCTTGCCGATCAGCGTGAAGGCGATGTCCTCGCGCTTGAGCTCGTGGATGATGACCGCGGCGGCGCGTACCACGATGTCAACCCCGTCCTGGGGGCCCATGACGCCGATGTACGCGGCCAGGTGCTCGCGCCCCCGGCGCTGGCCGTCATCCGGCTCGCCGCGCTGGAGCTTGTCCGGGTCTGGTCCGGTACGGACCACGGTCACGTCGGCGGGGTCCTTGCCGCTCCTGGCGATGGCAATCTGCCGGTAGGACTCGTTCGTGGAGATCACGTGGTCAGCGCTGCGGTGGGTACGCCGCTCAAGGAACCGCAGCCCCTTGTACGGCAGGGAGCGGCCGCCGAAGCGGGACTCGAACAGTTCGGGGGACAGGTCATGGTGGTCGAACACGAACTTGGTCCGCTCCAGCGCCTTGAAGACAATGGCGAGCGGCCAGAAGATGTCGGGCGGGTTGCACGCCTGGATGACAGCGAAGCGACCGCGCAGCACTCCGCCGCGGGCCCGGGCGAGGAGGGCCATCCAGGCCGTGGCGGCGAAGGAGTAGCCGTACTCGGCCACGAAGCTGAGCTTGCTGCCGCCGGGGGCGTAAGGCCGGTACTTGTACAGCTCAACACCATCGATGACCTGGTAGCCAGGGTCGCCCTTGCCCTTGGGGCAGACCACGGCAACCTGGTAGCCAGCCGCGGTGAGGGCCTGGCACTCAAGCCAGACCCGCCGGTCGAACGGCACCGGAAGATTCTGGACGATGATCAGGATGCGCTGCTTCACCCATATGTGAGCATCGATTACCCGCCCGTGATACCGCCAAGGTGGTGATACTGGACGGGCTGACCGAGAACTTCCTCAGCTTGCCTCCGAGTCGGCGCGCCTGCGATGTATCACGGCGCCGCCGCCGCTGATCGGTATATATCGGCACCTGTTGATAAGTTCCGCCGAAGCAGCTGGAAGAAGATGACACCCGATACGGGGGAGGTAACCGCGGCCGATGCCCCAACGGATCTCGCCTACGTTGCCATGGCGCCGCAGACGGCAAGTCCTCAGCCGCCTTGGCTGGGGTGTCGCGGATCAGGCCATGGGCAGCCTGACGAACTTCCTGCTGAGCGTCTACGTCGCTCGCTCGCTGGGCGCGGCGGAATTCGGCGCGTTCAGCCTGGCCTACGTGACCTACGGGTTCGCACTCAACGTGTCACGGGGGCTTTCCTTCGAGCCGCTGCTGATCAGGTTCAGCAACACCGACGTGTCGGTCTGGCGGCGAGCGGCATCCGCGTGCGCGGGCACCGCCCTCATCGTGGGACTGGCCGCCGGTATCTGCGCCCTTGCCGTGGGGACGCTGCTCGGCGGTACGACGACCGGGCAGGCGTTCCTCGCCCTGGGCTTGATGCTGCCCGGCCTGCTGCTGCAAGACAGCTGGCGGTACGCGTTCTTCTCGGTGCAGAAGGGGTACCACGCGTTCGTCAACGACACCGTGTGGGCGGTGGTCCAGTTTCTCCTGCTGGCGGTGCTTAAGGTGACCGGTCACGCGGATGTCTTCTGGTTCGTCATCGCGTGGGGCGCGGGTGCCGCCGTTGGCTCCGTCCTCGCGTCCTTCCAGGCTCGCGTCGTGCCGAGCCTGGTCACGGCGAAATCTTGGCTGCTCACGCACCGCGACCTCGGCCCGCGCTATGTGCTTGAGAACGCCGGAGGTAACGCCGGGACCACGGTGCAGAGCTACGGAGTCTCGTCGCTGCTTGGCGTCACGGCGGTTGGCGACATCAGCGCGGCCAACGTCCTCATGGGGCCGTTCAGGATCGTCTACCTCGGGGCCAGCATGATTACGATCCCGGAAGCGGTCAAGCTGCTGCGGAACTCGCCTGCGCAACTGCCCCGGTTCTGCGCGGCCGTGAGCGCCGGCCTCGCGTCGCTGGCCCTGGCGTGGGCCGTGTTGCTGGTCGTGGGGCTTCCGCTCGGGCTTGGACAGTTGATCCTTGGCGGCCTCTGGCGGGCGGCCTACCCGCTGGTGATCCCCACGGCGCTGGCCACCCTGTTCGGGTGCGCCGGGATCGGGGCCGGCCTGGGCCTGCATGCCATGGGCGCGGCGCGGAGCAGCCTGCGCGCCACGCTCACCGGTGCCGTGATCAGCCTGACGCTCGCCCTCGTCGGCGCCGTGGTGTGGGGCGTGTACGGCACGGTGCTGCTCGCCGCGGTCGGAATGCTGATCACGGCGGCCCTCACCTGGCGCTTCTTCGTCAAGGCGATGCAGGAAGATGGCCGGGTGCCGGTACCACGGTGGCTGGCCTGGATGGCAGCGGGCACCGGAACCCGGCCGGCCGCCGACCATAACCGCCGACGTATCGCAACCGCCCCGCAGACGGCCATTGCCTCTTCTGAGGGCTGAGGCTCAGCAGCTCCGGTTGACAAACACCGCCTTGGCCAGGGCACCCCAGCCGTAAGCGACCTGATAAGGCCAGTTGCTGGCCGAGAACGGCGCGGTAGAGACGTAGACCTGACCGCTAAAGCAGCGGCCGAAAATAAGTTGGGCGCGGACGGCCTGTGGCCTGCTGGTGACGAGAAGTATCGAGTGCCAGCCATTACGTCGCGCGAGCGCGGTGGCGTACTCGGCCTCGCCCCGCGTATTGCCCGGGACGGGGTCGAAGCAAATCGTCCGCACCCCTGGGGTGGGCGGCGGGCACGGGCCGCCATAGCCGAACGTGCCCCGGGAGATCACGAGGACACGAGCACGCCCCTCCTTAGCGAGGGCGAGGGCGGCAGGCAACCGGTCACCTGGCCCGGCGAGCATCACGATGGCGTCCACGTGCGCTGGCGCACCCTGCGCAGGCCAGACGAGCACCCGTGCGGTCGAGGCGGCGAAAACCACGAGGAGACCCGCGGCGAAGACACTGGCCCACCGGCGCCACTTGCGCGGAGACCGCATCCCCTTAGCTTCCCGCTCGGCCACGGCCGAGCGGCTCACCCGTTGTCCATTAGCAGTATCTCTCGTTCGAACCCGCTGCCCAGCCGTAGAGTGAATGCTACCTGGGGGCGGAGCGGCCCTTCGGCGGTGACGGTCACCGGCGGGCAGGCGGCCCGGCGAGACAGCTGCGAAAGTCGACTGATTCGCCAGTGCGTGTATCAGGGGCCCCCGTTGCGGCATCTCGTGGACAGATCTATCGAGCAGCGCAATCTATCGCTGAGGCGCGAGGGGCAGTATTTTCATGACAGACAAGCCTGCGGGGTCAGGCGACTACGACATCCTGGTGCTCGATGCGTCGCTGAAGCAGAGCCTCGCGACTGTCCGCAGCCTTGGCAAGGCGGGACTCCGGGTGGCCGCGGGCGACAGCAGCGCGCAGTTCGACCCCTCCGTCCCCGTGCCCGCGTTCCAGTCCCGTTACTGCCAGCGCAGCGTCGTGCTGCCGGACCTCGTCGATGACGCGCCCGCGTTCGTAGCCGCGGTGACAGAGTTCGTCCGCGAGCACTCACCGCGTGTCGTACTGCCCACCGGCGACGTCACGATCAGCGTGCTGCGGGAGCACCGGCAGACGTTCGCCGAGCTCGGCTGCGTCCTTGCGCTGGCCCCCGAGTCCGCGCTCGACATCGCGAATGACAAGGACCGCACCCTCACGCTGGCGGAGCAGCTGGGCATAGCTCAGCCGACGTCGTTGCGGATCGGTGCCACCCGCGACCTTGCGACAGCGGTGGCCGAGTTCGGCTTTCCCTTCGTACTCAAGCCGACGGTCTCGTGGACGGGTGGGACGGTGGACCGGCTAGTTCCCGTTGACGTCATCAACCAGGACGAGGCCACTGAGGTCACCGAGCGGTTCTTGAACGCTGGCGCCGGGGTGCTGGCACAGCAGTGGGTACCCGGTCGGCGTGAGGGGGTATCACTGCTCATCGCGGGGGACGAGGTCATGGCGGCCTGTGGGCACGTCGCGCACCGCACCACTCCTCCGCTTGGCGGCGCCTCGGCGGTCAGGGAGAGCATCGAGGTACCAGACGACACCATGCACGCCGCGGTCCTCCTGGCCAAGGCCATCGGCCTGCAGGGGGTGTGCGAGGTTGAATTCCGGCGTGACGCGGAAAATCGTCCGCTGCTCATGGAGATCAACGCGAGACTCGCGGGAACGATCGAGAACGCAGTGCAGTCCGGCGTCGATTTCCCGCTGATGATCTGGTGCTGGGCGACCGGGCAAGCCGTATCCCCGGTGACCAGCTACCGGCACGGGGTCAGGACCCGCTGGCTTCACGGTGACACGCGATGGCTATACCAGAACTGGCGGCGGGCCGGGCGACCTGACGGCATGCCTCATTTCCAAATGCTCTATGCCTATATTTCAGAATTCGCTAGGTGTCATCACTATGACGGTTTTGACCGTCATGACGTGAAGCCGTTCCTCGCGGAGCTTCGCTACACCGCGCATGTCTTCAGGAAGTTCACATGATTTCCGGTAGCCAGCAGGATTTGTTTGCCTATCTTTCCGTAAGGAGCGGGTTGTGCTCGACACGCAAGTTGTTATCATCGGGGCAGGCCCGCAGGGGCTCTCCATTTCCGCTCACCTGAGCGCGCTCGGCGTCGATCACCTGATCGTCGGGCGCGTGAATAACACGTACCGCTCGCTCGTGCCGGACGGCATGCTCATGAAGTCGGAGCCGTACGCCTCGACGCTCGCCTCGCCCGACGGCAAGTACACGCTGGAGGCGTTCAGCGCGGCACACGGCCTGGACTACGTCGACCGTATCGGGCCGGTGACCGCTGACCGGTTCGTTGAATACGTCGACTGGTACGCCGAGCGCCTGGTGCCAGGCGTCCAGGATGAGACCGTGACCGAGGTGACCCCGGTGGACGGGGGCTTCCGCGTGTCGTTCGCGGACGCGGCGCCGGTCACCGCCGGGCAGGTGGTCGTCGCGACCGGGGTGATCCCGTACCACTACCTGCCTGCTCAGCTGGCTGGGCTGCCGGACGGCCTCCTCACCCACACGTCCAAGCACATCGCGGTTGGTGACTTCAAGGGCCGCAAGGTCGCGGTGGTGGGAGCGGGCCAGTCGGCGCTTGAGACGGCCGCGCTGCTGCACGAGAACGGGGCCGACGTTCAGATCATCGCCCGGACCCCGCAGCTTAGCTGGAACGAGAAGAACCCAGACCACGTGAGCATCCTGGGGCACGTCAAGTGGCCGGTGGTGCCGCTGTGCGAGGGCTGGCGGTGCGTTTTCTGGAACACGCCGGCCGCCTTCCGGCTGCTGCCGGAAGGCTACCGGATAGAGAAGGCGCGAACGGTCCTGGGCCCCGCGGGGGCGTGGTGGCTGAAGGACCGGATCGACGGCGTCATCGAGGTGCTGACCGGGCACGGCGTCAAGGAGGCGGTCGCGAAGGGCAGCGGCGTGCGGCTCATACTCGACGGTCCCGGTCAGCTGGAAGTCGACGCCGACCACGTGATCGCCGGCACCGGGTTCCGTATTGGCCTTGACCGGCTGCCGTTCCTGCCGGAGCACCTCCGCGCGGTCATCAAGACCGTCAACAACCATCCGGTGGTGAGCCGGTCCGGGGAGACATCGGTGCCGGGCCTGTACTTCGCCGGCGCCCCCACCGTGGTCTCCATCGGCCCGTCGGCCCGGTTCGTCGCCGGCACGTTCACGCTGGCGGCGCAGCTCGCCAAGTCGGTGGCCCGGCGGGCGCAGGTCGGCACGAAAGACAAGCAGGGGCAGCAAGCGCCAGCGCACGTTTCCTGATAGGAGCGTCAAATTGAATACGAAGACGTTGATCCGCGAGATGGTTCCCATCCTTGGCGAGTTCGCGGTCCGTCCCGTTCAGGTGGTCAGGGCTCTGCCAGACGAATGGAGGCAACGGCGCGGGAAGGCGCCATGGCAGGAATCGGACTTTGACGACGACTGGTTTGAGCGCCTGCATGGCCTGCTCGGTGCACCCTGGCCATGCCCGGATGCTCAGCAGGTCCAGGAGCTGCTGGCGGAGATCGGCGCGCTGCTGGCCGCGAAGGGGCTTGGCACCGGCCGTCATACGTACGGCTGGTACAGCGATGCCGACGTCGAGCTGTGCAGCGCGATATGGTGCGCCGTGCTGCACCGTCGGCCTGACGCCGTGATCGAGACCGGCGTGGCGCACGGGATCAGCAGCCGGATCGCGCTTGAGGCGCTCCGCCGGAACGACCGCGGGCACCTCTGGAGCATCGACCTGCCGCATCCGCTCAACCACAAGCTGCACGGGCAGACCGGTGTCGCGGTCACCGACGCGTGCCGCCCTCGCTGGACGTACCTCGAAGGCGAGAGTCGGCGGCTGCTGCCACCGCTGGCCGGGAAGGTCGGCCAGGCCGAATTGTTCATCCACGACAGCCTTCACACGGCCAAGAACACGCTGTTCGAAATGGAGCAGGCGGCGTCCATCATGCCGTCGGGCGGGCTCATGCTGGTGGACGACATCAGGGGTCACGATGGCTTCGCGACCTTCGCCCGGCGTCACCCTGAGTTCGAAACCGTGCTCTGCTCCACGGCAGACCGTGCGGCCGGGTTCGGCATCGCCTTTCGCACCTCGGCCAGCTGAAGCCTGCGCCATTGGTGCCGGTGCCGATCGCGCCGCCCGGCGTGTCCGGGCAGGAATGGCGGGCACTGCGGCGTGCCAGTTACGCCGGCCTGGCACCACTCCGTTAGGCTCCATACCGGAGACTGACGATAAAGCGCGTTCATGAACGAGGAGCCGAGACGTGGCGTCCATTGAAGCTGTACATGCCAGGCAGATCCTAGACTCCCGGGGCAACCCGACCGTGGAGGTTGAAGTCGTACTCGACGACGGGTCCGTCGGCCGGGCCGGCGTGCCGAGCGGTGCGTCAACCGGCGCGTTCGAGGCCGTCGAACTCCGCGACGGCGGCGCCGAGTACGGCGGCAAGGCGGTCACCAAGGCCGTCGACGCGGTGACCGAGGAGATACAGGACGAACTGCTCGGCCACGAGGCGGACGATCAGCGGCTCGTCGACCAGGCGCTGATCGACCTTGACCGCACGCCTGGCAAGTCCCGGCTCGGCGCGAACGCGATCATCGGCGTGTCCATGGCGGTGGCTCGCGCCGCGGCCGACTCCGCCGGTCTGCAGCTGTTCAGGTACCTGGGCGGGCCCAACGCGCACGTGCTGCCGGTGCCGATGATGAACATCATGAACGGCGGGGCGCACGCCGACTCCAACGTGGACGTCCAGGAGTTCATGATCGCGCCGATCGGCGCGCCGACCTTCACCGAGGCGCTGCGCTGGGGCGCCGAGACGTACCACGCGCTCAAGTCGGTGCTCAAGCAGCACGGGCTGTCCACCGGCGTGGGCGACGAGGGCGGCTTCGCCCCGAACCTGGAGCACAACCGGGCCGCGCTCGACCTGATCATCGAGGCCATCGGCAAGGCGGGCTACGTCCCCGGCCGGGACATCGCGCTCGCCATCGACGCGGCGGCGACCGAGTTCTACCACGACGGCGCGTACCGCTTCGAGGGCAAGCCGCAGACGTCGGCGGAGATGTCCGCCATTTACGCCGACTGGCTGCGCAACTACCCGATCGTGAGCGTCGAGGACCCGCTTGCCGAGGAGGACTGGGCCGGCTGGCAGGCGTTCACCGCCGCGGTCGGCGACCGCGTCCAGGTGGTCGGCGACGACATCTTCGTCACTAACCCCGAGCGGCTGCGCCGCGGCATCGCGGAAAAGTCGGCGAACGCCCTGCTCGTCAAGGTGAATCAGATCGGCACCGTCAGCGAGACGTTCGACGCGGTCAACCTCGCGCACCGCGCGGGGATGGCCTGCATGATCAGCCACCGCTCCGGCGAGACCGACGACACGTTCATCGCCGACCTCGCCGTCGCCACCAACGCCGGCCAGATCAAGACCGGCGCCCCGGCGCGCGGCGAGCGGGTGGCCAAGTACAACCAGCTGCTGCGTATCGAGGAGCACCTCGCCGACGCGGCCAGCTACGCGGGCGCCGCCGCGTTCCCGAGGTTCACCTCGGCCTGAGGAAACTACCTGACCATGCCTACTCAGGGTCAGCCCTCCCCGGAGCAGTCCACGACGGCAGGTACGCCGTCAGCCGCGCAGGCCGCCGCGGTGGCGGCGGCCGCACGGTCTACCAGGCTGACCGGGCGGGCGGCGCTGCTTGCCGTGGTGATCTGCGCGATCGCGCTCAGCCTCGCCTACCCGGTGCGCGAGTACATCGCGCAGCGACAGCAGATCGATCAGCTGCTCGCCGAACAGCAGACCATCGCCGCCCAGGTGAAGGCGCTGACCGAAGAGCGCACCCAGCTGTCACAGGCCTGGTACATCGAGCGGCAGGCGCGGGACGAGCTGCACATGTGCTTCCCGCAGGAGCAGTGCTACGAGGTGATCTCGGGCCAGCCGGCCAAGACGTCCGCCGGACCGCAGGTCGTCGCCGACCCCTGGTACGCGAAGCTGTGGCAGTCGGTGCAGCGGGCGGACGCGCCAGCTCCCCGATGAGCGGGGCCCTCCGATGATCACGCAGGCGGACGAGGCGGTCGTCGCCGCGCAGCTCGGCCGTGCGCCGCGTGGCCTGCGGGCGGTCGCCCACCGTTGCCCGTGCGGGCAGCCGGATGTGGTGGAGACGGCGCCCCGGCTGCCGGACGGCACCCCGTTCCCGACGCTGTACTACCTGACCTGCCCGCGTGCCGCGGCCGCGATCAGCGGGCTCGAGGCGGACGGCGCGATGCGCGAGATGACCGCGCGCCTCGCGGGTAACCAGGTGCGAGCGGCGTACCAGGCCGCGCATGCGGACTACCTGGCTCGCCGGGACGCCGCCGCGGCGGACGCCGGCCTTGAGCCGCTGCCGCCGGGAACCCAGTCGGCGGGCGGCATGCCGGACCGCGTTAAGTGCCTGCACGCGCTGGTGGCGCATGAGCTCGCCGCCCCGGGAACTAACCCGTTCGGCCGTGAGGCGCTCGCCGCGGTTGGCCCGTGGTGGTCGCGCGGCCCGTGCGTCACCGTCCCCGAGGAGAATGAGTGACTCACCGCGTGGCCGCGATCGACTGCGGCACGAACTCGATCCGCTTGCTGATCGCGGACATCAGTGGCTCCGCCGGCCCCGGGCAAGTTCCTCTCGCGCTGACCGACCTTGCCCGTACGATGAGGATCGTACGGCTTGGCGAGGGCGTGGACCGGACTGGCCGGCTGTCGGCGGGCGCGCTTGACCGGACGATGACCGCGCTGCGCGAGTACGCGGGCCTCATCGCCGAGGCCAGGCCGGACGCTATCCGGATGGTGGCGACGAGCGCGACGCGGGACGCGGTGAACTCCGCGGAGTTCACCGAGCGCGTTGTCAGCGTGCTCGGCGTCCCCCCGGAGGTCATCTCCGGCGAGGAGGAGGCCCAACTCTCCTTCGCCGGCGCGACCAGAGAGCTAGCGGGCACCCCGCTCGCCGTCGAGTGCGCGCCACCGTACCTGGTCACCGACATCGGCGGCGGGTCAACCGAGTTCGTACTCGGCGGGGCCGACGCGCATAGCCCGCTCCCAAGCCGCTCGGTGAATATCGGCTGCGTGCGGCTGACCGAGCGGCATCTGCACGGCGACCCGCCACTTGCCACGCAGACCAAGGCCACCATCGAGGACATCGACGCGGCGCTGAACCAGGTCGCAGCCGCGGTGCCGGTGGACCGGGCAAGAACGCTGGCCGGCCTGGCCGGATCGGTCACCACGGTCGCGGCGATCGCGCTCGGCCTCGCCGAGTACGACTCGACGCTCACCCATCACTCGCGGATCTCCGCCGCCCAGGTCCACGAGATAGCCGCCAGCCTGCTCGCGATGACCCGGGCCGAGCGCGCGGCCATCCCGGTCATGCACCCGGGCCGCGTCGATGTCATCGGCGCGGGCGCCCTCATCCTTGACCGCATCATGACGAATTTCGGCTTCACTGAGGTGCTCGTCAGCGAGCATGACATCCTCGACGGCATCGCCTGGTCCTTGACGTGAAGCCCCAAATCTGAACGTAAGTCCGGTATTTCCTGCAAGCCAGCCGATGTCATAATGATGAACGGTCTGGCTTGGTGACCCGACCTGCAAGTCTTTGAAGAGATGGGACTAGACCGGGATCGTGCGAGTGTCTGTGATCCGCCCTGGCGAGCTGGGACCAGCCGAGATCGCCGCATGGCGGTCCATGCAGCAGGACACGCCGTCGCTGGCCAATCCGTTCCTTTCACCTGAGTTCGTCATAGCCGTCGGCCGCTTCCGCCCCGACGCTCGAGTTGCCGTTCTAACCGAAGGCCAGTCGATCACCGGGTTCTTCCCTTTCGAAAGGCGGCGGCTCAATTTGGGCGTGCCGGTCTGCGGCTGGGTGACCCCTATCCAGGGCCTCATCCACGCGCCGGGGACGGAATGGGATCCGCGGGCGCTCCTACGCGGATGCCGGCTGGCGGCCTGGCAGTTCGACGGCCTGATCACCGACCAGCGGCCCTTTCAGCCTTATCACGCGGTTATCGTGCCCTCGCCGATCATCGATCTTACTGACGGCTTCGACGCTTACTATGAGAAAGTCCGGGTCAAGTCGCCGCGCTTTTGCAGAGAACTCGCCCGCCGAGGCCGCAAGCTCGGGCGGGAACTAGGTGAGCTCCGCATTGTGGCGGATTCACGCGATACGAGCACGCTTCGCACGCTCATGGCCTGGAAGGCAGGCCAGTACCGTCAGACCAGCCACGTTGACCGCTTCGAACAGCCCTGGTTCGTCGAACTCCTCCATACCCTCCTGGCGACCCGCGGCGACGACTGCAGCGGGCTGCTCTCGGTCTTGTACGCGGGCGACAAGCCCGTCGCCGCCCAATTCGGCCTGCGCAACAGGAGCCTTTTCGTCGGCTGGTTCACCGCGTACGACACAAGCCTCCGCAAGTACTCTCCCGGGCTGATTCACCTGAAGCAGCTGATCGAGGAACTGGCCGCCGACGGTATAAGCGTGATCGACATGGGCGGTGGCGCCACGAATTACTACAAGGAGACCCTGAAAAGCAGTGACATGTTCTTCGCCGAGGGAATCGTGACCAGCCGGTCCGTGCTCGGCACCGCGCACCGCGTCCGCAGCAGTCTAACCTTGTCCGCCCGCCGCACTATCCGCCAGCGCCCAAGCCTGCACCATGCCGCCGATCAGATTCTCCGCCGCAGCGGCGTCGCCAGCCGGATTTACGGCCGGGTTTAATCACGGGAATTTTAGCTAAGCCGAATCCGGTCAGGCACAGTGATTCGCCTCCCGGCCATGAGCAGCAGGTAACTGAACCGGGGCGGCAGCACCTGGATCAGCGGTGACCACCGTCGCTGCAGCAGGGCCGCGAACTGGCCGGGTTTCAGGCGGCTGTAGCGCGGCAGGTTCTCGAACCACTCGGCGCTGCACCTAGCTTCGCTCAGCGGTCGCACAAGTTCCGCCTTGCGACGCGCCTCGTACGCGGTGAGGGCAGCGTCAAGTCCTGCGTGCTGCTGGAGGCTGTCGGCGAGGGCGATCGCATCCTCGAGCGCCATGCGTGTTCCCTGCCCCAGGGTGTAGTGCGCGGTGTGGGCGCTGTCTCCCGCCAGCACCAGGTTGCCGACATGCCACCGCTGGTTGGTGACGATACGGAAGTTCAGCCACTTCGCCAGGGTGCCATCCGGAAGCTTCGCGGTGAGCGGATGACCGCCCAGGTGTTCTTTGAAGACATCGCTCAGGAAAGCAGCCGCCTCGTCCGTTGGCAGGACGTCAAGGCCAAGCCCGGTCCATGTCTGGGGCGAGCATTCAACGATGAACGTGCTGGCCCGTGTGTTGAACTGATACTCGTATGCCCACACCCAGCCGCAGTGCGTGGACGCGAAGATGTAGTTGAACGTCCCGTCGAAGGGGACGCCGCTGCCGAGCCAGATGTACTTGTTGCCGCTTAGCCGGGTGCTCGTGCCGAACTCGGCAACGGCCGACCTTAGCTGGCTGCCCGCACCATCGGCGGCAACGACGAGGTCGCACGGTGGCACGTCGGCAAGGCTCGTTACCTCGCGTCCGTAGTCAATGCGGACACCCGCATCGCTGGCCCGGCGCGCCAGGATGTCCACGAGGGACTGCCGGGCGATGTTGTACATGCTGAAGCCGCCCTGTACCTCCCGGCGGCCGCCGATGTGAACAGCTTGATGGGTCCAGCGAAGAGCGGCTCGCTCAAGCTCTTGCGCGGATACGGGATCGTGGCCGCGGAGCGCTTCCAAGACGTCTTGTCCCAGTGTCACGCCCCAGCCATGCGTCGCGTTGGTCACGTTCCGTTCGAGGAGCCGGATGTCATGCTCTGGATGGCGGAGCTTCATCAGCAGTGAGAAATACAGGCCCGCCGGCCCGCCGCCGACGCACGTTATCCTCACTAAGGCCCCTCCCCTGCGAAAATCCGGTCAATCACCGCGTTGTCGGTACTATACCGACTCGGACCCGCTGTACCTTGTCTTCGTGGAAGAGGCAGTGCGCGATGGACCGATCGCACCGGGGACCGGATGGCCGGATGATCCCGCGACCCCGTCGACGCCGGTCGCCCGCGATGCCGCGGAGGTTCGCGAGCTCGCGGCCGCCGCTGGCACCCTGGCCGAGCTCACCGCGCGGCAGTCGGTGTGCCGTGCCTGCCCGCGCCTGGTCGCCTGGCGGGAGGACGTCGCCGCCGTGCGGCGCAAGTCCTTCAGGGACGAGCCGTACTGGGGGCGTCCGATCGCGGGCTGGGGCGACCCGGCGCCGTCCATCGTCATCCTGGGCCTCGCTCCGGCCGCGCACGGCGGTAACCGGACCGGACGGGTCTTCACCGGCGACCGGAGCGGCGACTTCCTGTTCGCCTCGTTGTACCGCTGCGGGCTGGCAAGCCAGCCGACGAGCGTGTCGGCGGGCGACGGGCAGCGGCTCATCGGCGCGCGGATCGTCGCCGCGGTTCGCTGTGCGCCGCCGGAGAACAAGCCGACACCGGAGGAGCGTGACCGTTGCGCTCCCTGGCTCGCCGCCGAACTCCGCATGGTCGCGCCTACTATGCGGACGGTCGTCGCGCTCGGCGGCTTCGCCTGGCAGGCGCTGTGGCCGGTGCTATCCCAGGCCGGGTACCAGGTCCCACGGCCCCGGCCGGCGTTCGCCCATGGTGCCGAGGTGGCAACCCGGTCAGCCGACGGAACCGGCCTCCTTGTCCTCGGCTGCTACCACCCAAGCCAGCAGAACACGTTCACCGGCCGGGTAACCCCAGGGATGCTTGACGCGATCTTCAGCCGGGCGCGCGACGGCACGTTAGCGGGCCGGCCACGTCGGCAAGCGGCGGCTGCAGGAGCACGCTACTTGCCCGGCGAATCGTCGTCATTCGTGTTGCGCGGCTCTCCCGCCATTCCGGCTGAAATGGGGGCGAAATACGGCAATCTAAGGATTAAACCTATATTTATCGAACTTAACGACAATGGTCACATGTCGTATAGGTGCCCTGGCTGGGTTACGCTGAATGCGCCCCCGTAGCCCAAGGGTAGAGGCCGGCCTCCTAAAAGGGTCCGCGGTGTCGGTTCGAGTCCGACCGGGGGTACTTGCACGTGCATCTGCACTTTGCAATCTTATTCGTCCCCAGGGCGATTCAGCCCGCCGCGATTACTCACGCCGACGGCCAGGGGGGGCGGAACGTACGGATGCGCCGGGGTTAGGCGCCGAAAAGCCGGAGTTTGCGGCGGACCTCGTACTCGTGGACGATGGCGGCCGCGTAGCGGTCGCAGATGCCGTGCTCGTCGGCGAGCCAGTTGGCGCGCTCCTCACGGCGGAAGAAGGCAGGACCGGATTCTAGGTGGGTGAACCACTCGGCTAGCTCGCGCCCCGTTTGCGAGGGAATGCGAGCGATGAGGCTCTTGTGCGTGCCGGGGGAGTGCATCAGCGACATAGGCACCTCCGAGTCGGAAGCCGCTTTCAGTTGAGCCTGCCTCACCGGTGAGCTGCTGGCAAGACCCAACCGCAACCTTCCTGCAATGTCCTGTTTGTCGTACCGTGATGATCCCTATACCACCCCGGGGGCGCAACGGCGCCCCCGGGGCAAGCTTCAACCTAGCCGAGCCGTTCGAAGATCATCGCCATGCCCTGGCCGCCGCCCACGCACATGGTTTCCAGGCCGGTCGTCTTGTCGTGGAACTGCAGGCTGTTGATCAGCGTGGTGGCGATCCGCGCCCCGGTCATGCCGAACGGGTGACCCACGGCGATGGCCCCGCCGTTGACGTTCAGCCGCGCCTGGTCGATCCCCAGGTCCCGGTAGGAGGGGATGACCTGGGCGGCGAAGGCCTCGTTGATCTCGACCAGGTCGATGTCGCTGATCGCCATCCCGGCCCGGCGCAGCGCCTGCCGTGACGCCTCCACCGGCCCGAGCCCCATGATCTCCGGGGAGAGCGCGCTGACCCCGGTGGCAACGATCCGCGCGAGCGGCGTGATGCCAAGTTCCGCCGCCTTCACGTCGCTCATCACCACCAATGCGGCCGCGCCGTCGTTCAGCGGGCAGCAGTTCCCCGCCGTCACCGTGCCGTGCTCGCGGAACACCGGCTTGAGCCCGGCGACCTTGTCCAGCGTGGTACCGGGCCGCGGCCCGTCGTCCGCCGACACGACCGAGCCGTCGGGCAGCGTCACCGGGGTGATCTCGCGCTGCCAGAACCCGTTGGCGAGCGCCTTCTCGGCCAGGTTCTGCGAGCGGACGCCGAACTCGTCCTGCTCGGCCCGGGTGATGCCGCGCAGCGCGGCCACGTTCTCCGCGGTCTGGCCCATGGCGATGTAGATGTCGGGCAGCTCGCCGTCCGCGCGCGGGTCATGCCAGGGCGTCTCGGCCGCCGCCGCTGCGTCGGTCCGCTCTTTCGGCTGCTCGAACAGCGGGTTGCGCGTGTCGGGCAGGCTGTCGCTCGAGCCCTTGGCGAACCGCGAGACGGTCTCCACGCCGGCGGCGATGAACACGTCGCCCTCGCCCGCCTTGATCGCGTGGTAGGCCATACGCGCGGCCTGCAGCGACGACGAGCAGTAGCGGTTGACCGTGGTGCCCGGCACGCCGTCCAGGCCAAGCAGCACGGCGGTCACCCGGGCGATGTTGAACCCCTGCTCGCCGCCCGGCAGGCCGCACCCGACGATCAGGTCCTCCACGGCGCCCGGCTCCAGCTGCGGAACCTTGGCCAGCGCGGCGGTGACGATCTGGGCGAGCAGGTCGTCTGGCCGGATCGAGCTCAGCGATCCCTTGAACGCCCGGCCGATGGGCGAGCGAGCGGTCGCGACGATTACTGCCTCAGGCATGACTGTGCCCTCCTCGGAAAAGCTGCGTGTCCACGCCACGGTAACAGCCATCATCGCACCGCAGCGGATAGCGTCTAGGCGTGGAGGTATACGACTCCTTGACCGACGCGATGGGCAACACGCCCCTGCTTCGGCTCAAGTCGGTGACAAAGGGCGTGGCCGGCCCGGGTGACGTGCTCGCCAAGATCGAGTACCTGAATCCCGGCGGCTCGGTCAAGGACCGCATCGCCCTGCGGATGATCGAGACCGCGGAACGGGAGGGCCGGCTCCGGCCCGGCGGCGTGATCGTCGAGCCGACTTCGGGCAACACGGGCGTCGGCCTGGCGATCATCGCGCAGGCCCGCGGCTACCGCTGCCTGTTCACCTGCCCGGACAAGGTGGCCGCCGACAAGATCGCGGTGCTCCGCGCGTACGGCGCCGAGGTGGTGGTGTGTCCCACCAGCGTGCCGCCCGACCACCCGGAGTCCTACTACAGCGTCGCCCGCCGCCTGGCGCGGGAGACGCCGGACGGCTGGCAGCCCGACCAGTACGCGAATCCGGACAACCCCGCCGCGCACTACCACTGGACCGGCCCGGAGATCTGGCGGCAGACCGAGGGACGGATCACTCACTTCGTAGCGGGCATCGGCACCGGCGGGACGATCTCCGGCACCGGCCGCTACCTCAAGGAGGCGTCAGGCAACCGGGTCAAGGTCATCGGCGCGGACCCCGAGGGCAGCGTCTACTCAGGCGGGACCGGCCGTCCCTACCTGGTGGAGGGCGTCGGCGAGGACATCTGGCCCGCCACTTACGACGGATCGGTCGTCGATGAGGTGATCGCGGTCAGCGACGCGGACTCGTTCGGCATGACGCGGCGGCTCGCCAGGGAGGAAGCCCTCCTCGTCGGCGGCTCGTCCGGTCTCGCGGTCGTGGCCGCGCTGCGGGTCGCGGCCACGGCGGCGCCCGATGACGTCATCGTGGTCATGCTGCCCGATGGCGGCCGCGGCTACCTGTCCAAGATCTTCAACGACGCCTGGATGTCCGACTACGGGTTCCTGCGCGAGCACGCCGCGGGCCCGACCGTCGCCGACCTGCTCGCCGCCAGGCATCCCGGCCTGCCCGCGCTCGTCCACGTGCACCCCGACGAGACCGTCGCGCAGGCCATCGCCCTGCTGCGCGAGTACGACGTCTCCCAGCTCCCCGTGGTCCAGGAGGAGCCCCCGCTGATGGCCGCCGAGGTCGCCGGGTCGGTCGCCGAGCGGGACCTGCTCGATGCCCTGGTCAGCGGCCGGGCGAGCCCGCAGGACCCGGTAAGCAAGCACATGTCGCCACCGCTGCCCGTGCTCGGCCAGGGCGAGCCGGTCAGCCGCGCCGCGGCGGTCCTCGAGAAGGCCGGCGCGGCACTCGTTCACCTCGAGGGAAAGCCCGCCGCCGTGCTCACCCGGGCCGACCTGCTCGGTTACTACGCGACAGGAGGGGCCCAGTGATCCCCCGGGGGGACGACCCCCCGTACCCCCCGACTGCGCGCCCGATGGCAGAAGGCGCCGGCATGATATCGGGCGCGCGGAACGGCGAGCAGACGGGCATCGAGAAGTTGGGCTTCGAGACACAGGCCATCCACGCGGGGCAGGAACCGGACCCGGTCACCGGCGCCGTGGTTCCGCCGATTTACCAGACCTCGACGTACAAGCAGGACGGCATCGGCGGGACCCGGGGCGGCTACGAGTACTCGCGCACCGCGAACCCCACCCGGACCGCCCTGGAGACCTGCCTCGCCGCACTGGAGAACGGGGCGGCCGCGTTCGCCTTCGCGTCCGGCATGGCCGCCGAGGACTGCCTGATCCGCACCCTGTGCCGGCCGGGGGACCGCGTGCTCATCCCCGGTGACGCGTACGGCGGCACGTTCCGCCTGTTCGACAAGGTGCTGAAGGCATGGGGGGTAGCACACGCCCCCGTTATGCAGACCGACCTCGAAGCCGTCGCCGCGGCGGCCGCGGCCCAGCGACCCCGCCTCGTCTGGGCGGAGACCCCCACCAACCCGCTGCTGTCCATCGTGGACATCCGGGCGCTCGCCGAGCTCGCGCACCGCCACGGCGCGCTGCTCGTGGTCGATAACACGTTCGCCTCGCCCTACCTGCAGCGCCCGCTCGACCTCGGCGCGGACATCGTGGTGCACTCCACCACCAAGTACCTTGGCGGTCACTCTGATGTGGTGGGCGGCGCCATCGTGATCAAGGACCCCGGCCACGCCGCGGACCTCGCGTTCACCCAGAACGCCACCGGGGCGGTGGCCGGCCCGTTCGATGCCTGGCTCACGCTGCGCGGCGTCAAGACCCTCGCCGTGCGGATGGACCGGCACTGCGCCAACGCCGCCCGCGTGGCGCGGGCACTCGCGGACCACCCGGCGGTGGCGTCCGTGCTGTACCCGGGACTGCCGGGCCACCCCGGCCACGAGATCGCCAGGTCGCAGATGCGGGACTTCGGCGGGATGGTCTCCTTCCGGCTGGCCGGCGGCGAGCGGCAGGCCGTCGAGGTCTGCGCCCGCACCACGCTGTTCACGCTCGGCGAGTCGCTCGGCGGCGTGGAGTCGCTGATCGAGCACCCGGCGCGGATGACGCACGCCTCGGTCGCCGGATCACCACTCGAGGTACCGCCGGACCTGGTCCGGCTGTCCGTCGGCATCGAGGACCCGGACGACCTGCTCGCTGACCTGTCCCAGGCTCTCGCTTAGCACCCGCGCGGCTAGTGCCACACCATGTACCGCGGGCCTAGTGCCACGCCATCAGCACCAGGATCACCAGCCAGATAAGCGCGGTTACCCCGCCGAGGGAGACAATGCGGCCGCGCTCGACCGCGGCCGTCAGGCGGTCCGCCGCGGCCCCGGTGGGCCGCGCCGCGCCGGCCGCCGGCTCAGCTCCGCCGATGGCTGGCCGGTCGCCTTCGGTCACGGGCGGCTGAGCGCCATCCGCCGCCCCGGCCTCCGCCGCCGCCCCGGAGTCGGCAGAACGGGTGCTTGCTTCGACCCCGTCCGCGACCGCTGCGCCCGCCGCGCGGTCAAGCGCGCTCAGTGCCTTGCGCTGATCGCGCATAATCAGCAATAGCAGGACGAAAGCGACCACGAAGAGGGTCAGTGAGACGGAAATCCACCATTGGCTGAATTTGTGCGTCATTGCGGTGAGAATGATGCCGAACGCCAAGGTGAGCAGAGTTCCGAGGGAATAAATCCGTGTAGTTCGGAGCAGGTAACCGACGATTACCGGATTCCGCTTGCGAATAAATCTAGGCGTCGACATAATCGCCGCGGTGCCCGGTCCTATCGTGAAGACCGCGGCGGTAACGTGCAGCCACAAGATTGCGTGGTCAGCGAATGACATGTAGTGATCCTAGAGGATCACTGAAGTACCTACTTGTCCGCGTGCTCATCTGCCTGGCCATCGTGGTCGCGCTCATGGTGTTCGTCTGCCCGGCGACCTCGAGAAAGACAGGTAGGCTCGGCCCCCTGACCAGCCCGTTCGTGACCAGGTCCGGAGTAATGCTCGCGCTTAACGGCAAGCTTTTCCGGTTCTCGGGCGCGAACATCTACTGGGGCGGGCTCGACAACAACGCGAGAACCGGGACTAACTACCCGACCTCATTCCGCGTGGACTCGGCCCTGCAGACCATGGCCGACATGGGCGAGACGGTGGTCCGCTGCCAGACCTGCGGCATCTCCACGGGCAATGCGCTCAGCGTGGAGCCCCACCTCGGCGGCTTCAGCCAGACGGCGCTGCGGCACATCGACTACTTCATCGCGCAGGCGCAAAGGTACGGCCTCAAGGTGGTCATACCGTTCACCGACAGCTACCGCTACTACGTGGGCAGCTACTGCGACTACACGAACTGGCTCCGGCTGTCGTCGCCCGCGAACTGCCCGTCGCCGCTCGCCGTGTCGGCCTTCTACGACGACCCGGAGGCGGTCGCCACCTTCGAGAAATACATCAGCGTGCTGCTCAACCACGTGAACTACTACACGGGGGTGCCCAACAAGGACAACCCCGCCATCATGGCCTGGGAGACCGGCAACGAACTGCAGTACGGAGCCGGCGGCCCGGCGGAACTCAGCCGGTGGACGGCCAAGGTCTCGGCCTTCATCAGGTCGATGGACAAGAACCACCTCATCATGGACGGGTCCTTCTATCTAGACGCCGGCGATCTCAAGCTGCCCGACGTGGACATCATCGACCGGCACTACTACCCGCTTCACGTCCGGAGCTTGAGCCAGGACGCCGACCAGGCGGCCGACGCGGGCAAGCCGATGGTGGCCGGCGAGTACGCGTGGAACGACGCGCCCCAGCTCGAGGCGTTCCTCACCGACATCCAGGAGACGCCGGCCATCGTCGGCGACCTGTACTGGGACCTCCAGCCGCAGAACGACTTCTTCGGCTACGTCGAGCATTACGACGGCTACCAGTTGCACTACCCGGGCGACAACTCCGACGTGAACGACAAAACCGGCGATCCGCTGCTAGCGAGCTCCAGCGACGTGTCCGCGGTCACGTTGCTGCGCCTCCACGCCTACGCCATGTCAGGCCAGGCCATGCCTGCCTACCCGGTCCCGCCGCCGCCGGTCATGACCAACGTGGAGCGCGTGGCGAGCAGCACCGCGGGCGCGGGCAACCTGCTGGAATGGCGGGGTTCTCCCGGTGCTGCCTGGTACATCGTGCAGCGCGCAGTGCAGAGCGCGAGCGGCCCCTGGACGACGGCGGCCACGGTGAACGCCGGCACGCTCGAGCTGCCCTACCTGGACGGCAGGGGCGGCACCGGGCCCGGCCTGTGGTACCGCGTTACCGCCGTCAACGCGGGCGGAGTGCCGGGGGCGGCGTCCGCGCCATTCCATGTCACCGACAAGACGCTCGACGACAACCTGGACAGCTTCTCGGTCTCGGAGAGCCACAGCCAGGGAGTGGGCATCGACCGGAGCAACGCACGGCAGTTCGGCGGCGACCCGTCCCGGGCCGCGTTCCCGCCGCAGCGCGAGACGACGGCCACCTGGGGGGTGCCCGGCGGCATCGGCACTTTCGAGACCATCGCCTACTACGGCAGCATCAACGACATGCACTTCACGTTTCAGGTGTCGAACAATAACAGGACATGGCAAGGGGTGCCGACATCAAATGTCCAGGCGATCCAGATAGGAGGATCCGAGCTGGGCGACCGTATAGCCTTCATTTACACGGTAGACAATGTGCAGCGGGTACTTCAAGGCGCCAACTACGTGCGTATAGTCCGCCATGCGGGGGGCGGGCAGGCAGCCGAGGTCGGAGAGGTCCGAATTACGTACCCGTAGGACTCTTGAATACCAGTCAATGGGCTGCTCGTGAGCGGGGGAATTTGATGAGGCTGCGAGAACTCACCGATGAGCGCGCATACGAGGCCGAGCTCGCGGAGTGCGCCGGTGTCACCGGGTACCATCGCTGGTTCTTCCTCACCCCGTTCGCCGCGGCCCTTGGGCTGCGGTTGCGCGCCTTCGCCGTCGACTCGGAGGCCGGGCCGCTCGGGGTCGTACCGCTCTTGTTCCGCCGTCGCGGGCCAGTATCGACGGTCAACTACCTGCCGGTCTCCCAGATCGGCCCGGTGCTGCGGTGGGAGGCGCTGCGGTCGGGGCGAGTGGATGAGACGCTGCGTGCGGTCGAGCCCTTGCTGCGAGCCGAGCGGACCGTCGTGACCAGGTGGGCGTTCGGTCCCGGGCTTGACGCGGACGCGGGCTCGCTGGCCGCGCGCGGCTTCACGGTCAGCCGGCCGGAGAGCTTCGTGGTGCCTGGAACCATGTCGGTTGAGGACTACCTCAAGCAACTCGCGCCCAAGCAGCGCGCCGCGGTACGCCGTGGCGGGCTTCGCGGGCTGACGGTCGGCGTCTCCACCAGGGACGAGATCACCCGCTGGTTCCCCGGCCAGCTGAGCGCCGGGCCGGGACGCGGCGGCGCGCCCGGGTACGGCCTCGCCGCGGCGCGGATCCTCGCCGAGCGGCTCGCCGGCCACCCGCGGATGTACTGGCGGTCGGTCCGCGCGGCGGACGGGCGCACGCTGGTGATGAACGCGAGCATCGCGGACACCGAGCGGCTCTGGGGGTGGCTGCTTGTCGGCGAGCCGGTTCCCGGGCCGAGCCCGCACGTCGCCGCCTACTGGGACGCGGTCCAGTGGTCGCTTGGCCGGGGCCTCGCCTGCGACTTCGGCGGCGTGCCGAGCAGCGGCATCCGGGACTTCAAGGTTGCGATGGGCGCCCAGGCCGAGCTGAGCACGGTGGCGGAGCGGGTCAGGCCGCGGGCGTACCGCCTGGTGCGGGAGCTGCACGAGCGGCTGGGCAGCTACCGTGCCGCAAGGAGCCGCTGACCGGTTCAGGGGAATTCGCCCGCTCCCGGCATCGATATTGATTTTCACTGACGGCGCTAAGGGAGGTACCGCGAACTCCCCAAGTAGAAGAATGTCAAAATCACTATGTGTAGTGGAAAGATAGCGTAGAGTATCGCGTGGCGTGGGCCGGAGGAGACGACCGTCGGGGGGGCGATCGCGGACTTTTCGCGGAATGCGTGGGGGATGGTGGGTGCCATATCGCCTGCTGCGGGGGAAACTCCGGGCATGGGTGAGGCTTGCCGTCCGTTAGGCGCAAGGTCCGTTATGCACAGTCCATGCGTTCCAGTGACTCTTTTCATCCTGATGACCATGCCCGTCCGCTCTTGCGGACAAGAGGCGGGATAAAAAGAGCTTGCGCTGGTGCGCTGCCTTCGTCGGGGACGAATTGGGCCGCGCTTGACATGTTTGATGGGAATTGAGGTGCCAGTCATGAGGGGGATTCATGCTGTTTTCTTCAGTGTCCGTAGTCATTCCTGCGCTCAATGAAGAACGAAATATCAGACATGTCTTGGCTCGCATTCCCAGGGACGCGCATCAGGTTATCCTGGTTGACGGAAACTCCGCAGACAATACTGTGGAAGTCGCCAGGAAAGTGCGTCCCGATGTATGCGTGGTAAATCAGACAAGAAGCGGCAAAGGGAATGCGCTTGCCTGCGGTTTCGAGGCCGCTACCGGCGACGTCATCGCCATGATCGACGCGGACGGCTCGGCCGATCCGGGCGAGATCCCGAGGTTCGTGGACGCGCTCCTGGCCGGCGCTGACTTTGCGAAGGGGACGCGGTTCGCGCCCGGCGGCGGGTCAAGCGACATCACCAAGCTCCGGCGCCTTGGCAACGACTGCCTGACCGGCGTATTCAACCTCGCGTACCGACAGCGCTACTCCGACCTCTGCTACGGCTACAACGTCTTCTGGCGAAGCTGCCTGCCGGTGCTCCGCCTTGACACGGCCACGCCCAGGCGGTCCGACGGCGCGAAGCTGTGGGGCGACGGCTTCGAGATCGAGACGCTCATCCACGTGCGGGTCGCCCTGGCGGGCCTGCGCGTCGCGGAGGTTCCGAGCTATGAGTACCCGCGGCTGCACGGCCTGAGCAACCTCAAAACGACGCGGGACGGCATGCGCATCGTCCGCACCATGGCCGCCGAATGGCGCGGGCAGCGGCGTCCCGCCGCGCCGCAGTTGATGCCGGTGCCACGGCAGGGCGGCGCCATCGACGCTCCCGGGCGGTATGCCGCCCCTGCCCCTCGGGGGGAGTCTGTCCGATGACGGCTCAGCCGCACCAAGGTACCCGGGTCATGGTGGTCGGCCCCGGCTGGCACATGACCTCGGGCATCAGTCATTACACGTACCGGCTCAGCACGGCCCTCGCCGAGCGGCACCAGGTGAGCACCCTGCTGATGCGGCGGCTTATCCCGAGGCGCGCCTATCCAGGCGCCGCGCGCGTGGGCGCCGACGTCACCGATGCGGCGTACCCGGAGCACGTGCCCGTGTACGACGGGGTGGACTGGTACTGGGGCCGGTCGATGCGCAGCGCCATCGAGTTCATGGACCGCGAGCGGCCCGAGGTCGTCATCCTGCAGTGGTGGACCGGGGCCGTGCTCCACTCCTATCTGCGGCTTGCCAGTCACGCCGCGCGCCACGGTGCGCGGGTCATCATGGAGTGGCACGAGAGCCAGGACGTCGGCGAGGCGGGACTGCCGGGTACGCGCAGGTACGTCGGCAGTCTCATGCCCTGGCTGCTCGCCTGGTCGGCCGCGCACGTCGTGCACTCCGATTTCGACCTGGGCGCGATCACCTCCGCCTATCCCCTTGGCATGGCCCCGGTACGGGTCATCAGGCACGGCCCTTATGACCACCTGGCGCCGCCGGTGCGTGCGACTGGCGCCGCCGGGCGGGACGGCGGCCCGATGCGCCTGCTCTACCTGGGCCTCGTCCGCCCGTTCAAGGGCGTCGAGGACCTAGTCGAGGCGTTCAGCGGGCTTGACCGCGGCGATGCGGAGCGGTTCCGGCTGACGATCGTGGGGGAAACCTGGGAGGGCTGGAACGCGCCTGACGAGGCGATCGGGCGCAGCCCGCACGCCGACCTGATCGAGCGCGTGGACCGGTACGTGACCGACGCGGAGCTGGCGGAGTACTTCACCAATGCCGATGCCGTCGTGCTGCCCTACCACCGTTCGTCGGCGTCCGGGCCGCTGCAGATCGCGATGAGCGCTGGCCTGCCAGTGGTGGTGACCTCGGTCGGTGGCCTGGTGGAGGCGGTCCGCGACTACCCGGGCGCCCGGCTGGTTTCGCCGCGCGACGCGGCCGGGCTGCGCGGCGCGCTGCTCGGGCTGCCCGCGCAGCGCGGCCGGCGCTACGCCGACCCGCACTCCTGGGAACTGGTGACGGACGAGTTCACCACGCTGATCGCGTCGATCCGCGGCGCGTCCGCTCACCGGGCGGACGCCGTCCGCCTGGTGCCCGCGCAGGCGGGACGGACCGCGAGGGCAGTGACGGGGGCGGAGGCGTCATGAGGGTCGCGCACGTTGTCGCGTCGTACCACCCGAGGATCGGCGGGGTCGAGACCCATGTCCGGCGAATCGCCGAGGCCTGCGCCGCCGCCGGGGACGACGTGACCGTCCTGACCCACGCGACCGGCACCGCGCTCGCGACGGAGTACACCGGGGCCGTCCGGGTCCTGCGGTTCCCGGAAACCGTGCGCTCGGCCCGCTACCCGCTGTCGCTGCCGCTGTTCCGCTACCTGGCGAGGCACGCCGGTGACTTCGAGGTGGCGCACGCGCACAGCTACCACACCCTGGCCGGCCAGGGTGTGGTCGGCCGCGGCCTGCCGTTCGTGTTCACGCCGCATTACCACGGCACGGGCCACACGGTGGCGGCCTCGCTCCTGCACCGCGTCTACCGGCCGGCCGGCGCCCGGGTGCTGAGCGGTGCCGATGCCATCATCTGCGTGTCGCAGGCCGAGCGCGACCTCATGGTCGGCGACTTTCCCGTCATCGCGCGGAAGGTCCGGGTGATTCCCAACGGCACCGACCCCAGGCCAGCCGCGACGCGAGGGCCGGACCGGCCGTCCGGGCCGCGGATAGTGCTGACGGTGGGCCGGGTGGAGCGGTACAAGAACGTGGACCTCATCATCAGGGCGTTCAGCGGCGTGCGGACCGAGGCCACCCTGGTCGTGGTCGGCGACGGGCCGGACCGGCCGCGCCTGGAACGGCTCGCCGCCGGCGCCGGGCGCGTCCGCTTCACCGGGCGGATCAGCGACGCGGAGCTCGGGGCCCTGATTTCCGCCGCCGACGTGGTGACCTCAGCGAGCGATCACGAGGCGTTCGGCCTTGCGGTGGCGGACGGCCTGACCGCCGGCGCCCGGGTGGTCGCGTCGGGGATCCCCGCGCACCGCGAGATCGGCCGGCTGGCGGGCCCCGCCGCGCCGATCAGCTACGTGAACCCGAGGAACACGGCGGACTTCACCGCCGCGCTCGACGCCGCGCTCGCCACGGGCAGGGCCTCGGCGGGACAGGCGTGGCTGCCCTCGTGGAGCGAGATCGCCGACAAGACGCGCGACCTCTACGCGGCCGTGGCCCGGAAGGCGGGCACCCGCAGCCGGCGGCTCCGCCACGAGGAGCCCGCGTGATCGTCGAACCGCGCTCTGAGGCGCTTGACGCGACCGGCTGGACCCCGCGGCACGCCGCGACGCCGGAGCGGCGGTGGCGGTTCACCCTCACGGTCGCCGCCTGCGCGGTGGCGGGCATGGCGGCCATCGTGAAGTCCTACCTCATCGCCCAGACCACAGTGAGCGACGAGGCCGAGTTCATCTGGTTCTGGGCCGGCATGAGCCTCATGGAGCTCCCGCTGATCGCGGTGATCGCCCGGCGCCGGACTGGCGCCGCCGCGCGGTCCGCGCTGCTGCTGATCATCGGGTTCACCTCGTACGCGCCCAAGCTGCTGCGCGACCCGGGCGCGCCGCTTTACCACGACGAGTACGCGCACTGGCGCGCCACCTACGACATCATCGCGAACGGCCGGCTCTTCGAGCCGGCCCAGATCGTCCCGGTCATCGCCCGCTACCCGGGGCTGCACGCGGCGACGGCCGTGATCGTCGACGTGACCGGCCTGAGCATCTGGCAGGCCGGGACGATCCTGGTGCTGCTCTGCCATGTCGCGCTGCTCGCCGGCATCGTGACGCTGGCCCGCGCGATCGGCCTCGACTCGCGAGCCGCCACGCTCGCGGCCGTCGCCTACGGCTTCAACGCCTCGTTCCTCTACTTCGACACGCAGTTCTCCTACGAGTCGATGTCGATCACCCTCGTCGTCTGGTCGCTCGCCGCCTTCGCGCAGGCGATCAGGGTGCCGTCAGGGCCGCACCGCAGCGCCTGGTGCTGCCTCACCGTGATGCTCTCCTTCGGCTGCGCCATCACGCACCACCTGACAACGATCGAGCTGGCCGCCGTGATGCTGATCGTGTCCGTGGCGCTGTCACTGCCGCGGGCCGCCAGGTCCGACGGCTGGCGGGGCACCGCGGTCACCGCGTGGCTGCTGAGCGCGTTTACCTTGGCGGCCATCGTCGGCTGGATCACGTTCATGGCGCCGGCCACGGTGGCCTACCTGTCGCCTTACCTGGGCACCGCGCTGCACCAGCTGACGCAGATGGTGTCCGGCTCATCCTCCGGCCGCCAGTTGTTCAGCGCGTCGCTTTCCCCTTGGTGGGAACACGTGGCCGCGTTCGGTGTGACCGTGGTCGCGCTCGCCTTCGCGGCGGCCGGCCTGCTGCGGCGGCGGCGGCCCGGCGGCCGGCCGGCCGCCGGGCGGGAGCGGGCGCTGCTGCTCGGCTTCGCCGCGGTCGGCCTGGCGTACTTTCCGTCCACGGTCTTCATCTTCTCGCAGGCCGGCGCGGAGGGATCGCGCCGCTCCTGGGCGATCAGCTGGATCGGCCTGTCGGTCCTCACGGCCCTGTCCGGCGCCTGGCTGGTCGACTGGGCCAGCCTGCGCCGCCGGGCGGTCGCCCGCGCGGCGGCCATGGGCGTGCTGACCGCGATGACGGCCACCGCGCTGGTCGGCGGCACCGCGGCGGGTCTCGACGCGTCCTACCGGTTTCCCGGCCCGTACCTGTACGGGTCGGACGCACGCTCGGACACGCCGGAGCTGAACGCCATGGCGCAGTGGTTCCTCGCGAGGTTCGGCCCGGGCCACCGGATGGTCACCGACCGGTACACCGGGCTGGAGGTCGCCTCGTTCGGACTGCAGGACACCGCGATGCCGTCCGCGGCATTCCCTATCTGGGACCTGTACACGGCCGAGCCCGGCCAGCCGCTCGGGCCGCCGCTCCTCTTCACGGTGCTGGCGGAGGGCCACTACCGCTACCTGGTCGTGGACAAGCGCATAGCCACCGACGTGCCGCTGCTCGGCATCTACTTCGAGGGGAACGAGCCAGGCGACTTCGTGCGGCCCGACGGCCAGCCGATCTTCAGCGGGCGGCTCGCCAAATTCAACGGGGTGCCCTGGATGAGCGAGATATTCGAGTCGGACAACTACGCCGTGTACCGGATGTACCTGCCGGCCGGCCGCCAGCGGTACCAGGTCTTGCCGGTGCCGCTGCACGGGAAGCTGACGGTGGGCGAGTGAGCGATCCGCCGTACCGGCGCCACCAGGGGAGCCGCCTCCGTTACCGCTGGCCGGATGCCTGGCCCTGCTACCTGCTCGCGGCCTTCGCGGCACTCGCGCTTACCGCGCTCGTGCCCGGCGGGCCCGCGCGTGCCGTCCTCGCGGTGCCCGTCCTGCTCGGCGTTCCCGGTGCGCTAACCCTGGGCGCGGCGCAGGCGAGGCGCAGCGTGGACGCGACCGCGTTCGGCGCCCTGGCCGTGATGCTCAGCGCGCTGTGGCTCGCCTTCGCGACGCTGATCCTCACCGTGGGCAAGGTGCGGATCAGCGGCGCCAGCGTCTACGTCTGCCTGCTGCTCGTCTGCTGCGCGCTTACGGCGGCGGCCCAGCGGCAGCTGCGCCGCCGCCCGCCGGCCGAGCCCGCGGTGCTTCCCGCCGACGTGCTCAGCGTCCCCGACGAGACCGGCGCCGCGCCGAAGCGCGGCGCCTGGTATGCCGTCGGCGGCGTACTGGCCGGGACCGCCCTGCTCGCCGGCGGCGCCCTCGCCTACGCGAGCGCGCCGCACCCGGCGCCGGCCGGGTACGCCTGGCTGGCCTGGTCGGGCGCCAAGGCCAACGGGGTCATCGCGGTGGGCGCGCAGGGCATCACGCTGCCCTTCGAGATCACCCACCGGGAGCCGGGCCCGACCGAGTACCGGCTGGCCGCCACCTGGACGGGCGACGGCCAGGCGCACGCGCTGGCGGCGCCGCGGACGCTGCGGGTCAGCGGCGACAAGACCGTCAGGGCCACGCTGAGCATCCCGCAGCCACCCGGTGCCTGCGCGTACCGAATCGTGCTGACGCTGACGGAACTCGGCCCCGCCCACCCGCGGAGCTGGTCGATCAACGCCGGCGTGCGCGCCAGCCGGGGCACCGGCGGACCGGCCGGGTGCGCGTCATGACCACGCTGCCGGTGTCCCTCCGCCGGGCCCGGACGTACGTCCAGGTTGCCCGGGGCGACAGCCTGGTGCGCAACAGCCTGTACATGATGTCCGCGACGGTCGCGACCGCGCTCCTCGGCTACATCTTCTGGATCGTCGCCGCCCGGGTGTTCAGCACGGCCCAGGTCGGCATCGCGAGCGCGGTCATCTCGCTGTGCTCCACCGTGGCGCTGCTCACCTACCTTGGCCCCGCGGCGATGCTCGTCGAGCGGCTGCATACCTACGAGCAGCCCGCGCGGTGGAACTCCTTCATCGTCCGGACGTGCGCGGCGACGGCGGCGGTCACCGCGGCCGTCGGCGCGGTGATGATCCCGCTGATCGCGCACGCCAAGGGATACGGCGCCTACTTCGGCGCGGCGGGAGCGGCGGTGCTCGCGGTGACCGGCGCTTCCGTCTGGACCGTGGTTCAGATGTACTGCTCGGCGTTCATCGCGGCTCGCCGCGCGGACGGGATGTTCGCCGTCCAGGGCCTGATCAGCCTGTTCAAGGTACTGCTCGTCGTGCCGCTGTGCGCGGCCGGGCTCGGCGCGCCGGGGATCGTCATCGCCTGGGTGGGCAGCTCGGTCATCGGCGCGGCCGCGGGCGCCTTCTGGCTGCTGCCGCGGATCGAGCCCGGTGCCGCCCCGGCCGCCCCGGCCGGTGAGCAGCCCGCACGGCGTGCGCGACACGCGCGGCGGCCAAGGAAACGGGCCGACTACGTCGCGCACCTCGTCGGTCAGCACCTCACGAGCGTCGGGGGGCAGATGACGCCGCTGCTGCTGCCGCTCCTCGTGGTGGCCCGGCTCGGCGCGGGTTGTAACGCCTATTTCTACATAACCTGGATGATTGGCAGCGTGTTCTTTATGGTGAGCCCATCGATTTCACAAGCGCTATTCGCGGAAAGCGTCCGCAATGACGTAGGCCTGCGCCCGACGGTCGTGAAGGCGTTTCGCATTGCCGCGTTCCTATTGATTCCCGCCATCGTGGTCATGGTCGCAGGCGGAAAGCTGATCCTCGCTATTTTCGGCCAGCCATATGTCAGTGCCGGTTACGGGCTGCTCGTGCTGCTCGCCATCTCCGCGATGCCCGACGCGGTGTCCAATGTCGCCGTCGCGATCTGCCGGGCGACCAACCGGCTTGGCTACTCTGCCTCGATCAACCTCGGGATCCTAGCCGTCACGGTGGTCAGCGCCTGGCTGCTGATGCCACGGTTCGGGCTGCTCGGCGTCGGCATCGGCTGGCTAGCCGCGCAGGTGCTTAGTGCGCTTGCCTGCATCCCCGCGTTCATGAACCTGGACGGGAGGACAGCCGCGTGAACCTCATCCAGGCGACCGCGCTTCCTGACCGGCCGGCCGCGCTGGCCCGGCCGCCGGCGGACGGCGCCGGCCGGCGACGGCGGCGGCGAGACGGCACGTCGCTGACCGTGACGCACGTTCGCTCGCACGCCGGGGCGGCGGCCCTCGCCGGTGAGTGGCAGGCGCTGTACCGCGCCGCCGGGCGGGACAACCCGTTCGCCGCGCCCGACTGGCTGCTCCCCTGGGCGCGCCATTTCGTGCCCGAGCCCGACCTGGACATCTTCGCGGTCTACCGGGACCGGACGCTCGTCGGCGTCGCGCCGTGGTACTTCAAGCGCCGGGCGCCGCTGCCGCCGCGACTGCAACTGCTCGGCAGCGGCAGGCATGACGCGCTGACCGAGTTGCCTCAGGTGCTGACGACGCTGGGCGAGGCGCGGTCGGTGCTGCGCGCCGTGATCGGCGAATGCGCGCGGCAGGCGGGCGACTGGGCCTGGCTTGAGCTCCCGTTGACCGTCGACCAGGGCTGGCTCGAGCCGGAATGGCTCGCCGGAACGCCCGTGGAGCGCGGCATCGTGCAGCACAAGACGACGAGGGCCGCGGTGGTACTCGACCTGCCGTCCGACGTGCCCGCGCTTCACCTCAGCCTGAAACGGAACCTGCTCGAGTCCACGCACCGCGCCCGCAACCGGCTGGACCGGAGCGGCCAGCCGTGGGCCATCACGGCGCATGCGGACGCGAGCGGCATCGCGTCCGCCCTGCCAGTGCTCGCGCGCCTGCACGCGGCGCGCGCCGAGCTCACGGGCCGCAAGTACCATCCGGACGAGCTCGGGCTCGCCGCGCGGCGCGCGTTCCTCAACGAGGCGCTCTCCGCCATGGCGGCCAGGCGCCAGGCGCAGATCCTGACCCTCGACGTCGCGGGCACGCCGGTGGCGGCGCAGCTCGTGCTGACCGCGCCGGACGGCAGCTATCTCGGCCTGAGCGGGGTCGACCCCCAGTGGTGGCAGGTCAGCCCGGTGACGCTGTTGCAGCTGCACGCGGCGGAGCTGGCGGTGGAACACGGGCAGGCCACGTTCAACCTCTCGGTCGGCCCGAGTGTCAGCAAGCTCCGCTGGAGCGAGCAGGTCAGGCAGCACCCCGAGTTCCTCGTCTGCGGGCCGCGATGGTCCTCGCGCTTCGGCTACACCGGCTACCGGATGATAGCCGCCGCCGCGGCCGTGCACCGGGAGTCGCAGCGGCACCGGACGGCGGGCAAGCGCAAGCCGGACGGCCGGCGGCAGGAAGGGGACAGCCGGTGCACATCCTCCAGCTGACCGACCTGTACACGCCCGTGATCGGCGGTCTTGAACGGCACGTCGCCACGTTGTCCGCGGAGATGCAGCGGCGCGGACACACGGTCACGATCGTCACCATCAAGTCCTGCGGCCTGCCCGCCGAGGAGGTCATCGACGGCGTCAAGGTCATCCGCATCCAGAGCCTCAGCGAGCGGATGGCGGGCCTGTACGCGGACAGTGCTCACCCGTTCCACCCCACCGCGCCCGACCCGGAGGTGGTGATGGCGCTGCGCAGGCTGGTCAGGCGCGAGCGGCCGGACGTCGTCCACAGCCACAGCTGGCTCCAGTACTCCTTCTTCCCGCTGTACCACCCGAGGAAGGGGCCGGCGCACGTGGTGACGCTGCATGACTACGGCCTCGCCTGCCCCCGCAAGACGCTGCAGCCGTCCTCCCATGCCGACCCGTGCCCGGGGCCGCGGCTGGACCGGTGCCTGATCTGCGCGCCACGGCAGTACGGTGCGGCCAAGGGCGCGGTGATCGCCAGCTTGCACCTCGGCAGCCGGTTCCTGCACCGCCGCGCGGACCGCTACCTGGCGGTCAGCAGCTCGGTCGCCCGGCGTTCCCAGTCGGCGCTGCCCGCCGGCACCGAGATCCTGGTGATACCAAGCATGATCCCGAACGGCGTCAGCGGCCTGGCCGCGGGCGCGCCGCGGCCGGCGTTCCTGCCGGCCGACGACGGCTACCTGATGTTCATCGGAGCGCTTGGCCCGCACAAGGGCGTGGACGTCCTGCTTGAGGCGCACCGCCGAATGCGGCACCGGGTCCCGGTCGTGCTGCTCGGCACACCACGGCCGGATACGCCGCCGCTCACCCATCCGGACGTCATCACGGCGAGGAACGTACCGCACGCGCAGGCGATGGCCGCCCTGCGGCACTCCTCCATCGCCGTCGTGCCGTCGACCTGGCATGAGCCGATGTCACAGGTCGCGGTGGAGGCCATGGTCGTCGGGCGGCCGGTGGTGGCCTCGGATGTCGGCGGTCTCAAGGACGTGGTACAGCACGGGGTCACTGGGCTGCGCGTGCCGCCGGGGGATCCCGGAGCGCTCGCGATGGCGATCGACGGCCTGCTCGACGATCCGGAGCGCCGGGCGGAGATGGGGTGCGCGGGTCGCGTGCGGGCGCGGCTGTTCGAGGCATCGGCGGTCACACCGCGCATCCTTGAGGTATTCGAGGACGCGTTGCGTGACCGCGTTGGGGCGTAGCCCACGATGCGGCTAACATGCCAGTCCTATGCATCCGGACGAATCAGGCGGCCCAGTGTGCAGGTGCGGTCACCCGCAGAACGCCCATGAGCACTACCGGGCCGGCACAGAGTGCGTGCTGTGCGCTGACTGCCCGAGGTTCCGGCCGTCCGCCGGCCTGCTGCGGCGGTTCGCCGCCAGCGTGGCGCGCCGCGCCCGCTTCTGGTCCTAAGCTGACGGCCCTGGAACGGTGGCGGACGCCGTGGAGGAGGCAGAACAGCCGCGGCGGCAGCTTCGGCAGCAGCGGCGCCCGGCGGGCGTGCAGCACGGTAGCGAACTGGCGCGCTGACAGGCCGGCATAGCGCGGTACGTTCTCGAACCACAGCGCGCTGCGCGTCGCTTCTGTCGCGTGCGGCCGCAGCTCAGCCTGACGCTGCTGCTGGTAGGCCGCCAGGGCGGCGCTGATGCTCATCGCCGAGAGCTTGCCCGCCCGGCGCAGCTGGCCGGCCAGCGCGATCACGTCCTGCAGGGCAAGGGTGGTGCCGAGGCCGACGGAGAAGTGCGCGGTGTGCGCGCTGTCGCCGGCCAGCACCAGGTTGCCGTGGTACCACCGCTCGTTGCTGACCGTGCGGAAGTTCAGCCAGCGCGCGTCCATGCCGTCAGGGAACTGCGTCCACAGCCGCCTGCCGTCCAGGTGGTCGGCGAAGATCTGCTCGAGCATGTCGCAGGTGCGGCTCGGCGAGGCCGTGTCGAAGCCGAGCGCAGCCCACGTCCGTTCGTCACATTCGGCGATGAACGTGCTGGTCATCGTCTCGTGAGGGTAGGCGTGGCCGTATATCCAGCCCGCCTCCGTCGGCACGAAGAAGAAGTTGAACGCGTCCCAGGCCTTGCCGGTGCCGAGCCAGATGTACTTGTTCCGCCCGTCGGTGACCCGCGTGCAGAACTGGGCCCGGCTGCCGCGCAGCTGGCTGCTTGCCCCGTCCGCCGCGAGGATCAGGTCCGCCTCCGGCAGCTGGGAAGTGTCGCTCACATCCTGCTCGTAGCGGATCTCGACCCCGAGCCCGCTGGCCCGGGCGGCGAGGATGTCAACCAGCCGCTGGCGGCTCACCCCGTAGACGTAGCCGTAATCGCGGTTGACCTCGCGCCTGCCGTTGATCTCGACGACCTGCTCGTTCCAGCTGACCGCGCGCGCGGAGATCTCCGCGGCCGACTCGGCGTCGAGCTCGGCCAGCCGGTCAAGGAACCGGCGCTCCATGATCACGCCCCAGCCGTGGGTGACGCCCTCCTTGTCGCGCTCAAATACCATGACCTCATTTGCCGGATTCCAGAGCTTCATCAAGATCGAGAAGTAGAGCCCGGCCGGCCCCCCGCCAACGCAAACGATTTTCACAATTCCCCCCATTGGTGACGCCCATAATGGGCAGAACACCCCTGCTGAACTGGCTGTGTAATATCGTGAACGAGCTGCGTAGAGGCAGATCTTACCGGGCTGCCGCATCATTTGTGCGGCAGCCAGTTAATTCCTCTATTTCGCGGCCTTACCGCCGATGGCCGGAATGTTAGCCAGATATTTACCGCTGGCGGCGCGCCCCCCGGGTGCGCAGGAAGTCGCTGACCACGTATTCGCCGAGGCGTTCCGGCGTGGCCCGGAGCACCCGGCCGCCGTTGCGCTTGGCCACGTTATCCACGAACGCGGCCAGCCGGTCATCGTCGGCCAGCATGAAGATGTTCAGCGCCGCGTGCCGCCTGGTCATCTTGTCTACCTCGGCCAGCGTCAGCTCGATGGTCTCCGGGGCCGGGGGCCAGTCGAACCACGGCCTGCCGTCCCGCATCAGGTGCGCGGTCGGCTCGCCGTCGGTGACGATCAGCACCACGGGCTCGTGCTCGGGGTGCTTGTCGAGGTGGCGCCCGGCGATCATCAGCGCGTGATGCAGGTTGGTGCCCTGGACCATGTCCCAGCCGAGGCCGGCCAGCTCGGTCTCGTGCAGTTCTCTCGCGTAGTTGGAGAACCCGACGACCTGGATGGCGTCCTGCGGGTACTTGGTGCGCAGCAGCGCGTGCAGCGCGAGCGCGGTCTGCTTGGCCACCGCCCAGGTGCCGCGCAGCGCCATCGAGTAGGAAAGGTCGACAAGCAGGCAGACCGCCGCCGCGGACCGCCGCTCGGTCTCTGCCACCCGGAAGTCTCCAGCGGTCAGCCGAACGGATGCGTCCCGCCCGTGTTCCGTCGCCGACCTCAGCAGGGCGGAGCGGACGGTCGCGGGGACGTCGATCGGCTGCTCGTCGCCGAACACCCAGTCCCGCGTCGACCCGGTCAGGTCACCGGCCTGCCCGGCGTCGCGGCGGTCGTGGTCGCCGCCCCGCATGCCTTCCTCTAGTCCGGCGAACACCTGGCGCAGCGCGGTGTCGCCCAGCCTGCGGACCGCCTTGGGGGTGAGCTCGAGCTTGCCGCCGTCACTGGTCAGGTACCCCTGCTGCTGGAGCTCGCGCTCAAGCCGGCGCAGCGCCTGCAGGTCATCGACCGCCTGCCTGCCGAGCGCACGGCGTACCGCTTCCTCGTCCACGTCCTCCAGGCTGGCCCCTGCGTACTCCTGGCCCAGGGCGGACTCCAGGTCGGCGAGGTCGGCGAGGTCGGCGACCGCGCTCGTCGCGTCACCGAGGCCGAGCGGCGTGCCGCCTGACATCCGTACCCCCCGCTGCGGCTGGCCGAGCTCGGGCCGCCTGGCCCGCAGCGCGTCGCCGAGCGCGGCGAGCTCGGCCGCGAGGCCGGCGTCCTCCATGGCTTGGCTCATGAGGTTGGCCAGTTCCTCGCGCTGCTCGTCGGACAGCGAGTTGAGCAGCCGCTCGGCCGCCATCATCCGGCGGACGAGCGAGTCGACGAGCTCCTCCAGGTTCTGCGGGTTGTCAGGGAACATGTCGCCGTACTGGGCCATGAAGTCGTCGAAGTCCTGCTGCGTGTGCTCGCCGCGGGTGTCGGCATCGAGCATCTGCCGTAGGTCGGCGAGCATGTCCTTGACCCGCTGCATGGCCGCGGGGTCGGGGTTCTGGAGAGCCTGCTTCATGCCGCGGAACTGGCTGTCGAGCACCTCCCTGCGCAGCAGGTCGCGCAGCTCCTCGAACCGCTGCCGCGCCTCGGGCGAGCGCCAGTCGTAGTCCGCGAGCTGGCGGATCGCCTGTGAGGTGTCGCTCGGCAGCGTGTCGAGCTCAAGCTCGCGTTCCCTGGCCTCATCGCTTGGATCGGGGAACAGGGCGCCGCGCTCGTACTCAAGGGCCTCGTCGAGCAGCTCACGCGCCTGGTCGAGCATCCCGTCGAGCCGTCCCGAGTTGCGCAGCTCACGCTGCCGCTCGCGGACGCGGCGCATCAGGTCGTCAAGGCCCCGCCGGTCCTGCCAGCCGCGCCGCAGCAGGTCGCGGAGCGCGTCCCGCGGGTTGTCGCCGCCCAGGATCCGCTCGCCCATGTCGTCGAGCGCTTCCCTGACGTCATACGGCGGCGCGAGCGGGTCCGGACCGTCGTCGTAGGCACCGTACCGGTAATTGGACATCTGCCCTACTCCTCGCCACGTCCTGGCTGCCGCTTGCCGCTTAACCTATTTATGTCCGGTATGTGGATGTTCCATCCGCGGTGTCCTTGGAAAGCCGGCGGATCAGGTAAAGGCCCTCGAGGACGAACTCGATGGCCGCCGCCGCCTCGCCGAAGGATTCCCTGCCCTCCATGCCGAGCCGGGCCATGATCCGGGCGAGGCCGGGGACCTCGCCGGTGCGGCGAAGCAGTTCCGTGGCCGAGACGAGCTCGCCCGACTCGATTGAGCCGCCCTCCTCGAACTTGGCGAGCAGCCCGGACAGGTCGGCGCCGCCGAGCCTGGCGCGGAACGTCTCCGCGATCGCGCGGCGCAGCAGGTGGTTGAGTATCTCCTCCTCGCGGCCCTCCTCGCTGACCTCGAACTCGACCTTGCCGCGCAGCGTCGGGACGATGCCAGGCAGGTCAGCCACCCGGGCGACGGGCGTCTCATCGCGCGCTTCCGCGATAAGCGCGGTGCGGCGCACCGCGGCCGCCGCCGCGGACTCCGCGGCGGCGATCGCGAACCGGGCGGAGACCCCGGAGCGGCTGTCGACGGCGGGAGACTCACGGACCAGGCGGGTGAACCGCGCGATGACCTCGATGAGGTGAACCGGCAGGTCGGCCCCGGGGTCCTGGCCGTCCCAGGAGACGGCGGCCTCCTGGTTGATCAGCTCAAGCTCGTCCTCCAGCGACAACGGGTAGTGGGTGCGGATCTCGGCGCCGAAGCGGTCCTTGAGCGGGGTGATGATCCGGCCCCGGTTCGTGTAGTCCTCGGGGTTGGCGCTGGCCACCACTACGATGTCCAGCGGCAGCCGCAGCGAGTAGCCGCGGACGCCGATGTCGCGCTCTTCGAGCACGTTGAGCAGCGCGACCTGGATCCGCTCGGCGAGGTCGGGCAGCTCGTTCAGGCAGAAGACGCCGCGGTTGGTGCGCGGCACCTGGCCGAAGTGGATGGTCTCCGGGTCGCCCAGGGTGCGGCCCTCCGCCACCTTGACCGGGTCGATGTCGCCGATCAGGTCGCCGACGCTGGTGTCTGGCGTGGCGAGCTTCTCGCCGTACCGCTCGGTCCGGTGCCGCCAGGAGACCGGCAGGTCGTCACCGAGCTCTACCGTGAGGCGGCGGCACCGCGCGCAGGCCGGCGCGTACGGATGGTCGCCGATCTCGCAGCCGTCGATGACTGGCGTCCACTCATCAAGCAGCCCGGCGATGGTGCGGATAAGGCGCGTCTTCCCCTGGCCGCGCTCGCCAAGCAGGATGACGTCGTGCCCGGCGAGCAGTGCCCGCTCCAGGTGCGGCAGCACGGTCTGGTCGAAGCCGACGATGCCAGGAAACCTGTCCTGCCCCGCGCGCATCCGCGTGAGCAGGTTCTCTCTGATCTCTTGCTTGACGGTGCGGTAGAGGTGGCCGCTCGCCTTCAGTTCGCCCAGTGCGGCTGGGCGGCCATGCGGAGCGCTTGCGTTGAGTTCCTCACTGCTGTGCACCCTTCCAAAGCTATGTCACGTCCGGGGAAGTAATGTTCGGTGGGTGATGCCCACGTCGCCTTCGCTGGTGCAGGCCGACGACGTCGTCGCGGCGCGCGAGCTGCTGCGCGACGTCATCTCGCCGACGCCGATGCTTTACTCGCGAGTGCTTTCTGACCAGGTGGGCGGGCCGGTCTACCTCAAGTGCGAGAACCTGCAGCGGACCGGGTCGTTCAAGGTGCGCGGGGCCTATACGAGGATCGCCCGGCTGTCGGGCGCCGAGCGGGCGCGCGGCGTGGTGGCGGCGAGCGCGGGCAACCACGCGCAGGGCGTGGCGTTCGCCGCGGGGCTGCTTGGCGCCTCGGCCACCGTTGTCATGCCGGAGCGGGCGGCGCTGCCCAAGGTCGAGGCAACCCGGTCCTACGGCGCGTCGGTGATCCTGCACGGGGCCACGGTGGAGGACGCGCTCGGCGAGGCACTGCGGTTCTCGGCGGAGACCGGGGCGGTGTTCATCCACCCGTTCGATCATCAGGACATCGTGGCCGGCCAGGGCACGCTCGGCTTCGAGATCATCGAGCAGTGCCCTGGAGTGCGCACCGTCGTCGCCCCGGTCGGCGGCGGCGGGCTGGCGGCGGGGATCACCGTGGCGGTGCACTCCCTCGACCCCGAGGTGCGCGTTGTCGGCGTGCAGACGGAGGCGGTGCCCGGGCTGGCCGCCTCGGTGGCGGCCGGCGGGCCGGTGCAGGTCGTCGGCAGGCCCACCATGGCCGACGGCATCGCCGTGCAGCGGCCGGGTGACATCCCCTTCAGCATCCTCGCGGCGTCGCTCGACCGTGTGGTCACGGTATCGGAGGCGGCGCTCGCCCGCGCTCTGCTGCTCTGCCTTGAGCGCGCCAAGCAGGTGGTCGAGCCGGCCGGGGCGGCCGGGGTGGCGGCAATCGTCGAAGGGCCCGGCGAATTCGAGCCGCCCGTCGTGGTGGTGCTCTCCGGCGGCAACATCGATCCGCTGCTGCTTTCCAAGCTGCTGCGCCACGGGCTGTCCGCCGCCGGGCGGTTCCTCGGCCTGCGCTGTCGCGTCCCCGACTACCCCGGCTCGCTCGCCGGGCTGCTCTCGCTGCTCGCCGGCGTCGGCGCCAACGTGCTCGAGGTGAGCCACGAGCGGCTGGCGCCGAGCCTGCGGGTGGACGAGGTGGAGGTGCTGCTCCAGGTCGAGACCAGGGGCCCGGAGCACTGCGAGCACGTCAAGGAGACGCTCAGGGGCGCGGGGTACGACCTGGTGTTCAGCTGACGCGGCCGGGCTGACCGCGCCTGCCGGTCATGTCTTGGCGGCCTGTACGGGCCGGCCCCGGTTCCTCGCCATGTTGCTGACCATGGCGCGCATGGTCTTGCGGGCCTCCCTGGCCACCCAGCCGTTGGGGTGGTAGGTACCGAGCACGTCGAGAGCGCGGGCGTTATCCGGGTGGGAGATCTGTGCCATGAGGCTAATAACCTGCCGATACCGGCCGTCGGGTACCACCTCGGCGAACAGCCTTCCGATCTCGGCCGGGTCCGGATCGTCGTAAGGGCCGCATACCGTCGCCAGCAGGTCGGTGACCAGCCACGCCATGTCCTGCGGGTCGGGCTCGAGAACGACGGGCAAGGACGACTTCGGCAGGTCGCCCGCCATCATGGACAAGGAGACGCGCGCATACCCGCGCAGCTCAGGGCGTTTCACCGCGTCCACCCACGCGCGGTAGGCGGGAACTCCGATCCGCCGGGCGATGCCAATCGCGGCCAGTCGCCCCTGTGGGTCGACCGACCCGGCGTAGATAAGCAGTTCCCGCGCCGCCTGCTCCGGGTCACGGCCGCGCATCCACTCGGTGAAGGCGGCATCGAATTCCGCCTCGCTGACGGCCTCGGAGACCGCGACCAGGTCCGCGGCGGTCATCCGCTCCGACGGCTGGCGCAGGATGGGCACGCGGATGCTGTCCAGCATGAACTGCTTGCGCAGTGCCCACAGGGCAAGCGGAGTCAGTTCGACGGTCCCGGTGCCGTCCTGCGGCAGGGTGACGGCACCGACTGCCTCAAGCTGGCCGAGCAGGCGGTGCGCCGGGTGGCCGTGCTCCTGTACCCAGGTGTTCCATGCGCGCCGCTTGGCGAATGACGGGCTCTCGCCGATCGCGCAGTCTCGCATCAAGGCCTCGATGTCGGCGGTGGTCATCCCGCTCCGCCTCGCCGTGAACAGCGTGACGACGAGGGTCACGCCCGGCCCTTCGCAGTGAAACTTGCGGCCCCTGGGCGGGTCTGCCCGGGCCAAGATGCCGAGTGCCTTGGCCGCCACGGCGGCGAACACGACCGCCCAGCTGTGCAGCAGGCTGCTGTCGTCGCTGTCGGCCAAGCGCCATGCGGTCTCCCCGATCAGCGCCCAGGTCTGCCGCCGGTCCTCGGAATACTCCAGTTTGATCCAGCGCGAGGAAAGGCCGTACTGCCACAGGGGCGGCAACTGCTCAGGCGCGATGCGCAGTTCCCGGCACACGTCCGCCGCGTCGTCATCGGTCAGGTCGCCGGCCTGGGTGACCAGGCGACCCTCCCGGCCGAGCCATACGGCCAGCGCGGCGAGCCCGGCGATGACCGGAGCGGACCGGGCCATGGCCGCGAGTTCCGGCTCCGGCAGCAGCCAGACACCGGGCAGCTTGTCCGGCAGCCGGAACACGCGCTTGAGCCTGACCCGCGGCTCACCCGCGACGCCTGTGCTGAGTGCGCGGAAGGACCCGGTCAGGGCGGGGAGGGATGCGGTCAGGGCGGGGAGGGATGCGGTCACGGCCAGGAAGGAACTCGTGTGAGCGGTGAAGGAACCAGTCGCATCGAGGCGGCCAAGCATTCCCGTACTCCACGCCTCTAGGACAGGGGTAGGTTCGGCACCCTGGTCATAGAGCTTAACCGCGTCCCGCAGGATCTCGGCTGCCAGCTCGGTAAGCTTCGCATCGAAATCGACCGGCATGAGAAGACTTTATAGCTTCAGCAGGCCTTAGTATCCCCTAAAGGTTAATGAAAGCGTAAGTGTCACAGTATGTGCGTCTATGTCGCGCGGCTGGACGCGGTCTAGCGGCCGGCCGCCGACGGCAGCGCGTTCCCGGTGAGATCGGTGGCGAACTCGAGCACGATCTCGCGCAGTTCCTCGTGGCTCGGCAGGGCGGGCAGCACCGGGTCGAGCTCGGCCTCGGGCGCGTCCTTCATGAAGAACATGCAGGACGTGCTGACGGCGAAGATGGCGGCGGCGGCCCGGATCCGGGACCGCGGCGGCGCGCCGGGACCGGTGATGATCTCCATGAGCGCGCTCAGCCTGGGCCGGAACTGGGTGAAGCGGTGCTTGCCGTCCTCCGTCCCGTGGACGGTCGCCTGGTTGCGCTCGAGGAACCTCAAGACCTCGCCGCTCTCCAGCACGATGGCGATGTAGCGGTCGATCAGTTCCCTGGAGGTCCCGGCACCCGGCGGCTGCTCCCTGCCCCAGGCAATGAGCGCGTCAAGCCGGGCGAAGTAGTCCTCGGTGAAGCTGCGGACGATGTCTTCCTTGGACTTGAAGTGGTAGTAAAGCGCGGCCTTGGTCACGCCGAGACGCTCGGCAATTTCCCGCAGGGATGTCCGCTCGTACCCCTGCTCACCGAAAAGCTCAAGCGCGACCTGCTGGATCCGCGCCCGGGTGTCACCGCGCCGCCCCACGTGCGCGTGTTCGTCCATCGTTATGCCGTGCCTCCGCTTCCGTGACCGCAAGTCCGGAATCTACTTGACGGCCGGTTAGCTAGGAATATAGCGTTTCTATAAGAGTAATTCTAGCCGGGCGGCAAGTAAGTTCCGGCGACGAGGACCGGCAGGCGGGGGCCGCGGCCGGTGACGGGCGTGAGGGAGTTCAAGTGAGTGAGGCAACGGGCGCGAACGTCCCGGGACCGGCGGACAACAGCGCGCCGGGCGGCGACGTGCCCGGAGGGGGCACGTTCCTGTCCCACAAGCAGATCATGATCTTGCTGCCTGGCCTGCTGATGGCGATGCTGCTCGCCATGCTCGACCAGCTGGTGGTCGGCACGGCGCTGCCGCGGATCGTCGGCGACCTGGGCGGCGCGACGCACCTGTCGTGGGTGGTCACCGCCTACGTGCTCGCGTCCACGATCACGACGCCGTTCTACGGCAAGCTCGGCGACATGTACGGCAGGAAGACGTTGTTCATCTTCGCGATCGTCGTCTTCCTCGTCGGGTCGGCGCTGTCCGGCCTGTCGCACTCGATGGCCGAGCTGATCACCTTCCGCGCCATCCAGGGCCTCGGCGCCGGCGGCCTGATGGTCGGCGCGATGGCCACGCTCGGCGAGATCGTGCCGCCCCGCGAGCGCGGCAAGTACATGAGCTACTTCATGGTCGTGATGATGGCGGCCACCGTCGGCGGCCCGCTTGTCGGCGGCTGGATCACCACGGCGCTCTCCTGGCGCTGGATCTTCTACATCAACCTGCCGCTCGGCGGCGCCGCGCTCGTCTACCTGATCGTCGTGATGAAGCTGCCCGCCCGCCGGGTCGAGCACAGGATCGACTACCTGGGCGGCATCCTGCTCGGCGTGGTCTCCACCTCGGTCATCCTGCTCGCGACCTGGGGCGGCACCCAGTACCAATGGGGCTCGTGGCAGGTCATCGCGCTGATCACGCTGGCCGTCGCCGGGCTTGCCTGGTTCCTGGTGACCGAGCGGCGGGCCGCGGAGCCGATGCTGCCGCTGCACTTGTTCAAGAGCAGGAACTTCTCGGTCACCATGGTGCTGACCATGTTCGTGGGCCTCGGCCTGTTCGGCGCGATGACGTTCCTGCCGTTCTACCAGCAGACCGTGCAGGGCGCCTCGCCGACGGTGAGCGGCCTGCTGATGACTCCGCTGATGGTGGGCTCCATGGTCACCTCGGTGCTTGCGGGCACGCTGACCACCAAGACCGGTAAGTACCGGCTGTTCCCGATCATCGGCGGCCTCGGCATGGCGGTCGGGATGTACCTGCTCAGCCGGATCGGCGTGACCACGTCGCGGTTGACCACTGGCATCGACTACGCGGTCCTCGGCCTCGGCATGGGCTGCCTGATGCAGATGATGTCGCTCATCGCGCAGAACAGCGTGGAGCTCAAGGACATGGGCGTGGCGACCAGCTCGCGGATGTTCTTCCAGCAGATCGGCGGCTCGCTCGGCGTGGCGGCGTTCGGCGCGATCTTCGCGCACAAGCTGACCGCGTCGATGAGCAGCCTCGCGGCGGGCGGCAAGGTGCCCGTTAGCGGCGCGTCGCTCGATCCGACGACGGTGACCAGCCTGCCGGGCCCGGTCAAGGAGGCGGTGCTTTCCGGCATCGCGCAGGCGGTGCACACCGTGTTCCTCTGGGCGATACCGTTCTCCGTCGCCGTCTTCCTGCTTGCCCTGCTGATCAAGGAAGTGCCGCTGCGCGGCCGGGCCACGCCCGGCGACGACGTTGCCGCCCCCGAGGCGGAGGCGCTCATCGGCTAGGCGATGGGGCCCAACGAAGCGGGCGCCCGGCGGCTTTCCTGCCGCCGGGCGCCCGCTCGTCGTCTTAGGCCCCGGCGTAGGGCACGGCCTCGAGGATCTCCACGGTCGTCGAGCGCCCGTTAGGCAGCGAGTACGTCGCCTGCTCGCCGACTTTCTTGCCGCTGATGGCGGCGCCGAGCGGCGACTTGGGCGAGTAAACGTCGATCGGCGAGCCGCTCTCCTCCCGCGAGGCGAGCAGGAAGGTGACTTCGTCGTCGTCACGGACGAACCGGACGGTCACCGTCATGCCGGGCCCGACGATGCCGTCGGTGCGCGGTGGCTCGCCAACCCGGGCGTTCTCCAAGATGTGCTGGAGCTGCAGGATGCGTCCCTCCTGCTTACCCTGCTCCTCCTTGGCCGCGTGGTAACCGCCGTTCTCGCGCAGGTCTCCCTCTTCGCGGGCCGCCTCGATCTTCTTGGCGATGTCGATGCGTCCCTGCCCGGAGAGGTAGTCGAACTCGGCCTTCAGCCGGTCGTACGCCTCCTGGGTAAGCCAGGTGACGCTATCGTCACGCGTCTCGGTCACGGGCACTCCTCAGTGCTGCGCAGGACTCTTCTGGCCGCTGCGGGTGCTGGCTAGGTCCAGGGCACAGGGGGTTACTCCTGCGCCCAAAAGCCAGCCGGTCTCTGGGGGTAATCTTCTGAGGCTAACAAGCGTCGGCCACTGCCGCGAACTAGTCAAGTGCGGCGAGTAGGTGGCGTGGCGTCTCGAGAGGCCTCCGGGCCAGCTTTCCCCTAGGGGAATTCGGCTAAACCGGGCCAACGTTCCGGTAAAGGTACTGAGAATAAACGGAGGACACCAGCTTGTCTGTCATCGACCGGGGGGACGAGCCCCCCTACTCCCCGGCGGCCCGCCCGGTGCCCGCCGAGGGCGCAAGCGGCACCAGATTGCGGCTTATGGCCGTGCACGCGCACCCCGACGATGAATCGAGCAAGGGCGCCGCCACGATGGCCAGGTACGCTCGTGAGGGCGTGGAGGTACTCGTCGCCACCATGACCGGCGGCGAGCGGGGCAGCATCTTGAACCCGGCGATGAACCGGCCTGAGGTGCTTGCCAGCCTGCCGGAGATCAGGCGCGAGGAGATGGCGCGGGCCAGGGAGATCCTCGGCGTTCAGCAGCGCTTTCTCGGCTTCGTCGACTCCGGCTTGCCGGAGGGCGACCCCAAGCCGCCACTGCCGGAGGGCAGCTTCGGCCTCGTACCGCGAGCCGAGGCGGCCGCGCCGCTTGTCCGCCTGGTGCGCGACTTCCGCCCGCACGTGATCCTCACCTACGACGAGACCGGCGGCTACCCGCACCCGGACCACATTAAGGCGCACCAGGTAGCCGTGGAGGCGTTCGAGGCGGCGGCGGAGCCTGACCGGTACCCGGAGGCCGGCGGGGAGCCGTGGCAGCCGCTCAAGATGTACTATTTCGTCACCTTTCACCGGGCGAAGTACGTCGCCCTGCACGAGGAACTCGTCCGGCGCGGCCTTGACTCGCCGTACTCGAAGATCTTCGCGGAGTGGGAGGAGCGCGCCCGTAAGCGCGCGGAGCGAGGTGACCAGCCCCTGGAGATCACCACCCGGGTCAAGGCGGCCGACTACTTCGCGATCCGCGACGACGCGCTGCGCGCGCACGCCACCCAGATTGACCCGGACAGTTCATGGTTCGCGTGCCCGCGCGACGTCGAGCGCAGCGCGTGGCCGACCGAGGACTATCATCTTGCTAGGTCGCTCGTCGATACCGAGCTGCCGGAAGATGACCTTTTCGCGGGTATCAGGGAGAGTGTGACCCTTTGACCTTCCTCGTCGCCGCCAGCAACTCCTCCTCGCTGAACGACGTGGAGCCTGGCCTGCTCGGCTTCCTCGTCGTGGCCGGGCTGGGGGTCGCCCTGGTCTTCTTGCTCCGCTCGATGAACAAGCAGTTCCGCAAGATCGGCCCCCCGCCAGAAGAGACGGAGCCGGAAGAGCCGGACGCGGACGAGCCGGGTGAGGGCCAGCGGCCGCTGCGGGGCCTGGCGGCGCACCGGGCGGCGATGCGGGCGGCCGAGGCCGATGCCCGACTCGCCGCAGAGCCGGACGGTGCTAAGCGCGACTAGGCGGGTGCCGCGCTTAGCGGATCCTCCGGGCGGCCCGCTATTCCGTCCAGGCGCGGCGCATGGCCTCCGGCAGCCCCCACCAGCCGAGCGGGGTGAGCCGGTCGTCGGAGTCGATCGCGCCGAGCACCGACCACATCGCGGTGACGTGCAGGAAGAGCCCCTCAACGCTCAGCTCATCGAACTCGTCGAACTCGTCGTCCTCGTACTCGGCGTCATCTTCGAACTCGGCGTCTTCGTACTCGGCGTCATCTTCGTCATCGGCCCAGTCCGACACGACGGCAACCGGCGTAGCCATCTCGGGACCGCCGAACGGCCCCTCGTCCCCGTCCTCCAGCGCGCCGGCAATGCCCGTCGGCCCGATGAACTCGTCGGGGTCGAAGTCCCGGACGTACCTGGCCAGGTCCGCGGCCGAGGCGGGAGTTCCCGGGCCGCCGGTGACCAGCGCCGACATGACCGCGAGCCAGTCGAAGTGGTCGAGGGCGCAGACGGCGGCGATGGCGGCGGACAACTCGTCAGGCTCGCCGTCGGAGCCCGGCTCGTCGAGTTCCGCGCCGAACTTGAGGTCCTCGTCCTCGGCCCACTCCATGGCGCGGGCGAACTCCCTGTCCTCCTCCGACAGCGGGCCGCCCTCCGGCGATGCCACCGACGTGGCGAGGGTGAGCCAGAGCTCCGCGTCGTCGGCCGGCAGTGCGGCGGCGGTGCGGCCGCTGAACGAGACGAGCATCTGCCCCGGCCATCCCGGCCTGGCGATGTCCGCGCGCAACCGCCGCGCCGCGGACTTGAGCTCGGCGGAGGGCCGCGGACGGGGTCCCGCCCGGTCGAGCACCGACTGGAGCGTGTCGCGCGCCTCGGCGTCGGCCGCCGCCCAGTCCGCGAGAAAGGCCTCGTCCTGCTCATCGAGCAGCGCCGTCATCGGCACCCGGCCGTCCGGCAGCGGCGTGGTCATCCACAGCTCCTGCAGCGCCAGGTACTCCTGCCGGGCCGCCTTGTCGTAGGCGGCGAGGCTGTCCGGGTCGATCTCACCGGCGGCGAGCCGCTCCTCAAGGAAGCTGACCAGCCGGGCGTGCATCTCCTCCTGCAGCGGGCTGCGGGCGGACGGCTCCTCCCACACGTGCAGGCCGATGATCCCGGTCGGCTCGGTGCCGGTCGCCTCAAGCCAGCCGTGCACGTCGCCGAACGTCGCGTCATGCGAGCTGATCTTGTGCAGTATCGCTTCCGCGGACTCCCAGAACGGCGCGGACAGCGGATTGCCCGCGGCGAGCATCCCCCGCCTGATCACTGGCAGCGAGGCGAGCGCATCCTCGGCGGGGACGCTGAGCAGAGCGATCGCGACGTCGCGCCGCCGCAGCTCGGCGACCGGGCGATGGGCGATCTCGGCCACGCGATCCGCTTGGAGTTCCACGCCTCGCAGCGTACGACGCTCGCGTCCCACGGTGCACGGCCCTCCGGGTTTTCCTAGGTGACTTGGGCTACAACTCGGTCCGGCCACCGAGGTACGGCTGAAGCACCTGCGGGACCCGGACCTTCTGGTCGGCGGTCTGGTAGTTCTCGACGACCGCCGCGAGCAGCCGCGGCGTCGCGATCGCGGTGTTGTTGAGCGTGTAGGCGAACTTGACCACGTTGTCGGTGTCGCGGTAGCGGATGCTCGCCCGGCGCGCCTGCCAGTCGTGCAGCGAGGAGCAGCTGTGCGTTTCGCGGTACCGGCCGAGCGACGGGAACCAGGTGTTCACGTCGTTCATCCGGTACTTGCCCGCGCCCATGTCCCCGGTCGAGCACTCGACGACCTCGTAATGCAGCTCGAGGCCCTGCAGCAGGTGCTCCGCGGCGGCGAGCAGATCGGCGTGCCAGCGGTCCGATTCCTCGTTGTCGGCCGCGCAGATGACGAACTGCTCGACCTTCTCGAACTGGTGCACGCGCAGCAGGCCGCGGACATCCCGCCCGGCGCTGCCCGCCTCCCGGCGGAAGCAGGGCGAAATGCCGGCGTAGCGGATCGGCAGTGCCTTGGCGTCCAGGATCTCACCGGAATGCAGGCCGACGAGGGCGACCTCCGAGGTGCCCGCCAGGTACAGGTCGTCGGCGGGCACCGCGTAGGTCTCCTCGCGGTGCGCGGGGAACTGGCCGGTACCGATCAGCGCGTCTTCCCTGACCATCACCGGGACGGAGATCACCGTGGAGCCGAGCGCGATGAGGTGGTCGAGCGCGTAGGACAGCAACGCGCGCTCAAGCAGCACCATGTCCCCGGTGAGCGCGTAGGCCCGCTCGCCCGCGACCTTCCGCGCCCGGGCGAACTCTGCCCAGCCGCGGTTCTCGAGCAGCTCCACGTGGTCCTTGACCTCGAAGTCGAAGGACGGCTTGGCGCCCCAGACCTTGATGGTGACGTTCGCCGAGTCGTCAGCCCCGACCGGCGTGCCCGTCCACGGGATGGTCGGGGTGAGCAGCAGCAGCGCTTCCAGCTCCTGGTTGACCTTGCCGAGTTTGTCCCTGACCTCCTTGAGGTGCAGGTCCTGGTCGTCATGCTCGGCCTTGAGCCTGGTCCGCGTCGCCTCGTCCGCCCGGGCGAACTCCTTGGCGAAGGCCTTGCGCCTGGTCTGCGCCTCGTCGAGCTCGCGCTGAAGTTCCCGGCTGGACTGGTCAAGGCTGAGCAGTTCGTCCACGTCCAGGCCGATGCCCTTGACCCGGACGGCGGCCTTTACGGCTTCCGGGTTATCCCTGATGAATCGTCTGTCCAGCATGGTGGAAACGCTACCAGGAGTGGCGCGTCGCGTGCTCAGGACGACATCAGCCTGGGTACGGTAGGCAACATGCTGGTGACCAATCACGTGCTCTCCGGTGCGGTGATCGGCGCCACCACGCGCCGCATCGTGCCCGCCTTCCTCCTCGGCGTCGCGTCTCACTTCGTCCTCGACGCGGTACCGCACTGGGCACCCGAGACCCTGACTCTCGTGCAGGTGGGCGTGCCCGACGGGCTGACCGGGCTCGCGGTAATGGGCGCCATGACGGCGATCGCGCCGTGCGGTCGGCGCGCGGCGGTCCTGGCGGGCATGGCCGGCGCGGCACTGCCCGACCTCGACAAGCCGTCCAAGGTTTTCTTCGGCCGCTCGCCCTTCCCGCGGGCGGTGGACCGCCTGCACGGGGCGATCCAGGACGAGGCGCCGCACCGCTTCAAGTACGAGCTGGCGGCGGCCGTGGTGTTCTGCGTTGCCGCCGTCGGGCTGCTGCGCCGGCCCGCCGCTTAGCCGGGCTGCTGCGCCGGCCCGCCGCTTAGCCGCGGACAGTCACCATCGTGGCCAGGGCCTGACCCCCAGCCCCAAGCCCCCAGCCCCAAGCCTCAAGCCCCAAGCCCTCAGGCGGCGCGCGGTGACGGGGGCGCGTGAGACCTGAGGATCTGCCGGCCGTCGGGACTTCGCGCCTCGGTGGTGCCGTCGGGGTGCAGGATCAGCTGCCAGCCGCGGCGGTGGATGCAGACATCGTGGTGGAACTGGCAGACCAGAGCACAATTTTCGACCGAAGTTTCGCCGCCGTCTTGTTTGTGCCGCAGGTGGTGGACGTCGCAGTAGACGGCCGGGCGGCCGCACCGCGGCCAGGCGCAGGTGCGGTCGCGGAGCAGGACGGCGCGGCGGATGTGGGCCGGGATGGTGTCGCTGTAGCCGATGTCCAAGGGCAGTGACGGGGTGTTGTACGGCCGGTCGAGCAGGCCCTGGCGCAGGACCGCGGCGACGCCGGCGGGGCCGGAGACCAAGTCGACGGCTAGCCGGGCCATCGCGTAGCGCAGCGCGCGCCAGGCCCCGGGGGACAGCGCGCCGGATCGCGCGGGGCCAGGCTCGTTGCTGGCGGTGCCGCTGCTGGCGACGTGCGCGTCGTGGCTCTCTGCCTCGGCGGCCCTAGCCAGGCCGATCATCTTGTCGATGACGTCGGGGTCC
>Ga0265338_10000784_pt1 | contig 53838 bp, 56 predicted proteins | sample 42126metaG_FD_193579 | JGI IMG/M metagenome (GOLD analysis project Ga0265338, IMG submission 193579) | Rhizosphere microbial communities from Carex aquatilis grown in University of Washington, Seatle, WA, United States - 4-21-26 metaG | ecosystem: Host-associated > Plants > Roots > Rhizosphere... | reverse complement strand
CCTGCACCGGCGGGCGAGCGCGTGGTACGAGCGCAGCGGCGAGCAGTCCGTGGCGATCAGCCATTCGCTGGCCGCCCGGGACTTCAGCCAGGCAGCGGACCTGATCGAGCGGGCGCTCCCGGCCATGCGCAAGACCAGGCAGGAAGCCACGGTGCATGGCTGGCTCAAGGTGCTACCCGACGAGGTGGTCTGGGTCAGGCCCATGCTCAGCTTTGCCATGGCCGGGGCGCTGCTTGAGACCGGTGAGCTCGAGGGAGTTGAGGCTCGGCTGCGTGACGCCGAGCGGTGGCTAGGGGAGGAAACAGCTACCAGCAGGGGATCCCCAGCCCTGCCGACGGAGATGGTGGTGGCCAATGAGGAGGAATACCGCCGTCTCCCGGGGGCGATTGAGCTGTACCGTTCCGCCCTGGCGATGGCGCGGGGCGACCTGCCCGCCACCGTGCGGTACGCCCGGCGGACGCTCGATCGTGCGCTTGCCGATGACCACGGCGTCCGGGCCGGGGCGTCGGGGTTCCTTGGGCTCGCGTTCTGGACGAGCGGGGACCTGGAGGCAGCGCATTCGGCGTGGGCCGAATGCGCGGCGGGGCTACGGCGGTCCGGGCAGATTGCCGACATCTTCGGCTGCGCGATCGGGATGGCGGACATCCGGCTCGTGCAAGGCCGCCTCGGCGAGGCGATGCGCACCTACGAGCAGGCCTTGCGGCGCGCGTCCGAGCAGGACGGGCCGGTTCTGCGGGGAACGGCAGACATGTACGTGGGGATGAGCGAGGTCCACCGCGAACGCGACGACCGGCCGGCCGCCACGCGGCAGTTGCTGCGCAGCCAGGAGCTGGGCGAGGCCATCGGGCTGCCGCAGAACCGGTACCGCTGGCGGGTCGCGATGGCCCGGATACGCCAGGCTGAGGGAGATCTGGGCGGTGCACTGGACCTGCTCAACGAGGCGGAGCGCCTGTATAAGGGCGACTTCTTCCCGAACGTGCGGCCGGTCCCGGCATTGCGGGCAAGAATCTGGATCGCGCAGGGCAGGCTCGGTGAAGCACTCGGCTGGGCGCGTGAGCAGGGCCTGTCCGCTGATGACGACCTCAGCTACCTGCGCGAGTTCGAGCACATCACCCTGGCCAGGCTGCTCTTGGCGCGGTACCAGGACGAGCGTGCGGAGCACTACGCGGATGAGGCAACTCGGCTCCTGGAGCGCCTCCGGCAGGCGGCGGAAGAGGGCGGCCGGACCGGGAGTGTCATCGAAATCGTGGTGCTTCAGGCGCTGGCGCACCAGGCGCGAGTGGATATCCCGGCTGCCCTGGCCTGCCTGGAACGGGCGGTGACGCTGGCTGAGCCGGAGGGGTACGTCCGGGTCTTCGCCGATGAGGGCCCGCCGATGGCTTCCCTGCTGAGGGCCGCCGCGAAACACGGGACGACCAGGAACTATGTCCGCCGGCTGCTGGCCGCCGCGAACGAGGCCAGGCCGGACAGCCCCGTCAGGCAGGCCTTGATCGACCCGCTGAGCGAACGTGAGCTGGACGTGCTGCGGCTGCTCGGAACCGAGCTGGACGGCCCGGCCATCGCCCGCGAGCTCATGGTGTCGCTGAACACCGTGCGGACGCACACCAAGAACATCTACGCCAAGCTCGCCGTGACTAACCGCCGGGCGGCGGTCCGCCGCGGCGCGGAACTCGGTTTGCCGCGAGCCGGCCACCGGCAACCCTGACCCGGCCGCTGCGCTCATCACCTCAATCACCAGGTGTGGTGATGCCGTCTCACCACACCGGCTCCTAGCTTTCTGTCAGGCCCGGCGAAACGTCCTGACGCCGCCGGAGAAGCAAAAGCCGAAGGAGCACCATGAGCGACATATCGACCGGCCGCCAGCGCAGTCCCGGACGGTACGAGATCCGACTCAAGGGGCACCTCGATGCCCGGTGGTCCGCCTGGTTTGACGGGCTGGCCGTCACTCGCGACAGCGACGGAACCACCCTCATCCATGGCGTGGTGGCCGACCAGGCCGCGCTCCACGGACTGCTGCAGAAGACGCGCGACCTGGGCCTGCCGCTGATCTCGGTCAATTACGTCGAACCCGGCGATTCCCCGGCGCCCATCACCCCGACCCGGTAACTCAGCCATCAACCAAAGGACCCCGACATGGCGACCACCGTGCAAATCCCGGCCGCGAAAGCGGCGAAGGGAATCCCGATGACCTCGACAAGGAAGACAGCGCTCGTCGCGGGCGTCTGCTACCTGATCACCTTCGTCTCGATCCCTACCCTCGCCCTCTACGGCCCGCTGAAGAACAACCGGGACTGGGTGCTCAGCTCCGGCAGCCACGCCGGCGTCCTGGCCGGCGGCTTCCTCGAGGTGATCGTCGCGCTGGCCGGGATCGGCACCGCCATCACGCTGTACCCGGTGGTCAAGCGGCAGAACGAAGGCGCCGCGCTCGGCTTCGTCGCCGCTCGCGTCCTCGAGGCGGTCATGATCTTCACCGGTGTCGTCAGCCTCCTGTCGCTGGTGACCTTGCGCCAGGACCTGGGCGCGGCGGCGGGAGCCAATGCGGCGGCACTGGTCACCACCGGCGCGGCCCACGTCGCGATCTACAACTGGACGTTCCTGCTCAGCCAGAGCCTCATGCCGGGCATCAACGCGCTGCTGCTTGGCTCCTTGCTGTACCGGTCCCGGCTCGTCCCCCGGGTCATTCCCGTGGTCGGGCTCATCGGAGCCCCGTTCCTCATCTGCACCGTCATCGCCACGCTGTTCGGCGGCATGAAACTGGGTTCCCCCGAGTTCGCCGCCTTCCCGGTGGCGGCCTGGGAGCTCTCACTCGGCCTGTGGCTGGTCGTCAAGGGCTTCCGGGCCTCGCCGATCACCGCCGCGATCGACGCGGCCAGCATGCCGCCCGCCCGCCCGGGTGTCGCTGCCTGACCCTCCGCACCACGGCCGGGTCCTCCTGCGAGGGCCCGGCCGATCGCCAGGGGCCGGGCTCGGTCAGGGTGGGGAAGCCTTCCAGGGATAACAGCAAGAAGCGCTACGCAACAAAACCCAGGTCTCCCGCAGTCCTGCCACTGACCGTTAAACCACTCTCAGCAGCCCAGGCCACCGCAGGAAGCGCGGTGCTGCGGGGCGCAACCAGGGGAGACCCGGGACTTCCGGTCTGACTCGGAGTGTTAGGGGCCGGCGGGCGGCGGGGGAACGACGACGTTCTCCTTGAGCGCGGCGCCCCACATCTGGGTCATGTCGAACAGGTTCTGGGCATCCTCGACCGCGACCGCCCACGTATCGGACTCGACGGCGTTCCTGAACTGCGTCTCGTCGCGGAACCAGCACTCGGAGAAGCCGTCGAAGCCGATCTCGGCCTGGCCGGCCTCGCCCTCTTCCCCGACCGGGCCGACGACGTGGTTCTGGATGTAGCGATCGATGTCCAGCTTCTTGAAGATCGGACCGTGGACGCGGAGCCAGTGCTCCCGGCCTGCCTCCCGCGTCATCCCTTCCTTGAACCGGACGATCCAGACGACCTTGAACGGGCTCGCGGGTCCCTCGATCATCGGGACTTCTTGGATGTGGGCGCTCATGTTCCAGAGCCAGTCCATGTCGAACACGTTCGGGCCGTCCTCGACGACTCGCTGCCAGGCCGGCGTGGTCATCGCCTGCTGGAAGTCCGCACGGTCGTTCCACCACGCGCACGAGTACCCGTCAAACAGCGTTTCCTCTTCCGCGACTCCGGACACGGCCGGAAGCGGTCCCTGAACGTGGCTCTGAACGTACCCGGCCAGCGGGGAGACCTGCTTCATCGCCGGCCCGTGGTGCCCGGCCCAGTAGTCGCTGGCCTGCTGCCTGCTCATGCCGTTGGGGTAACGCGCGATCCAGACCACCTTGTACATGTCAGCACCTTCCGCCCTAATGCTCGTGGATGATCACGCCGCGGATGTTCTTCCCGTCGTGCATGTCCTGGTAGGCCTGGTTGATCTCATCGAGCGCGTACTTGCGGGTGACCAGCTCGTCCAGCTTGAGCTGGCCCGTCTTGTAGAGGTTGAGCAGCTTCGGTATGTCGTACATGAGGTTGCTGTCGCCGGCCAGGGCGCCGCGGACCTGCCGGTGGTAGGTGATCAGCGCGCCCGCGCGGAAGTTCATGTTGCGCTCGCCGAAGTGGCCGACGGCGGTGACCTGTACCTTGCCGCCCTTGCCGGTCATGTTCACCGCGGCGGTCAGCATCTCTTCGGTGACCGCGTCGGGCGTCAGGATCACCTTGTCGGCGAGCTGGCCCCAGGTGACCGCGTTGACGTAGTCGTGCGCCTCCTGCGCGGTGGCGAAGGCTTTCGTGGCGCCGAACACCGTGGTCGCCATCTCCCGCTTGAACTCCACCGGGTCCACCACGACGACGTGCTGCGCGCCGGCGAACCTGGCGCCCTGCACCGCGTTGCTGCCCACGCCGCCGGACCCGAAGATCACCACGGCGTCGCCGGCCTGGACCCCGGCCGCGTAGACGGAGGAACCCCAGCCGGTCGGCACGCCGCAGCCGGTCAGGCACAGCACTTCCCACGGGATGTCCTGGAAGTCGATGCGCAGCGGCACGGCGGCGTACTCGGACACGACCACGTGCTGTGAGAACGTGCCGAGCGAGCAGAACCCGCCGACGTCCGTCCCGTCTTTCTCATGGAACCGCCACGTGCCGTCCTCGAACATGCCGGTGCCGGCGTTCAGCCCCTTCACGCACATGCTGGAATGCCCGGTGGAGCAGGGCCGGCAGACGCCGCAGGCCGGGATGTAGGACAAGACGACCTTGTCGCCTTCGCTGACACGCGTCACGTCGGGGCCGACCGCCTCGACGATGCCGGCGCCTTCGTGCCCGCCGACCATCGTCATCCGGATGGGGGCGTCGCCGTGCGTGATGTGGTCGTCGGAGTGGCACAGGCCGGCGGCCATGACCTTGACCCGGACCTCGTGTGCCTTCGGGTCCTGGAGCTCAAGCTCGGTGATCTCCCAGGCCTTCGGGTGCGGCGGGCGGGCGATGGCGGCGCGCGTGATGAGGCTCATCTGCGGTTCCCTTCTAATGCTCGTGGACGATCACGCCGCGGACGTTCTTGCCGTCCAGCATGTCCGCATAGCCCTGGTTGATCTCATCCAGCTTGTAGCGCCGGGTGATCAGCTCCTCGAGCTTGAGGTCGCCCGCCTCGTACAGGCGGATGAGCGCCGGCACGTCCGCCAGGGGGCTGCAGCCGCCGTAGATGGAGCCCTGGATCTTGCGCCCGTACCCGAGCAGGATGCCGGAGTTGGTGTCGAAGTGGCCGCCGCCGACCGCGGTGATCGTGACCTGGCCAGTCTTGCCGATGACGTTGACGGCGTCGGCGATCACCTTGTCGTGCAGGATGCCGACCGTGATGATCGCCCGGTCGGCGAGGTCGCCCCAGGTGTCCTCGCGGACGAACTCGAACGCCTCCTCGGCGGTGGCGAACGCGTGCGTCGCCCCGAAGGTGGAGAGGGCCATGTCCCGCTTGAACTCCACCGGGTCCACCACGACGACGCGCCGCGCCCCGGCGAACCGGGCGCCCTGCACCGCGTTGCTGCCCACGCCGCCGGCCCCGTAGATCACCACGGTCTGCCCGGCGCGCACGTCGCCCGCGCGCACCGCTGAGCCCCAGCCGGTCGGCACGCCGCAGGCCACCAGCGCCGCGACGTCGAAGCCGATCCACTCGGGGATCTTGACGACGGAGTACTCGTGCACCACCGCGTACTGCGAGAACGTGCCGAGGGCGCACAGGCCGCCGAAGTCCTCGCCGTCCTGGTGGAACCGGAACTGACCGCTCGCCAGCAGCCCGGTCTCGGCGTTCCGCCCGGCGTCGCACAGGTTCTGGCGGCCGGTCGCGCAGTACCGGCACTTGCCGCAGACCGGGATGAACGAGCAGGTCACGTGGTCGCCGACGGTGACCCGGGTGACCGCCGGGCCGACCGCCTCGACGACGCCGGCGCCCTCGTGCCCGCCGACCATCGGCATCCGCATCGGCGCGTCGCCCTTTTGCACATGGTCGTCGGAGTGGCACAGGCCGGCCGCGTGGAACTTGACCAGGATCTCGCCGGCCTGCGGGTCATCGAGTTCAAGCTCGGTGATCTCCCACGGCTCGCCGGCCTTCCGGCAGACCGCGGCTCGCGTTGTCATGCCCATGTGAACCCCTTTCCGCGCGCGCGCCCTCATGCTCATCCCGCGCGTCCGCGGAGTCAACCTGCCGGGCGCCGCCGGGCCGGCCACATGAGCCGCACCACAGCCCCGGGCCGCGGAGCCTGTCTGACGCTACAAGCCCGTGGTGAACGAACGAAAAAGCCCGGCCGGGTAAACGGGGTTTACCAGGCCGGGCCGACTGCATGCGTTTAGCAGCCGTCTGCCGCCCACGCGCGCGGGCCGGCGGTGTCGTAGATCTGCTTGAAGACCTGCTTCTGCTGCGCGATCGAGTCGCCGCTCACGTTGTAGCCCGAGGCGGGGATAATGCCGTAGGCGTTACCGTGGGCCGCCGGGTTGGTGTTGTTGGTCGACTCCCGGTAGGCGACGCACGTCGCGAACGCCTGGGGCACCCCGGGGACGTCACCGAGAGCGCTGGAGGCGGAGCCCGAGCCGCTCGAACTGGCACTGGCCGACGCGCTGTGAGTCGAGGTGGGAGCTAGCACGGGGGTCACGTGGTGATGCCGGGCGGGCGCGTTGCGGCTCGTGGTCGAGACGGGAGAATGCGTTCCAGCGGCATGGGCGTGCGGGTGGGCCTTCGGCTTCGGGTGCTGAGTGGCCGACTGGCTGTGGTCGTAGACCGCTTCCCACGCCGTGTTGTAGTGCTGAGCCGTGCTGTAGTGCTGGCCGGCTCCGGAGAGCGTGTCTCCCGGCCTGGCGGCGATAAAGACAGCGGTGAGTGCAAGTGCAGATAGCATATTTGGCCTCTTTCAGCTCTTCGGCATTGTCGTGTTCTGACAGTGCCTCGGGGTCGTACTGAGGTCACTCTTAGAAGATGCGGACCATGAGAATTGCCACGCAATTGACCGTCTTACCGGCGTAAAAGCCCCGACCACGGGCAGGAAATATCGAGGTCAGCAGGGCAATTCCGGTTGGCTTTCGGTGATCACCGGCCGGTGGCGACCCGCGGGCCGGCGTGACCCGCCGACAGGGTTGTTCTCGACGGATATTGCTAGCTTGCATGGTCCGGGTTGCTGCTAGGTTGCCCCCGGGTTGGCCTTGGGTTGCACCAGATGGAGTGGCTGGGCTTCGGGCACACGCCGGGCCAGGATGACGACCGCGCCGGACGGGGACACGGCGTACACGAGGCCGCTGGCGCGGTCGGGCTGACAGCGCGTAACCGAACCCGGACGCCGCGGACCACGACGGCCGCGGGACGGGCAAGCACGGAGGGATCCGCCAGCGGATCGTCGTCGTAGGTTACGATGTCGCCTTCCGGGTGAATGCCAAGGAAGTCGCGCGCGGCTGAGCCGGCGGCGGCGATCGCCTGCCCGGCAGTGAGGCCGTGCTGGGACAGCAGCGCGATCTCGTCCGCGATCGTGCCGACGACATCGCTGCCGGCCAGCACCCGGACACCGTGAGCGACGGCATACGGCAGGCAGCCGCGGAGCCGGTCGCGCAGCTCGGCTATCCGCGCGCGGATAGCCGGATCGGAGGAGTCGCGGCCGTTAAGCACGGCGCAGAGGGTCGGCGTCCAGGCGCCACCGCGGGCACCGAGTGCATCAAGCTCGGCATGGCCCAGTCCGCAGCCGTGCTCGATCGAGTCGGCCCCGATCCCCGCCAGCCCTGAATCTGGAAGGTTGCTGTGCACGGCGACCCGCGCCCCGGCGGTGTGGGCTGCGTCGACCGCGTGGCGCAGCGTTTCGAGGTCGTACGTCACCGCCGTCGAGTCCGGCACCGGCCCGCTCTCGGCCCACTCGGGGAAGTCGCCGATGATCTTCACCCAAGCCGCTCCGGCGGCCACCTCGGCCTGGATCGCCGCGACGATTTCGCCCGGCGCGACCGGGGAGTGCATGCGCGGGAAGTACCGGTCCGCCGGGGCAAGAAACCGGCCGGCGGCGGTGACGACCGGGCGCCCGGCTACGGCGGTGCCCGCGAAGCCGAGCGTGACCTGGCTGCGGCCGCCGGCATCGCGGATCACCGTGACCCCGGCGGCCGCGTACCCGGCGAGCCGCGCGGCGCCGTACGCGCCGTCCGCGAGGTAGGGGCCGTGCGCATCAACGGCAACCGTGGGGTGCGCGTGCGCGTCGACGAGCCCGGCCAGCGCGTACCTGCCGGGCAGCTCTTCCGGCTCGCCGGTCCCGGCGACCACCCGGTCACCCGTAAAGCCGTCCAGGAATGTCCCTGAGAAAGTCCATGCCACGGAGGCACACTAGGGCAACCGTTACGACAAAGTAGGATCTTATGATTCACGCCGCGGCAGGAAATGGCCCTTGACGTGCGCGGCAGTCAGCGGAAACGTTTGCCTTCGAGGTGCCGCCAGGCGGCGGAGCGGGAGCGGGAACGGTGACGGTCGGTCTCAGGGACGTGGCGCTGCGCAGCGGCGTGTCGGTGTCCACGGCGTCCCGCGCGCTGCATGGCGCGGGACGGGTCAGCCCTGCCACCCAAGCGCGGGTCCGGGCGGTGGCCACGGCCCTCGGCTACCGGCCGAACGCAAGCGCGCGGGCCCTGCGCACAGCACGCTCGCAGTTCATCGGCCTGGTCATCACCAACCTGGCCAACACCAGCTTCCACATCATCGCCGAGGTGGTCCAGCGTGAGCTCGCGCGCCGCGGCTTCCAGCTCATGCTGACGGTAACCGGAGGCGACCCGGCGGCCGAGCGCGCCGCGCTGCGGACCCTGGCCGAGCACAGCGCGGCCGGCGTGATCGTCGTCGGCTCCGACGGCGAGGCCAGCGAGGAACTGCGCGCGCTTGGCATGCCGACGGTCCACCTGGCCCGCCGGCCGCCGCACCCGGCCGGCGACTGCGTGCTCGGTGACGACATCACCGGGGCCCGGCTGGCGGCCGAGCACCTGCTCGGCCTGGGACACCGGCGCATCGCGATCATCGCCGGGCCCGGCAGCGTCCAGTCCGGGAAGGAGCGGATGGCCGGGTACTGGCTGGCGATGCGCAGCGCCGGGATCGACCCTGACGAGGCACTGGCGGTGGCCGCCGCGCTGTCACCGGACGCCGGAACGGCGGCGGTGGCGGCGCTGCTCGGCCTGCCCGCCGGGCGGCGGCCCACGGCGCTGATCATCGCGAACCACGAGGCCGGCTACGGCGCGCTGCCCGCGCTGCGCGAGCGCTCGGTCGCCGTCCCCGCGGAGCTGTCGGTGATCTGCTACGAGGATTCGCCGCTCGTCCGCTGGTGGCATCCGGCGATGACGGTGCTCGACAACAGCGCGCCGCAGATGGGCGAACTGGCCGCGCGGCTGCTGCTCAGTCGGCTTGAGCAGCCCGCCGACTCCGGCGCCGGCCGGGAGTTCAGTGAGTTCCGGGTGGGCGGGCGCCTGGTCGAGCGGGACTCCTGCCGGGCGCTGACGCCGGCCGTTCAGTAGCCGGCGAGCGCCACGGCCCGCTCGGCTATATGTCGTCCACGCCGATGGCGGTGAGCTCGTCGGTCAGGCCGAGCAGTTCCCAGCGCAGCAGGGCGACCGGCACGTTGCCGTTCACCCAGATCGCGTCGTGCAGCTGCCGCAGCCCAAGGCCCGGGCCGCGGACCCGGGCGGCGTCCGCGAGCAGCGCGATGAGCTGGGTCTTGCCGATCTGGTAGGTGAGCGCCTGCCCGGGTGTCTCCGCGAAGAACGCGGCCTCCTCGGCCGCGGTGGCCTCGTCCATCGGTACCCGGCCGGCCAGTTCGGCGGCGGCGCCGCCGATCGACAAGGCGCCGGTGGCCAGGCCGACGTCCACGGTCACCCGCAGGGCGCGCAGCCGCATGAAGTTGCACACCACGGTCCTGGTGTGCGGCGCGTCGTCGAGCAGGCCCGCGGCCAGCATCAGCTCCTCGTTGTAGAACGCGATGCCCTCGTTGGCGCCTGAGTCGTAGTAGTGCCGCCGCACCGGCCGCGGGTTGCGCCAGGACAAGGCGAGCTGCTGATAGTGGACGCCCTCGTGGATGATGCCCGCCCGCGGGTCGCGGGCGTTGGCGGCGCGGAAGTAGGACAGGCCAGGCCCGGGCTCCGGCACGTAGGCGACGCCGTCCTCGTCAAGCCGCCCAGGGCCGGTCAGCTCGTCGGCGACGCCGAGGAAGCCCAGCGGCTCCAGGTAGGCGGGCATCGGCTTGGCCAGGTACCTGCGGAGGCCGGCGGGCTGGCTGAGCAGGTCCTCACGCTCGTAGAACGCACGGACTCCCGCCTCGGCGGCGGCTTCGGCGCGGGACTGATCGGCGGCGCTGGCCGACAGGGGCGGCTCAGGCAGGTTCCGGTTGCGGTTGCGGTGCACAAGCTCCAGCCAGACCGCCCGGTCGTACTCGCGGCGGCCGATGACGTCGATCTCGCCGAGGGTTCGCGGTATGCAGGCGACCTCGCGCAGGAACCACTGGTAGCGCTCGGGCCCGACGGGGACGGCGGGCGCCAGGCCGGGCAGCGCCGCGGCCAGCCAGCTTGCGTGCGCCGCGAGGGCCCCGGCCGCCTCGGCGGCCGCCGACCGCAGCTCCGCCCGCAGCTCGGACCGCACTGGCGGGCTGATCGCGGCGAGGGCGTCAGCACAGGCGGCGAGCCGCCCGCCGATGTCGCCGAGTTCAGCAAGTGCCAGCTCGGCGAACTCGCGGGCCGCGCCGCCAAGCGCCGCGGGCGCGTGGGCCAGGGTGGCGGGGACCGCGCGCAGCAGCCGGATCACCTCAGCGATCCGCGGCTCGTCGACGCCCGGGCGCAGCAGCGCGTCGAACACCGGCCCGATCGCCTGGTCGGTCCAGTAGCGGGGGATCGACCGCACCCGCAGGACGTCGGATTCCCAGCTCACCCGCGCGATCGCGGAGCGCAGCAGGCGGTGGTCGACCCGGTCAGGCACGTCGCCGCCGGCCGGGCGGACCCGGCCGAGCTCGGCGCGGAACGCGGCGAGCTCGGCGCGCCTGCGCTCGGCGAGCCCTTGGTCCACCTCGGGCAGCCAGCCGTCCGGCCGGCCGAGCCGGGGGATGTCGTCGCGGGTGCGGGGCTGCTGGCGGGCCCGCCAGGCCCAGAACCGCTCGGCCAGCTCATCGAGTTCACGCACCGGATCCCTCCGTTTCGGAAAGCCGCCTGAGGCAACGTTTGCGCAACCGTACCCCTCGCGCCCGGGCCTGTCCCGCCCAGCCGCGGTCCACTCTCTTATCTGCGCAAACGGTCACGAACTCGTTGCCTGCACGAAACATAACTTGCTTGACCGGAAAGGGTGCCGAATGGGAACGTTTGCCTACCTTGAACCGAAGTGATGGGGGAGGAGCTGCATGATGAGATTGTCCCGGTGGGCGGCGGCTGCTGCCGCGGCAGCGCTAGCCGTGGGCGTGACCGCCTGCAGCAGCGGCGGCGCATCCAGCGGCTCTGGCGGCCCGTCGAGCACGTCGAGCACGTCGGGCGGCGCGTCATCGACCCTGGTGGTGGAGACCGCCTTCGTTCTGAAGACCCTGGACCCCGGCCGGATGTTCGAGACTACCGGCCTGATGATCGACCGCGTGCTGTATGACACGCTGCTCACCTACAAGGGCAGCGACGTGTCCAAGCCGGTGCCCGACCTGGCGACGTCGTACACCGCGTCGGCGGACGCCAAGACGTTCACGTTCCACCTGCGCCCGGGCGTCAAGTTCGCCAACGGCGACCCGGTGACGGCCAGCGATGTCGTCTTCTCGCTGATGCGGACCAAGAACATCACCGGGAACCCGTCGTTCCTGATGGCGGGGATCACCGCGACGGCACCTGACGCGTCCACGGTGGTGCTGACGTCGGCGACGCCGAACACCGCCATCCCGGCGATCGTCACCAACCCGGCGCTCGGCATCCTCGACGCGAAGGCGGTCACGGCCGACGGCGGCACCGACAGCGCCAGCGCGGCGAGCGCCGACAAGGCGGAGGCCAAGCTCAACGCGGTCTCCGAGGGCAGCGGCCCGTACACGCTGACCAGCTTCAGCACCACCACGCAGGTGACGCTGACCGCCAACCCGGACTACTGGGGCGCCAAGCCCAAGTACGGCGAGATCATCGTCCGCAACGTCGAGGCCAGCGTGCAGAAGCTGGACGTGCTGCGCGGGGAATCGCAGATCGCGGTCGACCTGTCGCCAACCCAGGCGGCGGGGATGTCCGGGGTGCAGCTCGTCAACGGGGCCTCCCCGAACGTGTTCTTCCTGTTTACCAACGAGAGCACCAAGGTCTCCAGCATCACCGCCAACAAGGACTTCCAGGAGGCGGTCAGGGACGGGGTCAACTACCAGAGCCTGGTGCAGCTGGCGGGCACGGGCTCGGTGCAGGCGGCCGGGATCATCCCGTCGATGTTCCTCGGTTCCCTGCCGGCCAGCCAGGCACCCGCCTACGACCTGGCCAAGGCGAAGGCGGCGCTGGCCGCCTCGGGCCTGAAGAACCCGACGGTCACCCTGTCCTACCCCAGTGACCTGGCGGAGAACGGGATCAGCTTCGGCGACCTGGCCGCCCGGGTGCAGCAGGACCTGGCGCAGGTCGGCATCACGGTCAAGCTGCAGGGCCAGTCGGTCCAGGTGGCGCTGGCCGGCTACCGGGCGGGCACCGAGCAGATGGGCCTGTGGTACTGGGGGCCGGACTACCCGGACCCGAGCGACTACCTGGCCTTCATGCCCAACGCGCTGGTCGGCCTGCGGGCCGGGTGGATCAAGGGCAGCGACCCGTCGCTGGAGGCACTGGCCGCGCAGGCCGCGACCACCACGCAGGACGCGGCCCGCAAGACCCTGTACCAGCAGATCCAGGAGTCAATGAACACCGACGGCCCGTTCATGCCGCTGATCCAGCCGGCCCAGATCCTGGTCGGCGCCACCTCGGTGAAGAACCTGCAGTCGAACGCGCTGTGGATTGTCAACCTGGGTGAACTCGGCTGACGTGACCTCGGCGACCACGACCTGCGCCGTTTCCTGCTCCGGCGGCTCGGCACCGGCCTGGTGCTGCTGATCGGGATCACCCTGGTCGCGTTCGTGGTCACCCACCTCGTCCCCGGCGACCCGGTCGCGGCCAACCTCGGCCAGGCCGCCGTCGGCGACCCGGCCGCGGTGGCCGCGTTCCGCCACCAGTACGGCCTCGACCAGCCGCTGCCCCTGCAGTACCTGCGCTACCTCGGCGACCTGCTGCAGGGGAACCTGGGCATCTCCGAGCAGTCACACCGCCCCGTCCTGGCGGACCTGGAAGAGTACGTGCCCGCCACCGTCGAGCTCGCGTTGTTCGCCATCGTCGCCTCGCTCGTCGTCGGCGTCGGGCTCGGCATCGTGGCCGCCGCGTTCCGCGACCGCTGGCCCGACCACATCATCCGGGTGGTCAGCCTCGGCGGCGTGTCCATGCCGGTCTTCTGGATCGCGCTGGTCGCCTTCTACCTGCTGTTCTTCCGGCTCGGCTGGCTGCCAGGCGGCGGCCGGCTCGACCCCGCCCAGGTCGCCCCGACGCACCTGACCGGCCTGTACACGGTGGACGCGCTCGTGCACGGCCAGTGGGCGCTGCTGTGGTCGGCCGTGCGCCACCTGGTCCTGCCCGGCCTGGTCCTCACCATCTACACCGTCGGCATGCTGACCAGGTTCACCCGCGCCTCGATGCTCGAGATCATGGGCAACGACTACGTGCGCGCCGCCCGGCTCAAGGGACTGCCCGAGCACGTGGTCATCCTGCGGCACGTGCTGCGGCCCGCCCTGATCTCGGTCATCACCGTCGCCGGGCTCGCGTTCGCGAACCTGCTGTCGGGCACCGTCCTCGTCGAGAACATCTTCGCGTGGCCCGGCGTGGGCCAGTACGCCTATCACAGCGCCGTCAACCTCGACCTGCCCGCCATCATGGGCGTGTCGCTGTTCATCGCGCTCGTCTACATCGTCCTCAACCTCGTCGTCGACCTGCTCTACGGGGTCATCGACCCGCGGATCAGGCTGTCATGACGGAATCGCCGCTTCCCCCGCCCGTCCCGGCCCTGGCCGCGGAGCCGCTGCGCCGCCGCCGCTGGCTCCGGGTTCCCGCGCCGTGGCGCCGCCCGCTGGCGGCCGTGGGGGTGACCGTGGTCGCCGCCTGGGTGGTCATCGCGGTGTTCGCCCCGCTGATCGGCCCGGACAACCCGCTCGCGCAGAACTACGCCATCCTGGCCGCCCCGTCGTCGGCGCACTGGTTCGGCACCGACGAGCTCGGCCGCGACGTGCTGTCGCGGGTACTGTCCGGCGCCCGGGTCACGCTGCCGCTGTCGGTGCTGCTCGTCATCCTCGCGATGATCATCGGGGCGGTGATCGGGGCCGCCGCCGGGTTCTTCGGCGGCTGGGTGGACAACGTGCTGATGCGCGTCGCCGACTTGTTCTTCGCGTTCCCCGGCATCATCCTGGCGATGGCGGTCGCCGCGGCGCTCGGCCCGCAGCTGCGCAACGCGGTGATCGCGGTGGTTGTCGTGTCCTGGCCGTCCTATGCGCGGCTCGTCCGCTCCCTGGTGCTGTCGGCCCGCTCCGCCCCGTACGTGATCGCGTCGCGGATGCTCGGCGCGTCGGGGTGGCGGGTGCTGCTGACCGACATCAGGCCCAACGCCTCCGGCCCGGTGCTCGTCCTCGCCGCGCTCGACCTGGGCAACGCGGTGCTGCTGCTGTCCGGCCTGTCGTTCCTCGGGCTCGGCGCGCAGCCGCCGACCGCCGAATGGGGCGCCATGGTCGCCGAAGGCGCCCAGAACTTCAACGACTGGTGGGTCGGCCTTTTCCCCGGCCTGGCGATCCTCACGGTGGTGCTCGCGTTCAACTTCATCGGCGACACGCTGCGCGACGCGCTCGACCCGCGCACGGCGAGGGCGGTGCGGCTGTCATGACCGCGCTGCTCGAGGTCGAGAACCTCACCGTCGCGTTGCCGACCCGCGCCGGGTACCGCAACGCCGTCGACGACCTGTCCCTCACCGTGCACTCCGGTGAGGTCGTGGGCATCGCCGGGGAAAGCGGCAGCGGGAAGACGATGACCGCCCTGTCGCTGTTCGGCCTGCTGCCACACGGCGCCAAGGTCACCGGCTCGGCCCGGCTCGACGGCACCGACCTGCTCGCGCTGCGCGGCAGGCCGCTGCGCGACGTCCGCGGCCGTCAGGTCGCCATGGTCTCCCAGGACCCGACCGCGGCGCTGCACCCGATCCTCACCATCGGCACGCAGCTCACCGAGCACATGCGCCACCACCTGGGCGTCTCCAAGTCCGAGGCGCTCGGCCGGGCGGCGGAGCTGCTCGACACGGTACGCATCCCCGACCCGGAGCGGGCGCTGCGCTCATACCCCGGCCAGTTCTCCGGTGGCATGCGGCAGCGGATCGCCATCGCGGTCGCGCTCGCCGCCGAGCCGCGGCTGCTCGTCGCCGACGAGCCGACCACCGCGCTTGACGTCACCGTGCAGGCCGGCATCCTGCAGCTGCTCGACCGGCTGTGCCGGGAGCGGGACACCGCCGTCATCGTCATCACCCACGACCTCGGCGTGATGTCCGCGCTCGCCCGCCGGGTCTACGTCATGTACGCGGGGCGGCTCGCCGAGGCGGGCCCCACGTCACGGCTGCTGACCAGACCGCGCCACCCCTACACCCGGGGACTGCTCGACGCGCTGCCGCACCCCGAGGCTGACGGCGCGCCGCTGGTCCCGATCGGCGGCACCCCGCCGTCGCTCGGCGCGGTACCCGGCGGCTGCCCGTTCCACCCGCGCTGCGCGCACGCCGTCGCGTCCTGCGCGGCGCAGCGGCCCGAGGCCGTGCAGGCCAGCGGGGAAGAAGGCCCGCACCTGCTCGCCTGCCCGCCCGACCCGCTCCGGGTCCTGGCATGACCGCCCCGCCGGAGAACCCCGTGCCAGACAACCCTGTGCCGGACAACCCCGTGCTGGCGCTGACGGGTGCCGCCGTGGAGTACCGCCGCCGCGGCCAGCGGGTCCGCGCCCTGGACGGCGTGGACCTGACCGTGGCCCGCGGGGAGATCGTCGGCCTGGTCGGCGAGTCCGGGTGCGGCAAGTCGACGCTGGCCCGCGCCGCGGTCGGCCTGGTGCCGCTGGCCGCGGGCACGGTGACCTTCGACGGGCAGCCGGTCACGCCGCTCGGCATGCGCCGCCGCGCCGGCCGGCTCCGCGGCCTGCAGATGGTCTTCCAGGACCCGTACGAGTCACTCAACCCGCGCCGCAAGATCGGCGCGCTGATCGGCGACGGAATGCTGCTGGGCGGCGGCAGCCGGGCCACCGCCCGGTCCCGTGCCGTCGAGCTGCTCGAACGGGTGGGCCTGCCCGCCACCGCCGCCGACGGCTACCCGCACGAGTTCAGCGGCGGGCAGCGGCAGCGCATCGCGATCGCCCGCACGCTGGCCGCCGGGCCGTCCTGCCTGATCGCCGACGAGCCGATCAGCGCGCTTGACGCCTCGGCCCAGGCGCAGATCGCCAACCTGCTCACAACCCTGGTCCGCGAGGAACGGATCGGGCTGCTCCTGGTCTCGCATGACCTGTCGGTGGTCAGGCAGGTCGCCGACCGGGTAGCGGTCATGTACCTGGGCCGGATCGTCGAGACGGGCGACACCGCCACGGTGTGGTCAGGCCCCGCCCACCCGTACACCGAGGCGCTAGTGGCGGCGATCCCGCGGGCCGACGGCGCCGGGGTGCTGCCCGCGGACCTGCCGGGTGACGTGCCGGACCCGGCGAGCCCGCCGTCCGGCTGCCGGTTCCACCCGCGCTGCCCGGTCGCCCGCGACGACTGCGCCGTCACGGAGCAGCGCCTCATCGCGCTGCCCGGCATCCCGGTACCCGGGCCCGCACCCGGGTCCGCGCACGCGGCGGCCTGCCACGTCCGTGTCCCGCAGGCCGGGTCAGGCGATACTGCCCCGTCCGGGGCAGGCCCATCCGCGGCAGACGGAGCCGCGCCGGCCAGTTCCCGCCCGGCTGTACCCGGGGCCGACGCGTTATGTGGCTCGTCAACGCGCACATCATCGACGTGCTGACCGGCGAGGTACTGCCCTCCCGTGCCATCGAGGTTTCACCTGACGGGACGATCGCCCAGGTCACCGCCACCGCGCCAGCGGGCTTGCCGTCCCGCGACGTGACCGACATCGCGGGGCGCTGGGTGCTGCCCGGCCTGATCTCCTGCCATACCCACCTGTCGGTGGTGTTCCCGTTCTCCGACACCGACGAGGCGGAGAACCCGGCGCTCACCGCCTACCGCTCGTCCGCCCGGGCCACGGCGGCCCTGCGGGCCGGGATCACCACGATCCGCTGCGTCCACGAGCAGAACCGGGCCGACCTGCTGCTGCGCACCGCCGCCCGGCGCGGCTGGATCACCGCGCCCCGCATCCTCGGCGCGGGCCGGGCGGTCTCCGCCCGCGGCGGCCACGGCCAGGGGTCCGCCTGCGCCTACGCCGCCGGCGAGGACGAGTTCTACGCGGCCGCCCTGGCCGAGCTGGGGGCCGGCGCGGACCACGTGAAAATCTTCATCAACGGCGGCCTGGCCAGCGCGGGGGAGCAGGTCGACCAGCCGGAGATGACCGACGCGGAGATCCGCGGCACCGTCCGCGCCGCGGCCGAGCACGACGCCTACGTCGTGGCCCACTCCGGTGAGTCCGCCGCCATCAGGCAGGCTCTCGCCGCGGGGGTGCGCTGCTTCGAGCACGCCTACCGGCTCGACGACGCCACCGCCGCCCTGCTCGCCGCCCGCGGCGCCTACCTCACCCCCACGCTGTGCGTGACCAGGTCCGAGACGTGGATGCGGGCCAACGGGTTCGCGGAGCACACCATCGCCAACGCCGCGAACGCCGCCGACGAGCACCTGGCGAGCATCCGGCGCGCGATCCGGGCCGGCGTCACCCTGCTCAACGGCACCGACTACCCGCCAGGCGACCTCGTGGACGGGGTGCCCGTGGCGGTGCACGAGCTGCTCCTGATGGCCGAGGCCGGCCTGACCCCGCTGCAGGCCTTGCAGTCGGCCTCGGTGAACGCCGCCCGGCTGCTCGGCATCGACGGGCACGTCGGGCAGGTTCGCCCCGGATACGCCGCCGACCTCATCGCCGTCCCGGCCAACCCTCTGGACGACCTCGCCGCGCTGCGCGGCATTTCCCTGGTCATGCAGGCCGGCCAAGTCATCAGGGACGGGAAATGAACGATCCCAGGGACACCGCGGGCGCAACCCGGCGGTACCGCGACGCCTCCGGCTGGCAGGAGCAGGCTGGCTACAGCCGCGCCGTCCGCCGCGGCGGCGTGATCACGGTCAGCGGCACCACCGCGACCGGCCCGGACGGGACGGCGCTGTGCCCGGGCGACACCCTCGGCCAGGCGCGGATCTGCCTGGAGCGGGTCCTGGCCGCGGTGGCCGCGCTCGGCGGGCGCCCAGATGAAGTGGTCCGCACCGTCGTGTACCTGGCCCCCGGCGCGAGCTGGGAAGACGCCGCCCGCGCGCACCGTGAGGCCCTCGGCGACGTGGCCCCGGCGAACACGATGCTGTACGTCGCCGGGCTGATCGGGGAGGGGTTCGAAGTCGAGGTCGAGGCGCTGGCGGTGACGCAGCCGTGAGGTTCTCCGTCCGGGTGAACAACGACCTCAGCGTGGCCGAGTTGACCTCGCTCGCGGTCGCCGCGGAGGACGCCGGGTTCGACCAGGTGTGGGTGTCCAACGACCTGTTCCTGCGGTCGGCGCTGGTGCTCGCCGCCACGGTCGCGGCCCGCACCAGCCGGATCGCCGTCGGCATCGGGGTGATGAACCCGTACTCGGTGCACCCCGCTGAGCTGGCCATGGCGGCCGCGACACTGCAGGAGGCCAGCGGTGGCCGGTTTCTCCTCGGCCTGGGCGCGGGAGCGGAGCAGTTCCTCGGCTGGGCCGGCATCCCGCGCGCCGCGCCCCTGGACACCACCAGGACAGCGGTGGTCACGCTGCGGGCGCTGCTCGGCCACCCCGATGCCGACCGGGCACTGCTGCCGGACTGGGCCCGGCAGCCCGCCGGTGCCGCACTGAAATTCCCCGTGGAAAAGCCGGTCCCGGTGTACGTGGGGGCGATGGGGCCGCGGATGCTGGCGATGGCCGGAACGCACGCCGACGGCGCACTGCCCCTGCTGTACCCGCCGGAGACCTATCCCGCCGCCCGCGCCGCGGTCACCTCCGGCGCTGTGTCCGCCGGTACGGGGGCCGGTGGCCGTGATGTGGACGTGCCTGCCTGCTTCTGGGTGTCGTTGTCCGATGACCCGGCGGCGGCACGAGATGCGCTGGCGGAGAAACTCGCCTATTACGGGTCCTCGTTCGGCGCGGAGCTCCTCGCCGCGGCCGGGCTCCGGCCGGAGGACTTCAGGGCCGCCGCGCGGCTCGCGCACGCCGGGCAGCCGGCCGCCGCGCTCATCGACGACCGGATGCTGTCCCTGGGCGTCGCCGGGGACGCCGCCGGCGTGATCGCCCGCTGCCAGGGGCTACGGGGCCTGGGGGCGGAGCACCTTTCGTTCGGACCCCCGCTCGGCCCCGACCCGGTCGCGGCCATCGGCCGCCTCGGCGACAGCGTCCTGCCCGCTCTCCGTGCCTGTCCCGCGCCGGGCGACGGGCAAGACGCGGCGAGCCGGGCGGCCGCCCGGCTGGAAAGCAGCTGCCCATGACGGATGAGAACGACGACTGCGCCGGCGCGGACATGGTGCTGCACGACCTGCGGGTTACGGTGGAGTCCATCGCAGGCCGCCCGGTGTGCGGCCTGCGCGTCGGCGATTACTTCGAGGTGACGGAGAGCTCCCGCCTGTCCCTGCCGGCGGGCCGCCACTTCTGCCTGTACGCACTGGCCGCGGTGCTGCCGCTGCTGCCCGCCAAGCAGCGTGACCTGCCGGCCGCCGACTGGCTGGAGCGAGACAGCCTGGTTGCCTGCCCCGACCCCGACGAGCGCCTGGTCATGCGGATCACCCGGACCCGCCGCCGCCCGCTGCAGTCGGCCGATCTCACCTGACCGGGGTTTCCGTCATGCACGGCACCGAGTTCGGGATCGCGTTCCAGACCGACAAGCCGCCTGGCGCCTATGCCCCGCTGGCCGTCGCCGCCGAGGAGCTCGGCTTCGACGTGGTGAGCGTCTTCGCCGACCTGCTCTACCAGCCGCCGCTGCCGGCGCTGCTTGAGATGGCGCGGGCCACGCACCGGGTCCGGCTCGGCACTGCGTGCTTCAACCCCTACACGCTGCACCCGTACGAGATCGCCGGACAGGCCGCGGCCGTGGCCGAGGCGTCTGGCGGCCGGGCCTACCTGGGCCTGGCGCGCGGCGCGTGGCTCGGCGCGGTCGGCGTCGCCCAGCCCCGGCCGCTGCGCCGGCTCCGCGAAGCCGCCGCCGTCATCCGCGCCCTCCTGGCCGGCGACGACGCGGGGTTCGCGGGGGAGGAGTTCCGGCTGGCGCCCGGCACCCGGCTCCGTTACAAGCTCCAGGACCGGGTGCCGCCGCTGATGATCGGCGCGTGGGGGCCGCGCGGCACCGCCCTGGCCGGGGAGATCGCCGACGAGCTCAAGGTCGGCGGTACCGCCAGTCCCGCCGTCATCGCGCAAGCCAGACACCGGGCCAGCGCCGCCAGCCGGTCCGCCGGCCGGCCGGCGGACGCGGTCCGGATCGTCGCCGGCGCGGTCACCGTGGTGGCTGAGGACGGTGCGGCGGCCCGGCGGCGGGCCCGGGCCGAGGTCGCCATGTACCTGGCGGTCGTCGGTGAGCTCGACACCACCGCGCAGCTGCCAGGCGGCCTGGCTGAGCGGATCGCCGGCCTGGTCGGGGCGGGCGACGAGGCCGTCGCGGTCGCTCTCATTCCCGACGACGTCCTCGACCGGTTCGCGTTCTCCGGCACCCCTGAGCAGGTCGCCGCGCAGGCCCGCGCCGTCCTGCGCGCCGGGGCCGGCCGCGTCGACTTCGGCACCCCGCACGGCCTCACCGACGCGGAGGGCGTGACCCTCCTCGGAACCCGGGTCCTGCCCCTGCTCAGGGACAGCAATCGCTGACTCTCACTCGCACGGGATATGCCGGGGCGCGCCGGCGCTCGTGTGCGGCGGTTCTTGGCGGATGAGCTCTCCACGCCTAGTCAGGGTCGATGGCGCGCGCGTGAGGAGCGTGGCTCGGAGACCCGGGGTGCCGCGCAAGTCGCTTGCTCTGACACTCCTGCCAACCTACATTGTCATACATGGTAGCTAACCCGAGCCCTTCCTCGGTCCGGTTCGAGCCGCGCGTGTTCGAGCGGCTTTCCGCGTTTGTCGCCGCGCACCGGGACCTGACCCTGTCCAGTGCAACCAGCAGGCTCGTCGATGAGGCGCTTCGCATGCGTGAGCACCCGCTCATCAGGTTCAAGGACGGTCCGGCCGGGCGTAGGGCCAGGCTGATTGGCGGTCCGGACGTGTGGGAGGTCATCGGCGCCATCCGGTCGGTTCGCGAAGCTGAGCCCGCACTGGCGGGCGATGAGGTTCTCGAGGTCGCCGCCGAGACATCCGGGACGCCCATGCCGTTCATGCGCGCGGCCTTGGCTTACTGGAGCGACTACCCGGAGGAGGTTGACGACTTCCTGGACAGGGCACGTGCCGAGGCTGCGCAGGCGCAGGCGGCATGGGAACGGCAGCAGGGACTACTGGGACTTTGACATCCTCCTCCGCCTGGAGGCGGGGATTCCAACTCACGCGAGGAGCGCTAGTTGAGGTTCGCGGTTCACAGGCCCGGCAACCCGGTCGCCTCCCCGCGCTTTCACGGCGTGCCCCGCCGCGATGTTCTTTGCCGCGTTCACGTCGGCGTTGCAGGCGAAACCGCAGGCCACGCACCGGAACGCCGCTTGGCTCTCGCGGGATTCCTTAGCGGTGTGCCCGCACGCGCTGCAACGCTGCGAGGTGAACGCGGGCGGTACCTTCTGCACCCGCCCGGGTGCCTTGTCCTGCAGCCGGCGGACCAGCAGCCCCCAGCCGGCCGTGCTAATGCCCCGGTTGAGGCCGGCCTTCTGCGCGATGTTCCTACCGGGCACGTCCTTCGTGCCCTTGGCGGACCGCGTCATGTGCTGGATGTTCAGGTCCTCGACGCGGATCACGTCGAACCGCCGGGCGAGGCCGGTGGAGGCCTGCTCCGCCCAGTCCTTGCGCCGGTCCGCCTCCCGGGCCTTCAGCCGGGCGACCGCGGCCTTCGCCTTACGGCGGCGGACCGACCCCCGCTTCGCTTTGGCGGTCTTGCGTTCGGTGCTGCGCAGCCGCCGCGCCTCCTGCCCGGTCAGGCCTGGGCAGTGCAGCATCTCCCCGGAGGACAGGGCGGCGCTGACCGCCACGCCCCGGTCGACCCCCACCACCGTGCCGGTTCCTGGCCCGGGCACGGGGCCGGGGATGACGGCGAACGCGATATGCCAGCGGCCTGCGCGGTCGCGGGTCACCGGGAAGGATCGCGCGCCGTCCGGTACCGGGCGCGACCAGCGGAACCGCACCCAGCCCGCCTTCGGGACCTTCACCGCGGCGTGGTTGCGGTTGAGGCGCCGCACGTCGCCGGGCTGCACCGCGACGATCCGGAAGCCCTCGTCGTGGCCGGCCTTGCGCCAGGCGGGTCGCTGGCAGTTGCCCGCGAAGAAGTTCGCCATGGCCTGCTGGTGGTCCCGGACCGCCTGCTGCTGCACGGTCACGGAGCCCTCAGCGAGCCAGGGGTTCTCCGTGCGAGCCTCGGTCAGCTGCCGGCACCGCTCGGCGAACCCGGGCATCTTCCCGCGGCCGGGCCGCCACTCGTTTTCCTGCTCGACGCACAGGTTCCACACGTACCGGGCGTCCGAGCAGTGCCGCAGCAGGATCGATTCCTGTTGCGGTGTGACTTCAAGACGATAACGGGACATGCGAACACTATACCGAGAGCATCTGACAGCCGAGGATTGATGATGAGCCTTTCCCGACCGTGCCGAACAGGGCACCAGATTCCTCCCCGGGCTGAAGGCGGGGGCTTGCACCGGAGATCCCAGTGAGCAGGATGCCTGACCGCGTGCCCGATGCGTTGCTCCTGGACGAGATGTTCTCGCCCGCGATTGCCATCGATCTCGCCGCGCACGGCATCGACTGCCGTGCGGTCGTCGGGGATCCTGTCCTGCGCGCCCTGTCGGACCTGGAGATCTCCCAGGCGGCGCTGACCGAGGGCCGGGTCCTCGTGACGAACAACGTCCCGGACTTCGAAAGCCTCCGGCGGGCCCACGAGGCGGCCGGAAACGAGGTTCCCGGACTCATCTATACGTCCGACCTCACGTTCCCGCGGACGAAGGCGTATGTGTCCCGGCTTGCGGCGGCACTGGCCGCCGCCGCGGTCGGCCGTGAGACAGCCCGCCGCGGCGGCGTGCTCTGGCTGCGCCCGCAATGAGCTTCGGTCCAAGACCAGCCTGACCAGGACGGGACGACGCGATAATGCTGCGATGAGCAGTCCCGGGCTTTCCCGCGTGCCGTTCGACACCAAGCGCTACGCGCGGCGATCTCAGGAGGGGCCGTGTTTCGTGTGCGCGATCCTCGCGGGGGAGAGGCCGCATCACGAGGTCTATATGGTCGTGGGCGCCATCGTCAGCGTGGCGGTGATAGCAGGCTCATGCCCCAGACCTGGCCCGACGAGACGAAGCCGATCCGCAGGGCGAGCGTGCCGGTGTCGAACGTGATCGTGATGTCGGCCATGACCCCGCGGTCTGACCGCCAGCAGCTGACCTGGAAATCGACTGGCTGGCCGAGGTCCCGCGTCCGGTCCGGCCAGGGCAGGTCCAGCCGCTCGGCGAGCATCCGTTCCCGGACGGCGTCCGAGGCTCGGGCCTGGATCTCCGCGGCCTGCCCGTCCAGCAGCAGCCGGATGATCTCGCGGGCGCGCTCATCCCACTCAGGCCCTGGCGGCTGCGGGCGCGCCGCGCGGGGGTCCTCGCCTGCCAGCGTCAGCAGCCCCGCCCGGCGCAGCGACTGACCGCGGCCGAAGCAGCTGGCCAGCATCGCGATCGCGCGGCCGCGGACCGGGTCGATGAGCACGGCCGCGGAGAACCCGCCGGTCGAGCCGGTGTGCCAGCGGATGCCGTCATCGCTGACGCGCCAGGCCAGGGCCTGGTGGCCGCCGGTCGCGACCGGGAGCTGCGGCGTCTGCACCGCGGTGATGGCGGCGCCGAGCGGGTCGGGCGCAGGCAGGCGCTGGCGTACCTGGCCAGGTCGCCGATTGTCGCCTCGACGCCCCCGGCCGCGGCCAGCGGGTGATCCCAGTGCGGCAGCTCGCCCCGGTGGTCGTGGCCGGGGAGCGGGATGCCGCCGGCGTTGCTGCCGACGCCGGAACGGCTCATGCCAAGCGGCGTGAGCAGCCGGTCGGTGAGCAGCTGCTCGTACGGGAGCCCGCCCGCCCGCTCGAGTACCAGCCCGAGCATCTGGTAGCCGAAGTTGGAGTACAGCACGGGCGCGCCGGGAGCGGCGACGGCCTGCCGCAGCCCCTGCTCGGCCTGCCCGGCGCCAAACTCCGCATAAGGGTTGGCCAGGTCCACCGTCGGCAGGCGCATGTTCGGCGCCAGCCGCGGCAGCCCGGAGGTGTGCGTGGCGAGCTGCCGCACGGTAATGCCGGCGTTGGCGCCGGCCGGCAGCCACCGGCCGATCTCGTCATCAAGCCGAAGGCTGCCGTCGGCCGCCAGCAGCGCGAGCAGCGTCGCGGTCATCGTCTTGGTCACCGAGCCGACCTCGAACCGCCCCTCGGCGGGTATGTCGCCCGGATTGACCTGGATCACTGTCCCGGCGTCGTCGACGCAGGCGACGGCGATGACCGTGCCGGGCGCGCCGATCGCGCCATTGAAGGCTTCAGTAAGCGGACGGGCCGTGTCGGTGCTCCACGCCATGTCCCCATCATCGCGCGCGTGTCACGGCTTCGCGTTATGCCTGTCTTCAGTCCGACAGGGAGAACGGCGAGCAAACGGAATCTCAGGCGCGGGGCGGCCCGGTGACGGGGTGGTGAGCGCGGAAGGTGAACATGCTGACACCTTCCTCAAGGGGAACGGGAGTACCCGCGAACCGGTGCGCGCCGCACCCGGGCGGGAAGTCCGGAGGTGACACCCAGACCGGTTCGAAGCCCAGTTCCTCGAACCATTCGCATACCCGCGGCAACAGGTCCGGTGCCCACCTGCCCCTAGTCCACACGACGGTGCCGCCGGCCGCGCACAGCTGCGGGCAGAAGCCGATCGTGCGCTTCACATCCGCGTCGGTCATGTTGCCGAACAGCCCGCAGGCGACCACCAGGTGCGCCGGCACCAGTGACGCGTAATTGCTGGTCAGCGCTGCGTCTGCGGTGATCACCTCGACACCTTCAAGGCCGGCGTCAGCGGCGAGGCGGCGGGCGAACTCCGTGTTCCGCGGATCGAGCTCCACCAGCCGCGCCGTCACGTCAGCGCCCCGGGGATGGCTGGCGAGCACACCGATCAGGTCACGCCCCTGGCCCGCGCACAGGCTGATCGCCCGCAGCGGCCCAGGCGGAGCCTCGTCCAGCATCGCCCGGATCTGCCCCTGGATCATGCCGAGCCGGCGCACCAGCGGGCTGTGCGGGTCTTCGTAGGTCTCATGCCAGGCATGCCAGTCGCGCGCCGTCATGCCTGGCACACTACCGCCCGGGATATGCCATAAGGCCCCGAAATCGCGCAGTTCTTGTGCGGGCGTCCTTCCGGAGCCGCTAGCCGGCTGCCTCCCATTCCGGCCCGTCTCACCCATTCTGTCGGCTGCGCCCTCCGGACCTCACGGGCTCCCGCCTGGGCCCCGCCAGGTCAGGACGTCACCCGGCTGGCACTCAAGGGCGTCGCAGATGGCCGCCAGGGTGCTGAACCGGATGGCACGGGCGTGCCCGTTCTTGAGCACGGACAGGTTCACGAGGGTGATGCCGACGAGTTCCGACAGTTCCGTCAGCGTCATCCTGCGCTCGGCGAGCAAGGTGTCCAGGTGGACCTCGATCGCCTGCTCGCTGTCGATGTCGTCCGCGATGTCCGCTGCCCGCTTATGCGGCATTACACCGTGCCTTCGAGGTCGTCGCGCATGCGTGAGCCTGCCCGCATGATGCGGGCCAGGGTAAGCACCGCGCAGCCGGCCAGCACGGGCACGCTCAGCACGGCATCGTACAGCGCGCTGAGCGCGTCGTCTTTCACCGGCACCGGGACGGTCACCGCCGACGCGAGGAAGTAAGCGCCAGCGACGCCGTGGGCGACCGACGCGACCACGGAACCCGCGATGACGAGCCAGCCGAGAACCATCAGCATCCGGTGGACCCGCGGTACGAACGGCCCCTCCCCGCGCGCGACCAGCAGCAGCCACGCCACCAGGACGAAGACCGCCAGCTTGAACAAGACCTGCGGCGCGCTGCCCAGGTAGGCGAGCGCCCGCTGGCCGTCCGTCGCGTTCATGACGCACACCGAGAGCGGGTCGGACACCCCGCTCACCGAGGTCATCTCGTGCGCGCCGACCAGCGTCGGGCCGTCCCCGTTGAAGCTCAGCCCGTTGATGCTCGCGTCCGCGCACACCGAGTGCCAGCCGCCCGCCGGGAAACTCAACGGCAGCACGACCGGCATCCCGCTTCCGGTAAACGTGCCGATGCCCGCCAACAGCAGCGCCAGCACCGTCAGCGCCCCGACGAACAGGACGATGCCGCCGAGCGGCTGCACCAGCCGCCGCCGGGCCGCCACGCTGTCGGCCGGAACCTGCCGGGTACCCCTCACGGCACACCCCTTATCGTTTATCGTTATTATCGATAAACGATAAGTCCTTGCGCCTGCTTTCGCAAGCCCCGCAAGGGAGGACCCGGCAGGACCTGGGAATCGACACGTTCCTGAGACGCTGACGCTGCCGTCCGTCTCAGTCGATTTGTCGATTCCGAAGACCCAGTCCGGATCGGCCTCCTCGGGCCGGCCGAGGGCCGGAGGCTAGAGCTTGAGGATGATATCGGCGAGGCCACCGGGCATAGACAGGAAGGGGGAGTGGGACGAGTCCAGCGTGTACACCTCGGTCGGGTTGCTGGGAAAGGCCGCGTCCGCGTCGGCGATGAACTTGCGCTGCAACGGCGGGCGCAGCGCCTGGTCCTGGGCGCAGACGATGTAGGCACGGGGGACCGAGCCCCAGCCCTCGGCGGTGAGCTCGCTCGCTCCGGCGGCAATGCCCGCGGGGGCGTCGGGGGTCAGCAGGCCGATCGCGGCGTCGGCGACGAGGGGGTCGACGTCTGCGTAGAAGGCGTCCCGTAGTTGCTGCCGGTAGGCCAGGTCAGGGGAGGCAGAGTCGATCCGCAGCCCGCCGGTCTGCGCAGGGTCTGCCACCAGAGAGGCGGCGGCCAGGTCGCCCTCGTTCTCCGGCATGAACAGGTACTCGGCGGCCGGCACCCCGGAGGCGGGCATGAAGGCGCACAGGTAGACGGCCCGGGCGAACAGGTGAGGCGCGTCCTGCACTGCCCGGGTCAGCACAGTGCCCCCCATGCTGTGCGCGACTGCCGTCACCGGCCCGCCGCCGCCGAGCGCCCCGGCTTGTGAGACCAGGAGGGCGCCGGCCTCCTCCAGGGTGATGCTTGCGGCGGGCGAGGACGTGGCTGCCATCGCGGCCGGATCGAACGGCCTGGCCGTCGCGGCAGGCAGGCGGCGGGCACGCAGCCCGTGGCCGGCCATGTCTACTGCCACAGCCCGTCGCCCGTCGGCGGTGATCCGTGCCAGGACCTCCGACCAGCACCAGGTCCCGTGCCAGAGGCCATGCAGCAGGAGGATGGGCGTAGGGGGAGCGGCTGGCATGGTTGTCCCCTCTCAATGAAAAGCGGCCCGAAACTTGAACATAAGCGGGACGTCGCCACAGGGAAAGCCCCTTTCGCGCATCACCGTGGCGGAACTTGGGGCGGCCTTAACAAACGTGTCACCCGGTCTAAACGAGCGTGTTTGCCCTGGTCAGGCGAGCTAGATGGGCATCGATTCTGACGATTCGTGGCTTTAAGTCACCATGTGCGCATGGATCGTATGCGGCTTGGGCTTGACGAGCTTGTCGAGCGCTGGACGGTGCTGGCCGACGATCAGGATCTGATCGCGGGGAAGCGGGGGCCTACGCGGCTGGGGTTCGCGCTGCTGCTGAAGTTCTTCACCCAGTACGGGCGGTTTCCCGAAGGCCGGTCGGAGCTGCCTGACGAGGCGGTTGAGTGGGTTGCCAGGCAGGGCCACCTGGCCCCCGAGGTCCTCGCGGAGCGGCTCATGCTCGCCGTCTACGCCTACGGGACCAACTGCGGGATCAAGTCGGTCGCGTCGGCCGAGGGCCACGGGGAAGACGAGATCCGCTACGTCCGGCGCCGCTACCTCACCCCGGAGGCCGCCCGGACCGTCGCCGTCGCGATCGCCGACGCGACGTTCGCCACCCGCGACCGGGGCCTGTGGGGCGAGCGGTCAACCTCGGTGGCGTCGGACTCCACGCACCCGGTCCTGGGACCAGAACCTGTTCACTGAGTGGCACTCCCGCTACGGGGGCCGGGGCATTTTGGTGTACTGGCACGTCGAACGGGGCTCGGTGGTAGTCCATTCCCAGACGCTGCGCGCGTCGGCGTCAGAGGTCCACGCGATGGTCGAGGGCGCGATCCGCCACGGCACCACCATGAACGTCGAGGGAAACTACGTAGACAGCCACGGCCAGTCCGAAATCGGGTTCGGCATCACCCGCCTGCTGAACATCGACCTGCTGCCCCGCATCAAGCGGATCAACAAGGTCCGCCTCTACCGGCCCGCCGCAGGCAGCGCGGACGCCTATCCCCGGCTTACCCCGGCACCGAGCTTAGCAAGATCCTGCGAGAGCACGCTATCCCATGGGACCGGGTTGGGCCTGCCGGGGCTGTCGACATTGGACCCGCGGGGTGTGTACCCTTTGCCTGACGGCGCTGGAGGGCGCCGCCGGGTTCGCGGGCAGGACCTGAGTCCACCTCTGTTCGGGGTTAGTGCTTTTCCGGCAAGACCGTCTTCTTACCGAGCCCAAACGCGAGCCTGGGCTGTGAGGAGACGTCATGTCCGAGCTTCCTGGCCGCCCCAACCTCGACCAGCTTCGCCGCCAGGCCCGCGAGCTGCTTCGCGCCGCCGCTGACGGCGAGCCACCTGCCCTGACCCGGATCCATGCGGTCTCGCAACGGATATCGCTGTCGGCTGCCCAGCTGGCGATCGCGCGCGAGTACGGCTTCGCGAGCTGGCCCGCACTGCATGCCGAGGTGGAGCGCCGCCTGGCTGAGCTGTCTTCTCCCGGAGAGGGAACCAGGCGGGCTGGAGCTCGCTGGTCGTTCGGCGGTGCCTCCCCGATCGGGACGGAAGTGGGAACTCTGTACCCGGGCGTGCTGGTCGCGGGCCTGGGCAAGGCTTTCCTGGAAGCGTCGCTGATGCCCACCAGCGAGTTCCAGGACCTGCTCGCCGTGCCGCCACCCCCGATCCCCGCTAGCGTCCGGGCAGCCAGGGAACGGGCCCATCGCGACCTAGCCAGGGCGATCATCACTGAGGTAGCGCTCACCGACGATCAAGGATCGGCATATGCCCTGCACATCAAGGAACTCCGGCTCTATCCGGCCTTGAGCCACCCGCGCGGCGAACCGGTAACGCTGACCCTGGGAGTGGACCCGCTTCCCGCGCGTGACCGCGGCTGGCTGGAACTGCGCGGCCAGCACGGATCAACGGCCCGGCTGGGGCCGTCCCCACGCCCGGATGCGCGCGTCAGCGGCCTGGCTCCGGTGCCGGAAGGTCGCACCGCGCGGGAACTTTCGGAGCGGGCGCTGAGCCTTATCGGCCTCACGCGAGACGGAATCAGCCAGCCGATGATGGAGGAGTACTGCTCTTATGCGCTTGCCAAGGCCGCGGAGATCCAGCAGTCCGCAGAGCCCGGCACCCTCGGCGACTTGCCCGGCCAGCTAGCCCGGCTGTGCGCGTTCCTCACCGGGCGCGGCCCGGCCGACGGGCTTCCCCGCGAATGGCTGGACATAATCAGCGCCGCGGACCGCGCTGACGGGGCGCAGCACTGCCTTGACATCTCCGCTGAGCTGCCCCCAGTCGATGACATCGTGGTGCGGGTCGACAGCCTGGTCTCCGAGCCAGGATCCTGGAAGGTGTACCTGCGCGCCGAACCTCGCTGGTGGAGATACAACGCCGAACGAGACCGTAAATGGGGTGTCATATCGGTCGCCGCTGAGGACGACCTCGGCGGCCTGTACGTGAGCCAGCCTGGGCACGGCGGCGTTCGGCGCGATGATCCCGAGGAGGAGCTTGTCTGGGGATTCCTGCCGAGGCTCAACCCGCTCGCTCGCGCCGTGACGCTGACATTCACCCATGCGGCTGAGCAGGTAACAGTCGAGTTCCGGCTGCCATGGGCCGGAACGGATCGCAACTAGCGCCGCCGCTGGTTTCCCCTTTCCTCGATATGTGGTGCGGTTAAGTAGTCAATGAGGGAAGTAGCGGCGGCCCGCGAGCTCCCCTGCGTAAAGCCCCGGTTCCGAGTCGTCCTTCCTTGGGCCGTAGAGCACCACGGCCCGCGTCATCTCGCCGCGGTCGGCCACCGACACGGCTCAGGCACTCCTCAGCCACCCACCTCGGCGAGGCAAACGTCTCCGCCACCGTGATCATGGCCAAAACCGGGCACAGGAGCCTGCGCTCAGTACAGCGCTACGTCAAGCCAGGCCTCGCCGCCGTCCACGCGGCCACCGAGACACTATCGAGCCCCCGCCGGCGAGGCTGACCCGCGCCCACATCGCGAGCACCTGCACAAAACCCCAGCCCACCCAGGGCAGACATGCCCGTTTAGACCGGGTGACACGTTTGTTAAAGGCACCCCAACTTGCGCGGCTCGCCGGGATGAGTCGCGGCCTGGCCGTCGAGAACAGGTGGCTACCGGACCTCGAACGTGGCTATGACGGGATAGTGGTCGGTGCGTACGCCCGACACGATGCGCTTCGACTTCAAGGCCAGTCCCCTGTACAGGATGTGGTCGAGGCGGCGCCCCCGGGCGTGGTTGGCTCGTCGATGGCAACTTCCGCGAGACCTTCCCTGGCGAACAACTGCCGTAGATTGGGCAGAAGGGCGCACGCGAGGGATGATGGACGCATGAGCCGCGGCGACGACGTGCCGCCAGACGACGTCGAGTTCCTCGATATCGGTCCCGAACGCGGCGTTCGCGCTGCCTTCCGGCTGCGCCGCTGGCCAAAGTTGCTGCTGTTTCTAGTCGCTGCCGTGGCCGTTGCCGTGGCGGTCATCGCCGTTGCTCGCTCTGGCGGCAGCCCGGCGGGTTCCCCGACGACGTCTCCGCGCGCGGCCGGCTCGCGGTCATCCGCACCCAGGCTGTCGTCGACCGCGACTCCCGGCGTCGTCTCGACACCGGCAGTGTCGGTCACAACCCTCGGTCAGCCGTTGCTCGGGGTGCACGCGCGCTGGGAGTTGTTCGGCCGCGGGTCCGGGGTGGCCGTCCGCATCCAGTTCACCCTCGGCCGCATCACCCGGACTGTGCTTCCAGGGCTGTCGAGCGGCGGGCCGGTGACGTTCGTAACCGACGCGGAGGGCGCGCTGGTCCGCCCGATCGACTTCGTACCGGGCTACCTCATCCCGGACGGAGAGCCTGCCCGTGAGGCACCGGGGGCGCTTGACGCAGGCGGGCCGGTGTTCCCCGGCCCTGATCCACGGCACCTGTGGGTACCGACCAGCACCAACGACAACCGGATGGTGCTGGTCGGGCTGGACGGGCGCCGCACCGGTCCGTCGATCGCCGCACCGCCCCAGAGCGCGCCCGTCAACACGGCGCTTTTCGCGATCCCTGACCAGACCGGGTACTTGCTCTTCCCTGGCACCGGCGGCGTCTATGACGTGCACCCTGGCGGCGCCAGCCGGGTCACCACCGGAACGGTGCTCGCGGTCGGGCCCACCCGCTGGCTGACCTCCGAGTGCGACAGCCACGCCCGCTGCCAGCCGGTCGTGACCGACCGGTCCAACGGCGCGCAGTATCCGCTCAGTACTCACGTCCCGCTGAGCACTCGCATCAACGGCGCCATGCTGTCCACCGCCGGCGTGATCTCACCCGACGGGGCCACCGTCGCTGTCGTCGTTGGATCGCCGCAGGCAAGGATCGAGATCATCGACCTCGTTACCGGCACCGCACATGCACTTCCGCTCCGTATCAACTTGTCCGGCGTCGACGGGGGATGGGCATCGGAATCGATGACCTGGTCACCGGACAGCCGGTGGCTGTTCATAGCAAACGGCAACCTCTACGCGGTCAGCCAACGTACCGACCAGATCACCAACCTCAACCAAACGCTCGGCCCCGCGCTGCCGCAGCTGTTTCAGCTATCGATGCGGAACGTCGCGACGAGGGGCTAGCCTCGTCGTACACGCAAGCGTGTCATGGGAGTGGGGGAGGACGTCCGGCCCAGGAGAGGTTAGCAGCGGCCATGAAAATTCCCCGCACGGCCCATTCCGGCCAGCCGTGGCGGATCCACGAGTTCACCGGCGACTTTCGGACCGAGGACGTGTGGTCCTTCCGCACCCCGGGCGCCGGACCGGAGGACTTTCCCGTCATGCTCGCCGCGATGCAGGCATCCGGCGGATTCGCCAAGCAGCCCCGCGCGGTCCGGTTCCTGTTCGCGGTGCGCGGGAAGCTCGGTGCCGTCCTCGGTTGGGACAAGCCCAGGACGAGCCTCGGGAAGCGGGTTCAACCACTGTATGACCGCCTGCCAGGCGATCTCCGTGAGACCGTCGACGTCTCCGATACCAACGGCGCCCCGTTCACCCCCGTGTACCGGCTCCACAACGAGTCTGTCCGCGAACTGGCGAATAAGACCTGCCACGCCGTCATGCACCTGGGGTGGGTGCCGGCCGGCGGTGGCGAATACGAACTACGGATGGCGATCCTGGTCAAGCCCAACGGCCGGTTCGGACGGGTGTACATGGCTCTCATCGCCCCGTTCCGCTACCTGATCGTCTACCCCGCGATCACCCGGCAGTGGGAGCGAGCCTGGCGGGACCGCGAGCTTCCGCTGCACCCGAACATCAGTTCTCGACCGTAGTCGCTGCGACCGCCGACGCCATTCGTGGCCTCGCAACGCAGAGTCCCGGCCGCCAGCACCCGACCGGGACCATGCCGGGGCGTCGGGAAGCTCGCACGGCTCTATGGGTGCGTGGACGTCGCATGGGCCGTCTTCCGACCTGCCGCCCGACAAGATGGGTGAGATTCGACATCTTCCGTGAGACGGGACACGGGATGTACAGCCTCAGCCTGGGCAGTAAGAAGGGCAACGCGCACCTGCACTGGCATGTCGCGCACTTCCCCGGACGTGCCTACGACCACCGCGGTACTACGCGCTCATGACGGGGAATCGCGTCGAGGGGCTGGACGACAGCTTCACGACGCGGGAGACCCGCCTGACCCGGCTGCCTCGGGTAATCTCGAAGTAGGAGAGGGGAGGCTCGATGGCTGCCGAGGCAATCTCGCCGGATGAACACGCGGAGCGCGCTCATCGCGTTGACGAGGCCATCCACAGCGGCGAGATGGAAGGCCTACACGTCACCGAGGCGACCCGCGCTGACGCCGACGAGTACGTAGCCGGGCGCATCGACTCAGACGAGCTGGTGGAACGAGCTCGCGCTCGGTACGGTCTGACGGATCTTCCCTAGCCGCGCACTTTTGCCCGCCATGACGGATGCCAGCGACTTCCAAGACCCTTACATGGACCCGGCGACGGGGCTGCTGCGCAACTTGGTCGGGGCGCTCACCAAGAAGGCGCTCAGTGACGCCGAGGGCGACCTTGCGTTTACCCGACTCGTGCAGCTGATTGACCGTCCCCCGGCAGCAACTGGCGACCTTGCCGATGGAGGCGATGATGACCACGAGCGAGTACGAGAAGACCTTCGTCGAGAAGATCCACGACGAAGGGAAAAGCGAGGGAATCGCGGAGGGCGAGGCTAAGGCCTTGCTGCGGCTCATGTCTGCGCGCGGGCTCGCCCCGTCGCAGGCACAGCAAAACCGGGTGTCTTCCTGCACCGACTCTGCCCAGCTCGACCTCTGGTTCGACCGCGCCGTCACTGCCGCCACCGCCGCCGAGGTCTTCGCGGACTGAGCGCCGCAGGACAAGCTACTGAGCACCTGGGTGCGGGACGACCTGCCGGACTTGCTGTGGCCCGACCTGGCCTTGTCCGAGCTCGGGACTGCGGGGGTCAGGTTCTTGTCGTATGAACCATCCCGGCGGAGGATCAGGCGACACGACGGCTGTCACGACGACATGAGAAACGACAAGATGGCTGTCAACGACATGATGACTGGCACGGGACACAGACATACAGCAAGCCCCTTCCGGCGCTCCCCCATGTGCCGATAATGCACATTATGTAAAGCTATGATTGCGGGAAGCGGAGGTACCGCGTTCGCGGTACGCCTGTCCTGTCTCACTGAATCTGGTCCGAGTCTCACTGAAGTTGGCCCCAAACGGTGCAGCTGGACCACCTTCGGTGAGAAAAGCCGGGATTCTGGCTGCCGGTGTCTCGCTGAATCTGGTCCGCGGCGACCGGACGCCAGGCGGAACAGTTCCCTGTCAAGTCCTTGTGTTCAGTCCTCCCGTTGAGCGAGTGACAGCTAACTCGGCAGGGGGGTCAGTTCTGCAGGGTCGGCGCCTCTTGAAATGCAGTGCCTGCACGTTGCCGCGCGGCTCCGGACATGTTGACCGGCGGCCTCAACTCACTTCTCGATAGGCGGGTATGCGTCTGCCTGGCGCTGTCGTACGCGCGGGCTCCGCATTGTTTGACGAGGGCGGAGTCACCACCCTAGTGTATTAGCAACCTAAGACACTGGAGCGCTGATGTGATCAGATTCCGGGTGGACGGCCGGTCCGGGGTACCGCCTTACCAGCAGATCGTGCAGCAGGCGCGGCAGGCGCTGCGGATGGGCGTGCTTTCGGTGGGTGACCAGCTGCCGAGCGTGCGGGAGGTGGTCGCGGTGACGGCGGTCAATCCCAACACGGTGCTGAAGGCCTACCGCGACCTGGAGCGCGAGGGCCTGGTGGAGGCGCGGTCTGGGCAGGGCACGTTCGTGCGCGGCCGGCCGCCGGGGCCGCCGCCTGGCACGCACGCGCGGCTGGGCCGCACGCTGGAGGGCTGGGTGCGCGAGGCGCGGGCCGCCGGGCTGGACGACGAGGCGATCGCATCGCTGCTGCAGCTCACGCTGCAGGCCGCTGCTGAGGAGGACATCGCATGAAACCCGTGATCGAGACCAGCGGGCTGACCAAACGCTACCGCCGGGTCACCGCCCTGAACGACTGCACCATCAGCGTGCCCGAGGGCCGGATATCGGCACTGGTGGGGCCGAACGGCGCGGGCAAGACCACGCTGCTGCGGCTGCTGGCCGGGCTCGCCGCGCCGACCGGGGGCCGCGCCGAGGTGCTCGGCAGGCCGCCACGGGGGCATCCAGTCTACCTGGCTGAGATCGGCTTCCTGGCCCAGGAGATCCCGCTGTACCGGCGGCTGACCGCCGAGGACCACATCGGGATCGGCGCGCACCTCAACCAGCGCTGGGACGGGAAGCTGGCGCGGGAGCGGCTCGCCGGCCTGAAGATACCGCTGGACCGGCCGGCCGGGAGGCTATCCGGGGGCCAGCGCGCCCAGCTCGCGCTGGCGCTGACGCTGGCCAAGCGGCCCCGGTTGCTGCTGCTTGACGAGCCGCTGGCGGCGCTTGACCCGCTGGCCCGACGGGACTTCCTCGCGGCGCTGGCCGAGGCGGCGGCTGGCGGGGACCTGACCATCGTGCTGTCCTCGCACCTGATCGCGGACACCGAGCGGATCTGCGACCACCTGATCCTGCTGGATGAGTCCCGGGTCCAGCTCTGCGCGGACACCGAGAGCCTGCTCGCGCAGCACCGGATCCTGACCGGCCCCCGCAAGGACACGACCGGCATCGCGCGCACGCACGTCATCGTGCGCGAAGACACCACTGCGCGGCAGACCACGGTGCTAGCCAGACTGAACGGCCCGGTAATCGACCCGGCCTGGACGGTCGACGAACCCAACCTGGAGGAGATAGTGCTCGGCTACATGAGCGCCGGGCTGGCCGGCCACGGCGCCGGCCCGGCAGGCGCCCGCCTGTCGGCGATCGGAGGGGACCGATGACCTGGGTCACCTGGCGCCAGTACCGCTACCAGGGCGCGCTCGCCGCCGCACTGCTCGCCGTACTGGCTGTCGTGCTGCTGGCCACCGGCCTGCACGCGGCCCATGCTTGGCACTCCGCCCTAACGGGGTGCGCGAGGAACGGCACCTGCGGCAGCCTGGGCGGGTCAGGTCTTTCCCTCAGCAGCCCCACGTTCCTGACGCTCGTCGTGGCGACATCCGCGGTGCCGCTGCTGCCCGGGCTGTTCTGGGGCGCCCCGATGGTGGCGAGCGAACTGGAGGCTGGAACGCACCAGTTCGCCTGGACGCAGAGCATCACCAGGCGCCGCTGGCTGGCGGTCAGGGCCGCATGGCTGCTGCTGGCCGCCGTCGTCCTCTCCGGCATAGTCTCGGCCGTCGTCACCTGGTGGTCAGGCCCGGACAACGCGCTCAACGCCGACGCCTTCCTGACCAACCATTTCGACACCACCGGCATCGTGCCGGCCGGCTACGCGCTCTTCGCGATGACCCTGGGCATCTGCGCCGGCGCACTGCTGCGGCGCACCGTGCCCGCGCTGGCCGTCACCCTGGCCGGCTTCACCGGTCTCCGGGCGCTCACAGCACTGTGGCTCCGGCCGCATTACCTGAGCCCGGTCACCGTGTACTACAAGCTCACCGCGCCTTTCAGCCCGGCCGGGTCCTACCTGGGAATCGCCCAGGGCATCATCGGGCCGCACGGCCAGACCGCGGTACCCGGCAACGACGCGCCCAGTTACGACGGCGTACCGATCCCGGCCGCATGCCTGCACGCCGCGGCCACGCCCAACCCGCAAGCGCCCGTGCCCTGCCTGGCAGCGCACGGCTACCACGGTTACCTGACCTACCAGCCGGCCAGCAGGTTCTGGGCGTTCCAGGGCATCGAGACCGGCATCTTCGTGGTGCTCGCCGCCGTCCTGCTCGCCGTCGCGTTCTGGGTGCTCCAGCGGCGGGACGCATAACCCGGCCACCGACGTCCGCCGCCGGAACGAACGAGCGGAGCCTGACCGCGGCGACGAAGGCCGCCTGGTTGCGGTCCTGCGGGCGGTCATGCCCGGGACGTTATTCGACGCCAGTCTCAACGTAGTTGCCCAGCGCACCGTGTCTCAGGTTAGTTGGCCGCTGTGGAATGTTCTCTTTCACCGGCCTAGGCCATGCGCAGTCCGCCCGGGCCGGCAAGTCCCGTACAAAACTCACACTGGAGCCATCATCGGTGCCAGCTATCGGGACGGCAGGCTGACAGGCCGGTCAAGGAGACGACCGTCGAGGAAGGTGTCGACTTTCTCGTTGTAGAACGCGATCAGCCCGGCGATCGGCAGCAGCTGGCGGGTCGGGAAGTCGTAGGTCCAGGCGATGTCGGAGTAGCTCGTGTCACCGAGCTGCGCGGTCCAGTAGCCGCTGGTGGTGCCCTTATAGGGGCAGGCGGTGACGCTGTCGGTCGGGACGAGGCGGGTGAAGTCGACTTCAGTGCGGTTGAGGTAGTAGCGGGTCGGCAGCCCGGTCTCGAACACCAGCACCGGCGAGCTCGATTCGGCCAGCACGACGCCTTCGAGCTCGACACGGACGCTGCGGGCGGACCGCAGCGCGTCGACGCGGGTGTAGGGGTCGCGGGGATGGACGAAGACCTGCTCGTCCTCCTCGAACCAGGCGTCCAGGGAATCCCACTCGAACCGCGCCCGTCCGGCCAGTCCCTCGACTACGGCGTCGTCGCCGTAGACCCGCAGCGCCGCGGGCCGGGTCACGTCCCCGACCTGCAGGCTGTAGCGGCGAACGGTGCCGCGGCTGAGCTTCTGCTCGTGCTGCTCATCGACCAGCACCGCGGGGTCGATGTCGGCTAGCGGGATGTAGTACTGCGGGTAGTGCGGCCACTCCCACACATACAGCGCCGACATCGTGTCGAGAACGGTCTGCCCAGCCAGTGTCGCCCTGATCCGGCGAGGGACCGGCGCCGTATGGTTTACCGGCGGCAGCGCCGGCGGATAGCCGCCGGTCACGGGGTGGCTCTGCATATCTAACTCCAAGCGTTAGGAGTGATGGCGGGGATGGCACTCAGCGTCGGCTCTGCCCGACCTCGATGAGGTGACCGTCGGGGTCACGCAGGTAGCAGCGGATCTCCGGGCCACGATCGATCGGTTCGGTGAGGAACTGCGCGCCCTTGGCCGACCAGTCGGCGTATACGGCGGCGATGTCGGCAACACGGATATTCAGGAACGTGCTGACCCGGTCCAGATCGTGCGGGGCCTCGAGCGTGATCGAGGGTTTGTCGTCCGTGGGGCCGCCGCCGGTGTTGATGATGATCCAGCTGTTGGCCAGCGCCACGATTGTCGGCTCGCCATCCATCAGCGCCTCGCCACCGAGCACCTCGGTGTAGAAGGCCCGCGAGCGGTCGACATCGTTGGAGACGAGGAAATGGGTGAGCACGATGCCCTCGGCTGGGGCGGGAAAGTCTGCCACTACGTAACTCCTATAGGTGATGTGGGCGGGGCGAGTGCCGCCCCGTCACGGACTGGGCCTTGGGTGTGAGCGGCAGCTCCGGCGCTGGCGTCGGCGTGCTTGGCGACGGGCGCAGGAACGCCCACCGACCCCAGGCGCGAGGATCACGTAGTGCCCGCACCGCCTGCGTGAGCTTTGTCGGCGGGTCTCATCGGCAGGTGACCGCCGCGGCTCAGGCGTGGGGGCGCAATTCCCGTTCGGTCTGGGCGTAGACGCGTTCCTGGCCTTCGGCGTCCTGGGACTGCTTCGAGGACTCCTTCAACTTCGCGGAGCTGTAGTAGCCCCCGGTCGCGGTCGCGAGCTCCGGATCGGCCATCAGCCGCACACAGCCGCGTGACCCCTTCTCCGGAGGCCCGACGAACGGATTGGTCAACACCTGAATCATTTTGAACGGCCCGCCGGCCTTGCTGCCGAGAGTGGTTTTGACCGCGCCCGGGCTGACTGCGTTGAACGTCAGGCCCTCGCCCTTATGGCGGCGAGCTTGGGCGTAGGTGTACATCAGGGCCAGCAGTTTGGCATCGGCGTAGGCCTGGATCTGCTTGTACTTACCCGGGTAGCTCCAGTCGGTGATCGGCTTGCCCCGCGACTCGATCAGGGCGGTCATGTTGACCACCCGCGAGGGCGCGCCGAGATCATCAGCGCCCTTCCGGAGCAGGTCGAGCAGCCCGTCGGTCAGTGCCGCCAGCGCGACGTGATTGATGGCGATGGTCCGCTCGTACCCGTCGGGTGACAGTGCCTTGCTGGCGAACGCGGCGCCCGCGTTGTTGACCAGTCCGTTGAGTCCCTTCGGCGCGGCCTCGTGCACATCGCCGGCCAGTTCCCGGACACCGGCCAGAGATCCGAGGTCTCCGGCTACGGCCAGGTACTTGCCGTTGCCGTTGCCGTTGGCGACCAGCAGGTCGACAGCGCGCCGGGCGTGGTCGGCACCGCGGGCGTGCACCAGCACAGTCGCCCCGCTGTTCCCGATGCCTTGGGCTGTCTCGTGGCCGATGCCGCCCCCGGCGCCGGTGACTAGCACGGTCTGTCCGTCCAGCCGACCGGCGAATTGAGCATCGAACTTGCTCACGGTCTCTCCTCGAAAGATGTGCAGTAAAAGTGAGTCTTGTGACCCACTCTGTCAGCCTCGAAGTGGGCTGTCAAACTCATAGGCTGTCGCCGGACAGGACAGGCAGCTGATGCCGAGGCCAGCGCGTCGCCTTCTCCGGATGGCGGGTCAGCACCCTGACGGGCACGTCCTGCCGACTGAGCAGGAGCGCGGGTTCGGTGCCGACCTCCCCGGCCGTCGTTACGAGAAACATCGCGCGCCTCTCTCGCCGGTCGATAAATGGACTACGCGACTCACTATGACGGACCGAGAATGGGTTGTCAAACTCAGAAATAGAGTTACCCTGCTGGCATGACGAATGACGTGCACGCCCGGTCTCGGCTGATCCCCAAGGGGGGAGCCGACCCGGGTCCGCATCATCGACGCGGCCCGGCTGACCTGCGAGCCAGGCGCAGCGGGCACCGCGCTCGATGACGTCGGCTGCGACGAGGCGATGGCCGTCCTGCACATTTACGTCGACCTCGCCGCCGCCGGACAGGACCCGGCGGAGCGCTACCCCGGCGTCGCCGCCCACTTCGCGGCATGCGGGGCGTGCGCCGAGGATTTCGCCGGCCTCCTGACGGCCGCCGTCGCCGGCGCGGCCCGGGCCGGCGCCGGGCGCGTCGTCAAGGCCGCGAGCAGGGAGCCGGCGGACTCGCCGATCGGCCGACGGCACGGCAACTCAAAAGACGACAGACTGTGCTGGGTTGTCAAACTCAAAATGTTGCTAGAATCGGTGAATGGTCAACGAGACGAGCGGCCGGCCGAGGCTCACCCGCAAAGGCGAGCGCACCCGGGCACGGATAGTGGAGGAGGCCGCCGCCCTGATCCACGAGCGCGGGGTCGCGGGCACCACCCTGGACGACGTCAAGGCGGCGGCGGAAGTCAGCGGCTCTCAGATGTACCACTACTTCCCCGACAAGAACGATCTCGTGCAGGCGGTCATCGACTACCAGGCCGACGCCGCCGTCAGTAGCCAGCGTCAGGCGGATCTCGGCAGCGTGGAAGGGGTCCAAGCCTGGCGGGACATGGTAATCAGGGCGGCGGAGCGCGTCCAGGCAAAGGGCGGCTGCCCCCTCGGTTCCCTCGGCGGCCAGCTCGCCGAGAGCGACCCGGAGGCCCGGTCCCTGATGGCCGCCGGGTTCGAACGGTGGACAACGGAAATCAGCGAAGGGCTCAGGTCCCTTCAGGCCGGCGGGCAGCTCCCACCCGGCCTCGACCCGGATGACCTCGCCGTCACGCTGCTCGCCACGCTCCAGGGAGGGCTTCTCCTCGCCCAGGTGCAGCGGAGCACCCGCCCGTTCGAGACCGCGGTCGATACCCTCCTCGTCCTTACCATCGGCGGATGAGCGCAAGGCCCGTCCGCCAGCTCGTCTTGACGGGCGCGCGGGACTGGTGCCGGTCCTCCTTAGGGTCAGAACGATTGAGACGGAGACCCGATCGGCTGTCTCAGTCATTCTGACGCACTGCAGGTCAGAGAGCTAAGGCTGCGTCAGATCAATTGAGACAGGACAGCCATGAGGGCCGGGGTGGGGCGGTCCGACGTATCGTGGTGCCGACAGGTCACCGTGCTCTTGGAGGTGCGGCGTTGGATGACATCCTCAGCCAGGGCGGGGACCGGGATCCCGGCCGGTGGCCGCGCCGCCTCGCGCTGCTCGGCGCGCCCGTTCTGGTGGCCGTCGCCAGCATCGCCTACATCAGTCTCGCGCACCACGCGCATCCCACCGCGGCCGTCCGGCCGTCATCCGCCTCCGTGAGCGCGGCGCCCGGATCGGTGAGCCTGATCGCGCCTGGCCCGCCGTCCGGGTCCGACGGGATCGACGGGCCCACGCTGCCGTGGGCCGGCAGCCTCCGGCTTCCAGTCGCCGGACCGCAGCCAACGTGGTTCGCGCCCGCCACCGGCCGCTCCGAGCCGATCGGCGGCCTGCCGGCGGACAGCGCCGGCTACCACTTCACCCGCGTCGACGGCGGCTGGGCGGTGCAGGCCAGTCCCGGTGGCATGACCGCCTGCGACGTTTGCGACCGACCGTCGCTGCCGGTCTGGTTCCTCGCCGACGGCTCGCGGTCGGTCACCCGGGTCGGCACGGCGAACCTGGTCAACCCGGCGGCCGCCGTCGGCGCCGTGTGGCTGACCAGCGAGCCGTCGGTTGCCGCCACCGTGCCCGTGACGGCGCAGGAGGTCAGCCTGGCCGGCGTGCCGTGGGGAGCACCGGTCAGGCTCCCCCGGGGGTACTTGATCTATCAGGCAACCGACCGCGGCCTGCTGCTGGCACCGGTCAGCGGGCAGCCGGGAACCACGGCCGATGAGCTGTGGGACCCGGCTAACTCGCGGACCGTCCGCATGTTCGACGACGTGGTCGCGGCGAGCCCGGCCGAAATCGCCTGGACGCCGCCGTGCGCCGCGACGTGTCAGGTCCGGCTGCTCGACCTGGCAACGGGCAAGACAACCGCGGTCGAACTGCCGGCGGGGAGCTCCGCGACGAGCGGTGCGTTCAGCCCCGACGGGAAGCTCCTCGCGCTCGAGGTTAGCTCGGGCGACGGCGGCGCGATGCGGCTCGAGGTCGCCTCCGTGAGCAGCGGCCGACTGACGGCCGTGCCGAGCACCCTGGTCGGCAGCAACGCCCACGTCGAGTTCGGCTGGCCAACCAGCGGTGACAGCCTGATCGCCGAGTTCAGCTTCGCGACCCAAGTACAGCTGGCTTCCTGGCATCCCGGGGCCGCCCGGCTGGCCGTGGCCGCCGTCCGGTCGGCTCAGGATCTGGCCTCGCTGGTCGTCGGCTAGGCGGTGAGCAGCCGGTAGCAGATTGGTCAGTTTTCGCCAGCGCCGATGTTATCTGGCCACTAGGCGGTTCTTACCGCATGCTTACCGGGCGTGAGTTATCCGAACGGGGCGGTGCCGGGCAGCCGTCAATAGGAGTATGAGTTTCCAGGACCCGCCGCGCCGTCAGCGCCAGCCGCGCTACCCGGCGCTCGCCCAGTACGAGGACGGTTACGCGTCCTATCAGGACACCCAGGCCGACTACAGCGGGAATGGTTACCAGGACGGCTACCAAGAGTTCGCGGGACTGGCGGGCCCCCCTGAGCAGCGGGCCCCCTGGGACGATCCTCAGCAGTATGGCTTCCGGGGACCCAGCACCGGCTCCCAGAGCAGCCTCCGGAATACCGGCGCGCAGGGCTCCATATGGGATACCGCCGCGCAGCGCGCCCTGCGGAACAGCGGCGCTCAGCAGGCCGCGTGGGCCAGCCCCGCGGAGATGACGAGCTGGGACACTCCTGTACAGCAGACCGAGTGGAGACAACCCAACCGCACGTCGGGCCCGTTCTATGCGGCACCCGACGATGCCTACGGCCAGCCCGAGCACGCGGCCGGACGCGAAGTCGGCCGGGGCCGCGGACTGCTGCCGGGCGCGGTCGTGGGTTTCCTGGCCGCCGCCGTGGCCCTCGGCGTGGCAAACCTCGTGGCGGCTTTCGTGCGCCCGCAGGCATCGCCGATCATCGCCGTCGGCGAGGCGTTCATCGACCGCACTCCCCCGGCGCTCAAGAACTTCGCGGTCCAGAAGTTCGGCACGAACGACAAGAACATGCTGCTGCTCGGCATGTACGTGACGATCGCGCTGATCGCCATCGCGATCGGGCTGCTCGCCTGGCGGCACATGTCGATCGGGGTAGCGGGTATCGGGCTATTCGGCCTGTTCGGGGCTTTCGTCGCCATCACCAGGCCGGAAAGCCACGCCATCGACGTCATCCCGTCGATCGTCGGCGGGATCGCGGGGATCGCGGTCCTCATCTGGCTGATCAGCATGGCGATGCCGAAAACCCGGTACCGCGCCGGATGGACAGGAGGCGACTCGTAGTGGACCGGCGTAAGTTCCTGGCCGCCGGCGGTGCGGCCGCGGGCGTCGCGGCCCTGTCCGGCTTTGGCGGCCAGTACCTGCAGAACAAGCGGTTCAGCGTGAACACCGCGTCGGTGAAGCTCGGCCAACCGGCCGTGAAGCCGCCGACGCTGCCGAAGGGCACGGAGGTCAACGACATCGCGGGCCTGTCCGCGTTCTACACGCCGAACAGCCAGTTCTACCGGATCGACACGGCACTGGTGGTGCCCCAGGTTTCCTCCCAGGCGTGGCAGTTGAGAATCCACGGCATGGTGGACAAGCCGATGACGATCACGTTCGGCGAGCTGATGAAGCGGCCGATGATCGACCACGACGTCACCCTGTGCTGCGTTTCCGAGGGCGTCGGCGGCGGCTTCATAGGCAACGCCCGATGGCAGGGGGCACTGCTCGCCGACCTGCTCAAGGAGGCGGGCGTGCAGAAGGGTGCCACCCAGATCGTCATGCGGGACGTCAACGGGATGAACCTGGGTGTCGCTACCGATCCCGTCATGGACGGCCGGGCGTCGCTGCTCGCCGTCGGGATGAACGGGCAGCCGCTGCCGCAGGAACATGGCTTCCCGGTCCGGGTGGTCGTACCCGGACTGTACGGATACGTGTCGGCCTGCAAGTGGGTGGTGGACATGGAGCTCACCACTTATGCCGCGTTCGGCGCCTACTGGACGAAGCGAGGCTGGTCGGCGCAGGCGCCGATCAAGACCGAGTCCCGCATCGACACCCCCAAGGGGAGCGGCAACCTAGCCGCTGGCAAGGTGATGATCGCCGGCGTGGCCTGGGCGCAGCACCGCGGCGTCGAGGCGGTCGAGGTCGGCATCGACGGCACCTGGCACCAGGCGACGCTAGCCGCCCAGGACACGATCGACACCTGGCGGCAGTGGTACTACCCGTGGCAGGCGACAGCGGGCAATCACACGCTCGAGGTGCGGGCCACGGACAAGGCCGGCTACACGCAGACCGCGGCCGTCCACAGGCCCGAGCCGAACGGCGCGACCGGCTACCACACGATTCACGTCACCGTCGCCTGAGGTCGGGCGCACGCGGGCGCGGCCATGGTCTGGATTAGCCTCGGAGCCATGCGGTACTGACAAGATCATCGCGGGCACATTCGACCTCGCAGGCCAGATCAACAATGAAGACCGGTTCGTTGCGTCCGGCCCGTGGTCTTGTCATTCAATCTGGCCTGACGGGACCCTCAACATCATCGACGCGGGACCACAGGGGTCCTGCGGCGCCGGCATGCCGCGGCGGCTGCGGGCCGACGGTCAGGGTGCGCTCGTCGAGCAGCGCGGTCAGCTTCTTCGGCGCGAGGATCCGGTAGCTGTCGGCCACGAGCTCACCGATTTCCTCTCCGTGGTGAACACGCGCCGCCCGGCAGTGTCGCGCCGGACAGGGGCGAAGAACAGCCCCTCCTGCTCATAGAACCGCAGCGTATGGGTAGGGAGGCCGGTCAGCGCGCTGACCTCGCCGATCGTCACGGTCGCCATGCCTGTGAGCCTGCGAGCTTGACTTCGAGCCGACTCGAACTCATAACGTCCGGAACAGCACCGACGAAAGGAACATCATGCCCGTGACTTGGTTCATCACCGGTACATCCTCCGGCTTCGGCCGCCTGCTCACCGAACGCCTGCTGGCACGAGGCGACCGCGTCGCCGCGACCCTGCGCCGGCCGGAGGCTCTCGACGGCCCGCGCGCCACATACGGCGACCGGCTCTGGACCGCTCGGCTCGACGTCACCATCCCCGAGCATGTGCAGCGCGTCGTGGACGATGCCTTCAAGGAACTCGGCCCGATCGACGTGGTCGTGAACAACGCCGGCTACGGCGTGTTCGCGTCGGTCGAGGAAGCCTCCGACGAGCAGATCCGGCGCGTGATCGACACCAACCTGCTCGGCTCGGTCAACGTCATCCGGGCCGCGCTGCCGCACCTGCGCGCACAGGGGCACGGGCGCATCCTGCAGGTCTCGACCGCCGGCGGCCAGGTCACCTACCCGAACTTCAGCTACTACCACGCCTCGAAGTGGGGAATCGAAGGCTTCTGCGAGACAGCAGCCCGCGAGATCGCCCCGTTCGGCATCGGCCTGACTATCGTCGAACCCGGCGCGACGCCGACCGGATTCGGCAGCGCCCTCGACACCGCGCCGCCCATGCCGGAATACGAGGACACTCCGGCGGGTGACATGCGGCGCGCGGTCGCCGACGGCACCCTCAGCCTCCCCAACGACCCGCAGAAGATCGCAGAGGCGATGATCAACCTCGTTGACTCCGGGGCAACACCGCTGCGCCTTCCCCTCGGGTCCGACACCTACAACGACGTCCGGGCCGCGCTCGCCGCCCGGCTCGCCGAACTCGACGCGCACCGCGATGTCGCGCTCTCCGTCGTCAGGGACGAGGCCAGGTAACCCCAGCCGCCAGCTTCGACGCGCCGAGCCACCTCACGGATACCCACAACCTCACCGAGGGATGCGCCATGGCGTCACCCCCGCCCCAGCGCCGCGCACTGAGGGCGCCCGCCTGATCGCAACCGGCCGGGCCGGCCGGTACGCTCCCCTGGCGGCTTGCCTAGTCGACGCTGACGACGATTTTCGCCGCAGAGACGCCGCGTCGCAGCGCGCCCAGCGCCCCTGGCAACTGCTGCAAGCCGACGCCGAACACTGTCGGGTCCGGTGCGGGCCGGAATCGCCCGTCCGCGAGCGCCGCCGGGAGGAAGTCCTGGAAGATGGACGGTCCGACGGGTGAATGCACCGGGGTACCGCCCCAGATACTGGCGACCCGGATCCCGCGCGCTCGCGCGACGAGAGCCCGAGCGCGCGTCAGCGGGTCCGGGTAGGCGGATGCGATCCGCTTTGCCCCCGAGGTCCGACCCGCGATGCGCATGGCGTGGGTGAGCGACCCGCGCCCGATGGCGATGGTTCCGGCGAGCTGACGGTGCCGCAGTGCGTGGATGATCTTCTGGTCCGCGTCGGCGTCCCGATAATCGAAGACGGCCTCGGCGCCGAGCGAGCGAACGAGATCGTGGTTCTTTTGCCCCGCGGTGGCGAGCACGGTAAAGCCGCTCGCCCGGGCGAGTTGTACGGCGTTGCACCCGACGCTGGTCGACGCACCCCACACGAGTACCACGTCATCGCCCGGGCGCACTGTGCCCGCCGGGAGAGGCAGCCCGAGCTGATCCGCCTCAAACAGTCCCGCAGCGGCAGTCGAGATCCCGAGCGGCAGCACCGCCGCGTGCTCGAAGGACACAGCATCTGGAAGCTGAGCGCAGACGCGCTCGAGGACGGTCACGTACCGCTGGAAGCCGCCCTCTGCTGGGCTGTTGCGCAGCCGCTCCTGGCCGGCGGCGTAGCCCAGGACCCGGTCCCCGCGACGCAGGCGCGTGACGCCGCTGCCGACATCGACGATCTCGCCGGCGACGTCACTGCCGATCACGGTCGGATACCGCACCCACGGTGTCACGATGCGACGAAATGGTCCGGTGATGGCGTCGACAGGGTTGACTGCCACCGCCCGAACTCGGATGACGACCTCGCCCGGGCCCGGTGCCGGACGCGGAGACGAACGGACTTCGAACCGGCCTCTCGGCGTGAGAAGCCAAAGCGCCTCGTTGTCGTCACTCATACCTGCACCCATCCAACTCCCCCTATGTTGATGACACGTCGTGCCATCAACATAGCCGATGCCACGTCGTGTCATCGCCTATGATCGTCGGATGCGATGGGCTCCAGATGCGCGCGGTCGCCTTGAACAGGCAGCACTCGAACTTTTCTCCGAGCAGGGGTTCTCGGCCACGACTATCCCGCAGATCACCGCTCGAGCCGGCCTGACCACGAGGACGTTCTTCCGGTATTTCGCCGACAAGCGCGAGGTGATCTTCGGCGGGGACGAGATCCCGGAAACGGCCGCTCGCCTGATCGCCGCCGCCCCGTCCGATCTCGAACCGATGGAGGTCATCCGGTTCGTGCTCCACGCGGTCGCGGCCGGACGGTTCGATGGTCACCGGGAGCAGACGGCCACTTGGCGATCGATCGTCAACGCGAACGACTCGCTCCGCGACCGAGACGCGCGGAAGCGGGCCGACCTCGTCCGCGCCGGCCGTGCGGCCTTCATCGAGCGCGGCGAGCCGGCCCTGCACGCCACTGTGCTCGCCGAACTGGGTGTCCTCGTGTTCCAGGTGGCACTTGATGAGTGGGTCGCTGAGCCGGAGCCGCGGCCGATGGCGAGCACCATCGATGACGTTATGGCGCTGCTGCGGATCGAAGCGGCGGGTTCGCCAGCAGTGCCCGGACCTGCGGGTCGCCTGTTAGGTAAGGCAGTGCCAGCAGGACGCCGCCCGGGTCCGTCATCGCGCCGGCCATCGCCAGGGTCAGAAGCTCACCGGGGCTGACCTCGCGTACGGTGACGAACTCACCAGGGTCCAGCCGCTGGTCATGCCGCCGCTCGCAGCCGGTGGCGAGGAAGTAGTGCCGGGGCATGCCGGAGTACCCGTCGTAGCGCATCTCACCGAGGTAAGCCAGTTCCCTGGGCACGTACCCGGTCTCCTCGGCGAGCTCGCGGGCGGCACCGTCGGCCAGCGGCTCGCCGGGGTCGACGCCACCGCCCGGCAACTCCGCCATCAGGCGCTCGGGGCCGGGCCGGTACTGCTCGGCGAGCACGACCGTCCCCCGGACGGTCAACGCGACGACGGCCGCCGCTGCCCCGGCCGCGAATTCCGTCACCGTGAACGTCTGCTGCGACCCGTCGGGCATCCGGAAGGTCTTCGCGACAAGGACGCGCCGCCCCGCCTGGCCCTGGCGTTCGCTGCTGAGCAATTCCCATGCGCTGGCCACCGGGCAATCCTACAAACCGCTCGCCTCCGGAATCGGGAAGATGCGTGGGACTGACGCAGGGGTGCCGCATTCACGCGCCGGTGGCGGGTGCCGCGACAGCCGTCGGCTGTAGCCCCATCCGTAAGGGGTGTTGGCCTGGCGGCGCTGTTGCCCGCGAGGATAGTCCGGAAGAACACAAGGCGGAGGTGAGCCGGGTGCCAATGCCGGTGCTGGCCGACGGCCAGGTTGCGGGGGCGATCGGGATCGCCGGGGCGATGACAGCGGCCGAGGACCGCGCGATTGCCGAGGCGGCGCTGGCGGGCGCCGCCGGGTGAGATGCTACGAGTCCGCGACCGATTGCGTCGCGAGCGAGACGAAGCGCTGCACGGGGGGCCTGGTGTCGCCTGTGCGCCAGGCGACGCACATCGTGGTTGGCGTCAGCCCGGTGCTCGGGATGAAGCAGACACCGGGACGGCCGTGGAACGTGGCCGCCGAGGCCGGGCACAGCCCGATGCCGTGGCCGGCGGCCACGTGCTCGCACCAGTCGTCGACGGTCCGGGCGGTGGCGCCGATGATCGGCACGTCGCCGCCGGGCCGGGGCCTGATGAGCCAGTCATCCTGCCAGGCCCGCGGCTCGCAGCCGTCGGTTGCCAGGTCGGCGGTGACGAACGGCAGGCCGGCGACGTCGGCCAGCGTGAGCTTTTCGCTTGCGGCGAGCGCGTGCCCGGCAGGAAGCACGAACGCGCGTGGCTCTGACCGCACCACCACCAGCTCGATCCCGGGTGCCGCGACCGGCGGGCGCAGCAGCGCGACGTCGCTGCTGTGGTCGAGCAGGCCGGCCGACGGCTGGGTCATGTCGAAGACCTGCAGGTTCATCTCCACGTCCGGGTACGCGCGCTCGAAGGCGGTGAGCAGCTGGGTTCTGGTCTCGTTCTCACAGCCGGAGCCGATCCCCAGCGTCAGCTTGCCGGAGACCGCACGGGCGGCGTTGCGTGCGCCCGCTACGCCGCGGTCCAGGCCGGCCAGCGTCTCCCGCGCAGCCGTGAGGAACGCGGCGCCCGCGGGCGTGAGCGTGACGCCCTTGTTCGTCCGGTTCAGCAGCTGGGTCCCGACGGCGCTTTCCAGCTGCCGGATCTGGGCGCTGAGGACCTGCTGCGTGACATGGACGCGGTGCGCGGCGGCGGTGAAGCTCGCCTCGTCGGCGACCGCGACGAAGTACCTGAGGTGGCGCAGCTCAATGTTCATCGCTGGCTCATCCTAACTGCGGGAGAAAAAGAATGTCCGAGAGCGCCGAAGAGCAGCAGCAGGCACTGCCCGGCAGGCTCGCCCGGGTGATCGCTAGCCGAGGCGGCCTGGCGCCGCCCGAGGCACCGTTCGTGATCGAGCACCGTGAGGCGCTGATTTACATGCTGTGCGAGGCCGCGGAGCTTGAGCACGGGATCATGTGCCAGTACCTGTTCGCGGCGTTCTCGGTGAAGCAGGACGCGGTGGAGGGGCTGACGGACGATCAGGTCGCGGCGGTCCGGCGCTGGCGGGAACGGATCTCGCATGTCGCCGCGCAGGAGATGCTGCATCTGGCGCTGGTGCAGAACTTGCTGTCCGCGATCGGCGCGGCCCCGCACCTGTCGCGGCCGAACTTCCCGCAGCCCGCCAGCCACTATCCGGCCGGCGTGCACCTGACGCTGCTGCCGTTCGGTGAGGCGGCGCTGCGGCATTTCATGTTCCTTGAGCGCCCGGAGGGCATGGCCCTGCACGACGCGCCCGGCCTGGCCGCCTACGGCCGGGCGGCGCCGGCGATGCGATCCGGCGACATCGCGCCGCATGGCCAGGACTTCGCGACCGTCGGCCACTTGTACCGCTCGATCGAGGCTGGCATCGAGCACCTGGCGCAGAAGTACGGCGAGCGCTGGCTGTTCGTCGGCCCGCCGCGGGCCCAGGCCACGCAGCAGTACTTCCGCTGGCCGGAGCTGATCGCGGTGACGGACGTGGCGTCGGCGCGGCGGGCAGTAGGCGAGATCCTTGAGCAGGGCGAGGGACCGCGCGGCGACTGGCGGAACGCGCACTTCGGGCAGTTCGTCGAGATCCTCGACGAACTCGAGCAGCTCCGCGAGGCCGACCGCGGCTTCGACCCGGTGCGCCCGGTGCTCCCGCTGAACGTGCGGCCCAGCGAGCGCGACCCGGACGTGCCGCTGGTTACCGACCCGCTCGCGCAGCGCGTCATGGACCTGTTCAACGTCTGCTACGAGATCCTGCTGCTGATGCTGCAGCGTTTCTTCGCGCACACCGAGGAGACCGACGCCCAGCTCCAGGTGCTCGCCGACGGGACGTACGCGCTGATGCTCCAGGCGATCAAGCCGCTCGGCGACGCCATCACCAGGCTGCCCGCCGGTCCGGAGTACCCCGGCCAGACCGCCGGCCCGAGCTTCGAGCTTTTCTACGAGAGCGACTACGTGCTCCCGCACCGACAGGCGGCCTGGGTCCTGCTGGCCGAGCGGATCGAGGCGGCCGCTGCGTTTTGCCAGCCGCCCGGCGCCGAGTCCACCCCGGAGGTCACGCAGACGCTGGCCGAGGTCCGCGCCGCGCTTGGCGGCATCGCCCGCTCCCTCCAAGCGCACCTGCCCTCCCGCCCAGCCTCGGCCCCGGCTGCGGCGGCCGAGGAAGTGCCCGTCATGCTGGACCGCGCCCGAGCCTTCTACCGAACGTGCGCGGGCTTTCTCGATGACGTCGCCGCCTCGGCGCTCGCCGAGGTCGCGAGATCCGCTTACGTTCTGCTGGAACACGCCGCCCGTTCGGAAGACTCGGCGGCGAAAGCGGTAACGGTGGCGCGGATCACCGACAGCGTGCTGCGGCCGCTCGCCGATCGCCTCGGCCGGGAAAGACCGGCGGACGCCCCGCCTGCCCCGGAGCCCGGCGGGCCGGACGGGACCGTCCCCGAGCTAGCGCGCCGCGCCGCGACGGACGCGACCCGGCTGAGCGTGCAGTTGGCGGACACCGCACCGCCGGAGCTGCTCGAGGCGGTCGCGGCGCTGCAGCGGGTCGCCGTGGACCTGGCTGCGGACGCTGCCGGGCAGGCCGCGGAGCTCGCGGAGCTGCAGCGCGGTCGGCGCCCGCGGATCGTGGTCGCGGAGAACGGGCCGTACCTGGTTACCAACCCCGCCGCGGTGCGCTCGTACCTCGGCGAGCCGCTGCGGGTGCCACCACAGCTGGCGCTCTGCCGGTGCGGGGAGTCGGGCGACAAGCCGTTCTGCGATGGATCGCACGCGCGGACCGGGTTCAGCGGGGCCAAGGACCCGAAGCGGGTCCCGGATCAGCGGGACACCTACCCCGGTACGCAAGTGACGGTCTTCGATAACCGGGGCATCTGCCAGCACTCCGGGTTCTGCACCGACCGGCTGCCGGCGGTGTTCCGTACCGGCGCTGAGCCGTTTGTCGCGCCGAGCGGCGGCCGGATGGACGAGATCGTCCGGGCGGTGCGGGACTGCCCGTCCGGGGCACTGAGCCTGGCATTCGACGGAACGGAAGCCCGTGACCTCGCCGAATGGCACGGTGTCCGGGAGCCGGCGATCGAGGTCTCGCTGGACGGGCCGTACCGGGTGACCGGGGCGATCCCGCTGGCGGACGCCGCCGGAGGGGAGGTACCCAGGGCTTCGGGGTCGTCGCGTGAGCACTACGCGCTCTGCCGGTGCGGGCACTCGCAGAACAAGCCGTTCTGCAGCGGCATGCACTGGTATGTACGCTTCCGTGATCCGGCGCGCACCGCCGAGCCGACGCTGTTCGAATGGGCCGGCGGGCTGCCCGCCCTGACCCGGATGACCAGGATGCTTTACGAGCGCCTGCTGCCCGCCGACGGCCTGCTCGCGCCGGCGTTCGCCGACTTGCCGCCCGGTGCTCCGCAGCGCGAGGCGGCCTGGCTGGCGGAGGCGTTCGGCGGGCCTCAGCAGCACGGCGCGACGGCGTTGGCGGGCCGGGACCTCACCCCCGAGCAGCGGGCGCGCTGGGCCTCGCTGGCACTGGTGGCGGCTGACCAGGCTGGCCTGCCGGACGACCCGGCGTTCCGGGCGGCGCTGGCCGGCTTCCTTGAGTGGGTCTCGCGAGCCCCGGCCGGCTCCCCCGGTGACGTGCCCAGCTGGGACTGGAGCCCGGGTGGACGGCCGGACACGTCGCCGGAGCAGGCCGGCGCTTCCCAGCCGAGCGTCACGCTGCCCGGGCCGGATGAGACCGTGCGATTCGAGGCGCACATACGGCCGCTTTTCCGCGAGCGTGACCGGACGTCCATGCGGTTCGCGTTCGACCTGTGGTCCCGCGACGACGTGCAGCAGCACGCCACCGAGATCCTGCAGCAACTGCGCAGCGGCACCATGCCGTGCGACGGGGCCTGGCCGCAGTCGTGGACGGAGGTCTTCCGGCGGTGGGCAGAGTCTGGTTTCCAGCCGTAGGACGCCTAGTGACGCTCATTCAGTTTGCTCAGACGGGAAGTTCGGTGATGCTGAGGGCGAAGTCCAAGTTCCCCACCCCGTGGTTGGCGAGGCCCACCGTGACCACGCCCGCTCCTTCCAGCCAGTGCGCCATGTTCAGGCCGCCGACGTCCAGCGGGCGCAGCCCGAGGCTCTCGATGAACGCCTCCACGCTTGCCTTGGCCTGCGCGTTATCGCCAGCGATGAAGACGTCGGGACGGCCCTTCTCCAGGACATGACGGAAGATGGTGTTGAACGCCTTCACCACGCTGGCGCTGGCCGGGGCCACCTTGGCGACTTCCCGCGCGATCGAGGTCTCCTCGCGGTGGGCCAGCCCGTCGAACGTGGAATTGAACGGGTTGCTGATGTCGACGATAACCTTGCCCGCGAGAGCGTCTCCGTACCGGGCGACGACCGGCACGACACCGTCGTACAACACGGCCACGATGACGATGTCCCCGGCCGGGGCACTCCCCCACTCCCCCGTCGTGGCGCCCCCGCCGAGAGCCCTGGCCAGGTCAGCGGCCTTGGACTGATCGCGGCCCATGACCTCGACAGTGTTGCCGCCCCCTACCGCCCGCGCGCCGATGGTGCGGGCCATGTTCCCGGTGCCGATGATGCTGATGCTGCTCATAAGGTGTCCTGCCCTGGTTGCGGGTTGTCCGGTTCAGATGGCGGTGGTGCCGCCTGCGCACCTGGGGTGACGGCATTACGTACACCGCTCTGTGTGCTTACGGTACCCGGGCGGGCCGCCGGAACGCAAATTATGTACACCGCTCGTTACCATCGGGGTACTATGGAGCCATGACGGAGTTGGAGAAGGGCCCCAGGGGCCGCCGCCGCGGCCGGGGCGCCCGCGAGCGCATCCTCAGCGCGTCCCAGCAGCTGTTCCGCGAGCAGGGCATCAACCGCACCGGCATGGACCAGCTCTGCGCGGCGGCCCAGGTGTCCAAGCGCACGGCC
>Ga0265338_10000781_pt1 | contig 53976 bp, 28 predicted proteins | sample 42126metaG_FD_193579 | JGI IMG/M metagenome (GOLD analysis project Ga0265338, IMG submission 193579) | Rhizosphere microbial communities from Carex aquatilis grown in University of Washington, Seatle, WA, United States - 4-21-26 metaG | ecosystem: Host-associated > Plants > Roots > Rhizosphere... | reverse complement strand
TGGAAGAATTTGACAAAGGGATCGTGCTTCCCCACGAGAAGACGCTTTCGAAAGCAAAAGAGGACCGCTTCAAACTTTTTAAGGCAACGAATTCGAATTTCAGCCAGATCTTCAGCCTCTATTCCGACGAGGCAAAGCTTGTTGATTGGATTATTTCCCCGTTGTATTCTACTCCGGCGGCGGTGGATGTCACGTTTGAGGGCGTGAGAAACCAGCTTTGGGTGATCACCGACGGAAAGGTGATTGAAAAAATTGCGCGCGAGATGGAACCGAAACAAGTGCTTATCGCCGACGGCCATCACCGCTATGAGACTGCCCTCGCATACCGGGAACTGATGAAATCTCAAAATCCGAATCATACGGGAACAGAGTTGTATAATTACGTCATGATGTTCTTTACGAACCTCGACGATGAGGGTCTTGTGATATTCCCGACACACCGAGTGATTCACAGTCTGCCGAAGTTTGACTGGAACGAGTTTTCTTCTGAGGTCCGAAAATATTTCACGCTTACGCAGTTTCCGACACTGGATGCGGCGATGAATGCACTGCAAACGCATATACAATATGCGTACGGCATCATCGTCAAAGCCGCATCAAAGTATTGGATTGCATTTCTAAAGGACGGCATATCGCTCGATCCGTTGATGGCCTCGTCCCTTCCCGCCGAAGTCAAGAACCTCGACGTCGTGCTCCTTCATTCGTATTTTCTCGGAAAAGTGCTCGGTATTTCAGTTGAAGCGCAGGAAAAGAAGCTGAACATCCATTACATCCAAAGCATCGATGAATGCGAAAAGGAAATCATGAACGGGATGGCGCAGATCGCGTTCGTCGTGAGCCCGACAAAGATCGCTCAGGTACGCGCTGTCGCGAAAGCCGGCCAGACGATGCCTCAGAAATCCACGTTTTTTTATCCCAAGCTTCTTTCTGGTCTCGTGCTCAACAAAATGGCAGAGTGAATGAGCGAGCGATTCCGCGTTTACATTTCGTATTTTTTAGTCTGCACGATCTGGGGATCGACATGGCTTGTCATCAAGATAGGCCTTGAGACAATGACGCCTCTCTTGGCTGCAGGCTGCCGTTTTCTCGTTGCGAGCGCCGTGCTTTTTACGTTGATCAAGGTTCGCGGCGTGAAAGTTCCGTTCAATCGGAGCGAGCGCCTGTTCTACGTCGTTGTCGCGCTCACGTCGTTCAGCGTCCCGTTTGCACTTGTCTACTGGGGAGAGCAGTTTATCCCGTCCGGTTTGACCTCCATCGTCTTTTCCGTTTATCCGTTCACGGTAGCCCTCTTCGCGTTCCTTTTTCTTCCGAACGAAAAGATAACGGCCTGGAAGATATCCGGTATCGTCATCGGTTTTTTAGGCATCCTCGCAATTTATTCGAACGATATCCAAATCTCGGGGCCGAATTCTTCGTGGGGTATGGCGGCAGTGATGGCGAGTGCAATCCTTCAAGCGTATTCTGTCATCGTCATCAAAAAGCATGGGCATTCAATTCACCCATTCGCTATTACCTTCGTTCCCATGCTCATGGGGGCGGTGCTGCTGTTGGCGGCGAGTGTGGTGCTTGAAGATTTTTCAAATATCGATTTTACCCCGCACGCCGTACTTGCAATATTCTATTTGGGGATCTTCGGTTCGGTTGCGACCTTTGTCAGCTATTTTTGGCTTCTTAAGCGAGTCGAAGCAGTGATCCTTTCGCTCACATCTTTTATCACTCCGATCATTGCGGTGGTACTCGGTGTCGTTGTCCTGGGAGAAAAGGTCTCTCCGGGCACTTTTATCGGTGCGTCGCTTGTCCTTGCCGGGATAGCCGTTTCCAATTATGCCGAGCTTGTGAAATACCTCAGGAAAAACGTCATTTCGGCAAAGTGACGGCGGTTACGTTCTTGATTGACATTTCCGCTTCAAATATGTACTATCTTAAAAGTAGATCTGCGGCGGTAATGCCGGGCCGCGCGTGACGGGCAGATACTTCCCCCGGATTCTTTTCCGAAGAGATTCATTTGTAGGCCATTCATCCCAATCACAATTTATCGGAGCACCCCTACGAAGAAGATCATTTTATTGATTTGCATCCTCGTCGCCGCTGCGGCATTCCTGCTGATTCAAAAGCCATTTGTTCACAAAAGTCCGGGCGAAGAGGACGAATCGCGGGAATCTTCTGCCGGAGATCGCGATAACCCCGATGCTGCATACCGGTACCGTTATGAAATCCTCGCCGGCAATCAACAGAATGTTGATTTCCAGCAGCGACGGCGTGAAGCGGTCGGTTATACAAACCGGACAATGAAAAATGCGAGCACATTGCGCAAGACCACAGCGTCGACCTGGTCCGCACTGGGCCCCGGCAATATCGGAGGAAGAGTCCGTTCAATTGTCGTAAATCCGGGAAACAGCGCTCATATACTCATCGGATCGGTATCGGGAGGAATATGGAAGAGTACCGACGGCGGCGCTTCGTGGATTCCAAAATCGGATTCGCTCGACGTGATGGCGATCGGTTCCATGGTGATCGACCCCACGAATTCCAATGTAGTGTATGCCGGGACCGGTGAAGGATGGCTGAACGAGGATGCAGTCTACGGCGGCGGTATCTACAAAACCACGGACTTCGGCGATACATGGGCACTCCTTTCGAGTACGACTGGCGCATCGGTTTCGAATTTCAGAGATGTGATGAAAATGGCGTCCGATCCCTCCGGAAATATTTATGCGGCAACAAAGGATTACTCTTTCGATTACGGCGGGGGAAATTACACGAAGTCCGGCGGGTTATTCGTTTCGTCAAACGGCGGCACATCATGGACGAAGATCAGCTCGACGGATGCGACGACGAATTTTTTCACACCCGACGACGTTATTCCCGTTTCTCAATCAGTCATTGTCTATGCCGTAGAGAACAACGGGTCGACGCGCGGCGGCATTTATCGAACGACCGACGGAGGCACAACCTGGGGAGAAGTTGCGTCGAATTTGCCCGCGAGCAACTACCGGAGAATTGCGCTGGCGCAGGACCCAAACAACCCGAACACGCTGCTGGCAGTATTCGAGTCGCTCGACCTGACGACGGCGGGCGACGGGGGATTAAAAGGCATCTTCAAGTCGACCGATGCAGGCGCCACGTGGACGCAGCTCGCCTCGCCGCCGAAAATTCCGTCAACCGGAGGGTCATCGTATCTCAAGGATCAGGGATGGTACGACAACGTCATTGCCGTCGATCCGAACAACTCGAATAATATTTTTGTAGGCGGGATCGATCTCATGAAATCGACGAACGGCGGGAGTACTTGGTCGCAGACTTCATACTGGTCGTTGTCTTTCGGGGCGCCGTACGTCCACGCCGACCATCATGCTATTGTTTTCGACAGGAATAACGCCAACACTATTTTCGAAGGGGACGATGGGGGCGTTTACAAGACGACCGACGGCGGTTCGCATTGGACAAGCCTCAACAACGGCCTGGCCATCACACAGTTTTACGGCGGCGCTGTTTTTAAAAACGGGCCGACGTATTTCGGCGGCACTCAGGATAACGGCCATTTGAAATACAGCGGAACCGGCTCCACTTGGACGGAGGCTGTGGGCGGCGACGGCGGTTATGCGGCCCAAGATCAGACGAATAATTCCGTCTCATACGAAGAGTACGTCTACCTGGACATGGCGAAATCAACCGACGGCGGAGTAAGTTGGACCGATTGCATCAGCGGCTTGAGTGATGCGAACGATGATAATAAATGTCTGTTCATCGCGCCGTTTGCCATGAACCCTGAAAATTCAGATGTTCTTATCGCGGGGTCAAACAGAGTTTGGCTGACAACCAATGCTGCCGGTTCTTGGACGGCTGGCAGCAGGGTGCTCCAAGCTAATTACCATGTCAGCGCGGTTGCTGTTGTGAATGGCGCGGCAAATTATCTTGCGTTTGCGGGTACTACGGGCGGGAAAATCTTTCGGTGTGTGAGTTTGAATCCGTCCTCGGGAGACTCCGTGTGGCAAGACATCTCTCCGGCCGGAAACAACGGCGCATGGGTGAGGCGTATTGTTATCGATGTGAACAACAAGAACAGGATTTTCGCATGTTACGGCGGGTACAATGTGAGCGGGACGCCGGCGTCGCGCCACGTCTGGTATTCCACAGATCAGGGTTCCACATGGTCGGATATCTCGGAGAGCCTTCCGAATGTTCCTGTGCACTCTCTTGTCATCGATCCTACCACTTCTTCAACGTTGTATATTGGGACTGAAACAGGAGTGTATACCACGACGGATGTCGGTACATCGTGGTCGCCTTTCAATTCAGGCATGCCATCGTATGTCCCGACAGACGAACTCGTTGTTCAAAATGATACGAAAGCTTTATTTGCGTTCACGCACGGCAGGGGAGTGTTTTCCACCGCGCCGTCATCGAATGTCTCGCCAGGATGGACGATCCAAAATTCCGGGATCAACACGAACCTGGCATCGGTAAAGGGAGTAAGCGCGTCGGTTGCGTGGGCGGCGGGGAGTGAGGCCCAGGTCTTATCGACAACAAATGGCGGCTCGACATGGAAATCTGTCGGGGCAGGCGGCATTGGCAGTGCCGACATTTACGTCGTTGATGCACTTGATGCGAACACCGCATTTGTCTCCACGACGCCGGGCACATCAACGTTTATCTACAGGACGACGGACGCCGGTTCCACATGGGTTAACGTCTATACTCTTGCCAACGGCTTTATCGACGGGATCAAGATGTTCGATGCGAATAACGGCATCGCCGTTGGTGATCCCGTCGGAGGAACCTGGACAGTTCTAAAAACCACCGATGGCGGGGCGACCTGGGCGCGCATCGCGACCGAACCACTTCAAGCCCGCACCGAGGCGGGATGGAACAATGCGCTGGCGACATTCGGCACAACGAATATTTGGTTTGGCACGAACTCATCGCGAGTCTATCGTTCAACTGACGGCGGTGCGACATGGGCGTCTAGCCATGTTCCGTTCTTTAATAGTGTAAGTGTCTATTTCAGCAGCGCGCTCTCCGGCCTGGCGGGTTCTGATTCTGGGGCAGTCGTGCGGACAACCGACGGAGGGGCGACCTGGACGCCCGTTTCACCGGGCGGGAGTGGTTTTGTCGGCGGGTTTGGAGGAACGGGAGACGATTTCTTCGCAGCGGAAGGGGGATCCGTGTACCGAAGCACTGACCATGGCGCGTCGTGGGCGGCTTCATTTACCGGTTCCATCGGGAACCTCAATCATCTTGGCGTGGTTACCAGCGGGCCGGACATCTTCGGTTGGACGGTGAGTGCCGGCGGCGCAATTGCGGCGTTTTCCGGAACGGCGACCGGGGTTGACGCGAAGACAAACGCGATCCCGTCCGTCTTTGTGTTGGAACAGAATTACCCAAATCCGTTCAACCCTCAAACGAAAATTGAATTTGCGATTCCGAAGGCGTCGCACGTCTCTCTCAAGATCTACAATTCGCTGGGCGAAGAAGTCGCGACACTCGTCGATAACATCTTCAATGCCGGAACTCACGTTGTCGAATGGAATGGCAGGAACCGGTTCAATGCTGCTGTCGCAAGCGGAGTGTACTTTTATCGATTGACCGCAGAGAGCTTTGTTCAAACGAAGAAAATGCTGCTGATAAAATAGTATCAGGTGATACCATGGGTGGGTGACGGCAGTCAACATAGGATTCGTTCTGTTAAGAGTCAAGCGGAATGAGATCAAGGTACTGCTTGACGACAGATGGACAGAGACGAACGATACGAGAGATAAGATCGACGTCATCGAACTTGGTGGATAAGAGTTTGACGGATTCAAAGTCACGGATATAACGCTCAACAGCTTCTTTGGAATGATTTGTTTTTTGACAAATGGTTGGAACAAGATAACCTTTAAGGTGGAAGGCAATGATTTGTTTTTTGTGAGTTTGTCCTGAACCAATCAGCTGGATGTTGCCACGAGTGGGAAGCGGTTTGTTGTAGATGGTGTGGTATTCGCGGACGTACTGACCGGTGGTGAAGGTGGTGGTGGTCAATAGGACCGCGAGATCAAGTTGAGAGAGAAGCGCACCTTGATCATAGGCCTGGGTGGTCCAGCGTTCGATTTTCTTGAGACGAAGCTCTCGGTGGTGAAGGGGTATTTTCATATCATCGATGTCGCTGTCGGTAATGATGTCGAGGACAACAGGCTTGAGCTTGGTTTGTGCCATGGATTTTCCTTTTTTAGGATACTCATCGATGGGGACAGCGTGCCAGACCATTTGGCCTTGTTTGAGGAAGCTGTTGTCGGAGTAGCGGTAATATTGGTCGATAAGTGAGAGAAGATCATCGACGATGGCCGAGGCGGTAATGGCACCCTTATCGTAGCCATAGTGGTTTAAGAAACGATCGACGAGGATGTGCTTCAAAGATTTGCCTTTCATGCGCATATACTCGCGCTTGGCACAGGAAGCTGAAGAGAAGTCCCGTTGGTCTCGTGGGAGGAACTGTAAGTTCTTTGCTATCATGGCGTTCGGCTCCTCTTTTTTTTCGGTATTTGGAGTATACGTTTGAGATGAGGACTCCGGGCATGCTCTTTGGCAAGAGCAAGATACTCCCCGATGAGACGGTGTGAGAAGCCGGTAGAGATACGGATCTGATCGACCGAGAAGGACTTCTGATGCAGCAAGAGGACGCGAGCAAAGTCCTGGATGTAACGTTTGATGGCAGTCTCGGAATGCTTCGTACGTCGTTCAATCTCGGAGAACTGATAGCCAGAGAGATAGAGAGCAAGGATTTGAGTTTTATGGGTTTGTCCTCGGCCCATCTCGTGACGCCATCCGCGTGAGGGAAGGATGATCCCTTCGCGACGCATCTGGCTCATGTCGCGCTTGATGGTGACGACGCTGCAGGTGAGGATGAAGGCAATGTCTTCGTACGAGAGCACACCACCTTGGTCGATTGCTTCGTTGGTGATGCGGACGATCTTGTGGTGGCGAAGACCCCGGAGTCCTGACTTCTTGTAAAGATCAAGGTCTTCATCCACCTTATGCAAGGTGAGCTTCACGGAGACCTTCTTACACAACGCGATGGGTTTGCCGGCAGGCTCGTTCTCATCGACGGCGAGATACTGCATCTGCCCGGAAGAAAGGTTTATCTCGGCGTGGTGAAGAAAATACTCGCTGATCTGATTGAAATACGCTTCGGCGAGAATCGGTGTAAGATTGAAGTCTCTGGCAATACTACTGATAATCGACTGCTTGACAGACTTTGACTTCAGTCGATCGGAGAGCGATTGATCTAACATGGGATACCTCTGGCTTTAGGTTCATGAAATTACTCCTTTTTTGCCTAGGTATCACCTGATACTAACTAAAAATAGGTTGCAATTTTAGTCGCTTAGGGTTAAATTCCCCTGGCTTCCCGCGTCATCCCGGCGAAAGCCAGAAACTGGAAGCCCGCTAAGGCGGGCACCACAAATACCTCGCCGTATCCGGCGGGGTATTTTTTATATGGGGAGAAGGGTTCATGCAATAAATGAAGCTTATATTGATTTTACTCATCACGGTGTTGTCTGCTGTTTGTCAGGGGCAGGTTGTGAAAGGCTATAAACAAATAGCGGACCGAGTAACCGTTACTTTGACTGAGGGAACCCTGAGCATTTGTCCCTTAATGGATGACGCCGTAAGAATCAAATTCTTCAGGGGAACCGAAGAAAGCGCGCTAGAGCTTATCTTCACTTCAAGTGTCTCGACTCCCGAATTTCATGTTTCCAATTCACCTTCAGAACTTGACATAATAGGGAAGAACATTATTGTCAGACTGGATAAACAAAACGGCAAATTGTCATTTGCAGATCACTCTGGAAAAACCTTCTTGTGCGAAATAGCAGATACCCGGAAGTTGGTGCCCGACTCTGTTATGGGCGAACCGTGCTTCGTAGCAGAGCAAAGTTTTGATTCGCCGGCCGATGAATCGCTTTTTGGATTGGGACAGTTTCAGGACGGATTTTACAATGTAAAGAATGTTACGCGCAAGCTGATACAAGTAAATTCGCAAATATCGATACCCTTTATTTATTCCAGCAGAGGATATGGAATTCTCTGGCACCAGTACGGACTGACCTGGTTTAATCCGGCCGACAATTCCATCCTTCTCACAAAAAGTACTGCAGCCTCCGGTGCAGTTCAGGAAGCGGAAGTCACCACCACCTCGGGGACCCAAAAAGTTTCCCGGCAGCAATCGCTGTATACTGGTCGATTCACCGTCGATGAAAATGGAGAGTACTCCATGATGCTCGATCTAGGCGATATGGATAGCCGCCATCTGCTGGTGATAGATGATTCGGCGTGTATCGATCAATCGAACGTATGGCTTCCATCGTCAGTCAGCACTCTCGTCAAACTGAAAGCAGGAGTGCATAAAGTACAGGTGGTTTGCAGGTCATCAAATACTCCGAAACTTACGTGGAAACTAACGAACGATGAAACAACGTTCCGCTCGCCCAATGCTAAGCTGCTCGATTACGTTGTATTCTACGGACCTTCGGCAGACAGCGTCATCGCATCATACAGAAACCTCTCCGGAAATGTTCCGATGCTTCCTCGCTGGGCGTATGGTTTCTGGCAATGCCGGGAACGCTACACTTCAGGTATGCAGCTTGTCGAAACGGCGAAGGAATTCCGTAAAAGAAATCTTCCGATGGATGTGATTGTGCAGGATTGGCAGTACTGGGGCAATAATGGCTGGGGTGTTCCGCAGTTTGACACGGTCAACTATTCTAATCCGTCGGGTTTCATTAAAGAGTTACACGATTTGCATGCACATTTTAATATATCAATTTGGTCAAACCCGGATAGGAATTCTGTGATCGGGAAAGAGTATGTATCAAAGAATCTTTATGTGCCTGATAGTAAATGGTTGGATTATTTCAATCCGCTTACAAGGAAATCCTACTGGAACACCTTAGAGAAAAATCTATTTTCTTATGGGGTGGATTCATGGTGGATGGATGCAACGGAACCAGAGAATGATGCTTTGCACGGACAAAAAACTTATCTGGGACCGGGAGATTTTTACCGTCTGACGTATCCGATGTATGTCAGTCGTGCCGTTTATGAAGGACAGCGAGAAACCACATCCGACAAAAGAGTATGCATCTTGACTCGCTCGGCTTTTGCCGGACAGCAAAGATACGGTACCATCAACTGGTCTGGAGATATAGGCGGAAACTGGGATTCATTCAAACGGCAGATTGTCGCCGGACTTGATTATACAATGACCGGCATGCCCTACTGGACAACCGACATCGGGGGTTTTTTCAGACCGGGGCGCTCACAATACACCGATGCAAAATATCAGGAACTATTAACTCGTTGGTTCCAGTGGGGCGCGTTCAATCCGATCTTCCGTATTCATGGGTACCAATCCGAGACTGAACCATGGAAATACGGAGAGCAGGTTGAGGATAATATGCGAACGATGCTGAACCTGCGGTATCGGCTGCTGCCGTACATTTATTCCGATGCGTGGCAAATTACAAAAAACGGTTCAACATTGATGCGGCCGCTGGTGATGGATTTTAATGGTGACACCGTTGCAATGAACCAGCGATGTGAATATATGTTCGGGAATGCATTTCTTGTGGCTCCAATTGCCGAACCCGATGTCTTTGTATGGAAAGTCTACCTGCCCAAAGCGGTTCCGTGGTACAATTTCTGGACCGGCGAACGCTTCGATGGTGGTTATACGACACATACTCCCGCTCCGATGGATATCATTCCATTGTTTGTTAAAGGCGGTTCCATCATTCCAATGGGAAAGTTCATTCAATTTGCCGGACAAAAGCCCGAAGACACGCTCGAAATCCGGATCTATCAAGGTGCGAACGGCAGGTTCGAGTTATACGAAGACGAAGGGGACAATTATAACTATGAGAGAGGCAAGTTCACAATAATCCCGTTCAGATGGGATAACGAGAAAAGGACATTAACCATCGACGACAGGGAAGGAGCGTATCCTGGAATGCTTGTCGAGCGCACTCTCAACATTGTTTTGGTAAATGGAAAAAGAGGAATTGGCGTTGAAATCTCTTCAACGGTTGATAAGAAGATCAACTATACAGGAAAGAAGATAGTCGCACAATTTTGACTTCTTTATAGTAGAGCCGCTTTAGAAAATGAAAAGCCGATTGCTCGTGCTATCGGTACAATACTTTGTGATTTTAAAGAAATGACGTATGATGAAGAAGATTGTCCTCTCCTCCATTTTATTGTTTGCCCTGCTGAGTTCGGGATCCGCCGTCCCCGCTGAAAAGAACTCAAAATTTGATTTTACCGGGCCCAAGGATGCTTCACTGATCAGGGGTTTCAATTACACACCGGCAAATGCAATTTCGCCGCGGCACCATATCGATTGGTGGATCAACTATGACTCCTCAACAATTGATTTCGATCTGAACCTGGCAAAAAGTCTCAATCTTAATCAAGTGCGTGTTTTCGTTCCATACGCAGTCTATACGGAGGATAAAGAGGACCTTCCGGCAAGACTACGGCAGTTCGTGCGCGAATGCTCCAAGAGGGGCATTGGAGTTATGCCTGTGGTGGGAAGCGGACCATGGCTGCAGGACACAACATTGCGCGCTCAGGGTAGAGAATGGGTACAGTTCCTTGTCAATGCAATATCAGACGAGCCGGGACTTGCGATGTGGGACGTTATGAATGAACCCGATTGGCCAACAACTCCCAAAGAAATGGTCCGAAGGAAGTTCAACAACGCGAAGTTCATGGCAAAGACGTTCCACGAATTTGACCATAACACTCCTGTCACAATCGGGATGGCTTTTGTGGACGGGATGATAGAAATGGCAGACGACGTGGATGTGCTCCAGTTTCACGACTACATGCAGACTCGGGAGGAGATCCGAAATAATATCCAACGGGCCAAGGACTTTGCGGCAAAGGTGCACAAGCCGTTGATCAACGGTGAAATCGGATGTATCGCGCGCGCCAATCCGTATGACATCACCCTTCAGGAACACATGAACGCAAAAGTGGGATGGTACATCTGGGAGCTTATGATTGTCCGTAAAGGATGGGGACGTGTTCACGGTGTATTCTATGAAGATGGGAGCGTCCGCGATCCGTCGATACCCGCTGCAATGATGGGATTTTTCCGCAACCGTACGGCGGATATTCTTCCCGCTGTTCCGGATAGTGAAGGTTGGGTTACAAAAGTTGTAGATCAGAGCGATAAGTGGCTTCACGATCCCGGCAGAAAATGGAAGGATGGCCTGGACATCGCTGAAACTGCGGCTCATCTGCTTGAAGCGGCAGAACTGACGGCAATGAGAATCCCCCCCACCTGGGAAGTTGAAATGCTAAGGCGGGGGGACGTTAACTTTGCAGGTCTAAGGAAACTTATGATCAAATTCAGAGATCAACTGAAACCTTATAGGAAACAGTGAACAGTAAGCAGTAAACAATAAACAGATGTCAAGACCAAGAACCAAGCACTAAGTACTAAGCACTATTAATAGTTACGAATGAGAGCAGACATGAAATATAAAATTGTTTTCTCCGCATTTTTGTTTCTCGCAGGGATATTCAGCACAAGCACGGCTCAGACGCAAAAACAGGACTTTCAACCTACGTTTGAATCGTTGGAGAAGTCGAACCCTGTGCCGGAGTGGTTCAAAGACGCGAAGTTCGGCATATACTTTCACTGGGGGGTATACAGCGTCCCTGCATTTGGAAATGAATGGTATCCGCGCAGCATGTACATCAAAGGATCTCCGGAGAATAAGCACCATACGGAGGTTTACGGCGACCCGTCTGAGTGGCCATACAGCAACTTCATCACGGGGGCTAAGGATAAGCAGGGGAACTTCGTTCAGTTCGCACCTAAGCTCAAGTCGGAAGGGGGAAAATTCGATCCCGACGAATGGGCACAGCTCTTCGCCGATGCGGGAGCCAGGTTCGCCGGCCCGGTGGCTGAACACCACGATGGAATCTCGATGTGGGCAAGCAAGGTTAATCCCTGGAACGCAAAAGACATGGGACCGAAACTTGATTTGGTCGGTTTGCTGACGGATGCCATCCGCAAGAAAGGCATGCGGATAATCCTTTCAATGCATCATGCCTATAACATCACCGGGTATTATCAACCCGTGCCTCACACGAGCGATCCAAAACTTCAAATGCTTTTTGGGCAGCAGGGAAAAGAAAAGAACGAGGCCTACTGGTTGAGCAAGCATAAAGAAATTATCGACGGCTATCGGCCCGATATTATTTATCAGGATTTTAACCTGCAGGTTATTTCACAATCCGTCCTTCTGCAATTCCTGGCGTACTACTATAATTCGGCTGCCGAATGGAAGAAGGAAGTCGTGGCGACGTATAAGGATGCCCTGAATACCAAATGCGCCGTGCTGGACTACGAGCGTGGAGGTCCGACCGACATTACGGATAATTATTGGCTTACCGATGACGCGCTCAGTTCCTCGAGCTGGTGCTACACCGAGGGAATCGGTTATTATTCCAAGAGACAAATACTCCACAGCTTTTTGGACAGAATAAGCAAAAACGGGAATATGCTCCTCAATATCTCGCCGAAAGCTGACGGCACGATACCTCAGCAGCAAAAGGATATCTTACTTGCCATAGGCGCATGGCTCAAGAAATATGGCGAAGCGGTGTACGCGACGCGTGCATGGCAGCAATATGGAGAAGGTCCTACAAAAATGGGAGCTGCGTATGGAATCATGACAGCCCCGGCTGAAGGAACATACAAAGACATCCGCTATACGAGGTCGAAAGACGGGACGACCCTTTACGCAATGATCCTCGGTTGGGAAAAAGGAGAGAAGGAAGTACTGCTCAGAACATTGTCATCCGACAGAATCGACCTCAACAACCTGAGGTCGGTCGAACTTATCAATGGTGAAGCCGGAAAATATCTGCCGTTAACTTTCAGGCAAGGCGCAGAAGGGTTAATGGTTGGTTTGCCCGAACGCTCATTCGAAGAGATGGCATACGTTCTTAAACTTAGTTTCAACGGCAAGATTCCAAAGGTCGACCTGTATGCTGACCTTGATTGTGCTCCACATTATTACATCGTCCCGGGCGAAAACGCGGGGAGCCCTGTGCTTGGCTCAGATCTGACTCTCACCGGAAAAAGAAAAAGTCCTGCAAACCAATGGAAATTAAAATCTGTGGGCAAAGGCTTCTATGAAATTCTGAGCCGAGAGGATGATAATAGAGTTTTCGAGTGCACTACTTCCGGGCAGGACCTGATACTTTCAGATTTCGCAGGGAATGACAATCAATATTGGCGAATCGAAAACTCGCACAACGGGCGATTGAAAATCTCCAACAAACAGTTTCCACACTTCATGGTATCCATAGACACTCCTCTCACGGAGGGGAAGAAAGCCGGATTGCTCAATTCGGAAAATGGTTCTTCTGAAGGCTGGAAGCTTGTCGAGGTCTGTGAGACGAAGCAAGAAGCGTTCAAACCGCATACGATTCCGGGAACCGTTGAAGCTGAAGACTTCGATTCCGGATGCCCTGACGAAGCGTACTTTGACAGGGACAATATTAATGAGGGGGGGCAATATCGTCCCAACGAAGGTGTAGACATCGAAAAATGCACTGCCGGCGGTTATAATGTGGGTTGGACCCATGTCGGTGAATGGATGGCATATACGGTCACCGTCAGCAAGTCTTCGACGTACCAGGTTTCATTCTTTGTTTCATCAGCGTACGATAGTGGGAAGTTCCACCTCGAATGTGATGGCGTGGACAACACGGGGGCTATTTCAGTCCCAAGTACATCAGGATTTCAAAACTGGGAAGTCGTAACAAAAACAGTGACCCTTAAGGCTGGTCAGCACTTGCTGAAGCTGGTTATCGACGGTGATTTCTTTAACATTGACAAAATGGTTTTTGCGGAGACACAATGATGGCTGTGAACTCACCGGCGTACAGAAACATTGCAGCAATTTTTTGAGTAAGCGCTAACGGATCGATCAATACATCCCAAAATTAGTCACAATTATAAGTCAATGACAAGATTATGATAACACGCATGCCTCATATTTTGATTTTAGGTTTCGTCCTCCTCGCTTCACTCTCTGCGCTCCACGCTCAAACGGGCGGGACGACCGAAGCAACGATAATGGTAGAAGTCGACAAACCCGGATCCGCAATTTCCCCCGATCTCTTTGGGATTTTCTTTGAAGACATCAATCTGTCAACCGATGGTGGGATGTACCCGGAGCTGGTACGCAATCGTTCGTTTGAAGATGCCGACTCACTGCCATATTGGAAATTCACAAGCACTGATGGCAAAAGCACCGCCTCAATCTGCAATGCAGATGCCCAGGCAAGACCCTCTCTGCCGCCGCTCAATCCATTCAACCTTAAGTCACTTCGCGTGAAAGCGGCAGGTGCGTTTAAGTTAGAAAATGATGGTTATTGGGGAATGAACATCGTTGAAGTTCAGAGGTATACATTCAGTGTTGCAGCACGGTCAACAGACGGCTTCAATTCTCCTTTGCACGTCCGGATCGTCAGTTCCGCAGGGAAGGAATTAGCGTCGAGCGAGGTCAAAATTTTTGATAATTCCTGGAAATATTTCTCAGCCACCCTGACCGCAACAGGCGGCGACCCGAAAGCACACGTGGAACTATCGGGCGACGGCAACGGGACTTTGTATCTCGATATGGTTTCTCTCATGCCGGACAGTTCATGGAAGAATCACGGTTTGCGCGTTGAACTGTCTGAAGCTCTGGACGCACTTCACCCAAAATTTATGCGGTTTCCGGGCGGTTCCTGGGTGAATGGCGACGCCGTGGCGCGCATGTACCGATGGAAGAATACCATAGGAAGCATCGACGAGCGCACGCCGTTATGGAATCTCTGGGGTTACAATTCCACCAACAGCATCGGTTACCATGAATATTTGCAGCTGGCCGAAGACCTTGGGGCTGAACCGCTCTTTTGCATTAACGCTGGAATATCATTCAGGGATGTGATTCCAATGGATCAAATGGGGCAATGGGTGCAGGATGCACTGGACGCAATTGAGTACGCCAACGGACCTGTGAATTCGGTATGGGGCAGTCTTCGTGCAAAGAATGGCCACCCCGAGCCGTTCAATCTCAAATACGTGGAGATTGGAAATGAAAATGGCCAAGCTCCTTATGCCGAACGGTGGGCACTGATGGCAAAGGCCATTCGCGCTAAATACCCTGAGGTAAAACTCATCGCAAACGAATGGGCGGGAGGTCATCCGCAGGAACCGATGCCAGGAATCATTGATGAGCACTATTACGACAACCCTGACTGGTTCATGTGGAACGCAAACAAATATGACAGCTACGATCGAAAGGGTCCAAAGATTTTCATCGGCGAATATGCGGTCACAGAAAACACGGGAAAAGGAAATCTTCGCGGCGCAATTGGCGAAGCTGCCTGGATGACCGGTATGGAGAGAAATTCTGATATCGTCAGCATGGGCTCTTATGCTCCGTTGTTCTGCAATGCAAATCACAAAGCGTGGCCGGTCAATCTGATTAATTTTGACAGTTACCGATGGTTTGGCCTTCCAAGTTACTACGTCCAGCAAATGTTTTCCAACAATCAGGGCACAGTCATCCTGCCGGTGAACATAGAGAATGCCCCAGCCCTTCAAGCCCCCTCCTCGTCCGGGTGCATCGGTCTGGGCACATGGAACAATTCCGCCGAATTCAAAGATGTCAAAGTGGTATCAACTGTCGGCAAGGTCTTGTTTCAATCGGATTTTTCGGGAGCGATTGACAGCTGGAGAAAGATTGGCAGAGGCGAATGGTCTGTTCAGGATGGCGTGTTGAGGCAATCGGCCATTGCACCTTTTGTCACTGCATTCGTGGGCGATACGTCATGGACTGACTACACCGTAACACTCAAGGCCCGCAAACTTGCAGGCGAAAACGGATTTCAGATTTATTTCCGCCACCTGAGAAACAATGACCGCCTCAGATGGGATCTCGGCGGCTATGGTAACTCTGTCGATCTCCTGGAAATCGGTGTTACATCTGCGACCATGAGTGCAACCATTGAACCCGGCCGCTGGTATGATGTCAAGATCGAACTCCGAGGAAATTCGGCGAGGGGGTATCTGGACGGCAAACTCGTTCAGGAGGTTGGGGATGTCCGTACGAGTCCGAAGAGCCTATTTGCAAGTGCCGCCCGTGACGACAAATCCGGAGACGTCATCCTGAAGGTTGTCAATGCTTACTTTGAGCCTCTTACCACGAAGATCGAACTCAAAGGCGCAAGTTCACTCACCGGAAGCGGCAAAGCCGTCGTGCTCACATCCGGGAACCCGTTGGATGAAAACACGCTTGATGATCCGACAAAGGTTTCACCTAAGACCGAATTGCTACAGTTTTCCGGCAATGTTCTGACCCGCTCATTCCCGGGGAATTCACTTACCGTGATCCGGCTGACGACTTCTGCCGGGAAGAAATAGGCAGGAAGGTAATTCGAATCTATGAAGTTCCGGTAAGCCTTACTGATCCGACGCACGAACGCCGCCGGACCAAAGCCACGCACCGTTAAGATACGCGAGCAGAGAGTTTGTTCAGCTGGAACCACCGCGGCGTTGTTGTTCAATGACCGACGAGGGAGTCAGAATCAAAAAAGGCATAACATGAAATCACTCCTCTTTAAAATAGTATTATGCACCGCCGTTCTTTTGAGCCAGTTACATTCTCAGGAGAGGATGTATCATAATACATTCCCCCTAGGCGACGTGTCATTGCTGGACGGACCATTCAAGCATGCCCGCGACCTCAATATTCAAACTCTCTTGAAATACGATGTGGATCGCTTTTTGGCGCCGTACCGCAAAGAAGCAGGGCTGCCGGCAATCGCTTCGAGCTATCCGAACTGGGAAGGACTGGATGGACACGTCGGCGGACATTATTTATCGGCGTTGGCAATGAATTATGCCGCAACGGGAAACTTGGAATGCAAAAGACGAATGGAGCATATGATATCGGAGCTCAAGGCGTGCCAGGATGCAAACGCCATTCATCACCCAGAGTGGGGCGTTGGTTATGCTGGTGGAATGCCCAAGAGCGCGCTGATATGGTCCACGTTGAAAACGGGCGATTTTACCACTTATCGCGCTGCATGGGCGCCGTGGTATAATCTTCATAAAATGTATGCCGGGCTGAGAGATGCATGGATCTATGCGGGAAATGAGGAGGCGAAAAATATTTTCCTGAAATTCTGCGACTGGGGTATCGACCTTACCTCCTCGTTGACTGATGCACAAATGCAGTCGATGCTGGATTCGGAACATGGCGGCATGCCTGAAGTTTTTGCCGACGCATATCAAATGACAGGTGACGTAAAATACTTAACGACGGCCAGGCGGTTTTCGCATAGAATGCTCCTCGATGCGATGGCTGCAGGGAATGATAATCTCGACAACAAGCATGCGAATACTCAGATACCCAAAGTGACCGGGTTCCAGCGGATTGCAGAGCTTAGCCATGATACGACGTACGCAAATGCGGCTGGTTTCTTCTGGCAGACGGTCACGACTCATCGAAGTCTGGCATTCGGGGGAAACAGCAGAAAAGAACATTTCCCAAGTGTATCAGCCTGCGACGACTTTGTGAGTGATGCGGAAGGCCCCGAGTCGTGCAATTCGTATAACATGCTGAAACTGACCGAGGATCTCTTTAGAACGAATCCCTCGGCGCGCTATATGGATTATTATGAAAGGACATTATACAATCACATCCTCTCGACGCAGCATCCGGAGAACGGCGGCTATGTCTATTTCACTCCTGCGCGGCCCCGTCATTATAGAGTGTACTCGACTCCCAATCAGGCAATGTGGTGCTGCGTCGGCACCGGAATGGAGAACCACAGCAAGTACAACGAAATAATCTATACTCATCAGAACGATTCGTTGTTTCTGAATCTTTTTGTCGCTTCAGAGTTGAATTGGAAAGGCAAGGGAGTGAGACTAAGACAGGAAACAATTTTCCCGGACGAAGAGCGCTCCCGATTGCTTGTCGCGGAAGGGTCTGCCGAATTCACAATGATGATCCGCTCTCCATTCTGGGTTACGGATGGTGCCATGAAAGTTATTGTGAACGGCAAGCCGTTATCAATATCAGCAAAGCCATCTTCATACATCGCGGTCAAACGCCTCTGGTCGAAAGGGGATGTTGTTGAAATTATTCTCCCAATGCACACGAGGTTGGAACAGTTGCCAAACGTGCCCGATTATGTTGCCTTTATGCACGGGCCGATTCTCCTTGCGGCAAAGACGGGGACCGAGGATCTGGCTGGTCTTCTGGCCGATGACGGCCGCTGGGGACAGACTGCGAGCGGGCGAAAGCTTCCTGTTGACAAAGCACCGATCATCGTTGAGAATGATCTTACCGGGATGACAGAGAAATTAGTTCCGGTGAAAAATATTCCTCTCGCGTTTACGGTTCCTGACCTGAAGATGATGAATCCCATGAATGTTGTGCTGGAACCGTTCTTTAGAATCCATGATGCCAGATACATGATGTATTGGATGGCAATGTCCGAGACTCAATACCGATCGTATCTCGATTCCCTCGCGGCCGTGGAAAAAGAAAAACTTGCGTTGCAGCAACGGACGGTAGATTACGTTGCAACGGGTGAGCAGCAGCCCGAAGCCGATCATGGACTGCAAAGTTTACATTCAAACTCTGGTACGAATGAGGATGAATACTGGCGGGATGCCAGCGACAGCGGTTTCTTCAGTTATGTGCTTGCCACAAAAGGTGAAACCGATTTATCGTTGATGGTGCGCTATTGGGGGTTTGAGTGGGGTGGGAGGAATTTCGATATCTATGTCGACGATGTAAAACTGGTAACGGTAAATAATACGGACAAACGGTATCATGCGAAGTTTCAGGATGTCGAGTACACGATTCCAGCCCCAATGATCAAAGGCAAAGATCATGTCAGGGTGAAATTTCAAGCCCTGCCCCGCAACACTGCTGGTGCAGTTTATAATGTCCGCCTAACCAGATCAGTAACCTCTAAATGAAAACATGAAAACAGTCATTTTGACGGCGATTGTTATTTCGCTTGTAGCTTCAATTGATGCTCTTGCTCAGAAAACACATTCCGATAACGGCGATGGAACGTACACAAATCCCGTAATAGCCGCTGATTTCCCGGATCCCGATGTGATTTTGGTTGATTCCACCTACTGCATGGTGAATACGACAATGTTCACGTTTCCGGGCGTTCCGGTCCTCAAGTCCTATGATCTGGTCAATTGGCAATACTGCTGCAACGCCGTTCAGCGGTTTGATTACAGTCCATGCTACGATCTGGATGGCTGCAATCGGTATGGCCATGGGCAGTGGGCGACAAGTCTGAAATACCACAACGGCAAATACTATTTGTTATTCATCACCCTTCAGGAAGGGGGATTTCTCTGCACGGCAGACAAGCCCGAAGGGCCGTGGCAGATCAGGAAGGTGCCGAAAGGATTCTATGATCCCGGACTTTTCTTTGATGATGATGGACGAATCTATGTGGCGCATGGATATAGCAGCATCAACGTAACAGAGCTGGACACCAACTTCGCCCCCAAAGGAAATGATTCCTTGGTCTATACGGGCAACATCCGCCGCGGACTTGAGGGGACTCACGTCTATAAGATCAACGGCTATTACTATATGTACAGCACCTATGGCGGTCTCGATGGAATTCAGGTTGCGCTCCGCTCGAAAAATATCTACGGACCGTATGAACAGAAAGTGGTCATGAGAGATACGACGCCTGGGCCGAATTTTGGCATACATCAAGGGGCGCTCATGAAAACGGTGACGGGAGAATGGTGGACGATGCTCTTTGTCGACAGCGGCCCGTTCGGACGCTTCCCGTCGCTCCAGCCGGTAACCTGGGTGGATGGATGGCCAATGGTCGGTGTCGACGGGAAGGCCGTCGCCACTTATCGAAAGCCAAATGTAGGAAGGGTGTATCCCGCTACCACATTGCCGACATCCGACGAGTTCGATGATGCTGAATTAGGTCTGCAGTGGGGATGGGACCATAATCCCGATCCGGCAGCCTGGTCATTGACAGAGCGTCCGGGGTATCTAAGACTCAGGACCGTTAGTGTTGTCGACAGCCTGCCGAAAGCCCGCAATACATTAACGCAGAGGATGGTTGCATATTATTCTGATACGCTCGTCTCCATCGCTACCACCAAAATGGATATCAGTCATATAAAAGAAGGAGACGTTGCGGGACTAGCGGTTTTTCAGGATCCGTACGCTTTTGTGGGAATGAGAAAAGCGAACGGAAAGGTTTATGTGATCATGGTGAATAACGGCAAAACAATCGATTCCTCAGTGGTAAAAGAACAAACAATCTATGTGCGCGCATCCGCGATTTATGGTTCCGGCGCTGCACACTATTTCGATGGAAAAGGAGCGACCGGCACAGGTACTGCGTCATTCTTGTATAGCCTGGACGATCGCTCATTCAAAACAATCGGGAATGAACTTCATATGAGGTTCAATCTTAGAATCTTTACAGGAAACAAGTTCTGCCTGTTTAACTACGCAACCTCGGAAACCGGCGGGTACGTCGATTTCGAATGGTTCAGAACAGAAGCGGGTTCACGTACTTCTGCCGTTTCCAATAAATAATCTAGTGTTTTTGAACCGCCAAGGACGCAAAGGCCATTATCGCTATTTTTTCCAAACCTTCTTCGCGTCCTTGGCGGTGAACTTCAAGATTCCTTTTGGGAAAGTGCACTGGAAAACGAGCAAGAGGTGTGGCAAATACGAAAATGGTGAGACTTGCCGGCAGGAGTCTGACGCGTACGTTTGCCGGGAAGCTTACTCACCGTTATCCGAGAATTCACGCCGGGTGTGGAAGAATAAAATCATCGACAAAAGACAGACTGCTCATTTCATAACAACACAAATGGAGATTGCTATGAGGAAGTTCCTTCTTTTCTTATTGTTTGCTTTGCCTCTTCCGTTGTCCGCTCAGACGGCAAAAATCAAAATCGATGTTGATAGATCAATCGGACAGATCGATCCGAAGATCTACGGCGTTTTTATGGAGCCTATCCATTTCAACGGGAGGAGGATGGGATTGCCGGACACAGTGGACTTCAACACGATGTATGGTAACCTCTACGATCCCTCCTCACCGCTCGCAGATGAAAACGGCTTCCGGAAAGACTATATCGCTGCGGGGAAAGAACTGCAGATTACCAACATGCGATGGCCGGGGGGCAATTATGTCATGGCATACAACTGGCAGGATGGTATCGGACCGAAGAGTCAACGTCCTGTTCGCATCAACCTTGCATGGGGAGGCGTTGACAATAATCATGTGGGAACGGACGAATGGATTGCGTTAAACAAATCCATCGGGAGCGAGAATATTGTCTGCGTCAATCTCGGCCTTGCCACGGTCAACGATGCCTGCGGTTGGGTTGAGTACTGCAATTATCCGAAGGGCACATACTATTCCGATTTGCGAGCGAAGTATGGCCATGAGAAGCCGTACAACGTGCAACTCTGGGACCTCGGCAACGAAGTTGACGGCGCGCCATGGGAACTGGGTCATAAAGAAGCTGACGACTACGTCAAGATCGCGCGAGAGGCTGCCAAGGCGATGAGGTCAGTGGACCACAACATCAAATTCGTAGCGTCCGGATCATCGTACTTCGAGAGCACGGGTCAGTGGGTCGAGTGGAACCGTAAAGTTCTGACAGGGCTTGGGGATATGATTGACTACCTTTCAATCCACCGCTACTGGGATAATTCACCCAACTACTATGAATTTATGGGGGGGAGTGCAATGGATTTTGAAGAGAAGATCACGACAACGGCTGCAGAAATCGAAGCCGTCAGAACAATGAAAGACTTCCGCAATCCAATTTATATTTCAGTTGACGAATGGGGGACGTTCGGAAGGAATTTCTTGTCAGTCCTGCCGATCGCAGAGTGCCTCAACTCCTTCATTCGTCATGCCGATGTTGTAAAAATGGGCAACTTCACAATGTTTACAGGCCTGCTTGCGAGCGACAGAGAAAAGGGAACGTATAAGGCGCCGCTGTTTGAAACCTTCAAACTTTTCTCAACTAACTGCCGCGGCAACTCCATCGATACATACGTTGAATGCGATACCTTCAGTACCGCCAAATACAAAGGGATTCCTTTCCTGGATGTCACATCGGTATATTCGAAAGAGATAAAAACAGTTTATATCAATGTTGTGAACAGACACAAGGATAAAGCCATTGCCGCCGAGATCACCAATAGCGCAGGCGCGTTTGCAGGAAAAGCAGAGGCGAGCCTCATGAACGCTGCTTCACTCGAGGAGCCATTTGCGTTCGACAAGCAGGATCAATACAAGCCTGTGACGAAAGAAATCAAGACCGACGGGAATCGAATTTCTTATTCATTCCCGCCGCATTCGTTCACGCAAATTAAAGTGAAAATCGACTGATGAAAGGCAAGCATTCAGTTTCCGAGACAACCAGGCGATGTGGCCAATGCAATTGATCGATTTATACCGTGCATCTCGCGTGAATGCGGCCGGGCAATTCTTTCGGATACAGCGGCTATTTCAAGTAACAAGGCTGCCGTCAAGACTGAATTGAATCCTGCAAACAACAACTGATATTCCAACGTACATAAGACTCAGGGAGTTTCCATGTCGAATAAAATTCATCTATTCTTGATTTTCTTCATCCTTTCTTTTTATACCAGCGCTTTTTGCTCTGACCAGTATACGGTAAAAAGCCCCGACACAAGAATTTCGGTTGCCGTGTGGCTTACTCTGAACGGTGAACCCGCATATTCCGTCGTTCATTCCGGGTCGACGATCTTGAAACAATCGAAATTGGGAATTGTCCGCAGCGATGGAAATTTTTTCTCCGATCTCTCGCTCGACTCAGTTTCGGACGTACAATCTGTTTCCGACAACTACACACTGTTACACGGGAAGAGATTGAGGTGTACCTACTTCGGCAACAAGCGGGTGTTCTATCTCAGGAATGCTGCCGGGCAAAAGATAGAAATCGCTTTTCAAGTATCGAACGACGGGGTCGCATTCAGATATCATTTTTCCGGGAAAACTGATTCGACGGTGAAAGTCTTCAAAGAAGAAACATCGTTTCACTTCGATCTCTCAACGAAGGCCTTTCTGCAGCCGTGTGACGACGCGCGAACAGGATGGAGCTATTCTGCGCCGTCGTACGAGAATTATTACCAAATGGACATTCCAGCCGGCACCATCGCGCCCAATCAGGCCGGGTGGGTTATGCCGGCACTGTTTCATGTCGGCAAGTACTGGATGAGTATTACGGAAACCGCTCTGGACACTAATTACTGCGGATCGCGATTAAGCCAGTTCTCTCCCGACGGTGAGTATGCCATACAATTTCCGGAACCGCAGGAGAGCAAATCGGGGGGTCCGGTCCTGCCCGAATCGAGACTGCCGTGGTACACGCCGTGGCGCATCATCGCCGTTACCGATAACCTCGCCGGCCTGGTTGAGTCGACGATCGAGACGGACCTGGCCGCCCCCGCGCAATACGACGTTTCGTCGTGGCTTCAGCCCGGAGTTTCGTCGTGGAGCTGGGTTATTCTCAAAGACACAGCGACGGAATATCGAACACAGCGCCGGTTCATCGATTTTGCGGCTTCGATGCATTGGAAATATTGCCTGATCGATGCGTTGTGGGATACGCAAATCGGATACGATACAGTGAAGCAATTGGTGGATTACGCAAAAACAAAGGACGTCAAAATTCTATTATGGTATAATTCTGCGGGTGATTGGAATACGACGACACTCACCCCCCGCGACAAGCTGCTCACCGAAAAAACACGGCGCGCCGAGTTCCAGAAGTTGAAAGAGATGGGCGTCAGCGGTGTGAAGGTGGATTTTTTCGGCGGCGACGGACAATCGATGATCCACTACTACATCGACATTTTGAAGGATGCGGCACAATACTCTCTTGCCGTCAACTTCCACGGCGCAACATTTCCTCGAGGCTGGTCGAGAACCTATCCCAATTTAGTAAGCATGGAAGCAATACGAGGAGAGGAATATGTCACCTTTGGCCAGTACTTTGCCGATAACCAGCCTTCTCACTGTGCGGTTATTCCTTTTACGCGAAACCTTTTCGACCCGATGGACTTCACGCCCGTGAACTTTTCGGGCATCCCGAATGAAAAGCGAAGAACCACCGGGGGTTTTGAGATAGCGTTGTCTGTCATCTTTACTTCGGGGATCCAGCATATCGCCGAGACGCCGGCAGGCATGGCGGCCCAAAAAGATTTTGTTCAGAGATATATGAGTTCGCTCCCCGACAAGTGGGATGACGTCAAATTCATCGACGGGTATCCGGGGAAATATGTTGTCCTGGCGAGGAAGAGAGGAAATATGTGGTATATCGCCGGTATTAACGGCGAAAATTCGCCGCGCACGATAACCCTCGACGATTCTTTTATCACTACGACTTCAAGGGGGACGCTGATCGGCGATTCTGATGCTGAAAAGGATCTTGTCGAAAGAAAAGTAAGTCTTTCGAAACCAATGCAATTGCTATTACAACCGTACGGCGGATTTGTCATCAAAACAGTATCGCCCTGAAAACAGCGATGACGCCGTCGCTATTTATTCATTCACGCTCTATGAAAGGAAGAACCATGGTTCGTTCATTTTGTTTTTTCGTCGTAACGCTTTTCGCCGTGAGTATTGGATTAGCACAGGATATCAACGGAAAATGGAAAGGGCAAATGCAAAGCCCTAACGGTCCGATGGACCTGGTGTTCAATTTCAAAGCCAACGGAGACAGCTTATCGGGAACGGTTGAAAGTCCGATGGGGGAATTGCCGATTACCAATGGAAAAATCGACGGCAAGACATTCTCTTTCCAGGTGAATGCAGGTGAAATGACAATTAGCCATCAATGTACAGCGATGGGCGATTCCATATCGATGAAAGTACCCGGAATGCAAGGGGGAGAGACCATGGAACTGATGCTGAAACGGGTGACAGAAGGAGAGAAGCAATCGAAATAATGACGATGACTCTGTGTAGAAAACGATGCAACCGGTGTATGGCAAACATCCTGTTCCTGGCATTGTTTCTAACACTTTCTGCGGCCTTTGCACAACAAAGCGATCGGATCGGTCTTGGAAGAGTGGAAAACGGGGAAACGGTTTTGTTTGTGCGCACTGCAGGAGGCGGGTGGGGAATCGAGATCTCCGGCGGCGCCTCTCCGCATTTGACCCAGAGGACTCCTGCGCACATTGAGGTCCTTCGTGCGGAAGGGGACATTCGCGAGCTTGCATCCGGCTACATGACGGTTCAGCAATCAGATTCCGGTATCTCTGCTCGCGCGGAAATTGCATACGGCGAGCATGTGGTTTTTCGTGTGGAGGACCGGTGGATTCTTAACGGAACGGTCTTGTCGATGCGGAGGAAGGTGGAAGTGAAGGGGAGCGCTCCGGAGGGATTCAACTCATCTATCGCGTTTACAGTCGATTCTTCAGTACGCTGGGTTGATGTGAATTGTTTAGCACCTGGCGCTTTGTATGGTGACCCTACGTACAATGGCGACCGCTCGCCCGGGGGCACGCTAAACTACGCGGCACGGCGATTCTTTATCCGCGAAGATATTCTCCCGGCTCCTCTGTTCGCACTCTCGTTCAGCAACGGCTCATCCGTGGCCATGCTCGATCCTTCACCGCGGGGTGCGTCGACGGTTGCCGAGACAAAGCTCTCGAGCGATGTGATGACCGATTCCAGATTTGAATTCGGTGCGCTCGGGGCGTGGCAGGTTGACGAGAAGCCGGTCGAGTTCGGATTCCAGTTTCCCGGCACGGCAGGCATGTACGCGTTCGGTCCCGACGCGCCGCAGCAGGCACGTATGATTCGGCGCTTCCATCCGATCTCCGAGGGAGTTGCTCACAACTACGAAGTGAGCTTTCGATTCGGACAGAACGAGTCGTTCCGAGAAGTCACCCGAAACACCTGGCGATGGGCATGGAGCACGTTGAAGCCCGCGGTCACCGTCATTGACGTTGAGCTGGTGCGTCGAGTGCTGACGGACCACCTGGCCTCTCAGGCCGCTGCCATTGACGGGCGCATGGCTATTCCTTTTGCAGTCGCTACATTCGACACGAGCCAGCGTCAGTGGAATTGGACGATGGCAGCTATGGGCTTTGTGAGCAAGAACATCGAGTGTGCCGACCAGTTGTTGCGCGAGGGCGATCGCGATAGTACCGATCGTGGGAAGAAGATGCGTCACATCGGCCTCGCCATTATCTCGTCCATGATCCAGGCACTTCCGACAGTTCCGCTTCAGGCGACCGGCTACGATCTTGCAACAGGAAAGCCGTGGACGGGTGAGCGACAGGAGTGGCTCGCTCCCTGGCTTCGAAATGCAACCGAAGACATGCGCGTGTTGAAACAAGCATACCGTCGTGAGCGCACGCTCGGCCGCGAGCATCCGGAATGGTTCACATGGGTAAAGTCGTATGTTGACTGGTTAATTTTCCAGCAAAGGGAGGATGGATCATTTCCCCGCCGGTGGAAACCGGGTAGTTCCGAAGCGGCGGAGTCGACAGGAACCACGAGTTACTGTCCCGTTCCTCTGCTCGTCATGATGACCGAAGAGACCGGCGATCCCAGATACAAACAATCGGCCATTCGTGCGGCAGAATACGTCTGGGCTAATTTTGGAATACGAGGATTGTACGTCGGCGGCGCCAGCGACAATCCGAATATCACCGACAAGGAAGCCGGGATGCTGAGCATGGAAGCATTCGTGAGTCTCTATGAATCGACGAAGGATCCGAAATGGTTGGAACGCGCAAAAGCGGCAGCAGACTATGCCGAAAGCTGGATCTGGATATGGAACCTCCCTATGCCGATCGACGCGGATAATGCGCACCTTCACTGGAAAATAGGCGTACCTACCGTCGGAGTTCAAGGAATAACTGCCCTTGTAGCCGGCGGTGTCGATGAGTACCTGGATTGGGCTGCGCCGTCATACGCAAAGTTATATCAATACACGAATGACCGGCATTACCTTGAGGTTGCGAAGGTGCTGCTTCACGACACCAAATCTATGGTCGCACTTCCGGGGCGCCAGTACGATATGAAGGGCATAGGATGGCAGCAGGAAGGATGGCGTATGGGTCCGGGCGGCCTCGGTCGCGGAGTCGGCGGTCACCGTTTCTGGCTGCCGTGGATTTCTGCCAATCATCTTCACAGCATCACAGGGTTGGATGAACTCGATCCGCTGCTCCGTCAAAAACTGGTCACGGGAAATTGAGGACGGATGTTAACGTCAATGCAGTTTTTTGATATCGGCCTTTGATGTGAAGCGGATCTTATTTCTTCACGGCGTTCTAAAATTCCAACGCGCCTTGTCGCTCTTGGGGTCGAACTTTGTTAGCGTGGGCGTACTGCCGCCCACCGCGGTCAGAGCTAGGAGTTCCTTGGAATTGGGGACAGTCTTAGGCATAATGCGGTAGGTGCCGTCAGTCAACTGGTCGATGCGCCACAATTGTTCAGGATTGCCGGTAAAGGCGGAATCCGCGACAACTTCGGCATCTGCGGTGGCAGTCAGTGCGCGGTCAGTTCCGTCGATCGTGATCTTGAAATAGGGGGAACCGGGATAGCCGCCAACGTCGGCGACAGGTGCTATCGTCCACTTCTGATGTGGGCGGAACATATAATCGCCCAGGCGAACGCCGATGTTGCCGGTCGGCCAGTTCTTTGAGTCCTCGGCGAAACTCTGGGGAGGAATCGGTTTCACCTGTTCAGTATCAACTTGTCTAAAGAAGCGCATGCCGCCAGCCATTCGGACGAAATCCACGGTGAGCTCCAGCGCATAGCCGCTTCGTTCAGACTGGATCTCATAAGTACCTTCTTTGAAGTTGTCGCCGGCGACTGGCCATCCGTCTCTCCAGAGCAGCGGGCGAATGCCCAGCACGCTGCGGCCGCCTTGATCCAGGTCGGCCTCGTAATGACAGGAGAATTTCTGAACGCCTTCGCCAAGGTCCAGCAGGCCGAAGTGGCCCGCTCCGGCAACGTGGCCACTGGCGCCCACAAAAAACTTACCGCCGCCTTTGAGCATGTCCCTGCCCATGTTGTCAAGGTAGGGGCCCGTTACTTTTTTAGAGCGGCCCACAACGATATTGTATGTGGAGTTGGCGCCGTCGCAGCATGTACCGTGAGTACCAAGCAGGTAGTACCACCCGTCGCGATACATCATCGCGGTGGCCTCACAGTCGATGGCAACGTTAAGAGCTTGGTTGTTGGGCATGCGCAATCCCGTCTTGGGATCGAGTTCGACGATCCGGATGAAGCCGAAGTAGGTCCCGTACGTCAGCCACAACCGGCCATCGGTAGGATCGAGAAGGAATGCCGGATCGATGGCATCGCAATCCTCAATGCCGTCAGACGAGGCAACGACTGTGTCGCCTTTAAATCCGAAGTCTGGGGATTGCGGGTCAAGCGTCTTGGTCCACATGACGTGGACATTGCTGGCGTGTCCGCCTGCCAGTCCGCCTCCTCCTTTGGCATAGGACACGTAGTAGCGATCCCCTATGTGGATGATGTCGGGGGCAACTCCGCCGCCGGGACGCACGGCTCCGCTGTGCCAGGTCCAACCGTCGTCGGAGATCAAGCCTCCGCCGCCGGTGCCGAAAGTGTAAAATTTGCCATCGCACAGCATCACGGTCGAGGGATCGTGGATGTAAGGTTTGCCGATCTGGGCTGACGCCGGACTAGACAACCAGAGAGAAAACAGCGCGCATACGACTGCTGTCATGATACGGGATTTCATAAATCCTCCAAGAACAAAACGATTGATACGAAAATTAGGATAACACATTAATTCCCGGCGTTGTCAAGGCTCAGAGTCAGATCCTTGATCGGTTCACCATTCTCATCAATGAAGCGGAGACAGAAATCACTTAAGCCGGGACCGTTGATAACGGCGCCGCGGATGACGTTCCGGCCCTTCTTGAGCGTGAGGCGTTTGGAAACGCAGTCGTCCATAACCATGCGCCGATCGCCGGAAAGGATCACAGCTTCTTCGCCGTTGAGCCACCACATCGATGCCGAATTGGAGCCGACGGCCATGCGAACATTCTTCATCTCCCGCGTGCTGTTGACGATGGTAACAGCCCAGAACAAGACGCCGTAGGTCTGCTTGTTCAGACCGTAGGCAAAGCGAAAGAGCTTGACGTTGAAATTAGCGGATTCCAAGGCATGCCATGTGAGCTCCTGACCGGCTACCGTTACCTTATCCCCGTCGTGTGGAACAGCGGTGAACTGGTTGGGAAAGTACTCGGTATTGAGGGCGTTTCGGACGTAGCTGTCGGTGAACACGGTGTTGCTGCGATTCGGTTTGTTAATCGGCTCGAGAAGGAGCCAGCGCTGAAGAAAGCCGTCGGTGTCCGGAGTTCTGGAAGCCGATGTGACCGGCGTGAAGTAAGGCGCGATGCTGCGGGCAGTATCGCCAATTGCTGCGCCGAGCGCGCCGCTGCCGGATGCGGCGGTGATGACTTGAAACGCGAACACAACCAGGACGACCGATATCAGCATCAGAAAGCTGCGGAACATGTTCATAGTAGACCTTCGCAGAATTTTCGATTCTTGTTGGCGAAACGAGAGCCAATTTTACTTCGTGAAATTAATTGTACACAATTCGTTCTGCATTATCAAATTTCTACCGGCTTCGTGTCAACAGCGGGCGAAGTGTTGGCTGCCATAGGTGGACGATGCCGCATCGTATGCATTAATTTTATTCTTTGCAGCACTTGAGGTGCGGAAATCACCCTTACCGAGGAATGATCCTTCTGAGGAAAATAATTTTTATTGCCGTAGCACTTGTGGGATTCAGCTCAATGCGAGCAATGACCGGTGCTATCCGTCTGGAGGCGATTTCAAAACACAGGATAAAGGCGGAAAGAAGAAAGAGAGAGAGAAATAAATCGGTCTATTTTTATTCATTGGGAAATATGCCAATCATCGATAAATGGAGGGGGGGGAAAGGAAGCAATCGAACAGTATCTTCAACGCCGGGCGTTCAACAAATTCTATGAGAGAAATCTCATGATGGCGGCTTCCTCTTTTTCCTGATTCCCCTCACATCCCCCGCCGTCAAGCGGTATCGTTACCGATACCGCTTGACCGTTGAAGGGGATAATCAATCTGCCAGCCGTGACAGCACTTGATACCGCGAAGTACTATTTGAGCAGCATGAGCTTCTTTGTTCCGGTGAAGCTCCCAGCATGAAGTTGGTAGAAATAGACTCCGCTGGAAAGGTTCTGAGCATTAAAAGTAACAGAATAATTACCGGGCTTCTGTTCAGTGTTGACCAACGTTTGAACAAGCCTCCCTAAGATATCGTATACTTTCAATGTAACCTGTGATGCTTGTGGAATACTATAGTGAATATTTGTTGTCGGATTAAAAGGGTTGGGGAAATTCTGCTCCAACGTAAAGTTGGTTGGAACCGTGGAGCCTATTTCTTCAACGCCCATTGGATTGGCTTGAATAAATTGCGACAGCCACAAGAGTGCCGGCCTTGCCGTTCCATCGGAACGAACCAGGTAGCACGTGGTCTGCCACGTTTGACCGTCAAGATATCCCCAGAGTGTAATACCCTTTACGCCGGGATGTCTCCACAAAACAGGGAATACTTTCTTATACAGCTGCAATTGTACATTGTCATCGGGAGTTCCGGTATTACCCACATTTCCCAAGTCCATTTCAGAGATGTAAACCGGCAGCCCCGTTGCGGCAAGTCTATCGAGATTGCTTTTCACAACAGTCGTATCGGCACTTTCCAGCTCAAAGCGGTGTCCCTGCACGCCGATTCCGTCTATCAATCCTTGTTGCTTCAGTAGATTGATGATCTGAATGTAGGAGGTTGTGGACGTATTGTCATTGATAATGCCATAGTCATTAATCAACAGTTTGGCGTTTGGCAAATATTTTCTCGCCATCTTGTAAGCGTTTATTACCCAGTCCCAGCCTGTTGCACCGTTGCCGCCCAGAGCATTTTTATAATTTGCGCGTGCGGGTGATCCGCCTCCATCAGGAGGATTGTGTCCGTTGAGGGCTTCATTGACCACATCGATCATATCGATATTTGGATATCTCTGCCCTACGTTCCGTATCCATATTTCGATGTATTTTGCCTGTGTTGCGGAATCAAGGCTGGAAATCCAGGACGGTTGCTGCTGTCCCCAGATGAGATTGTGATCTTTGAAAATTAGGCCATTGGTTTTTGCATAATTGTATTGGGCATCCAACTCGCTCCAATTCCATTGGGTTGTATCCTGCGAACCTGCGATCGTACCCCATTTGCCTGCATTTCCCGGTGTCAACTGAGTCCAATAAGCAGCAAAAATGTTATCGACTGCATCACCGTAAGCATTGCCCAGGAATTTACTTTGCCTCCTTGCCAATGCCGGACCCCTCCAAATGAACCCGGTATCAGTGGGTGCATTTTCAGTGATTTGCAGATTATCAATATAGATAGCGTTTCCAATATTACCCGCAAAGCTGCAAGAAATAGGTGCGCGGATAACTGTTTGATTATCGTTGATGGTAAACTGCATGGTATATTGCTGCCATGTAGTAGTGAGATTCGCCGGCCGTATAGATTTGTATTCAGTAAACGCATAATTACCCAATGTAAAATCAACCCGACCACCTGGCAGAGCTGATTTGGCCCATATAGAGTAATTATAGACGCCTGCGGGTTTAACCCGAAGACTATCTGCAACGGCCTGAATATCCCAAGGATTTGTTCCTAAAGCGTTAACAAGAATTTTTAATGCACGATGGCCTTCTTCAACCGTATCCTTTACAATGGAATAGACAGGCGGCGTGGTCACGGATGCACCCGTTTGTATGAACCAGCCTTTAACATCGTAGTTATTCACTGAACTGGCGGTATCCGAACTCTCAAATCCTCCGTTCGTTACAATTGGAATAGAATTTCCAACTCCCTTTCCTTTCACGGAAATTGAATCGGGTGACCCAGCCGCGTTGGTCGTCAGAACAATAAATCCCGATTGGCTGGAAGTATCAACCGGCGTAAATGTTACAGTAAGCTTCGAACTGTCTGAGGGTCCAATAGTCATGACCGAGGGTGAAAATGTGAACAAAGCATTGGTTGATGCAATTGACGTAACTCTCAGCGTGTCCGTTCCATGGTTATAGATCTTTACACTGTCTTTTTTAGCATTGCCGACAGTATCACTTCCGAAGTTGACAGAATTTTTTGAAGCCGCAAAAATAGCGCTCAGGTTTGCTGCCGGTTTTAATACAAGCGTGACATTATCGGCATACCAAATCGTTGTATCTCCGGTAGCACCGACATTGCCCGTACCTGCGCAGTTTATTCCGAACGCAACATAAATGGTATCATGCAAAGCGGTACTGTTCGTAATATTCACACCGATATTTTCCCAGGCTGTGGATCCGCCCTGGGCACGATTCCAATCGCCAACCTTAGCGCTCGCGACGTTGGCAAATGGACCTGTCGGCATAGTTTGATATGCTTCAACGACAATGTCCTTGTATGCGACATCTCCCTGCGCAAAGTAACCTTGAAAAGTTAAAGTGTCATAATCAGCCAGAGTTTTTCCAGCCGGTAAAATATATCGAAGAAAGGGGGCAGCGTTATAGTTGTGGACTATATTTTTGAGAACTTTATTCCCGCCTGCGACCGGATCGTTCGCTACCACGGCTTGATCGTCCGCAGTACTCCAGCCCATGTGACCTAACGAATCTCCGATGCTGTTGCTCTCAAAATTCCACGATAAATAACTTGTCAGCGGTTTCGCCACAAGTGTCACGCTATCGGCATACCAAATCGTTGTGTCGCCCGCAGCACCGACACTTCCTGTCCCGGCGCAGCTTATGCCAAAGGCAATATAGATGGTATCATGCAGACTGGCGCTGTTCGTAACATTGACAGTGATGTTTTCCCAGGCCGTCGAGCCCATTTGGGCGCGATTCCAGTCGCCGATTTTAGCCCCCGCATTGTTGGAGAACGGACCTGTCGGCATCGTCTGGTAGGCTTCAACAACGATGTCCTTATAGCCTACATCTCCCTGCGCGAAGTATCCTTTAAAAGTGAAGGAACTGAAGTCAGCCAGAGTTTTTCCGGCCGGCAGGATATACTGAAGAACAGGGGCCGCATTATAGTTGTGAATAGTATTCATTAGAACTTTGTTCCCGCCTGCGACCGGATCGTTCGCGACCACGGCTTGAGCGTCCGCCTGGCTCCAGCCAATGTGAGCAAGAGGAGCTCCAATGCTGTTGCTCTCAAAATTCCAGGACAAATAACTTGCCACTGCTTTTGGTACAAGTGTAACATTGTCGGCATACCAGATAGTTGTATCTCCCGCGGCTCCGACGCTTCCCGTGCCTGCACAGCTTATCCCAAAGGCAATGTAAATAGTATCATGCAGGCTGGAACTGTTCGTAACATTGACTGTGATATTCTCCCAAGCCGTGGAACCCATTTGTGAGCGATTCCAATCGCCTATCTTGGCGGCCGCATTGTTAGAAAACGGACCTGTCGGCATCGTCTGGTAGGCTTCAACAAGGATGTCCTTATAGCCTACGTCTCCCTGCGCGAAGTATCCATTGAAGGTGAAGGAATTAAAATCGGCCAAAGTTTTTCCAGCCGGCAAAACATATTGAAGAAATGGGGCAGCATTATAGTTGTGAATGATACTTTTCAGAACCTTGTTCCCGCTTACAACCGGGTCATTCGCAACGACGGCTTGAGCGTCCGCAGCGTACCAGCCCAAGTGTGCTATAGAATCTCCAACGCTGTTGCTTTCAAAATTCCGCGATAAGACACTTTGTGCCTTAACCGCGCCAGTGGCAACAAAGAAGAAGACGATGGCACAATACATCATCCCGTAGAACAGCTTTCTCATAACTCCTCCTAGATTAGTTAATTATGTATATCTGTAAGTAGAGAGCTAATATTTTACGAAACCAATTTTTTGATGCTGAGACGATTTCCGAGTGTTATCACTATGAACACTCTTGCAGATTTATCCTTAACTAAATAGTCATCTTATTACGAGTTATCATCGTGCCTCCTTTGTATTTACCAGTTCATTCACAGCGTTTGAAAGAAAAATATAATCGGCACAAATATCGATCACACATTCATTTTCACCCCAGAGGAAGGGCCAATCTTCCTTGTTCTCGAGGAAATCCGGCTTTAAAAGGAGGACTCCTGGAACGACTCCGCCTGCGATGAAGGAGAAGTCCGCCCGGTTGCTTCCATAGGTGTGTTTTTTTGAATGCGTCCCGACACCCGCGACGAATGAAATATTGGAATACGGGTGGCAGCCAAACACATACGTCAGCGCCTTGAACACGCTCTCCCGATCGATAAGATCCGGAAATTCTTTATTGAGATAATAATTTGTAATAGACCAATTGATAAGCTCAGAATTACCGGCCCATCCCCTGGTTCCTATCGGGACTCCGTAAGGATTTTGTTTGACAAGCTTGTCCGTTTCGCCCTTATATTTCAAAACATATTTTTCAAGTTTTGATCTATACTCGCGAGGCATATAGGGAACGGCACGTGCTGCCGTGGAGATGTTCCATTCCAATCCTGAATCCAATTGAGGCCAAATTAATTCGTTGAATCGCTTTGAATACTGCTCATCCTTCGTTGTAATGTACAGCTGAAGTGCTGCAATGCATTCATCGTTGTTGAAGAACCAGGCGAACCGCGAATTGTCTTTCGGCATCGGTTCTTTACGCTGCTTTTCCCATGCTTCGGTTGCTGTCGAAAGGGCATCCCGGGAAAGCGCAGGGTTATACTCCTTCAAGGCACGGCTCGCAGCAGCGATTGCTGCAATCGCGGAATAATTGAGGCTTGGAATTGCCGGAGTAAACACCCACCGGTCGTCCAACGTTCCGCTTGTCAATCCGTCTGTCTCGTATGGCTTGAGCGCAGGATTGTACAACAAATTATCCGTCATGGTCGAGCCGTCGCCAAGATGATGGTATTGGTACAAGTGCGGGAAATTAATTCCCCGGACTGCAAAACCGACATTTTTTTCTTGAGCGATAAGCTGAAGGGTTCCATGTTCGATCTGCTGCAGAATATCCGGCTTGCCGTCGGGATGATGAATATCGACATACCGCGTCTTCTGATCGATATACGTCTCATCACGGTTCACTCCGAACAGCTCCCACGCGTCCACAAAACTCATGATAGCCGTGCAGTGATGAGCCGTTTCAATATCGAAGTCTCCTGCGTCAAACCATCCTCCGACATTCAAACCGGGAATGTGTTCAAGCGGTTTATATTTTGTATGAGTTGTTGAATCCATCCAGTAACCGTCAAAGTGCCTGATGTTGACCGGCGCCTGGAGTGCATCGTCCATGAAGGGGAGGCCGTGCCAGATGCGGTAGGCTTCGCGGACCAGCATATGGTCCATCTGTACGGGGAACCAGACATCGAGTGTGGGATGCCACACATCATGATACACCTGCGTTCCGACGGGAAACGCCTCTGTTTGCTGGTCGCCGTATTTAATGACATACAATCCGGGGTCTTTCACTGATGTGAAATCGAATGTCACATAATTGTACCGAAGATAGTTACCCCAGGGCTTCACATCGGCTTTAAGTTTCTCCACAAATTTTCCGTCGGGCATCACCTGCAAAAGAGAAGCCTCCTTTAACGGATCGTCGTTTTTATCCAGCTCTATCACGGCAATTTTGTTTTGTGAAGGGTGATAACCGACCTGCGAAAATCCTATAACCGGTTTTCGTTTCCAGTTTGGAATTGTGTTCGGCTCCAGGTACCATTCCAGTACAACTCCGGTCTTGTTTGCAGGAATCAGGCTGCGTACGACAAACCATCCATTTTGCGCCAGATTGCGGCCATCGAACAGCATCAGATCTTCAGTTGAAGAATGAATTTTGACGAAACGTTCCGGATCCTCGGGAGCCAAGATCAAGGTCTTGCCTGAGGCAAGAGGTTTCGGCACCAGAAACTCTCCCTTGCCTCTGTCGTCAAAGGTCGAGTACCCGTTGAATTGAGGGATCTTTTGAGAGAGAGGATGTATCTCCGTATTGCCCGAGGGATACAATGGGAAAATACCCGGCGTGCCGTCTGCCAAGTATGTCTTTTCAAAATAGGAGGAGGGGAGAAATTCAAGGTTGAAACCGGCGTCGCCGACAAGTTTTTCCGGAAGCGGCTTGTCGAGGCTGACACGAATAAGCACTCCGTCGTCTTTCGGCGTTACGGTAACTTTGGAATCGAAATCGAATTCGTTGTACCGCAGCGTCACTTCGATTGAATTGTTCTTTGTGTCCACTTTGCGGTCCGTCATCACCGGGATTTGGTCCCACTGTTCGGGTGTCGGCTGCAAACGCACTGCGCCGCCCGTTGCCGTTCGCACGCCGTGATGGATCAGCTCTACCCCTGCCGTCTTCTCATCAAAGAAAAATCCATTGTACTGGTTGCTGAAGACAAAGACATTGAGTCCTCGTGTTTCAAAGTAGCCGAGGTCATTCAAATGGAGTTTCTGAGAAAAAGCATTATTGAACGATAAGAACAGAACCACTACTGTGAATAGACTGCTCATAATCTTCTTCGCCGCAAATCCAGATGCAGTCGGATTTCTTTTGAGCCGGTAAATCATTTGTAACATCATGTTCTCCTCTAAAGAAGGTTATAAGAGTGTTCTGCACGCCGCGGCTTTTTTCGAGACTCACTTCATCAAAAGCATTTTCTTCACTTGATGAAAAGTACCTGCATTAATCGAACAAAAATAAACTCCGCTCGGCAAGTTTGTTCCATCAAACCGAACCGAGTGATTTCCCCGCTGTATGATTCCATCGACCAATTGGGCAACATGCCGTCCAAGGACATCGTAGATCTTCACAGAAACGAACGTTCGTTGCGGGATGTTATAATTGATCGTTGTTGTTGGGTTAAACGGATTCGGATAATTTTGCTGCAACTGGAACTCCTCGGGAAGGCTTGGTGCTGAAGTGGCAACACCAGTAGGTGTGTCCAAGCCATGTTGAAGTTGAGCCAGTTCAGTAGCTTCTTGAGCTTTCCACGACGCATACTGGGTTGGGAACCAGCCTAAGTCGCCTAAAGGGAAACCACCCAATCCTGCAGTCAACAGATCAGGATCGGTATATGAAAGATCGATAGGAATGGGCCAATCAGCATGAATGAAATTTCCAGCTTCTGGATTAGACGGTTGACGCCAAGATGGCATTGGAGTCCCGTAGCTCGTGTCAACGCATGCTATTGCATAGGCTTTTACCACATCAAGCTGAGTTGAAAACAATACATCCGTTTTCTTAAAAGCAGGTAATTTATTAATCCACTGACCATTGTAAAGCTTAGGATATTGCGCCTTATTGGCAAATAAGTCCGCAGTTCTTGTGTTCATGGTAATCATCTGGGAGACCCACGCTGTACTGCCATTTGTGGGTTTAGCATTTAATGTTGAAACGATATCGGAAAGCCTCGGATCCCAATACGTTAGGTTCTTGTCAACATAAACGCCATGGGTTGCGACGCCTGCCGTGAACGTGGAATCAACGCGCAAATTAACAAGGCCCATTGGCAAAGTGTCATTATCAACTTCAATGTTATCAGTAACATAAAGGACGGGGCAAAAGGCTTGTAGCTGGCAGTTTACATAGATATTATTCGTTATGCTGAGATTCGTCTGATCTCCGTTATTCATGATTACATAACCTGCACAATCAATAAAATCGTTATGATTGAAAATCGCTCTGTCAACCGCATACCCATATCTGAATTTGTACAAACTGCCCTGGGTATTGACATGTGTGCAGTTTTCAACAACAAGAGTATCCTGGTGAGTAACACCATTGGCATTGAAATCTGCAACACCGCCATTTCGACGGCAGGCATGACCATCCAAATTTACAAAGTAATCGTTTGTAAAAAACACACTCTCGTTAGCAGGAGGACCTCCAACCCATGTCCACCAGGTATGCTCCATAATGCAGTTATCTACTTGAAGTCTCATATTGGGTCCGCTAAAATTAAAGAAGGCCCATCCACCGCTGTTGCCAAGAATATTACCTATTTCAAGATCGATATTCTTAACAAGCAGGTCTTTATTGACATTCATACCTCCATTGGAGCTGAAGTCTGCTGGTCCATAACCTGAAATAATCGGTGGTTGCATTGCAGACGAGCCTGTTTTCAAATTTTGCTCCGGTCCCATTATAATGGTTCTATATTTTTTAGAACTTGACGGGTTATTCCAGCACGAATAAATTCCCCCGCTTTTCAGAAAATAGACACGGGTTGCGGGAGCGAGGCTGTCTGAAACCATGAGATTATACAGAGTATTCATATTGCCATATTCTATATCATCTTTTACAAAAAGAGTATCGCCGTTTTGTCTCGAGACATACTGCATATCCTGTGCAAATACAGACGAGATAAAAAAAACAACTATGCCAAAAAGCAATATTATACTTTTCATTTGGAATCTCCATAAATCAGTTGTTCCTAGCAGCGGTCTCAAAAACAACTTGATTTATTCCGAATGAGCGCCTTTGGCGCCATGGCGTACAGCGCCACTTGTTTCGGAATCTATATCTTTACATTACATTACAAATAAATACTGATCCGAGTTCAGTGTAGCAATCTCTTTGTTCTTGAGACTGGTTCTCAACGTGTTAGTGAGTGAATTATGTACTGCTTACTTACGGCTTCTTAATCTTCCATTTCGAACAGTCGGACACTATTGATGATGAATTCATTCTAATGCACTCAATATTTGTTGCTTTAAAGTATTTGCTTCGGAGTAATTCGGATTCACAACTAAACATTTATTAATCATGTCAAGAGCTGCATTGAAATCCTTCTTTTTTGAATACGCCAAGGAAAGATTATATGACACCGTTGGATCATGAGGGGTCGATGTATATGCTTCAGTCAAATATTTAATTGCATCATCGTATTCACCCATGTTCAGCTGTATTATTCCAACTCTCTTTGAAGTATAATCTGACAAATCCAGTTTCTTTTTATAGTAGAAATATGTGATAAAAGTATGAAAATCCTTAAGGGCTGGATACTGATAAAGCAAAAGATTGAGATGTTTCAAATAATCTTCAATATCATCCCTTTTCAAATACGTTGCGGCGGCAAGTAAATGCGCATCAGTCCAGGATATCTTCCCCTCTATTTTGACCATCGCGATAGAATCGATCAGATCCCTGGGCTGAAGTAGATCTGCAAAATCCTTCTCGTGAAACTCCGACATTACCTTGCTCGTCTTTACATACGGCCAATTATTTTTCAGCAAAGTAATATCATCATTACCGATGATTGAATCGAGTTCTGTAAAGACAAAATTAGCATGTGTAAGACTATCCTGCTCGCCAAACGGAATTTCAGGGCTTTCTGTTTTAGGAAGATATCCCTCTCTTTCCATCCAATCATAAAAGGCTTTCCCCATAAGTTGATACCCTTTTACATTCGGATGCAGATGATCAACTAGTAAATTATCGCCTACGATTCCTCCAGGACTTGCGGAATCAAATATTGAGTCTATCGGAACAGTTGGCACATGAAACTCTTTCCCCACATCGTCAACAACCTTATTCATTTGTTTTGGCGCTCTGAACCGAAGCGCGTCCAGGTCCTTCGCCAAGTTGAAGAGGGAATCTGCTTTTGTAAAATTATTATTGTGCACCTCATGTTCCGCCTCTTCATACACTTGATCGGCAGTTTGATAACCGGACGCACTAACAGAAATAAACGGTTTTTGATCTTTTACATTGCTTACCAGCCTTCCTATCAGTACCGGTACTCCTTTCTCTTTTATTGATCGCAACATCTCAGTAAGGTTATCTTCAAATTGCTGGACACCCGCGTCGAACTCTTTTGAATCTAGTAGTATGTACTTATCCTTCACTATCTGGGACATTAATGTACCTGCGGCCCTCGTATCTCCGGACGAAAAGAACGACGAAACCCAGTTTATCGAATTGCGTGCTAATTGAGTTATCCTGAATCCATTCAAATATATCATCAACCTAATGAGAGGCCGGTAAGAGCCGAACGATTCTACGGAACCGACACCCATTGCCCCATAATACTCATTATGCCCGGTATAGATTAAGATGAGATCGGGCTTTTGATCCAGTACGCCCGGCAAAAGATCCAACAGCGTGTACGAGTTTATCGCGGTCATCCCTAAATTAATAACCTCGATCGGCGTACGAGGATAGACCAATTCCAACCTTCTCCGTATGTAACGGGAAAACGATCCCATCGGGCTGTATGGAAAACCTTCCGCACTGCTTTCTCCTAAAACAAAAACCCTGAAACAATTTGCTCTCTTGTGTATGTCGAATTCATCTTCACTGGTCGTCGGGTTGAAGCTGCCGCTGGTAAAATACTTTTTTCCGATGTTAGAGTTTACTACATATTTCCCTTCCCCAACATCCACCCATTGATCAAAATTATAGCCATAGTTTATGATCCTTAAGAATATCTCCAGTACGGCAAAAAGTATCACCGGAAGGACAATCGATACACCATAAAACCATTTAGGAGTTTTCTTTCCCGCCGCCTCAATAATTTTTTTAATTTCGGATCGTTGAAGATGATATTTTTTTGAAATCTCGTTTAATGAAAGATGATCTTTATCGGCTAAAAGCTGCTCCTTTGTTTCTTTCGATATTTTCATGCTAGATCTGTCTACCGATAACAGCACCTGAAGGCAAGAATATAAAAATGATTAAATACACACTTAATCCGACAATAAAGCTTGACGTAAAACCAAAAGTCATGGATAGGATGACTGCCGATACCGAACCGAGAACGGTAAAAATGCCATTCACTCCATACATCATTGGTATATATTTTGCCAAATTGCTTTGCTTTAACATTTGTATCCCGGTTGGGAAAGGAATGCCTAGTAAAAAACCGAACGGTGACAGTAAAACAAAACAAACAATCACTCGAACAACCAACCCATAGGCCAGTAATTCACTGAGAATGGCCGAATGGATGACAAACAGGAGCGCGCCGGCAATTACTATGAGACCAGAAATATGTTTTAAACGTTTTACAACGTCCTGTGAATATATTCGTCCTCCGAAAAAGCTTCCGGCTCCCATTCCAACCAGCAGAGAGCCAAGCAAAATTGATAACGCAATTGTCGGCGAGCCAAGATAAAGAATGAACTTTTGGAGCAGCGATATTTCCAAAACCATAAATCCGATGCCAATGCTAATGAATACCAAGAGAGGAAGTACAACCGTACCTTTCTCTTTCTCCTTTTTATTGTTTTTCAATTTTGATCTTATCTTCCTAAAAGGGATTATGACCGACAACAAGGCAGCAGCCGATATTGCCGTTAAAAGGTTTGCAAGGTCACCGGGTATGCCTTTATTCACTTTATAAAAAAACGGGCTGTCATCGCGAACAGGAGAGATATCAGAGCTATTTTTTGCAATTAATTCTTCGAGAGGGATGTGCTCATCTTTAACATAGTGTAACAGAACATTTTCAATTTCATTATTAACCGTATTATTGAGAAACGGGAGATATGTTACCCGAGGAACATCTGCGGGCAAAGACCCTTCAACTTTTGCAATAGCATTTATCTCATCGGCTGTATAAGCAGATTTTTTAATTACGATTGTCGGCGCATCATCGCTGCCCAAGATCATGAAGTGATTGGGCGCATCGGAATTATTGATCCCGTTTTCTTTAAAAGCATACAACGCGGTAACAATAAGTCTGACAAGTTCCCATCTGTTATGTAAAGTAAAAATTAGCTGACCGTTTTGAGTTAAGGTGTTTAAGTAATCCTTTATCGCCTCCACCGTTAGAAGAAAATTCTCGTTGGAAGCAAGCCCGTCAATATTCTGCAGTTGTTTGGTTGAAGGAAGGGCCAGGACAATGATATTGTAATGCTGCCGGGTGCGTTTTATGAAATGGCGGCCTTCAGCCACCTCGATTTTCACATTCGGAAAATTTGTATAAATACCTCCGTTAAAGTCGCTGTACTGTTTCACTATCTCTACAAAATCCGGGTTCACCTCCACACCGGTGATCTTTTGAGCCCCTCCGAGAATTCCCGTAAGAATTTCTCCGCCGCCGCCGGGACCTATGACCAGCATATTTTCCTTTTCTTCTTTAGTCAGGAATAGAAAAGGAACCGCCGTTGAATGGTGAAGCAAAATCTTATGAAGAAGTGTATCATGGTGTGCAACGTTCCCGTTGAACTTGTACATTTGGGACCCTGCCGCTCCGTCGATGAAAAGATCTTTAACGATATTTTGGTTGCTGTATTCGACTAAATCCGACCTTCCATTGATGCTCCACCTGCTATCGATGATCGTGGGAGTGATATTTGGATCGTCATAGGTATAATAAATGTCCTTCTCAGGAAAGTGCCCGATCGGAATGTTCCCTAATAACTCCCTCTTCCCAAAAACTGTCAGCACAACAGCCAGACTGATAAGGAAGAGATACAGCAAAGTTTGTTTTTTCTTTCCAGCGTTCAAATAATTGATTGATGTGATAAATAGAACAAGAGCCAAAAATAGAACTGCATTTGCAGCATTGAAAACGCTGAAAACGTAAATTGATACGACAGACCCTAATGCTGCGCCAACGAGATCCGAAGCATAGATTCTAAATCCGGCACTTGCATAGTTGCTAAAAAACTCAGCGTATACGACTCCAGCAAAAAAGAAGGGAACAAAAAGGAACAAGAAATAAATATACGGGCTAGTTATGGATAAGATAATTTCCAGTACAATAAAAATAATTAGTGAAACTCCCGAAAGGACAATAAACAGGCTGAATATTCTTGGATTTTTTGGCGACCCTTCTTCAGGTTTTATTTTGTAATAGGAATAGATTCCGCCGCTTCCCAGCCCCAAAACAGCCAGAGACAAAACTATAAAAGCATAATTTTGAACAAAGATGAGGGAAGAAATCCTTGTGGAGAGTATTTCAAAGCAAATAACTACCGCTGAGACTACAAGAATACTGAGATTTACGCCTTTTGCATTATTCATCGCTATTTGTGCGCGATTGCCTCGGACAGAACGTTTTCAAATATCTCCACGCCGTATTTTTTCTTCAACTCTGCGTCGACCTCGTCTGATATCTGTTTGCGGTAATAAGTTTTGAATTCTTCTTCTACTCTTTTGCCTTTGACGTCGTCATACGTAAGCTGCTTTTCCTGCTCGATCTGAAAACACTTGATAACAGCAAACTGTTTACCATTTGTAGAATCGTCATATTCGATCGGTCCGACGGATTCGTTTAAGCTCAAGTTATTTGCAGCTTTTGCCAAGTAGTCTCCGCCGTCAGTCCTATAGGCTTTAAGCCGGCCATCGCGCTCACGGATAAATATTTTAATCAACCAGGCATCTGAGACCTTTTCAAAGGGAGTTCCTTTTCTAATTTCATTGATATCTGCTGCGGCCTTTACACTATCCGAATAGATTCTTGCGTAAATGTATACTTTCTTTAACTGATAAAATATTGGGTCTTTATGATCTTCATAAAATCTACCTAGTGTCTCCGGTGTCGCTTTTGGTATGCCTCCTTCAATAACTGCCTGATTGTATAAATATACAAGCCTGTCATAGATGATAATGTTCTGCGTATGCGGATCTATTATTTTTTTTTCCAAACCAAGTTTTTTTGCAGCCAGAACAATATTGTTATCGTATTCAGCCTCTAAAATGAAATCTTTAACATTGACAGAGCTTAGCAGGGTATTGGGACTGAAAACTACAACTTCTTCCAACAGCCTGAGATATTCTTTTAAATCGACTTTTCCATTATCGTAGGAAAGTATTTCAAAATTATTGCCATTCCGGAGAGCATTGCCAATAGTATCTTCATAGGCGCCCCCGTAAAACGTAGCGTTTTCGGACGACCATTTCACGATCTGGTCTAATCCGCTTTGATTCCACGTTATTGTGCTTTTATCGATAAGTCCGCGCCTGAAGTTATCATACGCGTTATTATATGCCTCATAGTATCTCTTCCGAAGTTGTGATACTATTTTATCTTTCATTGCTTCAAACGGTTTCAATTTTATTTTTTTAATCTCCACCACCTTTACAATGTGAACCCCATCCCCAGCTTCTATGACTCGCGTAAATCCTTTCTGAAGTCCGAAAATGACATTGGCAACCGGGTCAACCATAGATTCTGACCACGTCACCTTCCTTTTGGCATTTCGTTTAAAACCCTTTAATGAATAAGACTGTATCAGACTATCGATGCCCTTGTTCTGACGAAGACCGGTTTCTATTCTTAATGCAATTGTTTTCAGTGAGTCAAGCTTCTGTTTTGTCGGATCTGCAGGCATCGGTAATGTTATATCGTTACAGATAATTTCCTTATCCATACCTTTATAGGCTTCGGCTGCTGTCTTTTCATTAGCATACTTATCGGCAAAACTTTTGTCAAAGAAAGCGTTCATCAATTCATTATTAATAATACGACGTGCTTTCCCCATCAAATCCTGATTCTCATCTAATCTTCTATCAAAAAAATCAAAAATCTTCAGACGATTGACTGTCAAATCTTTTAATGCATTCCTGTAAACATCGGACTTGTTGTGGAACCTAGCCTGGTACCTCCAGTCTGTTATATATTGCCTCAGGTCCTTTAGAGTTACCAAAAAGTCTTTATTCAGCCTGGCGACCACTTTATTATCGTCAATGATCTTTGGCTTACCTTGCGCACGACCCACAATGGCAGAAAATAAGATGATAAAAAGAAGATACTTTATCGATTTCATGAATAGCTCGATGCGCACGTCACTCATAACCTATCTTTAAAAATAATTTGTTGAAATAAAGAGGAAAAACAAGAGCTAAAAGGTAGATATATAATCTTACGGCAGGTTAAGGCAAAATAAGTTACGATGGCAACTTTGTTGATTAGAATCAAAACCCCGGATAAACCGGGGTTTTGATTGTACAATGTATTAAGAAATGGCAGGAAGTTATTTCATCAAAACCATTTTCTTAGTAGTTACGTTGCTTCCTGTTCTCAGTTCATACAAGTAAACGCCGCTCGACAAACTGGAAGCATTGAAGTTAACGTGATACGTATTTGCACTCTGATAGCCGTTCACCAAAGTAGCAACATCCTGACCGAGCATGTTATAGACCTTCAATGTAACATTTCCGGCCTTACCAATTGTATAGCTGATATCAGTGCTTGGGTTAAACGGATTCGGGAAATTCTGCTGCAACTGGAACGTCTGGGGAAGCCCTTGTTGTGTAGTGGCAACGCCCGTAGTGCCGTCCAAGATACCCTGAATGTGAGTCAATTCAGCAGTTTCTTGAGCTTTCCACGTCGTATAGTTGCTTGGGAACCAATTTAAATCGCCTAGAGGGAGCCCAGCCATTCCTGCAACCTTCAAATCTGCATCGGTATATGAAAGATCGACTGGAATTGGCCAATCAGCATAAACGTAGCTGTCAGCTTCTGCGTTACCCGGTTGACGCCACGATGTCATTGGAGTCCCGTAGCTCGTGTCAACGCATGCTATTGAATAGGCTTTTATTGCTGCAAGCTGAGTCGTCAACAAAGCATCCGTGTTCACAAAAGCAGGCAATTTACTGACCCATGTACCATTTGTGAGCCGGGGATAATGCACTTTATCGGCAAATAAGGCTGCAGTTCTCGTGTTCATTGGAATCATCTGGGAGACCCAGTGTGTATTGTGGTCTACTCCAGCACCAGTATTTAATGTTGTAACGATACTGGCAAGAGATGGATCCCAATAAGTCAAGTTGTGATCAGCATAGAAGCCATGGGTTCCGACGTTTGACGTGAAGGTGGAATCCACGCGCAGATTAACAAGACCCATTGCAACGCTGTCAGCATCAACTTCACCTGCATCAGCACTTTGAAGGACATTGCAATAGCCTTGTAACTGGCAATTGACAAAGATATTATTCGTGACACTCATATTCGTCTGATCTCCGTTATTCATCATAACATAGCCGGAGTTGTCGATGAAGTCATTGTGATTGATAAGCACTTTGTTAACCAAAACCCCGTACCTAAATTTGTACAAAGTACCCTGAGTATTCACATGTGTACAGTTTTCAACAAAAAGAGTATCCACTTGAGTAACGCCGGAAGCATTGAAATCTGTAACGCCACCATTTCGACGGCAGGTATGACCGTCCATATTCACAACGTAATCGTTTGTAAAAAATACACTCGTGCCAGAAGGAGGACCTCCAACCCAACACCACCAAGTATGCTCCATAATGCAGTTATCCACTTGAAGCCGCATATTGGCGCCACCGAAATTAAAGAAGGCCCATCCTCCGTTGTTACCGGCAGAATTACCTATTTCAAGATCGATGTTCTTAATAAGCAGGTCCTTATTGATGTTGATACCTCCATAGGTGCTGGTCCCTGTGGCATAATCACCCGAAACGACCGGCGGGTTAGCACCTGTGGTTTTTTTCAAGGAGGTCTGATAAGGTCCCATGATAACGGTCCTATTGGTAGAGGACGTTACAGGAGGATTGACGCATGAATAAGTTCCGCCATTTTTCAACATATAGACACGGGTAGCCGGAGCAAGACTGTCTGATTGCATAAGAAGATACAGAGTATTTGGGCTAGCAAATTCAGCATCATCTTTGACTACAAGAGTATCGCCGCTTTTGCTGTGAACATACTGCGGATCATAATCAGCAAACGCCGACGCTACTAGGAGAAACAGCATACTGAAAAGTAATATCGCGCTTTTCATCTTTACACTCCTTAAGTGAGTTGTTTTTCTGTAAATACTAGTGAATTAGTTACGCTTTGTTTTTTTTCTTATGAACTCCTCCACCTCCTTCCGTGAACTACGATAGTATTGGGATTGTCCCATTAAAAAGAATATCTCATATTCATCTCGAATAATGACGGCGAATATAAGACCGAGACTAAGTTTTTAGTTATTGGACCACCCGGAATCGTTCTGTAATTACGATACGTGCTTATTCCATTGTGAAAAATATTTACTCCATTCAACGCTACGCTCAAACCATCGATAGGGAGATTTTGCCGTAGCGTAAAATCCCATCGATAAATATTGCCGGTAAAGGAATTCTCTTCAGGTCTTGAACCTACGAAGTTCAGTACATTACCGGTCATGCTAAATGATATACGACCGGAGAAGCCTTTATGGTCGACGCCAAGCGCAACGTTCACCACATCATTTGCCTGCTGAATTAATCTTCCGACATACGACGTATCTGTTGTAGAGTACGTAAGGTGTGGTCTGCCTGTGACCGTATCGTAAACAGTAGCCACAGTAGGCGTAAGATTAGTGTAGCCCGTATTTGATCCCGATTTTGTATAGTTGACATCTAAAACCATAGCGCTAAGCGGCCCGGGCAAATACCAGAAAGTTGTCTGCCAATCAATTTCAATACCTCTTATATAGCCGAGGTTCTGATTGTTTAGAGGGAGGCCAACGGTTTGACTGTTTGGCACATTAAAACCAAATCTCTGCGCCAAAAATGATGAGTCCGGGATATAGGTGTTAGCGGCATATTGAGCCCGATTCACATAGTAGATCGAGGTATTATACATTTGATTTTTTATTACTTTGTAGAATGCATCTACTGTGAAGAGACCTATTGAATTATCGTGAAAGGACCCGACGACATCAAAATTCTGCGCCGTAGCAGGTTTTAGCATAGGATTGCCTAGTTCAAAGTTGCCGGCATAAAAAGCAACTTTAGGAATAATTGCTGTATAATCCGGGCGGGAAATACCGGTTGTATAGGCAAGCCGAAGATCCGACCATTCACTAGCTTTATATTGGAGCTGTACATCGGGGAATAAATTGTTATCCGTCCGATCCACGTTGAAGGCGCTATGCGGCACCACGTAATGTGGGTTCGCTGGATTCGTGGAGTCGTTAACGCTAATTGACCCGCCTTCAGTGCTAACACTGTTGCCAAAAACAGTATGGGTAACATAAGTAAACTGGGCATGGTAGTCCATATTATAGCTTTCGAAGCGAACACCGCCCAGTAAGGTCAGCCTTGGACCAATATTAATGGTGCCCATGACATAACCCGCTGAATACTGTTCTGCACCGCTCCAATCATTTTTGTAGCTGTCAGCGTACTGTATGGGCACAGCCCAGTTCTTTTGTGACAATTGCAGCCAGGTATCATAGATATTCCGATTTAACGTATACTTAAAACCGCCATTCGTAAAATCATATAAACTGCTTAGATAATTTTTCCCTCTCGCAAAGTCGGCATTCATAACCTGAGAAAATCTCACCGGATGAGCAGCACTAACCCCAAGATAACTATCAGCGGCTGGGTTCGCATACAAATCGTTCGTGGTATGGGCGAAAAGCTCATCAATATTATTTTCACGTGTCGTTCTTATATACTTGCCGCCGGCCTTAAATGTGGCCGTGACATCATTAGAAAAGCTAACCGGCGCCGACACATCAAGGGATCCATTATATAAATGCTGATAGAACTGATTGGAAATACTTTGAGTCCATCCTGTTATCGATGCACTGTCGGCATCCGCCGGGTCAAGACTGTTTAAGACTCCAAGGGCACTTGGAAGTGTCATCACCTCTTGCGCAGAAGAGGAACTATATCGTATCGGGTGACCTGAAGCATCGCGGCCAAAGGGCGCGACAGATCCGGCATTCTGGAATTGACTCCATGCAGCGCCATTAATGCCGGGCGAATATCCGTACATTGTATATTGTTCTGTGGCAGAATGGGACAAGCTTGCATTCACTTTGATATCGCCAAAAGAATTTTCTGCCTGAAGCGCATTAATCCATAAGTCCTTTCCAAATGAACTGCGATCCGGGGTGTATGTCGCCCGAGTAAGATCAAAGTTAAGTAAGATATAACTATGCAGTTGATCTGTAACATTCCCGGCATACGTATTTTGTAAAACTATTTTACCATTCGGAAGCCGATAATCCAATATGAGACTCCCGCCGCTGGTTTTGACAACATCGGCGTCGTATTCAAGGTTCGCACCATTGGTGATGTACGTCCACTGACCGTATGTGTTGACGTTTGTTCCGAGGTGGGTCGGAGTGATGGAAGCTATTTGGTTGCCGCCGTCAGAACGGTCCATATTTCCTTGCAAGAAAACACCTAACTTATCATCAAAGAAACGATCACTGACACTTGCCCAAAATTTATTATTCGCTGTGGTTTGATCTGACGAATTGTAATTTCCCTGGGTCAGCAGGTCAAAATGGATACCCGTCGGGGCTTCCCGTAGTTGTAAATTAACCACGCCGCCGACGGTATTTGCGTCCATATCCGGCGTAAGTGCTTTTATGACTTCAATGCCGGAGAGCAAATTTGATGATATAAAACCAAGATCTGTTGCACGGTTGTTCATGTCGGTTGAAGGCAATTCAATTCCATTGATCAGGATTTGATTCATTTTAGCCTGGACTCCGCGGATAACCACCTGGTCCCCGTTCATAAGGGAAACACCGGGCAGACGGCTCAATGCAGTTGCAGCATCCGCATCGGGAAGTTGCTGGATATTTTCCGAAGAAACGACATTGATGATCGTATTGGACGTTAACTGCTGGTTGATGGCCGATCTCTGTCCCTGGGCCTGCGCGGTAACGATGACTTCCTGACCTTCGACCGCTTCTATCGTGAGTGCAAAATTTTCCTCAAGAGATACACCTGATTTTATTTGAATAGGCAAGTCTTTCCCTTTGTATCCAATAAATCGGACAACCAATGTATAAGTCCCCGGACTGATGCCGGTTATTCGGTATGCACCAGTAATATCAGATGCTGCACCTAAACTAGTACCTTTTATTACAATGTTAGCACCAATCAACACGTCGCCTGTAGTGGCGTCTGTTATAGTACCGTGAATCTGACCCGACTCCTGCTGTGCAAGAAGGGAGCTTGCACCCAGCATCAAGAGAGTAAAGAGTGCAAATAAAATGTTAGATATTTTCATACATAGCTCTCATGGATTGGTTTTTGGTATAGTGAAAATGAGAAGAACTTCGGAGAGTGTTTTTTACGAAGAAGAATGTCATTGCCATAGAAGTTTCCGTTAGCGCATCAACGTACTGAATTCCGTTCAATGTAACCATAGCCGTCAAGTAAATGTCTATAACATTCCGTTCTTGAGCGCTCAATCTCAGGCTGACAAGTGTGTACCCTGCCTGTCAACACTTTCAGTATTTGAACCGATTCAATGTTAATTAAATCAATTTAATTGTCAAGTTATTTTTCAAAGATAATATTGCACATATAATAGAGGCGAATACCCTTTAGAGATAATTGACACAGAAACACAAATAGCTCAATAATTACACAAAAATAAGCTGGAAAGGGTGATTTTTGAACTACTTCATGAAAATGGCCGCGAGCAGGAAACACCCCCGGCTACAGAATCAAAGTGACAAAATTGTGCTTTCCGGGGTGATAGTTTATCGATCACTCACCTTGTCTTGTTCCCCTTCAAGTCCCTGCGGCCAGCTGAATGTCTGGATGCCTCACCGTGCACGGAGTACGGATGAGCCTATGCCGATTAGTCTTCCTGGTATTTCGTATTCGATGAGAATAAGGTATAACCTTACTCGTGAACTTTCCCGTGTACAATATTGAGCAGAAAATTTGATTTGCCCACAGTGCATGTGCACGCGCGTAGATTTGTGCGAAGCAGAAATCCCTCGCCTTTGGCGGTGGAACTCCAGGACGCTTTGCCGGAATAATGGGCGCGGGTTTACGGCATGCGCGATTATAAGAAACCTTCTCATGCTGTCCACTGCGACACGTATCATGTTGCCTGGATCTCAATATACCGGGACCGAGTTCTGGGCACAGCGATCAAAGAGATGATGGAACGGGAAAGTCGGGGTATCAACGAATGGTTGGGATGCGAGGTGACTGACTTGAATGCGCAGGAGGATGATGTGCACGGCGCGTCGTCGATTCCGAACGGGCCTATGCTCCGTCGACGCGCGAATGCTCAGGCCGGAATTCGTCAGGCCGCTCAACGTCAATCGCACTTCCTTGGCGGCCGCCGCGTCCGGTGCTGCAATCCAAGGCGTGCGATCTCTTCGTCATCTGTGCCGAGAAGATGATCTCGTCCGCTCATCATCGTCTCTTTTCCGGCGCATCGACCGCTGCGAATCCGCCGTTCGGTTGAGGCCTGCTGCCGGACTCCAACTCCAACAGGCGCTGCTTTCGCCAAAGCCCGCCCCCGTACCCTCCGAGTTCTCCATTCTTATTAACGACCCGGTGACACGGCACGACGATCGCGATGCGGTTCAACCCGTTCGCATGCCCGACCGCTCTACTGGCACCGGGAGAACCGATGCGGCGGGCGATTTCCTCGTATGATGCCGTCGTGCCGTAAGGAATTTTGAGCAGCTGCTTCCACACCGAAAGCTGGAATTCCGTTCCGGGAAGAACCGTCTGCACATGAAACTGAAACCTCGACCCGTCGAAATATTCTTTAAGCTCCTTTCGCAGCTCAAGAATGTGTTTGTTTTCCCCGGGGAGAATTGCGCATTTGAAATGACGTCGGAGGGAAACGAATTGCGCTTCGAGCATCCGGCGGTCCGTAAATTCCAGCAAACAAATTCCTGCGGATGTTGCTCCTGCCACGAGAGGTCCAAGGGGAGTTTCGATCCATGCGGTGACAACGCACTCCGTAGAACGACTTTTTCCCGGCGACTGTCCAAACGTTTTGGCGAACGCGTCCCGGAAGCCGCTATGCGAGGCATATCCGTACCCAAGCGCCACGTCGTCGAGGTCGACGCCCCGTCGGATCTGCTCGAGTGCCTTTCCGAGGCGGCGTCCGCGGCAATACGCCTGGAAGGTCATCCCGAAATTCTTTTGAAAGTGCCGTCTGGCAGCGGCTGGATCTATTCCGATCGACCGCAGATACACGTCGGAATATCGGGCCGAAGGATCGCGGTCGACCCGCACGAGAAGCGTTCTCATCCACGCCGGAGAATTTCCGTGCGAGTCAAGGGGCCGGCAGCGCTTGCAGGGCCTGAACCCTGCGAACAACGCCTCCCGGGCCGTCGAATAATAACGCACGTTTTCCGGTTTCGGTTTTCTCGCCGCGCACGTAGGGCGGCAAAAAATCCCGGTTGTCGTCACCGCGAGGAAGAAAATTCCGTCGTACGATTTGTCGCTTGCTCTGTATGCCCGTTCCATTTCCCGGGCGGAAGGAAGATGAGTCATTGATAACCGGTGTTGTTGTTCATGGTGTATCCCGATGCACACAAGATAAGCGAAACCCGGATGCCTCTCCACCGAAAAATTGACAGCAATGTCGGATTAATCGCTCGCGCATATCGGCGCACTCCGGCTTGGCAAATGACGGACCCGTATCAAAGGGGGCGGGATGACCGGCGCCGGACAAAATATGGAGAGTAAATAGAATTTTTTGAGGGATGCTCTCTATAATGGAATTGTTCAACTCAACAAAAAGAGGATGGGGAGGCCGGGAACAAGCGGAGAGAGAATAGACTAACGGTGGTAAGAAATGGGGCGATATCCTTGCGGTCCCGGAGAGGATCTCTCTTATTGCTTAGTAGAAATGTCAGAGTGCAGGATGATTAGGAGTATGAGTACCGGATTTCCTTTGTCTAGTGTATCTCTTGCGCTGTTTCATGCGCAGAAACTGGCTCTGACAGCCGATATTCCTTCCAGAAAATCACGGCAGAGGAAACGCTGTTGCTTTGCGACAATGAACGAAGGAACGTTCGCCTCCACGACAGCCTTCGAGCTTTTTGATTTATCTTGAATCTCGATTCGATTACTCATACATTCCCGCACGCGAGGCGTGTAACGGCGGACTTTCAATAACGGCATGTATTTATGAAACTCTGGCGAAGAATGATCAGCAGACCGATCCTCTATTCGGCATTGCACTGTTTTGTACTAACTCTCTTGTTCTCGATCGGTTCCTTTTCTCAGGCGGAAAACGAAGATCCGAATTACCCGGACGAAATTATCTCTTCAAACGGAAAAGCAATCAAGGGGAACATCGTAAAAATAGACGGTACAACGGTCTATGTAGAAGTAACGAGAAAAATGAGAACAATAATAATCACTTATGATATTGATTCATTAAAGGAAATCAGAAAGGATTTCGGGGCGATCAAAATTGAAATTTCGGGCCGGGAGAAACAAAAAGAAATCGCACCGATGGTGTCAACTCCGTTACCGATAGAGAAGCCGCGTCAATTCTCACCGAGCATCGCCAGGGATACTGCAGCCGCCCTTGCTGTGGAGCGTGATTCTATTTATGTCGGCGCGCTGGACAAGGAAGATACTTCTAAGACACAAAGTGCTTTAGTCGACCATCTGCCTACTCGTCTTTCTAGCGTCGGCACAGAATATCCAAGCGAGGCAATAAAGGAGAGGTTGGAGGGTGAAGTGGAATTGCGGCTTTGGATCGACAAACAGGGGATACCCCAGAAGTACGAGGTCGTTGAATGCACAGATCCCATCTTTATTCCAAACTCAGTGGCTTGTGCCATGAAGTGGGAATTCTCTCCGGCCACGGTAAAAGGAACTCCGGTCGGCGTTTGGGCATCAGTGACATTCAACTATATGTTCCAAAAATAAACAGAAGCTGTCTCAAAAAAGATGGACCCTTCGGTACGGCTCAAAGTGACATGTAATGATCACTATTCAAATTAAGACACTACATGGCGTAAAGGAGTCCTCGGGGCGTTAAGGGGCAGGATGCCATTCCGGCGCTTTTGATGCGCACGTTGCTCAATTGAGGGCGGTCTCTGCAATTATCCGTTGTTGCACTTTTTTGTTTCCCTATTTACTTTATCGCCTGCTCTTGCTCCCAGCCCCGATCGTCACCGTAAGGACTTT